>Ga0302283_1003329_pt1 | contig 12465 bp, 10 predicted proteins | sample III_Fen_E1_4_FD_198770 | JGI IMG/M metagenome (GOLD analysis project Ga0302283, IMG submission 198770) | Peat permafrost microbial communities from Stordalen Mire near Abisko, Sweden - III_Fen_E1_4 | ecosystem: Environmental > Terrestrial > Soil > Wetlands > Permafrost | place: Sweden: Abisko...
CGCCGAGCTCGCCGTGGGCGCTCTGCTCCGCCTCGGCCAGCTCGGCGAGGACCCGGCGGCACACGCCGAGGTAGCGCTCGCCCGCCTCGGTCAGGCTCACGCTGCGCGTGGTGCGCCGCAGGAGCTGGACGCCGAGGTGCTGCTCCAGCGACGCCACCGCCCGGGTGATGGACGCGGGAGACCGGCCCAGCTTGCGGGCGGCGGCCGAGAGGCTCCCGGCGTCGACGGTGAGGGCGAAGGCAGTCATCGCGTCGAGGCGGTCCATGACTCTTGCAACTCTCGCACAGCCGACTTGCGCGCGCCGCCCATTCTCCCGGCGGCCGCGAGCGCTCATGGTTCTCGCCGTCGCCGCCCGATCACCGACCACGTCGACGAGGGCGCCGGCACGGACCTCGACGTCTCCGTGGTCCAGCACCACCCGCGCGGAGCGGCGCAGAGAGGCCACCCCCATGTCGACCCCCTCGCCCAGCGACGTCGCCTTCACCCCCTCCGTCAAGGCCGAGCAGGCGCGCCGAGGCTCGCGCGCCGCCTACGCCCGCATGGAGCAGGGCGAGGGCTGGGAGACCCGGATCACGCCGGAGCTCGTCGCCTTCCTCGCCGAGCGCGACAGCGTCTACCTGGGCACCGCGAACGCGCAGGGGCAGCCCTACATCCAGCACCGTGGCGGCCCGCCCGGCTTCGTCCGGCCGCTCGACGAGCGCACGCTCGGCTTCGCCGATCTCCGCGGCAACCGCCAGTACATCACCCTGGGAAACCTGGCCGAGAACGATCAGGCCTTCCTGTTCTTGATGGACTACGAGCGGCGGCAGCGCATCAAGATCTGGGGGCGCGCGCGGGCGGTCGAGGGCGACGCGGCGCTGCTCGCCCGGCTCGCGCCCGCCAGCTCGCATGTGCGGCCTGAACGCGCAATTGTCTTCCGCGTCGAGGCATGGGACGTGAACTGCCCGCAGCACATCCCGCGGAAGATCGACGCCGCGGCCGTGCAGGCCATGAGAGACCAGCTCGAGCGACGGATCCGCGAGCTCGAAGCCGAGAACCAGCTCCTGCGCGGCACGAGCTGCGCGGGCGAGGTGAAGAGATGACCCCGAAGCCGCCGCTCCCCCCCTTCGACGCCGAGACCGCCGCCCGCAAGGCCCGCCTGGCCGAGGACGCCTGGAACACCCGGGACCCGGCTCGGGTGGCGCTCGCCTACACGGCGGACAGCCGCTGGAGGAACCGCGACGAGATCTTCGCCGGCCGCGACGCGATCGTGGCGTTCCTCACCCGCAAGTGGCAGCGCGAGCTCGACTACCGCCTCATCAAGGAGGTGTGGGCGTTCCACGGGGACCGCATCGCGGTGCGCTTCCAGTACGAGTGCCACGACGCGTCTGGTCAGTGGTGGCGCGCGTATGGCAACGAGCTGTGGGAGTTCGACGAGCAGGGGTTGATGCGGCGGCGGGAGGCGAGCATCAACGACGTGCGGATCGAGGAGGGGGAGAGGCGGTTCCGCTGGCCGCTGGGGGTGCGGCCGGCGGGGGAGCCGGGGCTGTCGGAGAGGGGGCTGTAGGCTCGCGACCGCCGAAGGTCAGGAACGGGCCGCGCAAACAGTGCGGAGAGGCCCGGCCCAGCAGCGCGCTCCACGCGCCGGCGCGAACGTTACGGGGCAAAGCGGGCGACCGCGATGTACGGAACGCCATCAAAGGCGACGGGATTCGGCGGGAGGATGTTCCCGCAGCCTGGATTGAAGTTGGTCTCCGTCGCAACGACGAGCGCGCCGCAGCCGTCGATGCCCACCTGCGCTCCCGCGGGGAACTGGAACCCGCGGCTCCAGCGGGGCGCTCCCGACGAGGAGAAGCTGCCCACGACCGTGTCCCCTGTCGCGGCGGAGAGGGGGCCGCCGCCGAGATCGACCGCGCCGCTCCAGCCGGTGAGCAGGTAGACGTCGCCGGCCGCGGAGGTCGAGACGCTCGGGCTCGCGAAGGTGATCCCGACGCCGCCGAAGCGCCTGCTCCAGAGAGGGTTGCCCGACGCGTCGAGCTCGGCGAGGACGAAGTCCTCGCTACCGAGAGGTGCGAGCGGCCCCTCGCCGAGGTCGACGGCCGTCGCCCCCACGAGACCGCTCACCACCACGTTCCCGGTCGGATCCAGGGCGACCGTCAAGCCGGGCGCAGGCAGCGATCTACCGAAGACGCAGCTCCCGGCAGCGTCGAGGCGGGTGACGAAGGTGCTGCCGCCGGCCGCAGCGGCGAGCGCCCCGCAGCCGAGATCGAGCGACGAGGTGGAGCTGGCGACCAGGGTCGCGTTCCCACTCGTGTCGGCGAGGACCGAAACGGAGGCGGGGAGCACGCGGCTGTAGACGCACCCCCACGTGGGCCCGATGCGGGCCAGGTACGCGCTCGCCGCCGAGACGGGCACCATCGGGCCACAGCCGAGATCGAGGGTGCTCGCCAGCGCGTCGAAGCGGTAGACGCCGCCCGTCTGATCCGCGACGAACGAGCCACTGAAATTGCCCTGGTACGACTCGCCCATCGCCCCGCCGCGGAGGAGCTCCGTGCCCGCTCCAGGGAGCGTGGGGGTGCTGCTCAGCAGGGTCACCCCGCCCGCGTTGCCGAGGAGGAAGAAATTCCCGAACGCGTCACTGTCCCAGGTGGGTCCCAACAGGGGCGGCAGCCCGAAGGACGAATACCCGGAAACCGACCAGGAGAAGGATGACCCACCTGGACCGATCACGGCGGCGGTCGCGTCATCATCCTGCAGCTGCTCGGGCCATTCGGAGATGACGACGAGATCGTGGTTACGGTCGATTCCGAGGATCTGACTGCAGCCGCCGTAACCACCCAGCGTGTAGTTCTGGAGATAGTTCCCGGACCCATTGAAGCTAATCGCCAGGCTCTCGTCGCCCACATAGCCAGAACACAGGCTGCCCACCGCGACGTCGCCGGTCGGCCCGAGGGCGAGCTCGACAGTGTATGCGTCCGCGGAGGGCGCACAGGATAGGTCGGGGAGCGCCGCCGCGAGGGTCCAGAGCAGATCACCCCCTTGCTTGGTGGGATCGAGGCCGACGCTGCACGCGGCCCAGCTCGTGGTGAGCCCGCCGGCCGGGGGCCCCGGGCACAACGGCGTCCCGCTCGAGGAAGAGGAAGAGGAGCTGCTCGTCGCCGCGCCGCCCGCACCGCTCGTCGACGATGACGAGGTGGTGCTCGTCGCTGCCCCGCCACCCAAGCCACCTGCGCCGCTCGTCGACGATGACGACGAGGTGGTGCTCGTCGCTGCCCCGCCACCCAAGCCACCTACGCCGCTCGTCGACGATGACGACGAGGTGGTGCTCGTCGCTGCCCCGCCACCCAAGCCACCTGCGCCGCTCGTTGACGATGACGACGAGGTGGTGCTCGTCGCTGCCCCGCCACCCAAGCCACCTGCGCCGCTCGTCGACGACGTGGCAGCATGAGTCGAGCTACCGCTCGCTCCCCCGCCAGCGCCCGTCCCGCCCTCGAACACCACGGGGACGCAGCCCGTGCTTGCAGCGCATGCCAAAAGGGTGAACGTCAGGGAAGATGGGTGTGTCATTCGCCCGTGAGTTGCCGTGGAGGGCGCCATCATTCAACCCGCGGGCGGAACGGGAGGCTGTCGCGCGCGGTCCGAGCGCTCGAATGTCTTCCGCGTCGACGCGTGCGACGAACCAGCTCCTGCGCGGCACGCCCCGCGCCGGCGAGGTGAAGAGATGACCCCGAGGCCCCCGCTCCCCCCCTTCGACGCCGAGACCGCCGCCCGCAAGGCCCGCCTGGCCGAGGACGCCTGGAACACCCGGGACCCGGCCCGGGTGGCCCTCGCCTACACGGCGGACAGCCGCTGGAGGAACCGCGACGAGATCTTCGCCGGCCGCGACGCGATCGTGGCGTTCCTCACCCGCAAGTGGGAGCGCGAGCTCGACTACCGCCTCATCAAGGAGGTGTGGGCGTTCCACGGGGACCGCATCGCGGTGCGCTTCCAGTACGAGTGCCACGACGCCTCCGACCAGTGGTGGCGCGCGTACGGCAACGAGCTGTGGGAGTTCGACGAGCACGGGTTGATGCGGCGGCGGGAGGCGAGCATCAACGACGTGCGGATCGAGGAGGGGGAGAGGCGGTTCCGCTGGCCGCTGGGGGTGCGGCCGGCGGGGGAGCCGGGGCTGTCGGAGAGGGGGCTGTGAGCGGGTGATGTCCCGAGGCCTGATTCGATCGGCAATGGGTCGTGCTCGGCGCAACGCCGTACGTGGTCCGACGTTCCTCGCTCTCCTCCCTCCTCCGCGCCATGCGGGCCCCGTTCCGCGTTGAGGCGGGCTAGACTGCGCCCCGATGAGCGACCTGGGAATGAGCCGTCAGAACCCGCCGGACGGAGCCGAGCTTCCACTCTCCTTCGAAGCTTGGGCCGAGCTGTCCGGGCGGCTCGCGAAGCTCAGCGCGGACGAGCGCTTCGACCTCCTCGACGAGCGCGACGTTGCGAACAAGGACTGGGAGCGCTGCGATCGACACTACGCGCTCGCGCTGGCCGACGAGATCGGGGAGGGGCGCATGGAGCGCGCACGCGTCTACGCCGCGATCTGCGCGGCCCAGATTGCCGGGCGCGGGAGTGCCGCCGACATGCCGTCCGTGATCACGCCACCCGCCGAGGCATCCGACGCCAAGGCAGAGAGCTCGCCCGAAGCGTCGCTGGCTCCCGAGACCGCTGTGCCTACTTTCCTTCAGGATCGTGGCGTCTCCGCGGTCGCCATCCGGCTGATGGAGAGCCCGCGCGAGAGCCTCGCGGCCACCGCTGCCGCGTTCGAGCTGCCGACAGCGCTCCGATCCAAGGCGGCAGATGCCCTTCCGTTTCGCGCGGACGCTGGACCCTCGCTCGCGGTGGGCGCTGCCGCGCCCAAGCCGCCGCCCGCACGAGCGGTCGCCGTCGGTTCAGGAACGATCGGGATCGGCGAGGACCTGGCCGCTCAGCACGCCACGCTTCCCTTCCCCACGGGAGCCGGTCGGCCGGCTCCCGTCGCGTACCCGCGCATGCCCCTCCAGACGCACGCGTCGCTCTGCGCGGAGCTCGCCGTCTTCCCTGAGAAGGCAGCGGAGATCCTCCGGAAGTACAACGTATCCAGCGACGCCGCGCACGCGGCACTGGAGCATGAGTGGCGAACCCGGCTCGACGCTCACCCCGACACCAAGGTCACCTGGGACCAAGCGTTCTCCACCTACTCCGAATGGCTTCGGCGGCAACCGCGGTAACGCTGTTCGCGACAGGGAGCTTCATGCAAACAGCAGACGCGGAACGGCCGGGGCCTTCGGGCGAGGCAGCGGAGTGCGGCGAGGCGTCAGCGCACACGCCTATCGACGACGTTGCGGTCCCCATGCCGAGCGCGGCGGTCGTCCTCACGTCGGGCCGGCGCTACGACATCCAGGCCGGGCCCGACGCGGATCGGCTCGTGGTCCGCTCGCGGGCCGGCGACATCGTCCTGCGCATCGAGGTGACGGATACGGGGCCGGTCCTTTCCTTCTCGGGCGCGAGCCTCGACCTGGAGGCGGTGCGACGGCTGAGCATCACGGCCCAGGAGGTCAGCATCCACGCCTCGGGCGACGTCTCGCTGAACGCGGGCGGCTCGCTTCGAGAGACCATCGCCGGTGACCATCACACTCGAGTGGCCGGGGCCGAGCGAGTCGAAGCGGCGACCGTACAGGTGCAAGCCAATGAGGGCGGCGTGGGGGTGCGCGCGAACGGACGCATCGCGCTCGACGGCGAGCACATCGGGCTCAACGACGAGCCGGAGCCGAAGCCGTTCGGTTGGTCGGCCATCGCCGACGGGCCTGACCCGGTGTAGCCGCTGTCAGATCAGACGTCGCGAACGATCTGGTTCGCCCAGCGCCCGAGCAGCGGCAGCGCCCGCGGCTTACCCCGGAGAGCGCTGAAGCCGAGCCATACGATGGTCGCCGAGGGAAGGGTGACGGTGACGCCGAGCACGATGAAGAACAGGAGACTCGCGAGCGGAGCGGCGCGAGCAGAGCCGAAGATTTCGATCGCCTCCATGATCGCGAACGCCACGCCGAGACCGAAGCAGCCGACCGGAATCAGCGCGACCTGGAGCAACACCGACTGGACGGCGTGGAACCCGAGGAAGCGTGATTGCCTGCCTTTCCACAGGTAGATCGCCGCAGGCACGATGAGCCAGAGGCCGGCGAAGGAGGAGAAGTACGCAGCCGAGGCGAGCACGCGCTCCTCGTGAGGAACCGCGGCCAAGCTGACGGGAGGCAGTTTGACTTTGACAAGGGACGGCGCGGGGATGCTCATCGAAACCTCTCCCATCCGATCCCGGTCATGGGCTCACCGACTCCAGTTTACGCCGTGGCGCATGCTCGCGGTCATCTCATCGGGGTAGGGCATCGCCACGGGCAACGAGCCGGTCCAGGTCAGGGTCACGCGATCCCGGTCGGGCTCGATGAGTACCGTTTGCAACAGTGGCGCAAGTCGACGCGGGGCGACACCGGGAGGCTCGAGGACCAGCTCCGGACGATCGCCGGGGAGGTCGAACTCCAGGAGCTGGTAGGCGCCGTGCAGGTTCCACAGTTGGACCCGCTCCCCGCCCTCCAGGCGGCAGACGGCGAGGCCCGCGGGCGCCGCGTTGTTGCAGCGCGCGTGGGGGGGCGCCCAGAGGTCACGCTCACGGAGGTCTTCGGGCAGTAGCCCTCCCAGCGCCAGCTCGTGCACGGGGCGTCGCGGTGGGCTGAACGCCGGCTGCACGCTGAATGCCGACCGCGGAAACGTCATGGGATCGATTGGTTCATAACAGGCTGCCGTGGGGAGATCCAACCACGCCATCGGATCGGGCGCCATGAGTCGGCCCGCCTCGACAGGGTCGGAGGGGTCGTCCAGGTTGGGCGCGAGGGTGCCGATCAGCCGTTCGAGATCCTTGCCGACGAAGTAGCCTCGGCCCGCGGGATTGCGTGGATACGCGAGCATCGGGAGCTCGTCGTCGGGCCCTGCCGCGATCCCGAGCGCGGCAAACGGCTCGGCGAGCTCGCGCACCGCCGCGGCCTCCGCGGTCAGGTCACGCCCGCCGTAGGCGAGATCCCAATGGATGGGCATCCGCACGAACGGGTCCGGCGTGGAGAAGCCCAGCACACCGTTGGAGGACCGGACCACGCGCCGGTCACCGAACACCCGGACCGCCTTGCGTGCTCGCCCGACTTGAAGCCCCGTCTCGACGCAGCCGACCCGATCGCGGGCGTGCGCGCTCCCGGACAGGAGCACGTCCGTCAGGGGCTTACCCGGCGCGAACAGATCGCTGTCATGGACGAGCCGTTCGATTTCCGGCGCGCTCTTCGACTCGGCGAACTCCGGCTCGACGCGGATGCTCGGCCAGTCCCGGGTCGGCTCGGCCCGGCCACCCGGCCGGATGGCATAGGCGCGCTTGACGATGATGCTGAGGTAGTGCTGCCCGGGTGCCGCCTCGAAGCAGTGGACAAGGGAGGACGCCATCTCAGCTCGCCAGCAACTTGCCGAAGTCTTTGATCCACTGCGGAGGATCTTTGATGCCGAGCTTGTCGAGCACCCAGAGTCCTCCCCTGAACGCCACGCTCTTGGCGGTGGCCCACAGCCACCTCTTCGCCTTGGCCTTGATCTTGTCCGTGATGCCGAGGTCCTTGTTCTTCTCCTCCCACTTGTTGTCCCAGTACTTGTTCCACTTCGTTCCGAGGAAGCGGAGGACGTTTTTCTTCGCCATGGACCAGACCCAGCGCAGGTAGTCGCCCAGCGTGGGGGAGGTCTTGACCGAGTTGAAGTTCAGCACGCTGTTGGTCAGGCCGGGGAGGTCGCTACAGTTGTTGTTGATCCCCACCGGGCCGACGAGGCAGGTCGCGAGCTCGTGCTTTTCTCCGGTCACGCTGGCGACCCCCATGGTGGCCTCGCTGGAGGATTGGGCGAGCACGTTCGCGATCCACGGATATTCCAGCACTCCGTAGTTTGCCAGCGTGGCCATGGCGACGTGGGGCACGAACTCGATCCGGAAGGACTTCTGGATCATCTTCCAGCCGTCGGAGGTCACCGTGCTGCTGCGCTTGCCGCCCGTGCCCTTCCAGAAGTTGGGAGCGCCGACGAGGTGCGGGTAGAACTTGATCGGCGGGAGGCCCGCCTGCCCGATGATGGGTACGGGATTGAGAAAATAGAAGTCATGAAAGTCCATGCCGGCCATGACGCCCGAGTTGTCGAAGAAGTTAGCGGACACGACGACCTCCTTTACTGCTCTCTGCGGGTGACCAGGATCCACGCCGGTGCCTGGTCCGGCGAGTAGCGGAACATGTGACCGTGGGTGACTCGAACCAGCCGCCGCGCGGCGTCGACGTGGACGCTGCGCAGCCGCGGCCGCACGGGCTCGCCGACCTTACCGATACGCACCACGACTTCGATGGGGCTTTCGGGGATCTCGAAGCGGATGGGCCCGCTGGCGAAGCCATCCAGCGAGACGGAGGTGAGCGGCGGTGGCTCGCGGACGATCAGGCGCGGTGGGGCGTGGTGCAGCAGGGAGAGCACCACCGTGGCGTCGACCGGGGCGACCTCCGTCGGATTCACGGTCGGGCGCTCGCCCATCCGCCTCGCCTGGTGGGACAACCGCAGGGCGGCCAGCTGCGGGCAGGGGGCGAGACCGCTGGGCTCCGGTCTGTCGTTCCAGTGCTGCACGAGCCCCTCGGCGCGTTCGATCCTGGGCAACGTGTGCTCCGAGGCGCTCGCTTCGTCAGCATAGAAGCCTACCCCCTGCTCGTTCAGCGTGTAGGCGACCCGCCCGCCGGGGTGTGGCAGGTCGGTGCCAAAGAGGAGTCCCGGAGGAAGCACGAAGGCACCGCCGAAGGCATGGTCCCAGGTCATCGGAAGGTGGTCGAACCGCTCCGGCGGGCTCGGCCGAAGTACGCCGCCCCCGAAAGATCGCGTCCAGCGGCGCGGCCCGAAGACCGCGAGACGCTCCACCTCCGCGCCGACCGTGACGACCACGGGCTGCACGAACGGGGGCGCGCTGGGGCAAACCACGCTCCCGTTCGCCGTCACGGACACGCCATCCCACAGCGGATACCCGCCGATATCCGGAGGATCCGCATCCGTGCGCGGAGGGAGCGGAACCGGAGCGAGGCGCCCTTCGCCGAGCGCGAACGCCGACTCGAGGTTGACCGAGCCGACCGCAAAGTCATCGGAGAGGTGACCGTGCGCGAGCCTCACGGGCAGGCCGGTGCGATTGCGAACGAACATGCGCTATGCCGCCCCTTCCGGTCGGTGCCGCGGGTCGTCGGGCGAGATCGCGCGTCCCGCCGCAGCGAGCGCCCAGGCGCACAGCTCCTCGATGGCGCCGCCAGTGAGCTGGGTACGCGAATCGTCGAAGCTCCCCGAGCAGGCAATCCCGGTGGCGTCGCAGACGACAGTCAGATCGCGCGCGACCGCTTCCTCTGCGTCGCGCCGGCACACGGTTCTCGCCCTCGGTCCCGGCGCGACGAGGAACAAGACCAGCGGGCGCTTGATCAGCAGTCGAAAGGAATTGTTGAACAGGAAGCGCATCCTGAGCAACGAGGCGAGGGCGGGCACGGCCTTGAGCAGGAGGACGAGACCGCTGTAGCCAAGGCTTCGGCGATCCGTCGCTTTCACCAGCGGGAACCATGCCGGCGGGGTGAAGGTCTCGCCCCGCACGACGATGCTCTCGCGGCCGTAGAAGACGCGCAGGTCATCCCAGCTGCTGCCTTTTTCCGGGTAGCCGGTGACGAGCATGGCCCGGTGCCCGCGGTACTTGAAGACATGCGGCCAGACGTACTTGGTGTCGGGCAGGGGCGCAGTGGCATCGGGCCAGTAGCGAGCCATCCACTCCCGTGCGCGCGCTCCTTCTCGCTCGACGATCCATTCGTCGAAGCTCCTCTCGACGGTCGCGATCCCGAGCGAGATCCGGTCCAGGAACGAGGCTGACGGACCGTGCTCCTGCTTGTCGATGGGCATGGAGGCCTCATCCGTTCAGCCTGATGGCGGTCGCCACTGCGTTGATGTCTCCACCCGCCTCGATGCCCATCAAGCCGCCCGTCTTGAGCATCGTGAGGGCACCGCTCTTCACGACGACGGTGGCCGCGGCATCGACGACGATCATGCCACCGACCAGCGAGACCGATGCTCCCGCGCCGTTGTTGAAGGAGATGATCCCCGACTCCATCTTCAAGGTGGCGGTCCCCGCCTTGATGTAGAACGAGGCCGACTGGTTGAATCCGGCCGTCGTGGAGTCCACCTGGAAATCGCCCGTCGGGTAGACGTAGGTGTTTGTCGACTTGAACACGTGGTTGGAGCCCGCCTCGGACACGTAGTTGACCGCCGTCTTGACCGTGTAGTCTGCCCCGACGCTGACGTCGCGCTTACCGTTGACTCCGAGCGTGTCGCCGCCCCCGACGAGCACGTTGCGCCAACCGCCGACCTGCAGGTCGTCGTTTGCCGCGATCTGCGCGAGCCGAAACCCGCCCACGGCGAGCTTTTCGTTGATCCCGATCGTCGTGTCCCTGGAGCCGGCCACCGTATGGTGCTCGTTCGCCATGAACAGCGTCGTCCTGTCGTCGCCCACCGTCACCGTCTCGTAGTCGTCGATGGTGTGCTCCCGGTGCCCCTTGACCTTGTTGGTCTGGTCGTGCCCCACGAAGTTCGACTGGTCCCCGCCCACGCTCGTGGAGTGGCTCGCCAGCACCACCTCGTTGAAGTTCCTCTGCGCGTGAAGGAAGATCTCCTCGTTCTTGGCTTTGTCCTCGAAGCGGATCTCGTTGAAGCCGTCCACTTCCTTCTTCACCTCGGCGCTCTGGCTCCTCACCGTGCTCTTGGTGGGATCCTTCTGCACGTCGTAGGGCGCCTTGTGATCGTTGTTGTAGACGCGCCCCACGATCACCGGCTGGTCGGGGTCCCCCTGCATGTAGGCCACCAGCACCTCGTGCCCGACGCGCGGCGTGTAGAGCGCGCCATAGCCTGCGCCGGCCCAGAACTGCGACACGCGCAGCCAGGTGGAGGTCGGGCTCTTGTCGTTCGTGTCCGCCCGCTGGTCCCAGGGGAACCGCACGCGCACCCGCCCGAGTGCGTCGCCGTTGATGACGGGCCGCTCACCGTCGGGGAACTCCTCGGCGGTCACCACCGCGGCCTGCACCCCCTGGACGCGCGGCCTGGGCGTGAGCATCGCCGGGCGGAACGGGACGGTATCGGCGAGGGCCAGGAACCGGCTGTCGAAGCCGGCGGTGACGGGCCCCGGTGCGTTGGCGAAGCCGAAGGGCTCCTCGTCGAGGGCGGTGTTCTGGGGAGCCAGCTCGGTCGCGAAGGTCTCGACGCGCACCGGGAGCAGGGTCGCGTCCGCATTGATCCCGTCGCCGTCGGTCAGGGTGCAGCGGTAGCCGGTCGCCATGGTCCGCAGGGTGCTCGACCCCTCGCGCAGCGCGCGTTCCGCGTCGTAGCGCTGCTTGCGCACGGTGGCGGCGTTCTGGCAGGGCAGCTTCTTGACGGCTTCCTCGCCGACGGGGAACTCGAAGTGGAGGCTCTGGTCGGGATCGAACAGCGAGTTGTCCTCCAGCTTGCCTTCCAGCGGGAGCGGACTGCGGTTGTAGTCCCAGTCGCGGACCGTCACCGAGCGCGAGCGGAGCCGGCGGGTGTCGCGGAAGGACCGGACGATCTCCTGGTTCTGGCTGGTGCCGTTGGCGCTGAGCCGGCGCAGGGTGAAGGTGGCGTTGCCCCCCTCCTGCTCGAACATCGGCGACACGCCGGGCAGGTCGGTGATGGTGAGGACGACCTGGTCCCGGCCGTGCTCGAAGTAGTAGGTGAGCCCCTCGTCCTCGAGCAGTCGCGACACGAAGTCGAAGTCGCTCTCGTTGTACTGGACGACGTAGGGGCGCACCGTACGGTCCTCGCAGCGGGTCTTGTCCTTGACGTCCCAGCGGTACGCGGCGGTCGGGGCAGAGAACGACGTGAAGCTGGGGTTCGCGTCCGGCGCCTGGGCGGAGCTGAAGGTGAGGAGGCCGCCCATCCCCTGGGGGTGGGCGGCCGAGCGGTTCTCGAACACGGAGGAGACGATCTCGACGAGCGACTTGTTGAGGAAGTTGCGGCACCGGCGCCGGTAGCGCGCCCGCCAGAAGAAGGGGACGAGGAGGACGCGGTAAAGGATGATCTGCGTCGTCCGGTCGATCTCCTCGGCCTCGGCCAGGATGCCGTGCACCACCCGCCAGGTGTTCTGCGAGGCGATGCGGAACGAGGCGGCGGCGTCGAGCAACGAGTCGAGGTCGACGGCGCCGTTCGTCACCTGGCGCTGGAGCGTGATCTCGTAGCGGTAGGGTTGGGATAGCTCCTCGACGCCGTGCCAGCGCACCACGCCGAAGGCGTCCCAGCCCTCGGCTGTCCCCAGGATGAAGTCCGCCTGGTTGCCCTGGTTGCGCACTGCCGTCCCTGATCCGCCCATCGTTCGCCGGCCTTCCTGCCCGTCCACCCTCGGAC
>Ga0302283_1003341_pt1 | contig 12437 bp, 9 predicted proteins | sample III_Fen_E1_4_FD_198770 | JGI IMG/M metagenome (GOLD analysis project Ga0302283, IMG submission 198770) | Peat permafrost microbial communities from Stordalen Mire near Abisko, Sweden - III_Fen_E1_4 | ecosystem: Environmental > Terrestrial > Soil > Wetlands > Permafrost | place: Sweden: Abisko...
CGCAGAGGGAGTTGGCAAGGCCGGTCGGATCGGGAATGGAGGGCTTGCTGGAACTCGTCGCCGACGCGAAGGCCACCACCCTCGTGAACGGCCTGGTGGGGTCCATCGGGTGCAGGCCCACCATGGAGGCCATCCGGCGCGGGATGCGCGTGTGCCTCGCCAACAAGGAAACCCTGGTCATGGCCGGGGAGATCATCCGGGACCTCCTGGAACGCCATCCGGGTTCGTGCCTGATTCCCATCGATTCCGAACATTCCGCCCTGCACCAGTGCCTGGGGGGGCGTCCCACCGCGGAGATCGAACGGATCGTCCTCACGGCGTCCGGCGGGCCGTTCCGGGACCTCCCGGCATCCGAGTTCCAGGACATCACCTTGGAACGGGCCCTCAAGCACCCCACATGGAACATGGGCCCCAAGATCACCGTGGACAGCTCCACCTTGTTCAACAAGGGATTGGAGGTGATCGAGGCCCACCATCTGTTCGGGATCGACTACGACCGCATCCAAGTCCTGGTCCATCCCGGGAGCCACGTCCATTCCCTGGTGCAGTTCAAGGACGGCGCCTTGATGGCCCAGTTGGGCACTCCGGACATGCGCCTGCCCATCCTCTACTCGCTGGTGGCTCCCGAACGCGCGGCCCTGAGCGGAGACCGGTTGGACCTCGCCCAGGTGGGGGAACTGCGTTTCCAGGCTCCGGACCATGCCCGTTTTCCCGCCCTGGGACTGGCCTACGCCGCTGGTCGCGCCGGAGGCGCCCTGCCCGCGGTCCTCAACGCGGCCAACGAGGCCGCGGTGGCGCTCTTCCTGGATCGGCGCATCGGCTACATGGACATCGCCAGGCTGGTGGAAACCTGCCTGGCCTCGGCGGACTTCTCCCGCCATCCCGACTTCGACGAACTGCTCTCGGCCGATGCGTGGGCCCGCGGGTGTGTGCTGGAATTGGCCCGCGCGGAGACCGTTCCGTGAACCACCTCGTGTCCACCCTGCTCTGGCAGGTCCCCATCGGCCTCTGCGTCCTCTCCTTCCTGGTGCTCATCCACGAGGGAGGTCATTTCCTGGCGGCTCGACAGGCCGGGGTCGCGGTGGATGCGTTCTCCATCGGTTTCGGTCCGCGTCTGGTGGGATTGAAGCTGGGGGAGACCGAATACCGCATCTGCGCCGTTCCGTTCGGCGGGTACGTCGCCATGCGGGGCGAGCAGCCGGGAGACATGCAGGGCGCCGCCGATCCGCGCAGCTTCGAGTCCGTGAGCCTCGGGTGGCGCGCGGTCATCGTGGCCGCCGGACCGGTGGTCAACATCCTGTTCGCGGTGCTGGTCCTGTGGATCGCGGGCATGGTCGGGGTGCGCGAAGCCGCCAAGGGACTGGTGGTCGGGAGCATCGCCGAGGGCAGTCCCGCCGAACTCGCCGGAATCCGCTTCGGCGATTCGCTGGTATCCATGGATGGCAAGCCGGCCTCGGACGAACAGGGCTTCCTGGAGCACGTGGCCTTGAACAAGGGACACGCCGTGCACCTGGTGGTGCGTCGTGGCGGATTGGAATTGCCGTTCAGCTTCGTGCCCGTCAAGTATCCCCAACCGCAGATCGATCTGGGTTGGTCGGGCATCCAATTCGGAGGCCGGATCCTGGTGGAGAACGTGGTTTCCGGAGGGGCTGCTGAACAGGCCGGCATCCGGGCTGGCGACACCCTGTTGGGCATGGACGGCAAATCCCTCACCAGCCCCGAACAGTTGCCCGACCTCGTCAACGCCACCGCGGGCAAGCCCTCCAGGATCACCCTCGCCCGACCGGGCGCGAGGCTCGCCCTGAACGTCTCCGCGCGTTGGAACGCCGATCTCAAGCGGTGGATGATCGGGGTCGCTCCCGGGCCGGTGGTGCCCCTGGAACTGCACCGTTACGGGCCCGTGGGGGCGCTGACGCGTTCGCTCGGGGAGTGCTGGAACAAGGGCACGGCCATCTTCCGCTTCCTGGGGGCGCTGTTCAGCGGGCGGCTGGCGGTCAAGAACCTGGCCGGACCGGTGGGCATCGTCCAGATGTCGGGCGCGGCCGCCGCCGAGGGGTGGCAGAAACTGGTCGAATTGATGGCCATGATCTCCATCAACCTGGGCGTCCTGAACTTCCTCCCCCTCGTGGTCACGGACGGAGGCCGTCTGGTGGAACTGGCGGTGGAGAAGGTCCGCGGACGCCGGGCCAACCGGCGGTTCATGGAGGTCCTGACCAACGTGGTGGTCTACCTGTTCCTCGCGCTGGCGGCGTACGTGACCTTCCACGACCTGCTGCGCGCGAAGTTGTTCCTGCGCTGATGCGTCCCTCCGCCGACATCCTCGGCGGCGAGCGGGTCCTGCTGGCCTGCCCCGACGCGGTCTTCCGTCGCCGGGCGGCGAAGTCGCTCCAGGAGGAGCTGGGACTTTCCGTGGAGCTCGCGGAGGACGGGGGGACGGCCCTGGAGATGATCCAGAACCGCTCGTTCCGCCTGCTGGTGGCGGACACGTCGCTTTCGGGGATCCCCTGGTTCGATCTGGTCCAGTTCCTGCGCGAACTGCGTCCGACCACCCGCTACGTCCTCTTGACATCCACCCCGCCCGAGGAGCATTTCCGGCTCGCGCTGGAGTACGACGTGGGGGCCATCCTTCCCCGGGCCGGCATCCGGCCGCTGCGCGACCTGGTGGAGACCGCGGAGAGCCTTTTGACGGAAAACGTCTTCGGCTTGGAGAGGTGGCTGGGAGCCTCTCCCGAGGTGCACGGCCGCCAGATCGGGAACGCCTCGGAGATCGACCAGGTCGTGAAGGACGTCTCCGAGTGGTTTCCGGAGGGCGAGGGACGGCGCGCCTTCCGCAGGGCCCTGGCGGAGATGGTCGTGAACGCCGTCTTCTACGGATCGCTGCGGGAGGACGGGTCCAGCAAGGCGGAGTGGAACCTGGACGCCCCGCTGAACAGAGACCAGGCGGTGTACGTGTTCTTCGGGCGAGGCGACGAAGCGTCGGGTTGCTCCGTCGTGGACCGGGGGGGGCGCCTGACCAAGGCGCAGATCCTCACCTGGCTGGAGAGCAATCGCGTCCAGGGCGCGCACGGCATCCTCTCCAACGACCAGAACCACGGACGGGGATTGCACATCACGCGCCGGTCCTTGGACCGGATCGTGCTGAACATCAGGGCCAACGACCGGACCGAAGCGATCCTGCTCCAGGAAACGGGAGCCCACCGCTCGCCGGAGCGCCCCCTGCTGATCCACGAGTTTTGAAGGAAAAGTCCTTAGATTGCCTAAGGCGCGACGTCGGTGGTAGGATGGTTTCCGCACTGCGCAGGGAGGACTCCGGTCATGATGAAATGGATGGCCATCACGGTGTTGAGCAGCATCGGAGGCTATGTCGGTTGGGATATGGGACTGAGGTTCTTCTCCCCGACCGGCGGGCTGTGGCTGTCCTTGATCGGTGGGCTGGTGGGAACCGCCGCGGCATATTTCCTGGTTCCCCGGGACTAGCAGCGGATTTGGGGGGAAGGCCGCCGAGCAACTCGGGCGAGGCCTTCTTCGGCTGGCGGCAAGGAAAATGAGAATCGCACTCATTCCGGGGTGAATATTTTGTAAATTCTATATTCATATAGGGTTTCTATGAATTAGAAGAAGGAGCGACGCGATGGCCCTCAAGTTCGAAAAGTCCCAAGTGGTCGTGGAAGAAATCGCGGACTACCGGAAGATCCTGGAGGATTTCCAGGAAGGACGATTGCCCGAGTCCGCCTTCCAGAAGCGCAGGCTCTGGCAGGGCATCTACGGACAGCGCCAACTGGGTGTCCAGATGATCCGGATCAAGGTCCCCTACGGCGCCGCGGACACCGCCATGTTGCGCTCGATCGGCGAGCAGGCGCGCAAGCGATCCAATGGAATCGTCCACCTGACCACCCGCCAAGCCATCCAGATCCACCACATCCCCCGCGGGCAGACCGGCGACCTCATCGACCAGCTGGCGGACGACGGGCTCACCAGCCGCGAGGCCTGCGGAAACACCGTGCGCGCCATCACGGGGGACTATCTGGCGGGGATCGGGGCGGACCAGGTGTTCGACTTCCGGCCGGTGGCCGACATCCTCTTCAATCACCTCCTGCGCAATCCGTATTCGCAGAACTTCCCCCGCAAGTTCAAGATCGCCTTCTCGGGAAGCGAGGCCGACCGCGGCCTGACCAACCTCCACGACATCGGGTTCATCACCACGGTGCTGGACGGTGTCCGCGGCTTCCGCGTGGTGGCCGGGGGCGGATTGGGGGCGCAGCCGTATTCGGCGGAAGTCGTCGAGGAATTCCTTCCGGTCTCCCATGTCCTGATCTGCGCGACCGCGCTGGTGCGTCTGTTCAACGCGCACGGCAACCGAGCCCAGCGCATGAAGGCGCGGATGAAGTTCGTGAAGGAGAAGTGGGGCATCGTCAAGTTCCGCGAGGTCTACCGAGGACTCTTCGAGGAGCTGGCGGCATCGGACTACGGCAAGTCCCTGCTGGTGGACGCCGCGGAACTTCCCCTGACCCTGTCCGCCGAGCGTTCCTCCAAGGACGGCCTGTCGGTCTCTGGCGCTCCTTCGGAATGGGTGGAAGAAGCCGTGCTGCCTCGGATCGGACGGGATCTGTTCGCCGTCAAGGTGCGCATCGTGCTCGGGGACATCCATGCGGACGTCCTCGACAAGCTCTTGGACCTGGTGGATTCCCACGGCGGCGGCGAAGTCCGGATCACCCCGGACCAGAACCTGGTGCTGGCGTCCATTCCCGGGCGGGAATTGTCCGCGGTGTACGCGGGACTCTCCGCGCTGGGCTTGGCGGATTCCCGCATCGGCCGACTTTCCAACGTCCTGGCCTGCCCCGGCCGCTCCACCTGCAACCTCTCCATGACCTCGTCCAAGGGGCTCGCCACCGCCATTTCCAAGCTCCTTGATTCGCGTCCGGACCTGGACGTGGACGGTTCGTCCATCAAGATCTCGGGTTGCCCCAACTCCTGCGGACAGCACCACATCGCGACCATCGGATTCCACGGAGTGGGCCTGCGGGCGGGCGGCGGCAAGTCCGCGCCCTTCGCCCAGCTCATGCTGGCGGGCGGTGCGGAGAACGGCATCCGCCGCATGGGTCGGCGTTCGGTCCGCGTGAGCACCAAGCGCGCGCCCGAGGCCGTCGCGAAGCTGGTGGAGACCTGGAAGACGGAGGCGAAGGGCGAAAGCCTGGACGACTTCCTGCTGAACCTCCCCGACCCCCGGGTGAAGGAACTCCTGGCACCCTACTCGGAGCTGCCCTCCTACGACCAGGATCCGTCCGCCTTCCGCGACTGGGGGGAAGACGAGGACTACAACCCCGCCATGGGCCAGGGAGAGTGCGCGGGCGGGGTCACCGACCTCATCAACGAGGCGCTCATGGATGCGGAAAACACGCAGAAGATGGCGCGCACCCTGATCCAGGGCGGCTTCTGGAAGGACGCCGTGACCAACGCCCGCGAGGCGGTGGGACACGTGTTCCGCGCGGGCCTGTCCAACGCCGGCGAGACGCCCGTCTCGTGGGACGCGGATTTCGCCACCTGGCGCAAGTTCTACGGCTCCAACCAAGCCCTGCCGGAGGTCCCCGAGACGCTGCCGGTCCACCACGAGCAGGTGACGGAAGCTGTCGCCCGCGAGTACGTGGCCGATTCCGGCGCCTTCGTGGAGGCGGTCACCGAGGTCTACCGCTGGAAGCCGGAGAAGTTCAAGCCGGCGGCGATCGTGGATTCCACGGATGGCGGCGACCGCAAGATCCCCCTGCTGGACCTGAAGGGAATCGGGTCCAACCAGGCCTTCGTGAAGATCAAGCTCAAGCTGGAGCTGCTCGACGCGGGCGACGAGGTGGAAGCCATCCTGGACGCGGGCGACCCCTACCGCAACGTCCCGCCCTCGCTGCGCGTCGAGGGGCACGAGATCACGCAGCTGGAGCCCATCAACAATGCGGAGCAGTACTCCCTGATCGTGCGCAAAGCCTGAGATTCGGCTGCGCGGGCGCATACTCCCGTTCCAGGCACCGCTCCACTCGGGTCGCCGTACCGACGCGTACGGCTCCCGTCGTGTCGGATGCCTGCGCCGGTCGTCTGCATCCCGCTCGCTCGAATCTCGCTCGTTCCGTCTTGAGGTCGCGGGCTGGCGCCTTCGGCGCTTCGCTGCGGGACGAAGCCGACTACGCTTTGGGGGAGGACCAATCCGGCGGGCGGGTCGCGACCAGGCCGATCAGCATGGGGTACTGCGGATCGAAGTGGTCCAGTTCCTCTGGGGTCAGTTCGTGCTGCGCGAGACCGTACAGGAACGAGGCGGCCGAGTAGACATTGCCGTAGCTCACGACCTCCAGGCTGTCGGCGGGAAGCTCTTCCTCGAAGAGTCGGCGCAGTGCCAGGTCGGTGAACCCCCAGAAGTGTCCCCACCGCTCCATGTCGTCGCGGGAGATCTGCGAGACGCCCCCGGCCGTGACCAGGAGGCTTCCGCCGGGCTTGAGCATCCGCAGGGCGTTGCGGATGGTGGACCTCACGTCGTAGACGAAGGGAAGGGTCTGGGTGAGGATGAAACAGTCCAGGAAGGCTTCGCGTGGACACTCCCGGCTCAGGTCGCAGACGAAGTCCGCACCGTAACCGTCGTGGACGTGCATCACCAGCGGTTGGGTCACGCGGTCGTCGCCGAAACGGCGGGTGTAGGTGGAGCTCGCGATCTCGAGCACGGTCCCGCGGATCTTCTGGCGGTGGGCCGACAGGAATTTCTCGATGTAATAACGGTCGATGGGGACGCCGCGGTCGATCCCGAAGTTCTTCGAGATGGGCTGGAGCTTGTTGTGCAACGGCAACAGGTCCAGGACCCCGCGCACGGTCCGTTTCACGACCTTGCCGACCTTCCGCCTGGCCACGTCTTTCATTCGTTCCATCGCTTCCCTCCGGGTGGGAGCGAGCCCCCGGCAGAGCACGCTGCGAGCTGCTTGCCAAGTCCTCGGACCTGGAAAACATAGTGACGGGATGTTTTAGCGACCGGTCGGCTTGGGCTCACACCAGCTGCGCGGCGTCCCCTTCCAGTTCCTTCCAGGGGAGGCCCCACTTGCCGATTTCCGCCATGAAGGGGTCGGGGTCCAGCTGCTCCATGTTCACCACGCCGGCCTGCTTCCAGACGCCGCGGAGCATCAAGGCGCCTCCCAGCATGGCGGGGACGGCGGTGGTGTAGCTGATGGCCTGCCCGCCCGTCTCCTTGAAGCACTCGGCGTGGTCGCAGACGTTGTAGACGAAATAGGTCTTGTGCTCGCCGTCCTTCTCGCCGGTGATCTGGCACCCGATGCAGGTCTTGCCGGAATAGCCTTCGCCCAGGCTGTCGGGGGCGGGGAGCAGCGCCTTCAGGAACTCCAGCGGGATGATGTCCACGCCCTGGAACCTCACGGGGTCGATGCGGGTCATGCCCACGTTCTGCAGCACCGTCAGGTGCTTGATGTAGTTGTCGCCGAAGGTCATCCAGAAGCGGGCGCGCTTGAGTTCCGGGAAGTGCTTCACCAGGGACTCCAGCTCCTCGTGGAAGAGCACGTAGGAGCCGCGGTTTGCCACCTCGGGGTATTCGATGTCCGCTCGGACGGAAAGTGCCGGGATCTCGTGCCAGTCCCCGGTTTCCCAGTAGCGGCCGGGCTGGGTGATCTCCCGGATGTTGATTTCGGGATTGAAGTTGGTCGCGAAGGCCTTGCCGTGGTCGCCGTTGTTGCAGTCCACGATGTCCAGCGTGTCCATGCGGTCGAAGTGGTGCTTCTTGGCGTAGGCGGTGTAGACGTTGGTCTGTCCCGGGTCGAAACCGGAGCCCAGGAGGGCCATGATGCCGGCCTTCTGGAAACGGTCCTGGTAGGCCCACTGCCAGGAGTATTCGAATTTGGCGACGTCCTTGGGCTCGTAGTTGGCCGTGTCCAGGTAGTCCACCCCGGTCTCCAGGCAGGCGTCCATGATGGAAAGGTCCTGGTAGGGGAGGGCGATGTTCATCACCAGCGCGGGTTTGAAGTCCCGGATCACCGCGGCCACCTCGGAGGCGTGGTCGGCGTCCACCTGTGCGGTGTGGACCGGGATGTTCGAGATGGATGCGGCGATCTTGTCCGCCCGCGATTTCGTGCGGGTGGCGATCAGCAGTTCGGTGTAGTCGGAGCTGTTCTGCGCGCATTTCTTGGCGACCACGTTGGCAACGCCTCCGGCACCGATGATCAGGACTTTGGACATGCGGCACTCCCCGGACAAGTTGTTGCTTCTGCTTTCGCGGGGACGAAAGATGCAAACCGGGGTGTTTCCTTCCGGTTTCGCGGTCGGCTCGTTCCGGGGTCGCACGGGTTCGCCCCCCTTCTTCGTCCCGGGGCCAGCCCCGACCGAACAGGGAACGGGACATTACCTTGCCGGGAATGACGCAGACCCGACTGGATCGCCTCCTGACCGAGGGCAACTTCTCCAACCATGATTTGGTGGCGGTCTCCGCCACCCAACTCTCCCACAAGAACGTGCAGAAGGCCCGAACGGGAACCCGTCCTGTGGGTATGCAGGTGGCGAGGACCATCGTGAAGGCCGCCAACGCACTGTTCCATCCGGAAACGGATCTGCGGGTCCGCGACCTGTTTCCAGAGATGGAACGACCGGGAAGCCTGGACGTGAACGCCAAGTCGAATTCCGGCGACTAATATTTCCCATGCTCGACTTCGAACTCCACAATCCCACACGCATCGTCTTCGGCCGCGACACCATTCGTCGTCTTCCGGACCTGGTTCCCCGCGGCGCGCGGATTCTCCTGACCTTCGGGGGCGGTTCCATCCTGAAGAACGGTGTCCATGCGCAGGTGCGCAACGCCCTGGAGGATTTCCACATCGAGGAGTTCGGCGGCATCGAACCCAATCCGCGATTCGAGACCCTGAACAAGGCCGTCGCCTTGGTGCGGGCGAGGAAGATCGACTTCCTGCTGGCGGTCGGCGGCGGATCGGTGGTGGATGGCACCAAGTACATCGCGGCGGCGGTCCACTACGCCGGCTCCGATCCCTGGGACATCCTGCGCACGGCGGGCAAGGGTGTGAACACGACGGTTCCCCTGGGCGCCGTCCTGACCCTCCCCGCGACGGGATCGGAGGCCAACGGATCGGCGGTGGTCAGCCGCGCCGACACCGAGGAGAAGCTCCATTTCTACTCGCCGCTGGTATATCCCGTCTTCTCCATCCTGGACCCTTCCACCACCTTGACGCTGGACGCGCGACAGACGGGCAACGGCGTCGTGGACGCGTTCGTCCACACCACGGAACAGTACCTGACGGTCCACGCGGATTCCAGCCTGCAGGACCGGTTCGCGGAGGGGATCCTCTCCACTCTGGTGGAGGAGGGACCCAAGGCGCTTGCGAAACCCGGAGACCAACCCGCCCGCGCGAACATCATGTGGAGCGCCACCCAGGCCCTTTTCGGGGCCATGGGCGCGGGCCTCCCCGGAGACTGGGCGGCGCACGGGATCGGACACGAATTGACCGCCTTCTACGGCCTGGACCACGCGCGGACCCTGGCCATCACCGCTCCGGGCGTGTGGCGCCACCAGATCGATCGCAAGCGATCGCGGCTCGCGCGCTACGGGGAACGGGTGTGGTCGCTTTCCGGGACGGAAGCGGATGTCGCGCTGCGGGCCATCGAGCGGACGGAGGCGTTCTTCGAGTCCATGGGGCTGCCCACCCGGCTGTCCGGATACGGCATCGACGCCACCGAGGCCGCTTCCCGGATCCGGGCGCGACTGGAGGAGCGCGGCTCGAAGATGGGGGAGGACGGATCGATCGGCCCCCGGGACGTCGAAGCGATCCTGCTCTCCCGGGCATAGTTCAACCGGGTGGAGCGGATGATCCTCTTGCCACAACGATGCCTTGGTGACGCATCACGGCCGACGTGGAGGAGGATGAGGACAGAATTTGGCGAATCATGGCCCGGGCCATGGAGTCGGATCCGAACCTGTAGCTGGTGAGGTCCGCGCGCAGGGCCTCCACCGTGTCGTCGAATCCCGCGAGGGAGATCCGACCCGGGACGTCCACGCCCCTTTCCCGAAGCCAGGCCAGGGCGTGCAAGGCGCAGAGATCGTTCGCGGCGATCCAGGCGGTGGCCCCGCTGGCCAATGCCGCTTCCAGCAGCGGGATGGAATCCCCGTGGATCCGGTTCATTCCAAGTTCCCGGATCGCCTGCTCGCGGATCGGAAGGCTCGATCCTTCCACCAGCCTCGCGAGCAGCGAATCCGGAAAATCGGCGTGCAGGCCGGGATCGGAATAGGCGGGAGCCAAGCGATCCCAGACGGAGAGCCCACCCAGGCAAAACGCATCCACGGAGCCTCCCCGGCTCTCGACCTCCTCCTGGATGCCTTGGAGGCGATTTCCCGACCAGCGGCTCGCGTGCCAGGGAGAGATGTAGGCGAATCGCGAATGTCCCAGCTCCAGGAGGTGGCGGGCGGTCAAGGCTCCGATTCCCTTCAGGTAGCCCTGTTCATGGAACCGGATCCTGGAATCCCGCAAGGCATTGTCGTGCAGAGTGAATTCCTCGGCCCAAACGCAGACCGGCAGACGCAAGCGCTCCAGCTCCCGGCACAACTCCCCTGGTTCCTGGCAATGCCATGTCGAGGCCACCACCCCGACCGTGGAGAGATCCGGCCGGATCCCTCCACGGATCCAAGGCCGCCGTTTCAGGGAAAGTCCTGCTTGGGCGGCCTGGAAGCCCAGATCCCTCCAGAAATCGGACTCCCTGTCCGTGTCCATCCGGAAACGGCCTTCTGCATCGGCCGTCCCAATGCACAGCAGCGTGGGTGCACGGGCCGCGCGCCGGGTACGGGGTCTCACGGGGCGGTGGGTTCGACCGTGCCGTTCCAGCTGGTGGGTGCGAACCGCGATGTCCAAAGCCTTGCTCGCGGTCTGGGGATGGCACTTCCAACGGACGGCGAATTCCTTGATGGAGGGCAGGTCGATGTTCCATGGATGCAGCCCCTGGCGGATCTCCTCGCAAAGCCTTTCGGCCAAGTCCTCGGCGTTCGGCTTGGGAGACATGGACATCCGCTCCGGAAGCAGACCCGCCCGCCATAGACCGGATCCACGTCGCGACTCGATGAGTCCTTGTCGTTTCAGCAAATCCAATGCCGCTGCGACGGTCCTCGTGCTCGCCCCATGGCGAGCGGCGAGTTCGCGAACCGTCGGCAGTCTGCCACCGGGCCAAGTGGGCATTTGCTTGGCGAAGAGCGAAGCGAGTTCGTCGAATCTCGGCATATGGGAAACAATAATCGTTCTTTCATGATTTAACGGATCGAAATGCCGTGGTGACGACGGGAAATTCGGACTTCAACGCAATGGGAGGGCTGTGATGCAACGAACGCTCGCGTTCCTCGTCGGACTCGCCACCGGTTCGGCTCTTGCAGCAACGCAGGCGACCTACTACGTGTCGCCCTCGGGCAGCGACGCCAACCCGGGCACCCTGGCAGCGCCGTTCAAGACCATCGCCAAGGCCCAGTCCGTGGTGCGGACGGCGAACTCCTCGATGACCGGAGACATCGTGGTCACTCTCCGGGGCGGCACCTACGCCCTGGACAGCTCGCTCACCTTCGGTCCCGCCGACGGGGGGTCCAACGGCAACTACGTCCGTTACGTCGCCTACACCGGCGAAACCCCGCTCATCACGGGTGGCATCCCCATCACGGGCTGGACCGTCTACGACGCGACCAAGAACATCTGGAAGGCCACCGGAGTGACCGCACGCTTTCGCCAACTCTACGTGAACGGCACCAAGGCGATCCGCGCCCGCACTCCGAACCTGGGCACAGGCAACGCCCCAAATTTCTACCGGCTGACCAAGGTCGACACCTCCACGCGCGACCTCGCGGTCGCCTCGTCGTACGTGGCAAACTGGAACAACCTCACCAAGGTCGAGATGCACCTCATGATCGCCTGGTCCGACGCCATGATGCGCATCGCCTCGATCACCACCTCCGGAAGCACCTCGAAGATCAAGTTCCAGGATCCGGAAGGGACCATGCTGTTCAACCGTCCCTACCCCATGCTTGGCATCGCATTTTCCAGCAATCCCCCCAAGCAGCAGTGCTTCTACTTCGAGAACGCCTACGAGTTCCTGGACCAGCCCGGAGAGTGGTATCTGGACGAGTCCACCAACACCCTCTACTACATGCCCAGGACCGGGGAGAACCTGGCTACGGCCACGGTGGTCGCGCCGGTGCTCCAGAACTTGATCACGATCGCCGGACCCAGCACCTCTCAGACGGTCGGGTACCTGGCGTTCCAGGGCCTGGACTTCGCGCACACCACCTTCCTTAGGGCCAGCCAGACCGGACTCCTCGATCTCCAGGGGGGGCAGTTCAACATCACGGCTCCGGGAGGGAACAAATCCTTGCTCTGGCGGCCCGAGGCGGGGGTCAAGGTGACCAACGCGCACAACATCCTCTTCGA
>Ga0302283_1003343_pt1 | contig 12433 bp, 5 predicted proteins | sample III_Fen_E1_4_FD_198770 | JGI IMG/M metagenome (GOLD analysis project Ga0302283, IMG submission 198770) | Peat permafrost microbial communities from Stordalen Mire near Abisko, Sweden - III_Fen_E1_4 | ecosystem: Environmental > Terrestrial > Soil > Wetlands > Permafrost | place: Sweden: Abisko...
GATTCCTGAAGTTGCTGCGCAAAAACTGGCGCGTTATTGCGATGCTTTTTGCGACGATCACGCGTTCACGGTAGACGAGTGCCGCACGGTGCTTACAGCGGCGCGCAGTCACGGCCTGGGGTTGCGCATTCATGCGGAGCAGTTTCGGTCCGGTACCGGGGCGGCGCTGGCGGCGGAGCTGGGCGCGGCCACGGCGGATCACCTGGAGACGGTGACCGAGGAGACGATTGCGCAGCTGCGCGCGGCCAACGTGCAGCCTGTTCTGCTGCCCGCATCAATTTTTTGTCTCAGCCGTACGCAGTATCCTGCGGCGCGGGCGATGGTGGATGCGGGGCTGGCGATTGTGCTGGCGACGGACTTTAATCCGGGTTCGTCTCCGGTTGCGTCGATGGCGTTTGTGATGTCGCTGGCGTGCCTGGAGATGCGGCTGACGCCGGCGGAAGCGCTGACGGCGGCGACGATCAATGCGGCATGGAGTCTGGGGCTGGGCGCGGAGATTGGCTCACTGGAAGCGGGCAAGCGGGCTGACCTGCTGATTCATGAGTGCGCGGATTATCGGGAGCTGGCGTATTTTGTTGCGGCGCCGCTGCGGCCACGGGTGTTTATGGCAGGAAGCGAAGTGGCGATCTGAGCGAATGACCGGGGGAAGTTCGTGGTATTCCACCCTTGGCACAAAACAAGAACGTGCCAAGGATGGGGCACCCGATGTGGTGGCGGTTCAGGGGACTTCACGCTGTGATGGCGGAAAGTTATTGTGCGGGCCAGCGGGGGGTGATGCGGATCAACTCCAGGCCGCCGAGGTTTTCAACGGCGAAGGCGGGTGCAGAGGCGGGGATGGCGGCGATGCTGCGCGCGGGCAGGTCGATGGGGTCAAAGGCTGATCCGGTGATGCGGCCTGCGCCTTCGACTGCGAAGAGGTAGGAAAGGCCGGGCGCCGCTTCGTCCGCGCCGGCGAGGGCATCGCTGGACCAACTGGGTGCGGCGTTCATGCGCTCGACGCGAAAGTATTCGACATCGATGAGGACGGAGCGGTCCGCGAGCTGGACGGGCGCGACCTTGCCTGCGCGGGTGACGAGTTTGGTGGCTTCGAGAGACTTCTCGATGTGCAGCTCGCGGGGGCGGCCGTAGTCGAACATGCGATAGGTGAGGTCGCAGTTCTGCTGCGTCTCCATGAGAATGGCGCCGGGCCAGATGGCGTGGACGGTGCCGGCATCGACAAAGATCATGTCGCCGGCTGCGACGGGGACGATGTTGAGGCTCTGTTCGAGCGTGCCGTCGTGAATGCCGCTGCGGACCTGGTCGAGCGTGACGCCGGGCTTGAGGCCGAGGGCGACCTTGGCATCGGGGCCGGCGGCGAGCGCGAACCAGCACTCGGTTTTGCCGCGCGGGTCGCCGTACTTCTGCGCCATCTTGTCGTCGGGATGGACCTGGACGCTGAGTTTCTGGCGGGCGAAGAGAACCTTGATGAGCAGGGGCGAATCGGGCGAGGGCGCGGCGGGGCCGAGCAGTGCGTGCGGATGGGCGTGGAAGAGATCACTGAGCCTGGAGCCCGCGTGCGGGCCGGTGGCGACGAGGCTGTTGTCGCCGGTGAGCCAGACTTCGCCGATGGGATCGGCTCCCGCCACTTTGTCGAACCAGGGGCGGAGATCGTTGTATCCCCAGACGCGGACGTCGAACAAGGGAGCGATGCGCAAGGGGGCGATGGATGCGTGGAGGGGGGACTCATTGGGCATGCGGGTTCATTCTCCGGTGCAGGGCCGATGCGAGCGAGCCCTCTCATCCATTGAATCACGGCGCGCCGAGGCTACTGGACGCGGAATGCGGCTTGCAACGGAACGTTCACGGAGGAGTCGCCGGCGTAGAGGGTGAAGAGGCCGGGGTTGACCTTCCAATCGTGAGTGGTGACGTCCCAGTAGGCGAAGGCGCGGCGATCGAGCGTGACGGTGATGCGCTGCGACTGGCCGGGTTGGAGCAGGACGCGGGAGAAGCCTTTGAGCTCTTTGACGGGGCGCGGGAGTTGCGGCGATTGCTCGCCGACGTAGACTTGCGCGACGTCTGCGCCGGCGCGGGGGCCGGTGTTCTTGACATCGAAGGCGACGGTGATGGGGCTCTCTGAAGAGGTGGTGGGTGTGACGGTGAGATGGCTGAAGGCGAAGGTTGTGTAGGAGAGGCCGAATCCAAAGGGGAAGAGCGGCTTGACCTGGCTGCGATCGAAGTGGCGATAGCCGAGGAAGATTCCCTCGGTGTAGTGCACGTCTTTGCTGTCGGCGGTCTCGATGAAGTTGCCGAAGGCGGGGCTGTCTTCAAGACGGCGCTCCCAGCTGATGGGGAGCTTGCCGGAGGGATTGACCTGGCCGAAAAGAATTTTTGCGAGGGCGGTGCCGGCCTGTTGACCACCGTACCAGGTTTGCAGGAAGGCGGGGACTTTGCCGATCCATTCGCTGGTGGCGACGCTGCCGCCTGCGTTGAGCGTGACGATGGTGTGGGGGTTGGCGGCGGCGATGGCGGCGATGAGCTTGTCCTGGCCGCCGGGAAGAGTGTAGGCGCGGTCGGAGGCTTCGGCTTCAAGAAAGCGATGCGCGTCGAAGCCAACGGAGACGATGGCGGCGTCGGCTTTGGCGGCGAGGGCGAGGGCTTGCGGATCGATGAGCTCATCGTCTGCAAGGACGCCCATGCCGACGCCGACCTGGCCTTCATCGGGCCAGTAGAGGAACTCGATTTTTGCAGGCTTGCCGGCCTCAAGTTGCACCTGGCCCATGGCGGGCGCGCGGAAGCCGGAGTGGGTTCGCTCAAGGATCGGATTGCCGTTGACCATGAGCTTGAAGACGTCGGTGCCGAAGGTGATGCCGGCGGCCATGAAGTCGTAAAGGCCGGTTTTGGCGGGGATGAAGTAGCCGGTCCACTCGATGCGGCGCGGGGTGCGGTCGTCGATGCCGAGCTCCTGCTGCGGCCAGTTGGCGATGTGGTCGTCGAAGCCGGAGAAGATTTTCTCGTTGTTGGATTGCAGGTATTCGATGCGGGCGAGGCGATGGTCTTTGCAGTCGGGATCGGCGCACCAGGAGGAGGCGGAGAAGATGCTCTCGGGAGTTTTGACGCCGGGGTTCCAGTAGACCTCGACACCGGGCGCGAGGGCCGCGGAGAGGCCGGCGAGGATGCTGACGGGCGCGAAGGCGGTGACCTGAGAACTGCCGCCGCCGCCGGGATGGGCGGGATATGCGCCGGGGCCGAAGAGGGCGATGGAGTGGATGCGGCTGCGGTCGAGCGGGAGCAGGTTGCCATCGTTCTTGAGCAGGACGGCGCCTTCTTCCGCGGACTGGAGGGCGACGGCGTCGGCATCCGGATTGAAGAGGGGAATGGTGAGGTCGGTTTGATCGCGGTCGAAGAATCCCATGCCGACGGCGACGCGTAGGATGCGGCGGACCTTTTCGTCGATGGTTGCAGCGGGAACGACGCCGCTTTTGATGGCGGGCAGGAGCGTGGCGGGATTCATGAACTGGGCGGAGGGCATTTCGAGGTCGAGGCCGCCATTGGCGGCGGCGATGCCGTCGTGGGTTGCGCCCCAGTCGGAGATGACGATGCCGCGGAATCCCCAGTCGCGGCGCAGGACGTCGATGTTGAGATATTTGCTTTGCGTGGTGTGGTCGCCGTTGACGCGGTTGTAGGAGTTCATGACGGCGGCGACGTGGCCTTCTTTGACAGAGGCTTCAAAGGCGGGGAGGTAGATTTCGCGCAGGGTGCGTTCGTCGATGACGGAGTTGGCGTCTCCTCGGTCGACCTCAGCGTTGTTGGCCGCGAAGTGTTTGGCGACGCCGGCGACGCCCTTGCTTTGCAGGCCGAGGATGTAGTGGGCAGCGATTTTGCCGGCGAGGAAGGGGTCTTCGCCGAAGTACTCGAAGTTGCGGCCGTTCTGCGGGGTTCGATAGATGTTGATGCCGGGGCCGAGCAGGAAGTAGACGCCGCGGGCGCGGGCATCCTCGCCGAGCATCTGGCCGACGCGGTTGGCGAGATCGATGTCCCAGCTGGCGGCGAGGTTGATGCCGGCGCCGTAAGCGGTGCTGGGGCCCCAGGAGCGGACGCCGAGGGGGCCGTCGGACATTTTGAGCACGGGGAGGTTGATGGCGGGCTCGCCGGGGCCGGAGATGGCGTCGTCGCCGCCGAGCAGGTGGAGCTTCTGGTCGAGGGTGAGCTTGCTGATCAGGCCGTCAACGCGGCGCTCGACGGCGGGCGAGTCCAGAGTGAGACTTTGCGCGCACGCGATGGGCGCAAGAGAGGCAAGGAGCGCCGCAACGAGGTGGCTGCAGCAGGACCGAAGCGAAGCCGAGTGGAGGTGAGGCGTCATGGAGGTTCCGCGGTGCGAGCGTGCGGGTGGGAAGCGGTTCCACGGCAGAGGGCGAGGGCTGCCGTGGAACGGTTGCGCTAAAAACTATAGCGGAGGGAGCCCTGCATGCGGCGGCCCTGGGTGAGCAGGGGCGAGGAGTAATCGCCGAAGGCGTTGCCGCCGGAGAAGGGGTTGTTGACGGCGGAGCGGGGATCGAACTTGACCTGGTTGAAGAGGTTGAAGATTTCGGCGGAGAACTTGAGCTGGTGGGTGTCGGCGATGTGGAAGACCTTGGACATGCCGGAGTCGATGCTGGCGTAGCCGTCGCCGCGGAAGTAGTTGCGCTGGCCGGTTTCGCCGGGATAGGGAAGGCGCAGCTGGGAGAGGGCCGTGGCTTGATTCTTGAGCGCGTTCGGCTGGCCGTCGGCTGGGTTCTTCTGGTGTCCGCCGCTGGCGATGCGGGATTTGGCGATCATGAAGCTGGGGTCGTTCCAGTCGGTTGTCCAGCCTAGGCCGTCGTTGGCGGTCCAGGGCAGGCCGCTGGTCCAGTGGCCGAGGGCGTTGATGGTCCAGCCGCCGACGATCTCATCGGCGACGCGGTTCATGTGGGAGCCGACGGCCTGACCGCGGCCGAAGGGCAGGTCGTAGCGCATGTTGAAGATGAGGTTGTGGCGGGTGTCGAAGTCGGAGGGCGCGTAATTCTGATGAGGCGCGAAGACGTTGATGATCTGGCTCCAGATGAAGGAGCCATAGGTTGCCACACGCTCCGTGTCGGAGCCTTCGTCGAGCGACTTGGAGTAGGTGTAGTAGGCGTCGTACTGGAGCTGGTGGGTGGAGGGATGGTGGAAGGAGAACTGGATGCCGTTGTAGCTGCTGGTGCCGACGGAGGACCAGGTTTCAATGGAGCCCCACTGGGGATCGAAGAAGCGATAGAGCTGGTTGTTGGGCGCGCCGGGAGCGTAGCCGTAGTCGAGCGTGTAGAGGGCGCTGAGCTCGTTGCCGCGGTTGGGGCCGAACTGCGTCTGATAGAGATTCTGCGTGGCTGACTGGCCGCCGCCGGCAGCGAGGGGGAACATGTCTTCCCAATACTGAATGGGCTGCACGGCAGAGACGGGGGTGTTGGCATCGACGAGCTTGGCCATTGCGGTGCCTGCGGAGTAGAAGGAGCCGCCACCCTGGGGATCGATGAGGTTGAGCGGGGTGCCGAGGTCGCGCATCTGCATGAGGCGGCGGCCCTGGCGGCCGGTGTAGCTGAGCTCGACCATGTTGCCTTTGCCGATCTGGCGCTCGATGGAGAGATCGCTGACCAGCGCGTAGGGCGTGTGGACGCTCTGATCGATGCTCCAGGCCAGGTTGCCGCTTTGGCCGGGAGTCACCGGGAACGAGCCGCCGGGCGTGGGCGGGGGCAGGATGGATGTGGGCGGGCTGTTGAATGCGGTGAAACGCGGCGCGGTGTCAACGGTCTGGTTGATGCCGCTGGATGCGTTGGTGGAGAGGCCGTAGGCGCCCTGCTCGTCGTATGCATCAATGAGCGCGAGGCCGAAGTGGTCGTAGTACATGCCGTAGCCGGCGCGGATGGCGGTCTTGCCGTTGGAGCCGAGCAGCTTGGCGAGGATGCCGTTGCCGGTCATCTCCGGCGAGTAGGCGATGGCGATGCGGGGGGCGATGTCGAGCTTGTCTTTGGACCAGAGGTCTGGCGCGTGGTTGGCCTTGCCTGCGGGCACGAAGGAAAACGGATCCTGAAGGGTCTGGCCATCGATCGCGCCGACGGCACGCCTGGTGAACCAGCTGTTGAGGTTCACGTTGGGCATGACTTCCTGGCCGTTGCGTTCGTAGGGGACTTGCAGGATGGAGTGGCGCAGGCCGAAGGTGATGGTGAGATTGCGGCGCGCCTTCCAGGTGTCTTGCGCGTAGTACTCGAGCTCGTGCGAGACGTAGTGGCGCGAGGGCCACTGGCCGCTGGGCATCACGTTGAGATTGTTGCCGTCGACGATGTAGTTGTAATAGCCGAAGGCCTGGGTGATGAGGCCGGTGATGTCGGAGATGGCGTTGTTGTATGCGCCGTAGAAGCTCTGGTTGACGGCGGGAAAACCGAAGTTGCCGGGATCGAGATCGCCGCCCTGGCCGGCGATGCTTCCGGTGGTGAGGTAGTTGGCGGTGACGTTGGCGTCGGTGTAGAGAGTGTTGTCGCCGGCGCGGTTGTTGGTGATGCCGCGATAGTTGAAGCCGAACTGGAAGGTGTGCTGCTTCTTGTTCCAGCTCAGATCGTCGACCACGTTCTGCACGGGAACGAGGATGACCTGCGAGGTGCTGTTGGTGGCGGTGAGGGCGCTGATGGAGGCGAAGTTCACGTAGTTCGATTGCGTGGCGCCGCGATTGGCGAAGCCCTGGCGGACGTAGCCGTAGCGGAAGTTGTTGACGAGCGCGTTCGAGATGGTCCAGATGTCGCCGGCGGCGATGCCCTTGTTGTTGGAGTAAAGCTCGGAGTCGGGGATGCCGTGGGGGAACTGCTCGGCGGAGGCGACGTTGTCTCCCTGGAGGTTGCCGCGGACGAAGAGACGATGGTGGCTGCCGAGGTCGTAGTCGATTTTGCCGATGTAGGTGTTGAGGTCCTGCGGGGCGGGGGAGGAGAAGCTGAACACCTGCTGGTTCAAGTCGTCGCCGCTGCCGCCGGCCTTGATGTTGGGATCGGGGAACTTGGAGAAGTAGCTCAGGACGGCGGCATTCACGCCTGGACCCGCCGGGCATCCGCCCTGGGCGAAGCAGTGGGGGTCCATGCTGGCGATCTGGGTGGGGTTGAGCGTGGTAACGGTCCCACTGGTGTTGACGTAGGAGAGATTGCCCTGACGGAAGGCATCTGTGGGCACGGTGTTGCTGATCTGCGAGCTCTCGGCAAGGCGCTGCTGCTCATAGGTGAAGAAGTAGAACAGCTTGTCTTTGTGGACGGGGCCGCCGGCCGATGCGCCGAAGGTGTTGCGGAGCAGCTTGGGAGCGATGTTGGGCAGGCCGTTGGAGAGCTCGGCCTCCTTGTTGAACCAGTCGTTGGCTACCGTATCCGTGGGCCGGTAGAACTCGTAGGCGCTGCCGTGCAGGGCGTTGGTTCCGGCGCGGGTGACGAGCGAGACCTGAGCTCCGGACGAGCGGCCGGTGTCAGCGTTGGCGTTGGAGGTGACGACGCGGAATTCCTCGACCGAGTCACGCGTGGAACGCAGGACGCCGGTGTAGGCGTAGCCCTTGGTCTGCGTGTTGTCGTCGAGGCCGTCGAGGGTGTAGTTGCTCTGGTCGGAGCGGGCGCCGTTGACGACGCCGCTGCGGCTGTCGACGTCCTGCTGGGCGGTGGATTTGTCGCCCAGGAACAGGACGCCGGCCTGGAGACTGAGCAGGTCGAGGACGTTGTTGCCCTCGAAGGGCAGGCTCTGGATCTGCTGGTTGTCAAAGGGGGTGCCGAGCGTGGCGTCGGAGTTGTTGAACGACAGGCCTTCGGCGTTGACTTCGACGGTGGTGGTGGACCCGCCGACGGCCATGGCGATGTTGAGCGTGGCGGGCTGGTTGACGAGCAGCTCGAGCGAGTAGCGCTTCTCGGCGAAGCCGTTGGCGGTGGAGTCGACGCTGTAACGACCGGGCGGCAACTGCTCGAAGTTGTAGTCGCCGCGGTCGTTGGTGACGCGGGAGACGGTGAAGCCGGTGGCGCTGTCAACGAGGGCGACGGTTGCGCCGGGGATGACGGCGCCGTTGGGGTCGTGCACGGCGCCGCGCAGGGATGTTTGCGAAGTCTGCGCGAAGCCGAGGTTGAAGGCAAGGAGTCCGAACAAAATGGATGCTGGAAGCGTCAGGCGGCCGGAAATTACGCGCATGGGGGTCTTGCCTCACTGAGGAGCCGTGTGTACTATTGTTCGAGCGTGGCACCGTTCCCACAGTATGTACCAACCCGCGAAATGCTTTGTCAAGAAATTTCGTTGGATTTTTTGAGGTACATGCACTGAATCGCCAAGTGTAAAGCGTTTTACCGGTTGAACGCTGCGGCGCAGAGAGCATGGATTGCGGGTGCGAAACGGCAGAAATCGGGGCAACAAATCATCGCATTGAGCGATGGTTCGAAACAGCCGGACAAGCTGGAGCGGCGCGGATGCGGCGCCGGGGCCAGGAAGAGGTTGAACGATGAAGGCGACGCGGCGGAGACTGCTGAAGCTGGTGGGCGCGAGCGCCGCGGCTCCGCTTCTGGATGCTCGGCTGGCGCGTGCGTTGCGGCCGCCAGGCGAGCAGCCTGCGGCGTACAAGGACGCGACGTTGCCGGTAGAGACGCGAATCGGCGACCTGCTGGGGCGGATGACGATCGAGGAGAAGGCGCGGCAACTGGACATGTACGCCGGTGTTCTGAAGCACATTCACGAGTTTCACGACGAGATGGATGCGCTGAAGAAGGCGGGCTTCAAGGCCGAGGACGCGGAGCGGCTTTGGGGCGACACAGGCGTGGGCAGCATTCACGACCTGTACCCATCGCCGGAGCTTTCAAACACGATTCAGCGCTGGGTGGTGGAACACTCGCGGCTGGGGATTCCGGCGCTGTTCATTGAAGAGGGGCTGCACGGATATCCGGCGGGAACGATTTTTCCATCGCCGATCAACCTGGGGTCGACGTTCAATCCAGAGCTGGCGCGACGCACAGGGGCGGCGATTGCGGCCGAGGCGCGGGCCAACGGGGTGGCGATGATTCTGGCGCCGGTGCTGGATTTGGCGCGCGAGCCGCGCTGGGGACGCGTGTCCGAGGGCATGGGCGAGGACCCGTACCTGACTGGGCAGATGGGCATGGCGTATGTGCAGGGAGCGCAGGGCGAATCGCTGAACACGGACCACTCGGTGGTGGCGGAGCCGAAGCACTTTGTGGGTCACGGGTCGCCGGAGAGCGGGTTGAACACGTCGCCGGTGCACATGGGCGAGCGTGAAGTGCGCACGGTGATGCTGAAGGGGTTTGAGCCGGCGATCCGCGAGGGGCACGCGATGGGCGTGATGGCGGCATACCACAACATCGACGGGATTCCGATGACGGCGAATCCGCTGATGCTCATCAAAGTACTGCGCGAGGAGTGGGGATTCAAGGGATTTGTTCTGTCGGACCTGGGCGCGATCCGGCGGCTGAACGAGGACCATCGCGTGACGGCGACGATCAAGCAGTCGGTGTGCCTGGCGATCAACTCGGGCGTTGACATGCAGTTCTACGACTTTGAGCACGACGAGTTTCAGACTGCGGTGAAGGCGGGGATCGAGGATGGGAGCTTGTCTGCTGCGGCGCTCGATCGCGCGGTGTCATCGGTGCTGCGGGTGAAGTTTGCGCTGGGTCTGTTTGAGCGGCCGTATGTCGATCCTGCTCTCGACGGGAGGGTGCGGCGGTCGCAGGCGCATGTCGATCTGTCGTTGCAGTCGGCGCGGGAGTCGATGACGCTGCTCAGGAATGAGAACCGGCTTTTGCCGCTTGCGCGCTCGCTCAAGAGGATTGCGGTGGTGGGGCCGAATGCGAACGTGGCGCGCTACGGCGATTATGCGGATGAGAACGCGGGCGCGAAGATCAGCATGGTGGATGGGATCAGGAGCATGGCACCGCACGCGGAGATTGCATTCGACGATGGCAAGGACATAGCCACAGCCGTGAGCGCGGCGCGCGACGCAGAGGTGGTGATTGTGGGCCTGGGCGAGTGGACGGAGATCTCCGGCGAGTCGCACGACCGCTCAAGCCTGGATCTGCCTGGCAACCAGCAGGCGCTGCTGGAGGCGATGGTGGCGACAGGAAAGCCGGTGGTGCTGGTGCTTCAAAACGGACGGCCACTGACGATTCCCTGGGCCGCGGCGCACGTGCCGGCGATTCTTGAGGCGTGGTTTCCGGGCGAGTTTGGCGGGACGGCGATTGCGGAGACGCTGTTTGGCGTGAACAATCCGGCGGGGAGGCTGGCGGTTTCGTTTCCGCGGACGATCGGGCAGTTGCCGGATTTTTACAACTACGATCCATCGAAGGAAGACCAGTATGTGGATGGCGACGACAAGCCGGTGTTCGCGTTTGGCTTTGGGCTGAGCTACACGACGTTCGCCTATCGCGACCTGAAGATTGACGCGCCCAGGGCGGGGAGCGGCGAGGACATTCGCGTCAGCGTGGTGGTGAGCAACACGGGAGACATTGCCGGCGACGAGGTGGCGCAGCTCTATCTGCGCGAGGCTGTCACTTCGGTTGTGACGCCGGTGGAGTCGCTCAAGGGCTTCTCGCGCATTCACCTGAAGCCGGGTGAGAGCAGGACGGTTGAGTTCGGCGTGAAGCAGAGCGAGATTGCGGTGTGGAACGCGCGCGGCGAGTGGGCAGTGGAGCCGGGCGAGTTCAGCGTGTGGGTGGGCGGATCGTCGCAGGCCCGGCTTGAGGGCAGCTTTGAATTGAAGACGGATGCGAAGAGTTGAGATGGATGGAGGTTGGCACCTTGAAGGCAAAAGCGCAACAGGAACGGGTTAACGCGGAATCGCGCGGCGCGGGCTGGGAACCGGATGCGGTGACCAGAGTGGAGAATGGCGTGGTGGAACTGGTGGTTCGCAGTGAGGGCGGCCACCTGGCCGAATTCCGATTCTCCGGTGCAGATGGGGCGGCGTCGCCGAATGTGCTTTGGGAGTCGACGTGGAGACACGACAGACTGGAGGACACGAGCGCGGAAGACCTGGCGAAGACGGCCGGGTTCACGGGCCACGGGCTGTGCCTGGACTACTTCGGCGGGCCCTCGGCTGAGGAGAAGGCGCGTGGGATGGTGCAGCACGGCGAAGCGGCACGAGCGGTGTGGGAGCTGTTTTCATCAGAGGCTGGTGGGGAAGATGCAGCGCATTGGCGCGTTGATCTGCCCATTGCGCAGTTGTCGTTTGAGCGCAAGGTGCGGCTGGGCAGCGGCGAGAGTGTTGTGTTTATCGAAGAGACGGTGACCAACAGGCGCGACGCGGAGCACGTGTGCGACTGGGTGCAGCATGCGACGTTCGGGCCGCCGTTTGTGACCAGCGAGGACACCAGCTTTGTTGCGTCGGGCGCGCGGGGACTGACGGCGCCGGATGGCTATGGGGCGGACTCGCTGGTGGCGAGCGGCCTGGAGTTCGATTGGCCGTTTGCGCCGGCGGATGGGCCTGAAGCGGGAGTAGTAGACTTGCGCCGGCCGTTTGCAACCAGGGGCAAAGGGATCACGGCCGCTGTGGAGATGGACCCGCGGCGCAGTGTGGAGTTTATTGCCGCCGTGAATTGCAAGTACGGACTGGGCGTGGGGTATTGCTTCCGGCGCGAGGACTTTCCGTGGATGATGGTGTGGGAAGAAAACTGCGTGAGGCAGGACGAGCCGTGGCTGGGGACAGCGCAGGCGCGGGGGATGGAGTTTGGATCGACGCCGCTGCCCAGCGGACGCGAGGTCACGCTGCGCCGCGGACGACTGTTTGACACACCAAGCTGGTGCACGCTGGCCGCGCATGAAGTCAAAAAAGCGCGCTATGTGATGTTTCTGTTTTGGGTTCCGGACGAGTGCGATAACGTGACGGATGTGACGGTGCATGGCGACTCGATTGATTTTGCCGGGGACGACGGAGCGTTCGCGTTTTCGATTCCGGCGCACGGGTGCGAAGAGTTTCTTTCTTCAGGACATTGAGCATTCCGTCCGAAGCGATAGCGGGGCGCTGCGGTTGCAGACCTGGGAGGGTGCGGTGAAAGCTCGGCTCATGCAGGCCAGCATTCTGTCGATCGCAATGTCTGTCTGCTGTGCTGTACCGGCGGATGCACAGAGTGCCGCAGTTGCGCCGTATCAATTCTCGGCAAAAGGGCAGACGGCGCTCGACAGGCTCGGCATGCTGAGCGCCATCCCCGCAAGCGATTGGCAATACCATGCGGGGGATGTGGCGCAGGCGGAGAGCGCCGACCTCGACACGAGCGGCTGGGAGAAGATTGCGCTGCCGTTTCACGCTTCCGCCGGCGTAGTGTGGCTGCGGCGGTGGGTGACGGTTCCGAAAGACCTGAGTGGCTATGACGCAAGCGGCGCGCGGGTGTGGTTCCACTTGTCGCTTGAGAACACCGGGCCGGGGCCGGAATACGCTTATCAGATTTTGTTTGTGAATGGG
>Ga0302283_1003346_pt1 | contig 12426 bp, 17 predicted proteins | sample III_Fen_E1_4_FD_198770 | JGI IMG/M metagenome (GOLD analysis project Ga0302283, IMG submission 198770) | Peat permafrost microbial communities from Stordalen Mire near Abisko, Sweden - III_Fen_E1_4 | ecosystem: Environmental > Terrestrial > Soil > Wetlands > Permafrost | place: Sweden: Abisko...
CACCCTGAAGGGCGACGCGGCCAAGGCCCGGCGGGTGCTCGGCTGGGCCCCGACGGTGACGCTTGAGGAGATGATCTGCGAGATGGTGGACGCCGATCTGGCCCGCCACCGCGCCTGACAGCCGATGACCGCCGGCCGCCTCGTCTTCGACCTCTCGTCGGCCGCTCGCTGGAGCGGCCCACCCGTGGGCATCGTGCGGGTGCAGCGCGAACTGGGGCAGTGGGCGCGTCGGCGCCGGCCGGACGCGGTCTTCGCCATCTACGATCCGCGGAGTCTGACCTATCGCGCTCTGTCCGAGCCTTTGGTCGACGCCTTTCTGGCCGGGACCGCCTCGCTCAACGCCTGGGGCCTGCCGGAACCGACCGGCCGCCGGAAGCGACGCAGCGCCTGGGTGCCGAGACCGCTCTACGACGCCTGGCAGATTCGTCGCACCCTGCTGCGGGTGCTCGAGCGGGTTCGGCTGCAGTCGCCCAGTCCTTGGGCCGTCCGGGCCGCGGATTGGGTTCAGCGACGGCTGATCACCCGCCGCTACGCGTCGTCGATGATCAATCCGGACGGCAGCCGCCGGCCGTTCCTTGCTCCAGACGAGGTGTTCGGGCCGCCGATCGCCTTCGCGCCGGGCGACGTGCTGGTCTGCACGGGCAACGGCTGGAGCCACAACAACATCGCCGTCATCGAAGCGCTCAAGGCCAAGGTCGGCCTGAGACTGGCGGTGGTCTGTTTCGACCTGATCCCGCTGCAGTTTCCGCGTTTCTTCAAAACGCGCGATGTTGACGATCTGCGTCGCTATTGGCTGGCGGCCCTGGGCGTCGCCGACCTGATCGTGGTCAATTCCACGGCGGTGGCGCGGGACGCCGCGGCGCTGGCGGCGGCGGAGGGCCTGACGCTCGGTCGGTTGGCCCTCTGCCCGCTCGGCGCCGATCCGGCCACCTTGCGCTCCGGACCCGACGCGCCGCTGCCGGCGCCGCTCGAGGCGGGCCGTTACGGTCTCTTCGTCAGCACCATCGAGCCGCGCAAGGGCCACGAGATGCTGCTCAAGGTGTGGCTGCGGCTGCTGGCGGACGGCGTCCCGCAGAAGGCCGGGTTCAAGCTGGTGTTCCTGGGCCGGCGCGGCTGGCTGATGGAGGGCTTCGAGGCCGCTCTGCGCGACACCCCGGCGGTGACGGGCAGCCTGATCATCCTGCCGCAGGCCGACGACGTGCTCCTCGACCTGCTCTACCGCAACGCCGCCTTCTGCCTCTATCCGTCGTTCTACGAGGGCTACGGCCTGCCGGTGGTCGAGGCCTTCGCCCGGGGCAAGGCGGTGATCGCCTCCAATGGCGGTTCCCTGGCCGAGGTGGTCGGCGATTTCTCGCCCAGCCTCGATCCGCGCGACGAGGACGTCTGGTTCGAGACCCTGAGGCGCTGGATCGTCGATCCGTCGGCGCGGGCGCCCTACGAGGCGGCTCTGCGGGAGCGCTTCCGCCACCCCTCATGGGAGGAGGTCGGCGCGACGTTCTACCGCGAGGTCGACGCGCTGGCGGCCGGGCCGACGCAAGCCGTGGCCGGTTAGTGGGCGACAATCGCCGGAGCCGACGCTAGAAACCCGGCTTTCCCACCTTCTTCCAAGGCTCCACAACGATGTCCGACGCCGAAGACACCCTGATCCTGACCCTGGACTCCGGCCCGGTGACCATCCGGCTGCGCCCCGATCTGGCCCCCGGCCACGTGGAGCGGATCAAGGAGCTGGCCCGGGAAGGCTTCTATGACGGGGTGGTGTTCCACCGGGTGATCGACGGCTTCATGGCCCAGGGCGGCGATCCCACCGGCACCGGCATGGGCGGCTCCAAGAAGCCCGACCTGCGCTCGGAATTCTCCCGCGAGAAACATGTCCGCGGGGTCTGTTCGATGGCCCGCTCGCAGAATCCCCACTCAGCCAACAGCCAGTTCTTTATCTGCCTCGACGACGCCACCTTCCTCGACGGCCAGTACACCGTCTGGGGCGAGGTGACCGAGGGCATGGAGCATGTCGACGCCCTGCCCAAGGGCGAGCCGCCGCGCGCGCCCGGCAAGATCGTTTCGGCGAAGGTCGCCGCCGACGCCTGACCGGCGTTATCCGGACCTGACGCCTGCAACCTTGAGCGCTACAATGCGTTTGCGCGTTGGGACGACGTTCATCCGGAGACTAAGATGAGAAGAGAGTTCGCGGCCGCGACAGCGGCGGTGGCCCTGGCTATCGGGGGTGTCGCGGGCAGCGCTCAGGCGATGCCGACCGGGGTCCACAACCCCTACATCACCGACGTTCAATTCCAGATTTACGCCTTCGGCGGCCATCGGTACTGCTGGTACGATGGCGGCTGGCAGGGACCGGGCTGGTACTGGTGCGGCTACCCGTGGCGCACGGGCCTGGGCTGGGGCGGCGGTTACGGCTGGCGCGGCTGGGCCGGCGGCCATCCGGGCGGCTGGTATCACGGCGGCCACGGGCATTGGGGCGGACACGGCGGTCATTGGGGCGGTCACGGCGGTCATGGTGGCCCCGGCGGCGGCCACGGGGGTCCGGGCGGTGGTCACGGCCATCCCGGCGGCGGCGGCGGCGGCGGTCACCACCATCACTAGCGACCTATAGCCTCTGACCCGTCGCTCCCCGATGTCCGGGAGCGGCGGGCTTTGGCAAGGCGCGCGGCATGCCGTAGAGGTCCGCCGCATGCGCCTCGCCGACTTCGATTTCGACCTGCCCGACGATCGGATCGCCCTCAGACCCGCGAGCCCGCGGGATTCCGCGCGGCTGCTTGAGGTGGCCGCTGACGGCCGCTTGATCGACCGGCGTGTCCATGACCTTCCCGGCCTGCTGCGGCCCGGCGACGCCCTGGTGTTCAACGATACCAAGGTGATCCCGGCGCGCCTGAGGGGTGTGCGCCACCGCGACGACGGCGTGGTGCTGGTCGAGGTCACCCTGCTGAAGCGTCTGTCATCCTCGCGCTGGAGCGCCTTCGCCAAGCCTGGCCGGCGCTTGCGCCCCGGCGACCGCATCGCCTTCGGCGAGACCAGTGACCGCGCCTGCCTGCTGGGCGCTCTGGACGCCACCGTCGCAGAGAAGGGCGAGGGCGGCGAGCTGACCCTGGCCTTCGACCTCGCCGGGCCGGACCTGGACCTGGCCATCGCCGAGCGCGGGACCATGCCACTGCCGCCCTATATCGCCGCCCGCCGCCGGGAGGACGACCAGGACCTGGCCGACTATCAAACCGTCTACGCCCGCGAGGACGGCTCGGTGGCCGCGCCGACCGCGGGGCTGCATTTCACCGACGCCCTGCTGACGGCGCTGGCCGAGCGCGGCGTCTCGCGCCACTTCGTCACCCTGCACGTCGGCGCCGGCACCTTCCTGCCAGTGAAGACCGACGACGTCGCCGATCACCGCATGCATGCCGAGTTCGGCGAGGTGTCGCCCGCGACCGCTGAGGCGCTGAACGCCGCCCGGGCCGCCGGCGGCCGGATCGTCGCCGTCGGCACCACGGCGCTGCGTCTGCTGGAGAGCGCCGCCGACGCGGCGGGCCAGGTGCGGCCCTTCGCCGGCGAGACCTCGATCTTCATCACTCCCGGATACCGGTTCCGCACGGCGCAGGCGCTGATGACCAACTTCCACCTGCCGCGCTCGACCCTGTTCATGCTGGTCTCGGCCTTCAGCGGTCTTGCGACCATGCGCGCCGCCTACGCCCACGCGGTGGAGAGCGGCTACCGCTTCTATTCCTACGGCGACGCCAGCCTGCTGTGGCGGGCCGAGCCATGAGCCTCGGCTTCAACATCCGCGCTCGCGACGGCCGCGCCCGTTCGGGGATCATAGAGACCGCGCACGGGCAGATCCGCACCCCGGCCTTCATGCCGGTGGGCACCGCCGGCACGGTCAAGGCGCTGACCACCGACCAGGTCGAGGCCGCCGGCGCCGACATCCTGCTCGGCAACACCTATCACCTGATGCTCCGCCCCACCGCCGAGCGGGTGGCCCGGCTGGGCGGCCTGCACAAGTTCATGCGCTGGGACGGGCCGATCCTCACCGACTCGGGCGGCTTCCAGGTGATGAGCCTGTCGAAAATCTCCAAGGTCACCGAGGCGGCGGTGACCTTTCAGAGCCATCTGGACGGTTCGGCGCACGTGCTTTCGCCGGAACGCTCGATCGAGATCCAGGCCGACCTCTTGGGCTCCGACATCGTCATGCAGCTCGACGAATGCGTTTCCTGGCCCGCCGAGGCCGACCGGGCCGGCGACGCCATGCGGCTCTCCGCGCGCTGGGCAGAACGCTGCAAGGGCGCCTTCGGGACCCGTGATCGCCAGGCCCTGTTCGGCATCCAGCAGGGCTCGACCTTCGAGAGCCTGCGCCGGGAATCCGCCGAGCGGCTGGTCGAGATCGGCTTCGACGGCTACGCCATCGGCGGCCTGGCGGTGGGGGAGGGCCACCAGGCGATGTGCGAGACGCTGGATTTCGCCCCCGGATTCCTGCCCGAGGACCGGCCGCGCTATCTGATGGGGGTCGGCAAGCCGATCGACCTGGTCGAGGCGGTCTGGCGCGGGGTCGACATGTTCGACTGCGTGCTGCCGACCCGCTCGGGCCGCCACGGCCAGGCGTGGACTCTCGACGGCCCGGTCAATCTGAAGAACGCCCGCTTCGCCGACGACCCCGAGCCGCTGGATGCGACCATCGACTGCCCGGCCAGCCGGGACTACTCCAAGGCCTATCTGCATCACCTTGTTAAGTCTGGGGAAATCCTGGGCCAGGTGCTGCTCTCCTGGCACAACGTCGCCTTCTTCGAGGCGCTGATGGCCACCATGCGCGCGGCCATCGCCGAGGGCTGCCTGGACGAGGTGCGGCGCGATCTGGCGGGGCGACAGGGGGCGGACTAGTCGCCCGGCGCGGTCGGTTTCGGCTGGGTTTGCGCGGCCATGGCCGAGGGGTGGGCCAGGTGGCGCGGCACCCCCGGCGGGGCGCAGCCGCGGGCTTCGCCGAGGCCCTTCAGATAGGCCCGCCGCACCGCGCCGGCGGTGATCGCCGCCAGCACCAGTTGGTCGTGCCGCTGGGCGCCGGTGAGCAGCCTCACCCAGCTATGGAACGGGATGGTGTCGGTGACCGCCTCGCGCAGGGCGTCCAGGGTGGCGTCCCGGGTGACCACTTCGCCGCGGTTCATCAGGCTGGGGTTGGCGTTGGACACCGGCTCGTCCAGGTCCGGCCCGATGGCATCGGAGAGAATCCGCACCTGGGCGGCCAGCGCCTGGCAATCGCTGGGATAGGGCCGGGCGTAGGCGTCGTTCATCGCCTCCAGCAGCACCGGCGGTATCTTGCTGCGGATCAGGTTGAAGTCGCGCAGCGGCTGCTCGCCGGGCCCGTGCACGAGGTCCTGGCGGCCCTCCTCGGTGGGGGTGAGCAGGCGCGGATTGGGATCGGGGGGCGGCGCCGGCGGCGCGGGCGGCGGAACATAGGGCTGCGACGACACCGGTCCCTTGCCGGCCGCCGCCGCGAACGGCACCGCCAGCTGCGGTATCAGGATGAGTGTAGCGGCCAGCCCCGCCCGTATCGCCCCGCGCATAGCGGAACGTTAGCTTGGGCGAACGGCGTGCGCCAGCCTCAAGAGGGAGATGTGAAGCGTGGTAGGCCGGGAGGGGGTCGAACCCTCGACCACTCGATTAAAAGTCGAGTGCTCTACCACTGAGCTACCGGCCCTCGCTTTGGCAAGGTGACGCGGGATAAGGGCTTTGCCGCGGGGCCGCAAGCGCCCGAAGCGCGCAGCCACGCTTGCCCGCCCTTAGAGCCCCTGCTAAACGAAACGTCTTGCGGCGATGAGCCGAACGCGCCGGCGGGCCGATAGCCTTCCGGCGCGTTGTTCATTGTCCAGAGCCTTTAGGAGTGTAGCTCAGCTGGTAGAGCATCGGTCTCCAAAACCGAGGGCCGTGGGTTCGAGTCCCTCCACTCCTGCCACTATATAGACTGGGGCGGCCGCTCCGCCCCGCGATAGGAAAGTTCGAATACGCTCGATGGCCAAGGATCAAGGCGCCTTCCCAACCACCATGAGGCCGCGCACGCCGCTGCGCGCCGGTCAGGCCGGCGAGCCGCCGCGCAAGGGGTTCAACCTCGCCGACTGGATCAGCGGCCTGCCGAAATTCGCCAACGAGGTCCGCGCGGAGGCCCGCAAGGTCACCTGGACCAGCTGGAAAGAGACCTGGATCACCTCGGTGATGGTCGGGATCATGGTGGTGATGGCCAGCGCGTTCTTCTTCGGAGTCGACGCCGCCTTCGGTTTCGGCATGCAGCAGATCCTCAAGCTCGCCAATCTGGGGCAATAGCGATGAGCGAGACAGCCCCCCACTCGAACCCGAACCACAAGTGGTACATCGTCCACGCCTATTCGAACTTTGAGAAGAAGGTCGCTGAGGCGATCAAGGAACAGGCCCACACGCAGGGGCTGGATGAGTCCTTCTCCGAGATCCTGGTGCCCACCGAGGACGTGGTCGAGATCCGCCGTGGCCGCAAGGTCAACGCCGAGCGCAAGTTCTTCCCCGGCTACGTGCTGGTGAAGATGGACCTCAGCGACGAGGCCTACCACCTGGTCAAGAACACCCCGAAGGTCACCGGCTTCTTGGGCAGCGGCAACAAGCCGATGCCGGTTTCCGAGCGCGAGGTCGCCCGGATCATCGGCGCCATCGAGGAAGGCGTCGAGCGGCCCAAGCCGACCATCAGCTTCGAGATCGGCGAGACCGTCCGGGTCACCGACGGCCCGTTCGCCAGCTTCAACGGCTCGGTGGAGCAGGTCGACGAAGAGCGCGCGCGCCTGCGCGTCACCGTCTCCATCTTCGGCCGCGCCACCCCGGTGGAACTGGAATACGCCCAGGTCGAGAAGACGCAGTAGCATTCCTCACCCGCGCAGCGGGGGAGGTGGCGCGCGAAGCGCGACGGAGGGGGCGCAAGGCCGCGCCCTCGAAATCCGCTCGACGTTTAGCGCCCGGCCGCCCTGCGCCCCCTCCGTCCCGTCGCGCTGCGCGCGCCGCGACACCTCCCCCGCGGCGCCCTGCGGGCTTGCGGGTGAGGAGCTGTTGCTGCTACACGCCCCGCCTCCCGCGCTTAGCGTGGGAACAAAATCCGTGGGAGAGGCGCCACCTCGCACCACGGCTCTTCAACCGATGACGGGGCCTCAGCGCCCCGTCTGATGAGAGGCAACAATGGCCAAGAAGATCCTGGGCTACATCAAGCTGCAGGTCCCCGCCGGCGCCGCCACGCCCTCGCCGCCCATCGGGCCGGCGCTGGGTCAGCGCGGCGTCAACATCATGGGGTTCTGCAAAGAGTTCAACGCCCGCACCGAGAACATGCCGAAGGGCACGCCCCTGCCGACGGTGATCACCGTCTATCAGGACAAGAGCTTCACCTTCGTCACCAAGACCCCGCCGGCGACCCACTATCTGAAGGAAGCCGTCGGCATCAAATCCGGCTCCGGCAAGACCGGCCGCGAGACCGTCGGCCAGGTGACCCGCAGCCAGCTGCGCGAGATCGCCGAGAAGAAGATGAAGGACCTCAACGCCAACGACATCGAGGCCGCCGCGCGGATCATCGAAGGATCGGCGCGCGCCATGGGTCTTCGCGTGGTGGAGAGCTGAGCATGCCCAAGCAAGCCAAGCGCATCAACGCCTGGACCGGCGATCGTGACGCCGTCCATCCGCTGCCCGAAGCCATCAAGCTGGTGAAGGCCAACGCCACCGCCAAGTTCGACGAGACCGTCGAGATCGCCGTCAATCTCGGCGTCGATCCGCGTCACGCCGACCAGAACGTGCGCGGCGTCGTCTCGCTGCCCTCCGGCACCGGCCGCGACGTCCGCGTCGCCGTCATCGCCAAGGACGCCAAGGCCGCCGAAGCCACCGCCGCCGGGGCCGACATCGTCGGCGCCGAGGAGCTGGTCGAGCGCATCCAGGGCGGGTTCATGGAATTCGACCGGGTGATCGCCACCCCGGACATGATGGCCCTGGTGGGTCGTCTGGGTAAGGTGCTTGGCCCCCGCGGCCTGATGCCGAACCCCCGGGTCGGCACGGTGACGCCCAACGTCGCCCAGGCGGTGAAAGACGCCAAGGGCGGCTCGATCGAGTTCCGGGTCGAGAAGGCCGGCATCGTCCACGCCGGCGTCGGCAAGGCCAGCTTCAGCGACGACGCCCTGCTGGCCAACGTCCGCGCCTTGGTCGACGCCCTCAACAAGGCCAAGCCCACAGGCGCCAAGGGCACCTACGTCCAGCGCATCTCGCTCAGCTCGACCATGGGCCCCGGCTTCAAGGTCGATACCGGCAGCATCAGCGCGTAGTTCAGCGGTTTCACGCTATCGGTGAGTTTGGAAAGGCGGGCCCATCGCGGCCCGCCTTTCTGCGTCGGGAGCGGCCCCAGAGGCAGCTCAGACTTCAGCCGGCTCCAATCACCTGATGTAATGATTGAAGTCATCGATCTGGGCGGCCAGGTAGGCGCCGACCTCGTCCGGCGCCACGACGATCTCGTCATAGACGTAGGCGCCTTTCGTCAGGCGCGCCGCAACTTTGAGAAACAAGAAGGCCGCTCGCGCCTCCTCGAAATTGCCGCCCGTTCTGGTCATGATTGTGTGGTCGCCATAGCGGAGGGCGTCGTCGGGCGCTTCTCCTTCAGAGATTGGCTCGAAGTAGAATTCGAAGCCGGTGTCCTTCCCGTATGCGCGAACGGGAAGGTAGCCATCGTGGGCGCTGAGATCGACGTCATCGACGAAATCGAGCGGTTCGCCGCCTTGCCGCGCCTCTTTGCGCAGGTCATTCAGAGAAGGCGGTTGAGCCGCTTTGATGATCAACATCGAGATCACGGACATTGGCGTCGACCACCTGCCTTCGCGTAGAACATAAAGAGAACATACGGGTCGCCGACCGTCATTGCAACGCACATTTTGCGGCCGGTAAGAGCGCAAAAAGGGCCGCCGGCCTATTCCACCAGCTCGATCATCCCTCGACCTTCAGCAGCACGTGCGGCGTGCGGCCGACGCCCTCGGTTTCCATGACCAGACCGATCCGGATCGATCGGCTCCTGAGTGCGCCGTCAGTCGAGCAGTTGGCCGAAGCACAGCACCCAGCCGTTGCAGTCGCGCACGTGCAGTTCGCGGCCGTTGTAGATCGGCCGGTCGACCGGCTCGACGACGATCTCCGCGCCCTTGGCCCGGAACTCGTCGGCCAGCGCCATCACGTCGTCGCAGTAGATGTAGACGTCGGTGAAGCCGCCGGGGGAGGGGTAGGCGGTGTTGGAGATCAGCGGCTTGCGGCTTTCGGGCGCCTGCTTGAGCAGCAGCTTCGCCTCGCCGCGGTCCACGCCGACGAACACCGGCGGGTCGCCGAAGAACCGGTCGAAGCTGAACCCCAGGACGTCCCGGTAATATTCCGCGCTCTCGATCACGTCGTTGACGTAGAGCTGGGCGGCGATGCCGGTGATCTGGACCATGGGTGATCCCTCCGCTATCCTACATGATACTTTTTGTATCAATCGAAGCCGCCGCCGTCAATGATCTCCAATCTGCAGATCCGCGCCGCCCGGGCGCTGCTCGGCTGGAACCAGCAGCGCCTGGCCGACGAGGCGGGCGTCTCGGCGATCACCGTCAAGCGCCTGGAGGCCTCGGACGACACCTTCCAGGCGAAGTTCGACACGGTGATGAAGATCAAGCAGGCGGTCGAGCGGGCCGGGGTGGTGTTCAAGGTCGCCGAGGACGGCCTGATCCACGGGGTGTCGCTGCGGGAGAAACGGGGCTAGCACTCACTTCGGACCGGCGACGACGAGCGAGGAACGAGTACGCCCGATACCGTACTACGATGTGCGCGGTGACTCTGGCCCGCTCCGGTTTGAAACGCTGCGATTCCTGCAAGACTCGGTTGACAACGCCTATGCTCGCGGCCTCGAATTGTATGAAAAGGGACTGCTGCCGGTTCGCCTCTCGAAAGAGGAGGCAATCGGCAACTACATTGACGTCCAAGTGCGCTGGTTGGGGCGTGGCAGTACGTATCTGATCACCCGACCCAGGGAGCCCAGGACACGGAAATCGTCTATGCCGATAAATCAAGACCGTTACATCCCCGAGGGTATCGGAGAAGTATACGACTACATAGGATCGATGATGTTCCGGTCTCCAACTTTCGTAGACAAGACGGGTTACCTCCCTTGGCGTAATGTCGAGACGACATTTCACGCTCTCAACGAGGGACTGAAGAGGACCCGGCCCGACCTTGGCGATGAGCTATTCGCGAAGCTTTCGGGCATGTCGAATCGAATGCGGGCCTATTTCGAGGCGGATCCGGACGATGCGACTGGGGAGTCTGTCAAAGGTCGAGACCTGATCCTCGACATGATGGATCTCCTGAAAGCCCACGGCCGGAATCCCTGAGGCCAACGTCCCACCGCTCCTTGACAAGCTGGGGCCAAACCAGGATAAGCCGCGCCTTCCGTTCGGGACCCGGACGGTTTCTGTCCGAGAACCGCGGGCCTTTTGGCTTAATCGATCTTCCGCCGCGGGGAGACAGGATGCGAAAGCGATCGGCGCGGCCCCTCAGCGGTGGCCGGCGCGGCTTTCCGTTCTTCTCCAGCTCAGACAGCCCGGATTTATTGGCCGCTCCGGCGGTCTGGTGTTTGAGGAGAGCCGCATGGATCGCGCGCAGAAGGCCGAATCGATCGAGAGCCTGAAGGGTGTCTTCGCCGGCGCCGGCGCGGTGGTGGTCACCCATTACATGGGCCTGACGGTCGCCGAGATTTCCGACCTGCGCGGCCGGCTGCGCAAGGAAGGCGCGACCTTCAAGGTGGTCAAGAACCGCCTGGCGCAGAAGGCCCTGAACGGGGCCGGGGAGGGCGCGAGCGCGCTGTTCAAGGGTCCGGTCGGCATTGCCTATGCGCCCGACGCGGTCTCCGCCGCCAAGGTCACCGCCGAATATGCCAAGGCCAATGAGAAGTTCACCATCGTCGGCGGCCTGATGGGCGAGACGGTGCTGGACGCCAAGGCGGTCGACGCCCTGGCCAAGCTGCCCTCGCTCGACGCCCTGCGCGCCCAGCTGCTCGGCCTGCTGCAGACCCCGGCCACCCGCATCGCCAGCGTCGTCGCCGCGCCCGCCGCCCAACTCGCCCGCGTCTTCTCGGCCTACGCCGAGAAGGACGCCGCCTAACCCCATCCGCTTAGCTATCGTCTGAAGGACTTAGAACCCATGGCCAATCTCGAAAAGATCGTCGAAGACCTGTCTTCGCTCACCGTGCTGGAAGCCGCTTCGCTGTCCAAGCTGCTGGAAGAAAAGTGGGGCGTCTCCGCCGCCGCGCCGGTGGCCATGGCCGCCGCTCCCGCCGGCGGTGGCGCGGCTCCGGCCGAAGCCGCTGAAGAACAAACCGAATTCACCGTCGTGCTCACCGGCGGCGGCGACAAGAAGATCAACGTGATCAAGGAAGTCCGCTCCGTCCGCCCCGACCTCGGCCTGAAAGAAGCCAAGGACCTGGTGGAAGGCGCGCCGCAGAACGTGAAGGAGAACGTCTCCAAGCAGGAAGCGGCCGACATCAAGGCCAAGCTCGAAGCCGCCGGCGCCTCCGTCACGGTGAAATAAGACCGCCCGCTCGTGCTCCCTCCCCCTGGCGGGGAGGGAGTCGACGCGGTGCTCCGCCGCCTGCCCCGCGAAGGGGAGGGAGGCTTGCCAACCTGAAAAAATCGGCGTCTCTTTGCCTCTGCGTTGGAAATCGCGCGGATTGCCCCTTTTCATATCCGCGGCGAGCGCCTAAATACGCTTTCCTCTCAAACCCGAGACAGTGATTCTGCACGCGCGCGCCCAATCGACGGCGCGTTTCGTCATTTCGCTCCGAGGCCTGGTCAGCCGCCCTCCGACCAGTGCGAAGGAGCGCCCGCGACGTTTCCACGTGGCGGGGATTTCCGGCGTCCGGCGGACGGCAAGCGGTCTGGCATATCCAGGCCCCCCGTTCGATCCGAGGGCGGACGCATCGGATGAATACCCGCGCGGAGTCCCTTCGCGCGCCCAAGGGAGCCACGATGGCGCAATCGTTTACTGGTAAGAAGCGGATCCGGAAATCTTTCGGCCGCATCCCCGAAGCCGTGCAGATGCCGAACCTGATCGAGGTTCAGCGGTCCTCCTACGAACAGTTCCTGCAGCGCGAGACCCGCGCCGCGGACCGCAAGATCGAAGGCATCGAGGCGGTGTTCCGCTCGGTGTTCCCGATCAAGGACTTCAATGAGCGCGCGACCCTCGAGTACGTGTCCTACGAGTTCGAGGACCCGAAGTACGACGTCGAGGAATGCGTCCAGCGTGACATGACCTATGCGGCGCCTTTGAAGGTGAAGCTGCGTCTGATCGTGTTCGAGATGGACGAGGAAACCGGCGCCCGCTCGGTCAAGGACATCAAGGAACAGGATGTCTACATGGGCGACATTCCGCTCATGACCG
>Ga0302283_1003354_pt1 | contig 12417 bp, 14 predicted proteins | sample III_Fen_E1_4_FD_198770 | JGI IMG/M metagenome (GOLD analysis project Ga0302283, IMG submission 198770) | Peat permafrost microbial communities from Stordalen Mire near Abisko, Sweden - III_Fen_E1_4 | ecosystem: Environmental > Terrestrial > Soil > Wetlands > Permafrost | place: Sweden: Abisko...
GTCTTCCACCAAAAGCACCGGCGCGGCCGCGCCGGTCAACACCGGGAACGTGGCCGGCAGCCCGGCAAGCCCCACGACCACGGCCACGGCTCAGGGGCTTTTGCAAAGCGACGGGGGGTTCTAGCGATGATCCAAATACCCCTTCAAGCCGTCCCGGCGCAAACGCTGGTGATAAATCTGAACAACCAAAATGTTCAGATCGCCGTCTACCAGAAGCCGGAAGGGTTGTTCGTGGACATCAACCTGAACGGAACGGACATCGTGACTGCCGTCCTGGCCCTGAACGGAGTCCCTTTGGTTTGCCGGGAGTACATGGGATTCCAGGGCAACATTATGTTCGTGGATACCCAGGGGACAAGCGATCCGACATACGCCGGCCTCAACACGCAGTACGAGCTGATTTACTATGTCTAGCTTCACAAACAAAAAGCAGCTCAAGTTCGTCATCTCGCTTGGCGTCGGCACGTTCGGGTCGAGTTCCGACAACGTGATTACGCTCCACGGGTTCCGGGCGGTTGTGGATATCGACCGTGCCGGCGGTGCCATGATGGCGACCATGCAGGCCCGGATTTACGGCGTCTCGATTTCCCACATGAACAGCATTACCACGCTGCTGTACCAGCCCAGAAATGAATACTACCAGCCGAATACGATCAAGGTCTACGCGGTAGACGGGGCTTCTGAGTCAATGGTTTTCACTGGGAACATCATCCAGGCCTGGGGAGAGTTCCGGGGGATGCCGGACGTGTACCTGCATATTCAATCGCAGGCCATGTATTTTGATAAATTGAAGGCTGTTCCGCCCCGGAGTTTCCAGGGACAAATCGACATTGCAACCGCTATATCTCAAATTGCCAATGATCTTGGACTTAATTTTGAAAACAACGGAGTTTCTGTTCAGGCTGAAAACATCTACATTGCCAATACCGCGATAGAGCAGGTTCAAGAACTCGCCAGAATGGCCGGATGTGAACTTTATATCGACAACACCACCTTAGCGATTACCCCCAAGGGAAAGCCGCGCAGCTCTCAGACTGTCCCGATTATTTCAAAAGATACCGGACTTGTCGGATACCCCACTTTTGACGGAAACGGAATCATTTTCAAGATGCTTTTCGACCCCGGCGTGAAATGGGGTGCGAATATCCAAATGCAAAGCGATTTAACCCCGGCGAATGGAACATGGAAAGTTTTGTCTATGTCGTATCGGCTGGAAAGCGAATGCCCTGGGGGCGAGTGGTTTGCAATCGTGAGGTGTTCAAATTTTGCCCTCTAATCCAAGCAACGGCGTAGCCTCAGGCGGCATGACTCCCCAGATCAATTATGGGGACTACAACGCCATTTCCTTCGCCATTCAGCAGGCGCTTGGAAAAATGCAGACGGCCACGCTGGTCAAGATAGTTTCCTGCACCAATGACGGAGACCTTTCCCCGGTTGGCATGGTGGACGTTCTACCATTGGTGAACCAACTCGACGCGAACGGACAGCCCACGCCCCATATCACCGTCCACAAACTTCCTTATATGCGAGTCCAGGGCGGATCAAACGCCGTCATCATGGACCCGCAGCCGGGAGACATCGGCCTGGCCGTATTCGCCTCCCGAGACATTTCAAAGGTCAAGAACACCAAGAACCAGGCCAACCCAGGAAGCTGGCGGCAGTACAGTTTTTCTGACGGAATCTACATGGGCGGTATGCTAAACGGAACTCCAACCCAATTTATTCAATATCTTCCGTCCGGGATTAATATAACTTCTCAAGTTGGCTCTATAGGTGTTAATATTACTGCACTTGTTGGGAATGTAAGACTGCAAGCCGGAACCACCACAACCCTGACTTTATTAAAAGATTCAGATATTGTTTTGACAGATGGCGAAAGAACTATGATCCTTGGTACGGACGGGACTTCATCAATTACTGACGGTGAAAGCACAATATCTCTGAATGGAAACAAAACTATTGCGGTAATTGCCCCCATTTCTGTGGTCGTAAACAGTCCTTTGACTACATTTTCCGGAAACGTAATAGTGGACGGGACTATCAATGGAATATAGTACAATGCTTCTCGACGTTCCAGCATGGGACTTAACGACGGACGCCTTTGGCAACATCGCCACGACCACGCCACCCTATGCGCTTGAGCAAGACGTGGCCAGCGCGGTCCGTCTCTTCCTCGGGGAACTCTGGTGGGACACGACGCAGGGAGTCCCATACTTCCAAGACGTGCTCGGCCACCTGCCGCCCGCCGCTCTTTTGAACGGCTACATCGCTCAGGCGGCCTTGACGGTCTCGGGCGTTGTCCAGGCGCAAAGCACAATTACCGAGTTCAGCGGGCGCACCGTTCGGGGCCAGATCAACTTTATAGACGAAAACGGGAGTCAGCATAATGTGTCCTTCTAGCGTTCCCGAGCTTTCATGGACCCCCGCAGGTCTTGTTCTCCCCCTGGAGACGGACATCCTGGCAGGCGTCCAGGCCGACATCAATGCAGCTTTCGGCGGCGTTCTCAACCCTGGCCTATCAACTCCGCAGGGTCAGCTTGCCTCAAGTGAAGCGGCGATCATCGCGGACAAAAACAGCCAGATAGCGTACATCACGAACCAAGTAGACCCGCAATACGCCCAGGATCGCTTTCAAGATGCTATCGGACGCATCTACTTCCTGACGCGCAACCCGGCCACCGCAACCGCCGTGCAATGCGTCCTGACCGGCCTTGTGGGCGCTGTTATCCCGGCCGGAACATTCGCGCAGGATACCAACGGAAACACCTACGCCGCAACGCAGACCATCACCATCGGCGCGGCCGGGACGGTCGTGGGTGAGTTCCAGAACATCGTCACCGGGCCTATTCCTTGCCCGGCGGGGACACTGACGCAGGTTTACCAGGCTATCCCCGGATGGGACAAAATCAACAACTTATCGGCGGGAGTGATAGGGCAGAACGTCGAATCCCGGTCAGACTTTGAACTGCGCCGGTCGAACTCCGTTGCGGCCAACGCCCACGGAAGCGTCCAGGCGGTCTACGGGGCAGTTTTCAGTGTTACCGGAGTGCTCGACGCCTATGTGCTGGATAACCCGTCCAGCGTCCCTTTGATCGTCGGTCCAACCAATTACACGTTGCTTCCCCATTCCCTGTACGTGGCCGCAGTCGGCGGTATCGCGGCGGATATCGCAAACGCCATCTGGACGAAAAAAGATATCGGATGCGACACAAACGGAAACACCACAGTCGTGGTTGTTGACCCTTCCGGGTATAGCAACCCAAAGCCGTCGTATAACGTCAAATTTGAAGTCCCTACCCCGTTGCCGATTTTATTCGCGGTCAATATCGCCAATAGCCCGTTACTGCCCGCGAATATCGCATCTCTGGTCCAGGCCCAAATCATCGCGCAATTCAATGGGACCAATGGCAACTTGCGCGAGCGCATCGGCGGCGAGATTTTCGTATCTCGGTATTACGGGCCGGTTTCTTCGGCTGACCCCAATGTGTCGGTTGTCTCAATTCAAATCGGGACTTCAACCGCCAACCTCAATACATTGCAAGTTGGGATAGACCAGGTTCCCATTGTCAATACGTCAAATATCGCGGTCACTTTGGTTTAGGCAGGTAAACCATGAAAGACGTACTACAAACGGTCATAAGCCAATACGGCAATAGCCCGAGGCTCTTGCAACTTATCAACGACCTGAATCAATACATTGATCCAAGCGTTGACATCGACAACTTTTACAATACCGTTTGGAATATTGAGACGGCGCAGGGTTTTGGGCTGGATATCTGGGGGCGGATTTTAGGGGTCAGTCGTAATTTACAAGTTCCAGACAACCCAGATTATTTCGGTTTTTCGCAAGCTTCCCCGGGGTGTTTTCCTTTTAATCAGAAGTCATTTTACGAAGGAACGCCCCCATTAACAAAGACATATCAAATGTCTGATGATTATTTTAGGAAGCTACTATTGGCAAAAGCGTTATCGAATATAACTGCAACCAATGCTCTGGCGATAAACATGATAATACAATATATATTCGCTGGACGTGGTGTTGCTTATTGCAGCGACATTGGCAACATGATGATGCGTTATACCTTTGAATACCAATTGCAACCATTTGAAATAGCGATAACCAGGCAGACTAAGATTTTCCCTGTCCCTTGTGGTGTTAGGGGTTTTGTTTTTAATAGTAAATTACCACTGTTTGGATTTTCCCAGGCGGGAATACGTTCAGCAACTACATTCGGGTTTGGTGTTTTTTTACCAATAGGAGCAGATTATGCGATCAACTGATGAGCCGACTAAAATGGTTTTGCCGTTCGCGGCAGACACCGCGTTGAAAAACACCATTCCCGTTGCTTCTCAAATCGGGATCACCCCAGGTGCGGCCTCATATACGGACGGATTTCCGCCCTTGAATTTTTTGGACCCTATCCTTGCCGGTGGCAAACCGCCTGACGGCAAGGATATGAACGGAATCTTGAACGCGGCTACGGCCTTGGGCGTCTGGTTTTCCTTTGGGGCTGGGTTTGCTTACGATCAGGCCCAAGCCTCAAATGCGCTCATTCCTGGCTACCCGGCGGGCGCTCGCGTCATGCGAACCGACAAGACCGGATACTGGATCAATACCATCGACAACAATTTGACCGATCCCGAGTCCATTACCCCGGGCGCAGCGGCGGCGGCCGGCTGGGTCCCCGACACCACCAACGGGGTGGCCTCAGTTGCGATGTCCAGCACCAACGTGACGCTGACCCCGGTGCAGTATGGCAAGCCGATGATCGCCCTCACGGGAACCCTTACGGCCAGCCTAAACTTGGTTTTTCCGAACATTGCGGGCTCATGGATCGTGACGAACAACTGCACCGGGGCGTACACGGTGACGTGCAAAACCGCATCCGGGACCGGCGTGGCCTTGAACGCCGGCCAGACCCTTACCGTTTTCGGAGACGACACCAATATTTATCCTGTCGGGTACTCCCCGAGCATCGCCCAAGCGCCCTACACAGTGCCGGAGTCCGATGCCAACGGTACAGTGTCCAACTACATGAAGGGCGGGACGCTGTACGGCTACGGGAAGAATGTTTTTTCTCTCGGGACGTTGACCGCCAGCAACGCCGCGATCAGCTTGTCGAATGCGACCGTTTTTACTGCGGGTCTCTCGTCTGGCTTAGTCCCGGGCAAAATCAACTGGACATTTCTCAATCCGCGTCCATTGGGGTTGATGACGGAGTTTGAAATTCATCTGACCAACGGAGGCCTTTGTTCCCAGAATTTTTTGAACTCGATGATGTGGCCCGCCGGTAATGCTCCATCCTGGTCCAGCAGCGGCCTCGATATTGTCAAGATTTCCACCAGTGACAGCGGCAATAGCTATCAAGCGACGATTGTTGCCCTCAATTTGCAGGTGTCACCCGTTGCTACCGGGGAACTGGGTGCGCTTCTGGCGCTGACCAGTCAAGGCGCGGTGGAAATTTCAAGCAACACCACTTTGTATAACGCATTATCGATCGACGGTTTTTACCGTGCTAAATTTTCCAGTCTGACCATTGATGGCGGAGCGACACTCACCCTCGCTAACCGGGGTGTTATGTCCATCCTGGTTACGGGAAACTGCGTCATTAATGGCACTATCAGCATGTCCGCGAAGGGGGCTATCGGCACGGGCCAGCCCGTTTCCTACTCCTCGGGCGGTGGTCCGATCAAAACGATCATTGCGGCCATCGGAGGCGCGGGCGGTGCCGCCCAGGGTGCTAACGGCGCGGTCCAAACAAATGCAAGTGGCAATCCCGGGGCGGCCGGGTCCGTGGGGCAATCCGGTGGCGGCGGCTCTGGCGGTGCATTTAATCAGAACGCCTCCTATCTATTTTCTGGTGCCGGAGGCAACGGAACTTCGTTCTCCGGGGGGCCGGGCGGCGGCGGGCTATTGGTGTATGAGGATAGTTCTGATGATTATCCCCCCACTCCGGGGTCAAATACCGGAGGATCGGGAGGATCGGGCGGCGGGCAGTTCAACGCCCCTAGTTCCGGAGGCGCTGGAAATCCCGGCGGAACGTCTCTAAATGGGGGTTCTACGGGCGGCACCGGGACAGGAGGAACCATTTTACTGTTTGTCCAGGGAAACCTCACGGTAGGGCCGACCGGATCACTCATTGCCGCTGGTGTGTCCGGGGGAACAAACGGTGGCGGCGGCGGCGGTTCAGGTGGCGGATCAATACAGGTTTTTTATGGTGGAACATTGTCTTATTTGGGCAGCATGTCTGCCCCTGGTGGTGCGGGCGGCCCAGGCGGCGGCCCTGGGAATGGCGCGGTCGGTGGTGCTGGTGGTGCGGGGAATTGCCGCATAACGACCATATAGCGAGGTGAGACGTAATGGCTATCATTCTGCTGCATGACGAGCTTAACGCGCAATCAAGGGCATTTCTGGCCCAATACGGGCCATCCTTCGACTCCGTGCTGACCACGGATAGACAGGGGAGTCATCCTTGGCCCCAGGTGCAGGGCTATCCGTCCGTGTTGTTCGATATTCCGGCGCATGTGGTCCCAGCCTCGGGGAACATTCCGGCTCACAGTGTCCCCGCCGGGAAGGGGTTGATCTATAACCCGCCGGATTTTGCAACGGTCCAGGCGGAAGTGGCCCGGCGTAGTGCAGGGGATTAATGCTTGACAACCTTGGCGTGGTATTATGGATATTATTCCTCCGCTACTCTGTAGCTGATTGATATGAGGGTATGTATATGAGCGTCCAATCGGTCAACGTTACCTGTACGATATTGGATTCCTCTGGGATTCCGGTGTCGAACGCGAACATTGTTTTTCAGCTTATGCGGACGGCACTGACCCCCGGCGGCGTCCTACTCTCCACGAATGTATCGGTAACGACCAATTCAAGCGGCGTGGCCGTTGCACAGCTCTACACCTATGCCTACTGCGAGTCGCCTTATATGGTGTTTATCTCGTCCTCGGGCAATCAATACCATGCGCAAGGGACGGCGCAGGTGTTGAATCAAGATTGTACGCTTGACGAGATTTTTCAGCCAAGCGGAAATCCCCCGGTTTCGCTGTTGGAAACCACGCTCTCGGAATGCCAGCAATGCGTCTCGAACGCTCAACTGTCGGCGGCGGCGTCTCTAATGTCCGAGGAGGTTAGTGAAAGTTCCGCATCTAATGCGTCGCTTTCGGCGGTTGCGGCGGTTGGAAGTGCGGGCGATGCGGGGAGAAGTGCAGTTGCGGCGGCTCTTTCAGCTATCAACTCCGCAAGTGCGGCATCCAGCGCGGCGTCTTCGGCCGGAACGGTCACGGCCGTCCTGGCGTCCTTCCACGCCTTGTATTTCGGGGCCTACGCCTCGGACTCGGCCGCCAACGCGAGCGGCTACACGGCCGCCGTGGGCAGCGAGTATTTCAACACCACGGAAAACAAGCTGCGCGTGGCGGCCTCGATTTCACCGACCGTTTGGGCCGACTACGACGCCGCCGCCCAAACCGATGTGACCAACGCGGCCCTGTCGGCCACGGCGGCGTCCGGGAGCGCGAGCGCGGCGGCCACCAGCGCGGCCAATGCCTCCACCAGCGCGGCCAACGCGGCTGGCAGCGCCACATCGGCGGCGGGATCGGCGACCGCCGCGACCACACAAGCTGGGAATGCGGCGACTTCTGCCGGCACGGCCTCAACGCAAGCCGGGATTGCCACGACCCAAGCGGGGCTGGCGTCCGGGTACAAGGATACCGCGACCACGGAAGCAGGAGTGGCCACAACCCAGGCCGGTATAGCGACAACGCAAGCTGGCAATGCCTCAACGTCGGCAAGCACTGCCACGACTCAGGCGGGAAACGCTTCAACTTCGGCCACGGCGGCGGCCGGGAGCGCGACAACGGCTGTGACCGAGGCCGGAATCGCCACCACCCAAGCGGCCAATGCCTCCACCAGCGCGGCCAACGCGGCTGGCAGCGCCACATCGGCGGCGGGATCGGCTGTTTCCGCCGCGTCTTCCGCTGGAACGGCCACGACCCAGGCTGGCAACGCCAGCACCTCCGCGAGCGCGGCGGCTACTTCCGCCACGGCATCCGCGACCTCGGCGACTGCATCGGCGTCAAGCGCCACTGCGGCGGCTTCGTCTGCTACGGCGGCGGCGGCCAGCGTAGCTGCCCTTTCGGCTACATCCACCACGTCTCTGGCCGTTGCCACCGGGGCGCAAACATTCGCCACGCAGGCCGGAAAGCTGTTCGTCGCCGGACAAATCCTCCAAATAGCCAGTGCGGGAACGCCAACGGCCTACATGCACGGCCAGGTGACCAGCTATTCAGGGACTTCGCTGGTGATGAACATTTTGGATATTGGCGGGACGGGAACCCATGCCGATTGGAATATCGCCATTTCCGGGACGCAGGGAACGACAGGGGCGGCTGGAACGACAGGGGCTGCTGGAACGACAGGGGCTGCTGGGACAAACGGGACGAATGGAACGAACGGCACGAATGGGCAGGGTGTACCCACGGGCGGCACGGCAGGCCAGTCCCTGACCAAGATCGACGGAACCAATTACAACACGCACTGGTCGACCCCTAATTCAACCGGCTCGACCATCATCGAAGCCGCCATCATGGGAGGAATGTAACATGGCCGTCACCGCCACTCCGGTTTATCCTCAGGCGAACAACACCCAGGACACCAATATCGCAGCTGCCGCGACCAGCACCGCCGTCTACACGGCCGGAGCCAACGGCGGCTATGTCTACGACATTTTGATCTCGACCAACGACACGGCGACGCAGACCGCGCAGTTGTTCCGCAATACCAGCACCATCCCGCTCGCTTCGATCTCAATTCCGATAGGCGCGGGCGGTTCCAATGGCAACAACGCGATCAACATCATGTCGGCGGTGTCCTGCTACGCCGACGAATACGGCAACCGGGTTCTTCGTCTCAAGGCAGGTGAAATTCTGAAACTCGCCATTGCCGCCATCACCAGCGCCAAGTCGTTCCAGGTGTTCGCCCAGGGAGCGGACCTGTAATGGGCTCCCCACTCGGCGTCAGAATGCCCCGGCGGGGGACGGCGAAGCGGCAGTACCAGAGCGGAAACGATCAGTACACGTACCTGCTGTTGCACGGCGACAGCGCCAACGACAAATCGGTCATGGGTGGCGCCGGGGCGGGGTATGCCTTCACCAATTCAAACGTGACTTTCGCATCTGCCGGATACCCGGTGGGTCCGAAAGCGCTCTCGTTTAACGGAACAAATGCCTGTTTGCAGGGTACGATTGCTGTCCAGGATTATTACATGGGCGGCAACGACTACACGGTAGAAGGTTATTTCAACGCATCCAACATCTCAAACGAACAATGCTTGCTTGGGGCTAGCTCTTCTAGTGCGGTATACGACGGATGGACGGTTGGCATCGGCCTTACCAGCTCCGGTTCTTTTGGACTGCACCATTACATCAACGGCGGCGGAAATTCGGTCAACGCCGAAACATCCACTGGAGGCATTGTGGCCGGAACGACATACCACTTCGCCTGTTGTCGCGACGGCAGCACCATTCGCACTTACTTAAACGGCATCCAGGTGGCGTCTGCATCCTGTTCCAGCGCAATGAACCAAGCCTCGATGGCTAGCTTGTGTATTGGATCTGGGTATGGCGGGTATTACTTCGGAGGCTGGATGCAGGAATTGCGTATCTCCGTTGGCAAATGCCGCTACCCAAACGGAACGACGTTCGCCGTACCCGGCCTGTTCGGCCCGGATGCGAGGTAGGCCATGCTGCGATACATCCACGGAACCGACTATCAACAGTTCGACCATATCCTGTTCGCCGCCGCCGTCCAGGCGCAGTTCCCCGGAACTCAGGTCAATTCCGAAGGCGATAATGCCGATCTCGGGACGCCGGGTTTCGTGACTGTCGATCTGCCCGATGCCGACCAGGCCGCCGTGCTGGCGATCCTGACCAGTGCGCTTCCGGTTGCAATCGCCGCCCAGCAGCTGTCCCAGGCCAAGGCGGCGATGAACGCGGCGATCATGGCCGGGGCCGACCAGCTCCGGGCGCAGATGATGGCCGACTACTCCGACCTCGAGCAGTCCAGCTTCCCGTATCAACTGGCCGACGCGCAAGCGTGGACGAAAGACAACACCGCAACGACGCCATGGCTCTCCGCGATGGCGTCCGCCCGGGGAACGACCGTGGCCGTCCTGGCCCCCAAGGTCATCGCCAACGACGCGGCCTGGACCGCGCTGGCTGGCAAAATCATCGGCCAGCAGCAAGCATATCAGGACCAAGTCACGGCGGCCACGACAGTTGACGCGGTGAACGCCATAAACCCGGCATATCAAACCTCATAGGAGCTGCGACCATGACCGACGAACAGAAGGACCGATTGTTTGAGGGACTGACCGAAGCCCAGGCCCAGGAGGTGCAGACGAAGCTGGACCAGGGAGACGAAATGGGAGCGGAAGACCTGGCCAACAAGTTCAAGCGCGAGGGCTAGGCGTCGTAGTTTAATCCCGTCGATTTCGACGGCGTTGAACCGTCAAGGATTCCTTGACAGTTCAAGCCCTCTGGTTTTCGGATCAGGGGGCTTTTCTATTGGTCATGGCGGCTACGCGTTGGCCTCCTTCTCCGGGTACTTCGCCAGGGTGGCGTCCACATTTTGGGCGGCCACTGTTTTGATCCTCTTGCCGATCCAGGCCATGCACGGAACGGCCATTGAATTGCCGAGCGCCTTGTAGCGCGGTCCGTCCGGGCATTGATCGGCGGGCTTGCCGCGCCAGGGGATTGCGGTGTAGCCGTCAGGAAATCCCTGGAGGCGTTCGCACTCGACGGGGGTGAGTCGGCGTACCCGGGATGCCACGCCTACGCCGTGCTGCTTCCCGGATTGCAGGGTGTACATGGGGTCTTGGCTGTTGCCGATACCGATTCCGGCGCGGATGTCTGTCGTGCTGTTGCCCGTCCGCGCACCCACTTCCAGGAGGGGTACCACAAAAGTCTCGCTCTTAAAGACCATCGGCGTATTGCGCTCGCTGGCGTTGGCGTTCTGGTTTATGGTGTTGAAGACTTCCCCGGTTCGGACTTCACCGAGTTGGTTCTGCGCGAAGGCCAGGATCGCAGGATAGCCTTGCCCCGGCTTCCCGCCGCCCTTGTTCAAGGCCCCGGCAGTGTCGTTGGTGGTAATTTCGCCCCGCTGTTTTTCGTGGATGGCCTGAACTACCGCGACCACCGGGTCTTGCCCTCGGGTTTCCCCGGCGCGTTCTACGCCCCGGCCGCTTGCTCCAAGGCACGGCGCAACGTCGTGGGTAATGCTTTCCCCCGCTTCTCGGCTCGGCGCAGTATCCCGGCGCAAGCCTTCGCGCTCAAATAAAATCTCTCTGGGATCGGCCCCGTTTCGAGGACATGCGACAAGGAACACACGGCGGCGTCGTTGGGCCACGCCGAAATATTGGGCGTCGAGCACCCGCCACGCGATTGCTCTTTCGGGACCAAGCACGAAACCTGCGTCCGTCCACCGGCCCCCTGGCGGTTGGAGCGCATCATCTTCGCCGGCAAGGAGTCCCAGGAAGCATCCGAAAGCGTTTGTCTTGTCGGAGAGGACGCCAGGGACGTTCTCCCAGACGACGAATCCGGGCTGGATCGCATCAGCCAATCCAGCAAAGACAAGCGTGAGGTTGCCACGCGCATCTTCAAGCCCGCGCCTTGCACCGGCAACGCTGAACGCCTGGCAGGGTGTTCCCCCCACAAGGATGTCGACGATTCCACGATATTCATCCCCCTTGATTTTGGCCATATCGCCCAGGTTTGGGACGGCTGGGTAGTGATGCGCCAGCACGGCGGCCGGGAATTTCTCTATCTCGGCAAACGCCACCGCGTGAAACCCTAACGGCTCCCACGCCACGGTTGCGGCCTCGATGCCCGAGCAAACGGACAGATAGCTCATACATCCTTCTCCGGGTACTTCGTCAGCACGGCGTCAATCTCTCTGACAGCCTGAAGGCGGTTGACGGCTATACCGGCGTAATCCTGTTCCCGTTCAATGCCCGTAACACTACCCCAACCGGCATTTAACGCGCCTATCATCTCGCTGCCGGAACCGGAGAAGGGAACGAGCATCTTGCCTCCATTTGCCGGGATAATGAGGCGCGCTAAGTATTCAGTGAGGGTGGTAGGCTTGACGGTGGGGTGATTATTACCGTCACCACGTTCTTTCTTGCTGGCCTTCGCGCAATAAAAGAAGCGGGAGGCGGAACCGCCGTTATCCCCAGGCCAAACTCCAACCTTGTCAGGTGTGCCTATTGTGGGCGAACCATGTATAGGTGAACCGCCACGTAAGCCTATCCGTTGCTTTTTAGGCGGTTGACCGTCAGGAAACCCACTCACAACCTCATCGCTGCCATCGTGGATGATGTTGGCGGGCCAGCGGCCGGAACGCTGCGGCGTGATATT
>Ga0302283_1003359_pt1 | contig 12406 bp, 6 predicted proteins | sample III_Fen_E1_4_FD_198770 | JGI IMG/M metagenome (GOLD analysis project Ga0302283, IMG submission 198770) | Peat permafrost microbial communities from Stordalen Mire near Abisko, Sweden - III_Fen_E1_4 | ecosystem: Environmental > Terrestrial > Soil > Wetlands > Permafrost | place: Sweden: Abisko...
GGCGAGGAGGCCACGGCGGACCTGCTCGCGGCCCTGCGCGCCTCGCCGCTGGGGGGCGCGGTGCGCGCGGCGCTGCGGTTCGTCGGGGCCCCGGCCACCGCCGCCGTTCAAGATCTGGTCTCCGCCCCGGCGCGGTACGCGGGCGTCGCCGTGACGGGGGCCGACGTGGTCGCCGCCGACGTGCGGCGCGAGCTGCGGGCCGGCGGCGGGCGGCTGCCCTTCGTGGCCCTGGCGCTGGCCGAGTGGTGGCGCGATCGCGGCCCCGTGCGCGCGCCGGCGAGCAGGCCGAAGAGCCTGCCGCCCTCGCCTCTCGCGATGGGAGGCGCGCCGCTCCAGGGCCGGCGCTGGCAGGAGACCGGCGGCGTGGGCGGCGCCGTGGTGCGGCACGCGGAGCGGGTGCTGGGCGGGCTCGATGCGGTGCAGCGGATGCTCGCCGAGGAGATCCTGATGCGCCTCGCGGCCACCGACGGCGCCAAGGTGCGCTGGGACCGGGAGGAGCTCGTCGCCGCCGTCGCCGGCTACCACGAGGAGGACCCCGGGGGCCCCCGCACCGAGGAGGCCGACACCCGCGCCGTGCTCGCGGTCCTCGCGCGCGAGCTGGTGGTCCGGGTCGAGGGCGCCGCCGTCGAGATCGGCCACGAGGCGCTGCTCGGCGACTGGCCGCGCCTCGCCGGCGCGCGGCTCGCGCACATGGATCGGCTGCTGCTCGTCGAGCGCCTGCGCGAGGCGCGCATCGCCTGGGAGCGCGCCGACAACCACCGGGATTTCCTCCTCCACGGCGCCCTCCTCGAGGAGGTCAACACCCGGGCGGCCTGGCTCGCCCGCGGCCTCGGCCCGGCCGACCGCACGTTCCTCCGCGAGAGCCGGCGGCGCGCTCGCTACCGGAGCGGGCAGCGGGTGGCGCTGGCCGTCTTCGTGGCCCTCACGGTGGTGGGCGGCGTCGCCGGCGAGCGCGTGATCGAGGAGTCTCGCGCGCGGGAGGCCAGGACCCGGGCCGTCGCCGCCGAGCTGGAGATGCTCGCCGAGCTCGCCGCCAGGGCGCGCCGCAGCGACGATCCCTACAGCCGGGCCGCGCTGGTCACCGCGGCGCTCTCGCGCGGGTCCACCGACGGCCTGCTCCCGCTCGATCTCCTCGCCACCACCGCCAACCTGGCACGCGCCCAGTTCGTCACCACCGAGCACATCGACACCCCCGCGTTCCCCTGGGACGACCGCTTCCTCGTCGGCAGCGTCTCCCCCGGCACGCTCGCGGTCCTCGACTTCCGCCCGCCCGAGCCCGACGTGATCGACGACCTCGCGCTCGACTTCGATCCCGCCCAGGTCGACTCCGCCCACTTCAAGACGCCGTCGCTGCACCTGCTCCGCCCCCACGATCGCGCGGTGGTGGAGCGCGTCGACTTCGCCTTCGACACGGCCTTCGCCACCCGCTCCAGCGACGGCGAGGTCAAGGTCTTCCGCCTCCGTGACGACGGCCTGCCGGCGCTCGCGGCCGTCGCGCCGATGCCCTGCCTCGGGCCCATGGTGATCGCCGCCGCCGCGCCCGTGCTCGCATGCGGCACCGATCACGGGGTGGCGCGCTGGGATCTCCGCGCCGCGCTGCGCGCTCCGCAGTCCGCCGTCGTCATCAACGCCTTCCAGGGAGACGTCGCCGACGTCTCCCCCGACGGCGAGCGCGTCGCCGTCATCTCCGGCGCCGAGGTGTTCTTCTGGTCGCCCACCACCGGCGGCGTCGCCCGCTACCTCGCCCCGCGCCCGGTGTCTCAGGTGCGCCTCTCCCCGCAGGGCCACGCCGCCGCCCTGCTCGAGGGCACCCAGGTCGAGATCGTCGACGACCGGAGCACCGCCCGGCCGCTCTTCACCGTCTACCCCAGCCTCACCGAGAGCCGCGCCGCGCGCCTGCGCTGGGATGACGGCGGCCTCGATCTCGCGGTCTGCAGCGGGTCCGGCGGGCGCTGGTACTACCTGCGCCGGGGGGGCCGCGCCAAGGACGACCCCCCGCCTCGCGGCAGCGCCTGCTCGCCGCCTCGCCCCCACAACCAGCCCGAGCCGGTGCCCACCGCGGACGACGCCCCCGAGCTCGCCGAGCGCGAGGTCGGCCCGCACCTGCCCGCCGGTGGCTGGAAGCTCCGCAATCACCGCTACCTCACCCGCGATCTGACGGTCCTCGACGCCGCCGCCGGCCGCGTCGCCACCACGCTGCCCGGCCTGATGCCGCCCGCCGCCGCGCGCCTGCTCCGCTTCGATGCGCTCGACGACATCGGCAGCGACGAGGAGGTCGCCACCGACGACTCGATCGCCGCGGTGGAGCGGGACGACGGCGCGGTGATGCTCCAGATCGGCGACGAGATGCGCTTCTACGCGCTGCCGGAGGCCACCCGCCTGTTCTCCCGCAAGGGCAACTTCCTCCGCCGCTGCGCCGACGGCCGCTGGCTCTCGTGGGAGGCCCAGGGCGAGAGCTACCGCATCTTCGACGCCTGGGCCGGCGCCACCGTCCGCTCCGTGCCGCGCGAGCCCGGCTTCATGGTCGGCGTCTCCGGGGCCTGCCGCGCGCTCTACACGCAGCGCCTCGACGGCACGCTGGTCGAGCACGCCCTCGACCCCGGCGACGCCCTCCCGCCCCGCGAGCTCCCGCGCGCCGACAGCTACGTGTTCGACGCCCGCGCTCTCGGCCCTCGCGCCGGCGCCGGCCTGCTCCTCGCGTTCGGCTCGGGAGCCGTGGGGTCCATCACCGACGGCAGCCACACCGTCCAGGTCCTCGGCTACGCCAGCCCGCGCGCCACCGCCATCGCCCCCGGCGCCCACCCGGGCGAGGTGGTCTTCGCGGACGCCACCGGCGTGGTCCTCCTCCGCCCGGCCGCGCCGCCCTCGTACGTGCACCAGGGCAACGGCGTCGTCGAGTGGAGCGATCTCTCGGTCTCGCCCGACGGCACCTCGCTCCTCCTCGCCGCCCCCGACCGCCTGGCCGCGCTCGATCTGCTCCGCCGCGAGCTGCTCGGCTCGATCCCTGTCCCCGGCAAAGAGCGCCTCTCGCGCTGGGACGACGAGGGCTCGGTCCTGCTCTGGTCCTTCGATCGCAAGGGCCGCCCCGAGGGCCTCGTGGTCCCCCGCGGCGTCGCGCTGGCCCAGCGCGTGGCGGCGGCGGTCTCCAACCTCGACGTGGAGCGGGGGCGGGTGACGATCAAGAAATGATCGCCCCGATCCCAGGGTGATCCCGGGGATCGCACCGGTCTCGCCCCGCTGGCCGGGTCCGCCCCTCTGGCCCCCGCCTTGCTTGAGCGTTCCCGATCCCGTTCGCAGCCGCCCCTCACCGGAGAAGGTCCCATGTTCCGAGCCGCACGCTGGTACACCCGAGGAGTCACGCTCGCCTTCGCCGGAGTCGCCCCCCTGCTCGCCGCCTGCGGCACCGGTGCCTCCCCCCAGGGCAATGGCGGCGGTGCTGGCACCTCTTCGGACGCCGCGGGGACCACGTCCAGCGGCTCGGGCGGCACCGCGAGCAGCAGCTCGGGCGCCAGCAGCAGCTCGGGTGCCACCAGCAGCAGCAGCTCGGGTGCTACCACCACCAGTAGCAGCTCGGGCACCACCGGTAGCTCCAGCGGCGGCGCCGTGGCCTGCGGGTGCAACGGAATGGCGGGCTGCGCCGTCTGGAAGGACGTCTACATCACCTGGTACGGATACAACGACAACTCCTGCGGTACCGAGGCGATGCACGGCTGCAACGACATCGCCAATCCGGGCCTTGGGCCGCAGAAGCACATGGGGGCGACCGCGGGGGCGGGCACCTACGACGACCCCAGCACCGCCGCGGCGTCGGACACCACCGATCCGGGCCACGTCTACGAGACCTCGGGCGGGGCGACGCTGGCGCCGGGGACGCTGATCTACAACCCCGAGGTGCAGCAGTACTTCATCTTCGAGGACTCGTGCCTGGAGTGCGGGGACGAGTACAGCTGCAAGCTGTCCAGCGACGACACCGACGACCCCAGCCCGCCCTCCGGGTGCCAGGTCGGCAAGAACCTGCACATCGACTTCTGGATGGGCCCCAACAACCAGATGCAGCCCGGCTCCCTCCAGACGTGCGAGGACAACGCCACCATCGGCATGCCGTACGGCGGCCTGGGCGTGGTGATCGTCAATCCGCCGCCCAACCTCCCGGTCAAGACCGGGCTGCTCTACCCGGGCGACAACACCTCGACGGGCGGGTGCTTCACGTCCCAGCAGGTGAACGGGGACTCCTGTCCCTGACGGCTCGCCCCGGCTGGCGGGGAAGCGCGTGGCCGAGCTCTCGACGACCGATGCTGGCCTCGCGCCGCCCTCGAAGCTCGGCGCGGCTCATCTTCAGTCCTCGACGAGCAGGTAGACGCGGGCCGTGCCGGGTCGAGAGACATCCGCGAGCGCCTCGTAGGCGATGCGCCCCTGCCGGCCCTGGCACTCGCGGTGCAACCGGGCGCTTTCGGGCGCGTACCAGCTCTTCCTGTTGGTACCGACGTGGGCCACGGAGGAAGGGGTGCTCGAGGGTGGACCGAACACGCAGTGCAGGCTCGGCTCGAGCAACCGGAGGTCCGCCTCCGGCAGCTCGAACCGCGCTTGGAGCATCGTGCCCTGCAGACCGGACGACGTCTCGTAGAAGTCGTGCGCGCTGGCGGGGACGTGGACGTCACCGAACGCGATGACCGAAGGGGGCTGCTCGGGACCGCAACCGAGCGCGACGGCGAGCACCCCCACGGCGACCCACAGCGTCCAGTACATGCCTCGATCTTACGTCATCCCCGCCGGAGCAGGCGAAGAAGACCGGCCTCAGTTCCTGGTGCAGCGCGCGCAGCCCCCGTTCAGGATGACGGTGTCCGGCTCTTCCGGGGCGGCGGGCGGCGGCGTCGCCGCGGGCGGCGGTGCCTCGGGTGTCCCCGCCCCGGCGCTCGCCTTGGGCGGCGCGGCGGCTCCCGTTTGAGCGGTCGGCGGGGCTGCGCGGCGCCGCCCCGCGTTCGACGCGCCCGACGTTCTCGTGGTGCTCGTGGTCGTGGACGGCAGGTCGTTCAGATCGATCGCGGGCGGCAACGCCGGGGGTTTGGGGGGATCGCCCATGGTGACCGGCGCACCGGTCCGCGCGAGGGGTGCGGGCTCGGGCCTCGCCGCCTCGTTCCGGGCGGGCCCGGGGGGCTGGGCGTGCCCCCCATCGTGACCGGCGGTCGCCGCATAGACGCCTGCGCCCGCGAGCAGGAGCACGGCGGCGAGCGCGAAGGGCGCGCGTCGCCTGCCTGCGGGAGCGTTCCGCTGGGGGTCTGGGGGCGGAGCCGGGTGGGTGGGGGCGCCCGGGAGAGCCTCCGCCGTGTGCGCCGTGCCCCCGAGTGTGGCGCCCGTCGTCGAGCGCGGCCCGAGGTGGGACGCGGCCGGGTCCGACTCTGCGGGAGCCAGGACCGCGCGGGTCGCCTCGTCTTCGAGGTCCTTCGACGTCGGCCCGGGGCCCGGGAGGTGGGGGGATCCCCCCTGGTGACTCGCCCTCTCGAAGGCGTCCGCCATCTCGCGCGCCGACGCGAAGCGGGCGCTCGGGTCGCGCGCCAGCGCCCGCCGCATCCAGGCGTCCATCGCCGACGAAAGCCCGGCGTGGCCCGCGCGCGCTTCGCTGGGGGGAATGAAATTGCCCGCGTGGACCGCGATCGACACGGCCCCGAGCGTCGGGCCGTTGAACGGCAACTTGCCCGTGAGCGCCTTGTAGGCGACGACGCCGAGCGCCCACAGATCCGCCCGGTAGTCGACCGGGAGCCCACCGACGAGCTGCTCCGGGCTCATGTAGGGCGCCGTGCCCATCATGTTGCCGGTGACGGTGTGGCCGCCGGCGGTCCCGTCGTCGCTCAGCTTGGCGATCCCGAAGTCGAGGACCTTCACGAAGACCTCGTCGCCGTACTTCATCAAGAACACGTTGGCGGGCTTGATGTCACGGTGGACGATCCCGAGCTCGTGCGCGCTACCCAGGGCCTTGGCGATCTGCGAGAGGATCGGAGCGAGCGCGACGGGCGTGAGGGGCCCGGTGCGCCGCAGGCGCCCGCGGAGGTCCTCGCCCTGGAGGAGCTCCATGACGATGTAGGGCTCCTGCTCGGCGGTGATGCCGTGGTCGAAGACCTGTCCCACGTGCGGGCTCTTGATCGCCGCGGCCGCGATGGCCTCGGTCTGGAACCGCCGCACGAAGTCGGCGCTGTGCGCGAACTGCGCGTCCATGAACTTGACGGCGACCTGGGTGCGCAGCGCGAGGTGGTCGGCGACCCACACGCTCCCCATGCCGCCGGTGCCGAGGACGCGAACGAGACGCAGCGTTGGCGTGACGAGCTGGCCTTCGATCATGGACGTACTCCCACACCGTGAAACTAACAGCCCCGCGGCGGGTCGTCACGGAGGTCCGTCGGCTCGCGAGCATGACGCAAAGCACAATTCGCCGGCGCCGAGGACGCACGCGTGGGGGGACGTCAGCACGCACCGGGCGACGCGAGGGTGGTTGTGGGCGACGCCAGCATGGCTGCGGGTCAACCAGCAGAGAGCCCGTGCCAGTCCGCGAGCCGATGGGGCAGGTCAGCGTCCCGATTGTCCTTGCCCTGCGCGCCGGCGAGAGGAGACCATGCGAGGGTACCGGCTGGTCGGGAGAAGCAACGGTGAAGACGAGCCCTGGTGGACGCGGTCGGTGCGAGGCGCATGATCTGGCACGCGGGCCCGGTGGGGCCTGTGTCCTTTGCCGGCGCGAGCTCGAAGGGGCGCATCACGCAGCGCGTTCTCCCTTGCGTCATCCGAGCTTTCGCCGCGCCGGGGCGGCCCTCGTGCTGCTGAGCACCCTCTGCGGAGGGGCTGCCTTTGCCCACGGCGTCGCGGTCGCCCGCGCCACCAGCCGCGCGGCAGCCGCAGCCGCCGTCGCAGAAGAGGCGAGCCGAGCTGCCGCGCCCCGCTACGACGTCGAGGCGGTTCCCGAAGCGGAGCCTCCGGTCCCACGCCCGGAGCTGCCGCGGGAGGTGGCCCACGCTCCCGTCGAGGAGCCGATGTCAGCCGCCGCTCCCGCCCGCGAGCCGCCCTCCAACCCGCTCGATGACGCGCTCGCAGCGCTGCCCGCCGAGCCCGCGGCGGCGGGCACCCCGGCGAGCTTCGGGGAGCCGTCGCTCGCGCCCTGTGTCCAGCGGCGGCTCAGGCTGGCGCCCGCCACTCCGACCAACACCAGCGTGTGGGGGCCGGACCACGACCGGGACGGCAATCTGCACGTGAAGCCGTTCAAGTGGGGCACCTCGACCACCTCCAATCGCCCGGCGTCTCTGCCCCCTTGCCCGCAGGTGCGCTTTCAGCCGGTGCGGGGAGGGCCTCCGGCCGGAATGGCGGGGCCTCCGTCGCGCGCGCTCGGGGTCGGTCCGCAGTCCTCGGGGGCGCCGGCGCCGACGCGGGGCTTTTTCACGCAGCGCGGCGGGGCTGGCAGCGCGCGCTAGCACGGACCACCGCCGGCTGCCTGCACTGCGGGGGTCTTTACACGATCGCACCATGGCGCCTATGCACGGCCCATGGGCATCTTCGATCGCCTGTTCAAATCGAAACCTGCGGCCCCGACGACCGCCCCCGAGCCGCCCGCGCCTCCGGGGCTGCCCGCGGCGGCGAAGATCGAGTCGTACGTGCTCGCCGATGCGGTCGGCGTGCTCAGGCTCGCGGACGGCGGCGAGGTGAGGTTCGGTCGCTCCGCCTGCAAGGGCTTCGAGCCGGTCGGGGGAGCGAGCGTGATCCTGGAGGAGCTCGCGCCGAGCGCGCGCGGCCTTCGCGCCAAGGTGGTCACCCTGGACCCGTCGGATGGCGACTACGATCGGCTTCTGGGCGCGCGCGACGACCAGGCCGGCCTGGCCCCGCGGGCACGCGGCGAGGTGGAGGCGGCGGCGACCGCGACCCAGCTCGCGCTCGTGACCGTGCTCTTGAAGGAGCCGCTCCCCGAGGGCACCCGGGCCCTCCGGGAGTGGGCGGCGCGGATCGGCCTGCCCCAGGCGGGCATCGAGGCGCACACCGAGCGCGACCTCGAGCTCTCGATCGGGGGAGACAGCGTGCTCACCTACCCCGGGCGCACGGCGTTTCCGAGAGATGGGCTCGACGCGCGCGACCTCCCCGCGAGCTTCGACTGGGGCCGCTCGTTCATCGGGCTGGGCACCGGGCTCCCGGGCATGGATCGGAGGGACCGGAGGATGGCGGGCGCTCGCGACGACTGGGCCGCCGACGGACGCATGCGGCGACTCAGTCGGCTGGTGCGCTTCCTCGCCGGGCACGGGAGCGCGGTGGTGCTGCACCGCGCGGGCCAGCTGGTCGTCCCGGCCGACGCGTTCATCCGCATGCTGGGCGACCTCGACGATCCCGAGTGCCGCCCGTTCGCGGCGTGGCTCGACATCGCCGTCACCGAGCGCGGCGGCGAGAAGCACTATGCGACCTTCGGGATGGACGCCTTCGGGTTGCCGGACGTGTGCGCGCTCGTGGATCCGACGGACCGCTGGAGCCGCGCGCGCGCACACGAGGCCGTGCTCTTCGCCTGTTACCGGATGGTGCGCGACAATCGCGAGCTCGGCGCCGGCGGGACGCTGCGTGTTCCGCTTCGCGCGCGCATCGGCGCCTGGCCCCTCGACCTCGAGGCGACGGACGCCTTCGTGACCTGCGCCATCGAGACCGACCAGGACCTCCTGCGGCTGCGTGCCGAGGCCGAAGCGAGCCCGGCGGACCAGTGGCGCAGTCAGCGCGGCGCGATCGCGCTCGACGCGTATCGCGCGCTGCTCGATCACGGGCTGGAGGGGCTGACGCCGAGCGATCTCCTCACGGACGTCAACGCGCGGAATCCCGACGGTCTGCCCCACTCGGTCGAGGTGCGCGCCCGCCACGACCACCGCGGCTTCCTGATCGTCACCAACGGCTTCGGTCGGACGCCGCGGCCGGGAGGTGGGGCCGTGGAGTGCCCACCCGTCGAGGTGGCCGCGTGGGTGCCCGAGCACTCGTTCGAGCTGGTCCGGCTCGTCGGCATGCTCGGCGGCGAGATGTTCGCGTCGAGCAGCGGCGCGTGGAAGCCGGGGGACAGCCTCACCGCACCGATCGAGGAGCTCGGCATCGGCGGCTTCGTGGTGGCGGACGGCGGCCGGGTGGAGATGGGCGGAGGTCCGACGGTCCAGCTCCTGCTGCTCGTCCCCCTCGCTCCGCAGGCGTATGCGGAGGTGCGCGGCGGCAGCGTCGCGCGCTGGCTGTCCGCGAACCCCGTGGACCCGCGGAGCTGGGCGACGTTTCTCGAGAGGCGGAAGGACCGGATGCAGTCGTAGCCGTGGGTGGGGGCTCCGAACGGCCCCATCACGGATACCCCTGCGCGTTGACGCGGGTCACCGTTACAGGGCTATCCTCCACGCCTACCTCACGGTATGCGTCCGCCCCCAAGACCATGTCCCAATCCACGATCACCGAGATGAGCCAGCCCGCCGTCCCCCGCGCCGAGGTCGAGGCCAAGGCCGCGGAGTACGCGTCGTACCATGCCGGGACGGCCGATGACCGCAAGGCCAACTACACGCGAATGGTCAACGATTACTATGACCTCGCCACCGACTTCTACGAGTACGGATGGGGCCAATCGTTCCACTTCGCGCCGCGTCACCGGGGCGAGAGCTTCGAGGCGTCGATTGCCCGCCACGAGTTCTTCCTCGCCGCGCGGCTCGGCCTCCGCGCCGGGATGACGGCGGTGGACCTCGGCTGCGGGGTCGGTGGGCCGATGCGCGCGATCGCCCGGTTCTCCGGGGCCTCGGTCGTCGGGATCAACAACAACGAGTACCAGATTCGCCGCGGCGAGAAGCACACCCGCGCGGCCGGGCTCGAGGATCGCTGCCGCTTCGTCAAGGCGGACTTCATGGCGCTCCCGCTCGCCGAAGCGTCCATGGACGCCGCCTACACCATCGAGGCCTCCTGCCACGCGCCCGACAAGCTCGCGCTCTTCAAGGAGATCGCCCGGGTGCTCCGGCCCGGGGCGGCGTTCGCTGGCTACGAGTGGTGCCTGACCGATCGCTACGACGCGAACAGCGCCGAACACCGCGCCATCAAGAAGGGCATCGAAGAGGGGGACGCCTTGCCCGACATCTGGCCCACCGGCGAGGTGATCTCGGCGCTCCGCGGCGCCGGGCTCGAGGTGCTCGAGAGCCGTGATCTCGCGGTGGACGTCGGCACCGGCATGCCCTGGTATCAGCCGCTCGCCGGCCAGTGGTCCCCCTCGGGCTTCAAGCGCACGCCGCCGGGGCGCTGGCTCACCAACAAGATGGTGCGCACCCTCGAGTGGATGCGCGTCGCGCCGCGCGGCTCCACTGCCGTGAGCGATTTCCTCAACGTCGGCGCGGACGCGCTGGTGCTTGGGGGCGAGACCGGCATCTTCACCCCGATGTTCTTCTTCCACGCCCGCAAGCCGGGGTGAGCGCGGGCGCGGCTGGAGGAGCGGGAGCGCGGGCGCGCTCGGCATGGTTGCGTCGCGGGAACGGTGGCGCGCATCATGGCGCATGCGATCTCGCCGCCTCCTCACGCTGAGCCTGGTCCTGTTCTCGGGGGCAGCCCTCGCGCCGCTCGCCGCCGTCTCCTGCGGCGGGAGCGGCCACACCACGACCGGCGCCGGCGGCACCGGCGGTCACGGCGGGGGCGCCCCGACCGGCAGCGGCGGCAGCGGGGGCGGCGACGGTGACGCCTCGTTCCTCGACCAGAGCGCGGCGTGCGCCACCGGCCAGGCCTGCGGTGACGGCGGCGTCTGCGCGGGGAACGTCTGCTGCGAGGCCTCGCTGGCGTGCGGCGAGGCGTGCTGCGCGACGGGATCGGTCTGCTCGTTCCAGGCGTGCGTGGTGCCGGGCGCGGTCTGCAACGACTCCAGCGATTGCAGCGCGGGTCAGTATTGCGAGTACTCGCTGGGTGACAACGCGGCGGACGGCGGCCTCGCCGACGCCTCCTGCCAGGGCGGCGCGGTGCTCCTCAACGGCAAGTGCCTGCCGAGCCCGCCCACCTGCGCGGCCGACGCGGGCACTCCGGACTCGGGCGCGCTCGACTGCCTGGAGGAGTGTAGCTACCACCCCACCGGCACCTTCAGCCCGGCGGTCAAGGCGTCGTGGGGGGGCGTCCTCACCTCTCCCTTCAACACCGACGTGATGATGGCGCCCATCGTGGTCGTGCTCGAGGACACCAACTGCGACGGCAAGGTCAACGCGGAGGACGTGCCCGACATCCTGTTCACCTCGTTCACGGGCGGCGACTACCAGCACAATGGCACGCTGCACGCGGTCCGCTACGTGGGGACCGCCGCGCTCCAGGAGGAGTGGAGCGCGCCCGGGATCAACCCGGCGGGCCAGCTCGCCGGCGGCAACATCGACGGCCTGCCCGGCAACGAGGTGGTGGCCTGCGGCGACGGCACCGGCACCCGGGCGTTCCACGGCGACGGCACGCCCTACTGGACCTCCACGGCGGCGTGCTCCATGCCCTCCATCGCCGATCTCGACGGGAGCGGCCACCCGGACGTGATCGTCGAGGGTGGCATCCTCGACGGCGCCACCGGCGTGCTCAAGCACGCCTTCGTGCCGCCGCTCGACTCGAGCTTCATCGTCAGCGATCTCGACGGCGACGGGGTGCTCGACATCATCACCGCCGACCGCGGCTACCACGCGGACGGCACCGTGTTCGTGGACACCAAGCTCGGGGGCACCTGGCCGGCCATCGCGGACTTCAAGCACGACGGCAACCGCGAGGTGGTGCTCATCGACTACCCCACCCACACGCTCTCGCTCTGGCGCTACGACGCCACCCAGCCGGGCGGCTTCGTCGTCGTCCGGCCGCCCATCGACATGAACGCCGCGTTCGCCACCAATCACTGCCCGGTCGGCAGCGCGGGCGCCACCACCGGCGGCGGGCCGCCGACCATCGCCGATTTCAACGGCGACGGCATCCCGGACGTCGGCCTCGCCGGCGGGATCGCCTACGTCGTCTTCGACGGGGCCAAGCTGATGGATCCGACGGTGGCCGGCGCGGCGACGATCCTCTGGAGCGACACCACGACGGACTGCTCCTCGGCCGCCACCGGCTCGAGCGTGTTCGACTTCCAGGGCAACGGCATGGCCGAGGCCGTCTACTCGGACGAGGAGTACCTGCGCATCTACGACGGCACGACGGGCAACGTGATCTGGAAGACCTGCAACACCACGGGCACGCTCATCGAGTACCCGGTGATCGCCGACATCGACAACGATGGCCACGCCGACATCGTCGTCGTCTCCAACGCCTACGCCAGCGGCAACGCCGAGTACCAGTGCAACGACGGCACCAACCTCGCCCAGGCCGGGGTGCGGGTCTTCAGCGACGCCAACAACACCTGGGTGCGGACACCGCCGGTGTGGAACGAGCATGCCTATCACGTCACCAA
>Ga0302283_1003364_pt1 | contig 12392 bp, 10 predicted proteins | sample III_Fen_E1_4_FD_198770 | JGI IMG/M metagenome (GOLD analysis project Ga0302283, IMG submission 198770) | Peat permafrost microbial communities from Stordalen Mire near Abisko, Sweden - III_Fen_E1_4 | ecosystem: Environmental > Terrestrial > Soil > Wetlands > Permafrost | place: Sweden: Abisko...
CCCCGGTGGTGGCTCTGGCGCTCGAGCTCGAGCAGGGGGCGGCCGAGACCTACGTGGCCGACGTGGCTGCCCTGTCCGACGCGGAGGCGAAGAAGCTCACCGCGTCGGTGATGGGTGTCGAGGCCCAGCACGTGTCGGTGCTCCTGGCCGTCCAGGCACTGCTCAACGGGGGCGCACCCCAGCTCATCGCGCTGCCACCCGACGTGGTGTCCCTGCCCGCGGCCGCCGGCTCGGTGGGCTTCCCCGACGCGTTCTTCCCGACCGACATGGCGCGCAGCGCCGACGAAGGAGCACTCTCATGATGCGTCGCAACCGCAACCGGACGGTCATGGCCATCAGCGAGCAGGAGCTGACGGCCATGACGGACGACCTCGACCAGCTGCACCACGACGTCGGCATGCCCGCCATGCGGGCGGCCGTCGACCGGTGGACCGGTGAGATCCGTACCAGCCGGCGCGGCTTCCCCATCGGGGCCGGCGCCGCGGCCGCCGGCGTGGCGCTGGCCGCCTGTTCGTCGTCACCGTCCACGTCGGGCACCACGACGACGATGGGGTCGGGCACCTCCTCGTCGGCGACCCTCACCGGCGACCTGGCGGTGGCCGCACTGGCTGCCAGCCTGGAGAACCTGGCCGTCGCCGCCTACGGCGACGTCCTGACGGCCGCCTCGGCGGGCAAGCTCGGCACCGTGCCGCCGGCGGTGTCCGCCGTCCGGGCGCGGTCGTCGATCCAGGTGGCCGCCAGCATCCAGCCCGTGGAGATGCAGCACGCGGCGATCCTCCACTTCGTGCTCGGGCAGTATCCCGTGCCGGACGCCTTCAGCCCGTTGACGGCCGCCCGGCCGCTGTCGGACTACCGCGGGTAGCCCCCCGCTGTCCGTCGGCGGTCCGGGAGCGCACCACCGGGCCCGCCGACGGACAGCGGAGCCGAAGGGACATTCGCCCCTACCTGCACCGGCCGACGTGCCGCACCATGGGTGGGACGACCGACCGGAGGTGCGACGTGGATGCTCGTGGGCAGGCCCCGATCGCTGTCGTGGGTCGGACGACGGCCCGCGAGATCGGCGAGCGGGTCGAGGTGGAATGGCAGCTGGACGGGACCCCGGACCTGGAGTGGACGGAGGTGTTCCAGTTCGCCGAGGTCGAGGAGCGTCGCGGACCGGTCGACTGGACCCGGGGTGGGGGTCCCGACGTGGTCGGCGGAGCCGTCCGGTGGTTCGTGCCCACGTCGAGCCTGGACGACGCCGACGCCGAGGTGGCCCGGCGCCTCGAGGTGGCCAACCAGCGGTGCGCGGGCACGGACCGGGCCCGCGGGTAGGGGGCGGTCATGGACTTCACCGATCGGGCCGACGCCGGGTGGCAGCTCGCCGAGGCGCTCGAGGCGTACCGCGGTCGGGACCTGGTGGTCCTCGGCCTACCGCGCGGCGGGGTCCCGGTGGCCTACCAGGTGGCCTGCGCCCTCGAGGCCCCGTTGGACGTGATCGTCGTCCGGAAGCTGGGGGTCCCCTTCCAGCCGGAGGTGGCGATGGGAGCCATCGGCGAAGACGGCGTCCGTGTCCTCGACCGCGCCATGATCGCCGGGGCGGGTGTGTCCGAGTCCGAGGTGGCCGAGGTCGAACGCCGCGAGCAGGAGGTGCTCGCCGCCAGGTTGCGCCGCTACCGGCGCGGCCGTGACCGGGTCGACCTCCGGGGACGGACCGCCATCGTGGTCGACGACGGGGTCGCCACCGGCTCGACGGCCCGGGCGGCGTGCCGGATCGCCCGGCTCCTGGGTGCGGCGCAGGTCGTGCTCGCCGTCCCGGTCGGCCCACCCACCACGCTCCACGACCTGCCCGAGGCCGACGCCGTGGTGGCCATCGAGGAACCGGCCGACTTCCGGGCCGTCGGCTTCCACTACGGCGACTTCTCGCCGACGACCGACGACGAGGTGGTGGTCCTGCTCGACCGCGCCGCGCGCCGGGTGCTCGACGAGGGACTCCTGGTGGAGCCGGTCGACTGCGACACCGACGTCGGGTTCACCGCCGACGGCGTGGGACTGCAGGGCCACCTGCACCTGCCCGATCCGTCCTCCGCCGTGGTCGTGTTCGCCCACGGCAGCGGCAGCAGCCGGCACAGCCCCCGCAACCGCCTGGTGGCCGACGTGCTCTACGACGCGGGCATCGGCACGTTCCTCCTCGACCTCCTCACCCCGGCCGAGGAGAACGACCGCCGCTTCGTGTTCGACGTCGACCTCCTGGCCCGGCGCCTGGTGGCGGCCACGGCGTGGGTGCGCGGACGTCCCGAGTCCCGGGACGCCCGGATCGGCTACTTCGGGGCCAGCACCGGGGCCGCCGCCGCCCTCCTGGCGGCGGCCGACCCGTCCGTCGCGGTGTCGGCGGTGGTGTCGCGGGGCGGTCGCCCCGACCTCGCCCTGGCCCGGCTGCCCGAGGTGACCGCGCCGACCCTGTTGATCGTGGGGAGCGAGGACGTCGCCGTCCTGGGCCTCAACCGGAGGGCGCTCGACGCCCTCGGCGGTACCACCCGGCTGACCGTGGTCGAGGGGGCCACCCATCTGTTCGAGGAGCCGGGGACGTTGGCGGAGGCGGCCATCCTGGCGCGGGACTGGTTCGCGCGGTACCTGCTCGACGAGCGCGTCCCGGCGTGACGGTCGTCGGCGGACGCGGACCGACGTCGGAGGAGGTGCTCGGCGAGATCCGGTCCCGGGCCCGTCCGCTCATGACGCCGGCCGACCTCGACGGGGTGGTGGCCCGGGTCGGAGGGGACCGGTTCGTGTGCATCGGCGAGGCGTCGCACGGGACCCATGAGTTCTACGGGTGGCGGTGCGCCTTGAGCCGGCGCCTGATCGAGGAGCGCGGGTTCACCTGGATCGGCGTCGAGGGGGACTGGCCCGACTGCTGGCGGCTCAACCGCTGGGTGCGCGGCGGCGACCACGACGACGTCGGTGGCAGCTCCCGGGAGGCGCTCGCCGGATTCGAGCGCTGGCCGACCTGGATGTGGGCCAACGAGGAGGTGGCCGACTTCCTCACGTGGCTCCGTGAGTGGAATCTGGCGCGCCCCGGGGCCGGGCGGGTCGGCTTCTACGGCCTCGACGTGTACTCGCTGTGGGACTCACTGCGCGAGGTGATCGGCTGGCTGGACACCCACGCCCCGGAGTCCGTTCCGGCGGCCCTCCAGGCCTGGCAGTGCTTCGTCCCCTACGGCGAGGACCCCCACCGGTACGCGTGGAGCACGCGACTCGTCCCGGAGACGTGCGAGCCCGACGTGGTGGCCCTGCTGGCCGAGGTCCGCCGGCGTGCCGCCGACCGGCCGGACGACGACGAGGGTGCCTTCGACGCCTGGCAGAACGCCGAGGTGGCGGTCGACGCCGAGCGCTACTACCGGATCATGGTCCGCGGCGACCGTGAGTCGTGGAACGTGCGGGACCGCCACATGGTGGACACCGTCGAGCGGCTGGCCCGGCACATGGGCGACGGGTCGAAAGGGCTGGTATGGGCCCACAACACCCACGTCGGCGACGCGCGGGCCACGGACATGGCCCGGGCCGGCCTTGTCAACATCGGCCAGCTCCTGCGCCAACGGGTCGGGGACCAGGGTGTGTCCCTGATCGGGTTCGCCTCCCACCGCGGATCGGTGGTGGCCGCGCCGGCATGGGGCGAGACGGAGAGCGCGCTCGACGTCCCGGTCGCCCGGGTGGGGAGCCACGAGGACCTGCTCCACGCCGCCCTGGGTGCGCCGGCCGTCCTCGAGCTCGACGGGGGGCTGTCCGGGCCGTGGTCGTCGTCGTGGCTCGGTCACCGGGCGATCGGCGTGGTCTACGACCCCCGTCGCGAGGCCGGCAACTACGTGCCGACCCGCATGGGTGGCCGCTACGACGCCCTGCTGTGGCTGGAGGCCACCGAGGCGCTGCGACCGCTCCACCACGAAGGTCCGCCGTCGGAGCCGGAGCTGGAGACCGAGCCCACCGGCTTCTGACCCGACCGTCGTGGCGTCCCGGGCCCCCGGCGTCACGTCAGTGGACGACGGTCAGCACCGCATGCGTCGGCTGGGTCGCCGAACTGTCCCCCACGCCGACCGAGTACGTGCCGGGCACGGTGGACCACCCGGTCGGCTGGTAGGTGGCCAACTGGGCGTCCGTCACGTGCAGGGCGACCGTGGTCGACGTGCCGGCGGCGAGTGTGACCGGCGCGAACGCCACCAGCTGGCCCGGGGGCTCGCCGGCCCGCTTCGGGAAGGTCAGGTAGGCCTGGGCGACGTCGGTTCCCGTCCGGTGGCCCGTGTTCGCCACGCGCACGGTCAGCGTGTAGCCGCCGGCCTGCCGTGTCACCCGGAGGCCGCGGAACGAGTAGGTCGTGTAGGACAGGCCGAACCCGAACGGGAAGAGGGGCCGGGTGCCGGTGGCGTGGTCGTAGCGGTAGCCGACGTCGAGGCCCTCGGACAGCGTCGAGGTCAGCCCGATGCCCGGCCACTGGGCGACCGTCGACACCGCCGACCTGGCCAGTGAGGTCGGGAAGGTGACCGGCAGGTGCCCCGACGGGTCGACCTCCCCGGTCAGCACGGCGGCGATGGCCGCTCCGTCCTCCTCGCCCGGATACCAGTCCTCCACGACGGCCCGGACCTTGGAGAGCCAGGGCATGACCACCGGGCCGTCGGTGTTGAGGACCACGATCGTGCGCGGGTTGGCCGCGGCCACCGCCGCGATGAGCGCGTTCTGGTCGCCCGGAAGCTCCAGGTTGGGCCGGTCGAAGGTCTCGGCCGTGTAGTCGGCGGCGAAGACCACGGCCACCGAGGAGCGCCTGGCCAGTGCCACCGCCCGGTCGACGGCACCGCCCACGTAGGCCATGCCGAGGTCGATGATGCTCGGGACGTCGAGCGAGGTGGCGTCCGGTACCGGCGTCCACTGCAGCACCAGCTGGTAGTGGTGGCCGGCACGCAGGTGGATCGAGCCCGACCAGGTGCCGGTGTCGTGGGTCACGAGGTCCGTGACCGCCGGGCGGCCGTCCAGCGTGAGCGCCGCGGCGCCGGTGCCGGCCACCGAGAACGTGTAGAGACCGGTGTGCGGCACGGTCAGGTGGCCGGTCCAGGAGGCCTTCGTCGCCGTCCCGCCCGGCGGGAGATGGATGACCGTGGCGCCCGCGGCCGACGGGTCGAGGTCGGCCAGGTGGTGGCTCTCGTCGTGGTCCGACGTGATCCGCTTGTGGCGTTCGCCGGTTGGGTTGGTGCGCACCCTGTCCCGGTCGCTGCCCGGGGCGGCCGGCTCGGGCTGGATGGCGGCCGCCGCCAGGGAGTCGATCGAGGAGATCGACGGGCCGGGACCGGTCAGCGGCCCCAGGGTCAGGAGGAGGCCGTGGCCCTTCCCCGAGGGAGGGGTCAGGTCGGCGGTCGGCACCGACGGGAGGTGGCGGGTGGTCGAACCGCCTTCTGCGTAGGCGACGGTGGCCTTGCCGGCGAGGTCGGCGGTCAGGCCGGCCAGCGGGGTCGAGGTGAACGGCGGCACCACGTGGGACGAGCCGAAGCCCTGGGTGACCGGATGGGTCGAGGCGTCCGCGCCGATGACGGCCACCGAGCGCACGCCGGAGCCGGACAGGGGGAGCGCACCGGAGGCGTTCTTCAGCAGCACGGCGGAGCGCTCCGCCGTCGTCAGGGCGAAGGTGGTGTGGGCGGCCGAGTCGACGGGGGTGCCCGGGGTGCCCGTCGCCGCCCGGCCGATCACGCCGAAGGCGAACATCTGGGTCAGGACCCGCCGGACGTCGTCGTCGATCGACGTCATCGACAGCCGGCCGCTGGCCAACGCGTCGGTCAGGACGTCGGCCGCCCCCGGCTTCAGCAGCTGCACGTCGGATCCCATGGCCAGGGGCTCGTCGTGCACGGCGCCGAGGTCGGAGCGCACGAATCCGGCGAAGCCCCACTGCTGCAGCAGGAGGCCGAGCCCCGGGTCCTGGCACTGGAAGGTGCCGTCGAGGCGCGGGTAGGCGCACATGAGCGTCGCCACGTGGTCCCGGGTGACGGCCGCCTTGAACGGGGGGAGGTAGATCTCCTGGAGGGCGCGGGTGGGCACCTCTTCGTCGAGTGCGCCCCGGTTGGTCTCCTGGGTGTAGACGGCCAGGTGCTTGGCGTCGGCCATCACCCCCCGGGCCTGGATCCCCTCGATGTCGGCCGACCCGAGCACGGTGGTGAGCAGGGGGTCCTCGCCGTAGGACTCGTCGGCCCGCCCGCTGGTCGGGACCCGGTCGATGTTGATGTTGGGGCCCTGGCTCACGTCGATCCCCTGTCCGGCGGCCTCGGCCCCGAGCAGGTCGCCGTACTGGAGCGCCACCGACGGGTCGAACGTGGCCCCGACGGCCAGGGGCACCGGCAGCTGGGTCACACCGGTGTCCCCGTAGGCGAGTCCCCACGGTCCGTCGGAGAGTGTCAGGGACGGGATGCAGAGCCGGGCCACACCGTGGTTGACGTTCTCGTAGTCACCCGAGCTGACGAGGACGAGCTCGCCCAACTTCTCGTCGAGGGTCATCCTCGACAGGACCAGGTCGGCCAGCGTGCCGGCGGGCTCGCCCACGGCCATGGCATCGGCCAGCCAGGGGCAGCCTGAGACCGGCATCGGAGGAGTGGGCAGCCCCGTGGCTGCACCGGCCACGGGCCCGGTCGACGGGGGGACCGGGACGGTGGCCGTGGCCGCTCCGGCGGAGGTGGCCGGGATGCTACCGACGAGCGTGCCGGTGACCAGGGCGAACGCCGCCAGGACGGTCCGCCGGGGCCGTGCCCGGTGGGCGCGCGGGACGATGGTCGGGGTGCACGGCACGGCACGATCGTACGGGGCGCCCCCCCGGGAACGGGGGCACCCGGCGGCTGGTGGGGCGGTGGTCGCGGGCCCGCGGTCGCGTCCGGGCCTCCGGCTGGCATCATCGGGGGGGGACCGGGCGACCCGGGGGCATCATGGAATCCTCATCCGCACCCCACGGTTCCCTCACCTCACGGCGTCACAGTCCAGGGGACAGCAGCGGCAGGTCCGTCCGGCCGCCTCCACCATCCACCAAGGAGTACCCATGTTCAAGAAGCTCATCGCCCCCGTCGTCGTCGGTGGTGTACTGCTCGGCAGCCTCGCCGTGGGCGGCGTCGCCGCTGCGGCCACGCCGACCACGACCTCGACCCCGGCCGCCCATGTCCGGGCACCCCGGGCCCACCGGTGGCTGCGTGTCCACCGCAAGGAGCTCCGTGCCCAGGGCCTGGCCATCAGCGCCAAGACCATCGGGATCACGCCCCAGGCGCTCCGGGCCGACCTCCGGTCGGGCGAGTCGATCGCCCAGGTGGCCTCCGCCAACGGTTCCAGCGCCGCCGCCGTCGAGGCGGCCCTGACCACGGCGGCCGACAACGCCGTCAAGCAGGCGGAGACGGCCGGCAAGGTGACCGCCACGCAGGCCACCGTGATCGAGGCCCGGCTGCCGGCCCGCATCGACAAGGCCGTGAACCACGTCTTCTGATCAGCGGCCCACCGGTCGGTGACGGCCGGATGAGCGGACACAGGCCGTGGGTGGGACCTCCCGCCCACGGCCTGTGGTCGTGCCCGGGGACGGACGCGCCGTCGGTTCCTCGGACGCCGCCGGCGCGTCCGCCGGGGTGGGAGCCTGGGCTCAGGCGTTCCCGCCGGGGATGAGCCGCCAGCCGTGGACGTGGCGCCGGCCGTCCGTGCACGACACCACCTCCCACGTGGCGGGCGTCCACACGTAGACGGCGGCCTGCCCGTGGCTCCGCCCGAGCGCGACGCCCTCCGCCTCGGTCAGTCCGGGGACGGCGACTCCCTCCTCGTGGTGCCCCCGGTCGGGGTCCCGTCCGGTGGCGGGCCAGTGCGGCAGACCGCGCCGGTCGAGCTCGGCCACCAGGGCCTCGTTCGCCGCCCGGTTGACCTCCGGCGGTACGAGCCCACTGTCGGGGTTCCACGCCGTGACCACGACCACCGGGACGTCGAGGCCCCCGGGCCACGGACCGGTGGCCCCGGGCCGGTCGGGCACCAGGCGCACGGCCGGGCGATCCGGAGGACGCAGGTCGACGACGGCGCGGTCGTAGGAGGTCCAGTCCGCCTCCGTCGCCACGACGAGCCTCCGGGTCCCGGGTGCCTCAGCGGAACGTGGCGGCCACCGGCAGGTGCTTGACCCCGCCGACGAAGTTGGCCTGGGCCCATTCCGGCCGGCCGGCGATCTCGATGGTGTCGACCGCGGCCAGCAGCTTCGGGAGGATGGTCCGCAGCTCCCGCCGGGCGAAGGTCGAGCCGAGGCAGAAGTGCTCGCCACCACCGAAGGCGATCATGCGGTTGGCGTTGGGCCGGGCGACGTCGAACGACATCGGGTCGTCGAACATCCGCTCGTCCCGGTTGGCCGACGGGTAGGAGAGCAGCAGCCGGTCGCCCTCGGGCACCTCGACGCCCGACAGGGTGGCCGGACGGGTCAGGTAGCGGAGGAAGTGGCGCACCGGCGACGTCCACCGGATCATCTCGTCGACGGCGTTGTTGACCAGCTCGGGCCGCGCCTGCAGCAGCGACACCTGGTCGGGGTGGTGCAGCAGCGCCTCGAGTCCGCCGGACAGGGCGAACGAGGTGGTGTCGTGGCCGGCGGTGGCGACGATCGTGTAGTACCAGAGCCGAGCGTTGCTGCCGAGCGGACACCCACCCACCTCACCGTTGGCGATCACCGTGGCCAGGTCGTCGGTCGGGTGCTCGCGGCGCGACTCCGTCAGATCGGTGAAGTACTGGTCGAACTGGGCGATGGTGTCGGTCAGTAGCGCCATCGGGTCGCTGAGGTCGCCGAGGTACTCGGGGTCCGCGGCGCCGAAGATGCCCTGGGTCAGCTTCAGCATCATCGGCTCGTCCTCGACAGGCACCCCGAAGATGCTCATGATCACGCGCAGCGTGTACGGCACGGCGATGTCCTGGGCGAAGTCGCAGTTGCCGTCCAGTTCGCGGAACGTGTCCACGAACTCGGCGGCGATGGCCTCGATGGCCTCCTGTCGCCGGGCCACGGCACGGGGGCGGAACCAGTCGTTGGCCAGGCCGCGGTGGCCGGCGTGCTCCTCGCCGTCCATGTGGATCAGCGTCTCGCCCTCGATGCCGATCGACTTCAGGTACTCGAACTGGGCGTCGGGGCCGAGGATCGAGTTGCGCGTGTTGAGGAAGTGCTCGTTGTCGCGCGACACCGTGAAGACGTCCTCGTGCCGGGTGACCGCCCAGAACGGGGTGTACCCCTCGGCCTCGACCCGCAGCACGGGGGCGTCGTCCCGCAGCTCGGCCGCCGCCGCGTGCCAGGCCTCCTGATCGGCGTAGAGGACGGGGTCGATGAAGATCATCCCCCGGGTGTCCGGATCGGTCATGGCTGCTCCCCTGGTGGGTGGTGGGTGGTGGGTGGAGTGGTACCGGGTTCCGGCGGACCCGATGCTACCCAGTGCCGACGGCGGCCAACTGCCGCGCGTGCGGGCTCACCGATCGGCGGCGATGCCCTCCGCGACCGAGCGGATCAGCTCGTCGAGCGCGCCGTGCAGGTGACCCACGAGCGCCCAGGGGTCGGGCAGGCTGTGGGGACACCCGATGAGTGACACGCCGAGCAGGTCCTCGTAGCTCCACGCCGTGATGTTCAGACCGATGCCCTCCAGGATGGGACCGACCGAGTAGAGGGCCTCCAGCAGCACCGGCCCCATCCGGATGGCCTCCCGGGGACCCGCCACATTGGAGAGGATGACGTTGAGCGGTGGGTGCACGTGGTCGGCGGCGCGTGATCTCGTCCACAGCCGGACCGCCGGCGTGTAGAGCTGTGGGGGCACCACGTCGGACCGCTGCTCCAGGAACTCGTGACCCAGGAGGCTGCGCACCTCCTTCGAGGCACGGACGCCGTCGTGGACGGCGGCCAGTCGGGCCGCCGGGTCGGCCAGATCGGTGCGGATCGCCACATAGATGTTGTCCACCCGGTTGCCGGACAGTCGGGCCACACCCGGGTCGGTGGACACGGGGACGCTCGCCACCAGCGAGCGCGCCGGCAGTTCGTCCCGCTCGGCCAGGTAGGACCGCAGGGCACCGGCGCAGACGGTGAGGTAGACGTCGTTGAGGGTCGTGCCGGTCGCCCTCCGGATCTCCCGGAGGGCGTCGAGCGGCAGGTGGGTCATGGCGAAGGTGCGCGCCGCGTCCAACGACACGTTGAGCGACGTCTTCGGGATGTGGTGCAGGGGGATCGGCGGCATCGGCTCGAGCGTCCGCCGACGCCGCTCGGATGCCCGGGTGCTCGAAACGGACACCCGGGCCAGGTGGGGCAGTCCCCGTACCCGGGTCAGGTGCTCGGAGAGAGCACGCGCCACGAGCCGCCCGCGTGTCGGGAGGGGCTCGGGCCTCCAGGGATCCGGCGACGGGGAAGGATCGGGGGCGACGGTCGCCGCCTCGACGACGTTCTGCAGCAGGGCGACCGCGGCGGAGCCGTCCGCCACGGCGTGGTGGAGCTTCACCACCACGGCGATCCGGTCCCCGCGCAGTCCCTCGACGACCCGGATGGCCCACAACGGGCGGTCGCGTGGGAGTACGGTGCCGGCGAAGGCGGCGACGGCGGCCGCCAGGGAGCGGTCGTCACCGGGTGGGTCGAGCACGACCCGATCGAGGTGCCGGGCCAGGTCGAAGTCGGGATCCTCCACCCAGACCGGGTGGCCGAGTCCGAGGGGAACGGGCACGATCCGGCGGCGGAAGGGTGGGAGCCGTACGAGGAGCTGGCCGAGGACCTCGGTCAACGTGGCGAACGAGAATCCGTCCGCCATGGCCGACACGTCCGAGACCGCCACCTTGATGGTGTGCATGTGCGCCGTCGGGGTCTCCGAGTAGAGGAATTTGGCGTCGAGCCCGGACATCGTCTCCATCGTCAGGCGGCCTCGTCCTGGGCGAGTCCGACCCCGGCCGCCTCGGCCAGCGAGGCCTCGATGAACGCCTTCACCTGGCCGGACCACATGTAGCCCACGTGGTTGCCCGAGTACCACGACACCACGGGATCACCCCAGTGCTCGGCCAGACGGCGCGCCTGGTCGGGTGTGGCCAAGCGGTCGCCGTAGCCGGCGAAGATGTACCGGCGGTCGGCGGCCACCAGCGGGTCGAAGCACAGCGGCGACACCACGCGGTAGACGTTCTCCGCGGTGCCGCCCATGATGCGGTGCTCGATCGCCCGCACCCGGATGTGACGCGGGCTGTGCGCATGGAACAACCCGGGGAAGTCGGCGACCGGGATGCCGGCCACGACACCGTCGAGCCCGGGCTCGAGGCCGGCCAGCAGCGCCACGGTGTAGCCCCCGAGGGACACGCCGAACAGGCTGATGGAGCTGGCCCCCTGGGACCGTATCCAGCTGATGAGTCGTCGGACGTCCCACACGGCCTGGGTCAGCCCGTGGACGGCGTTCATGAGCTCGAAGGAGAGGAACGGCTCGCCGCTCACCCGGGTGACCCGGCGGGCACCGTGGAGCGGCAGGACGGGCAGCGCGACGTTCACCCCGAGCTCCTGGTGGAGCCGGGGGGCCTGCAGGCCGGGGAAGTCCATGAACGGGAACCCCATGCAGAACCCGTGCACGGCGATGACCCACGGACGGGTCGCGTCGTCGTGACGCAGCAGTGCGGCCGTCGCCGTCGAGTTGGGCCCGAATGCCATCCACCGCTCCGAGCCGGGCTCGCCCGCGTGGGGAGCGAACCGGCTCTCCCAGGACACCCGCTCGTACCCCTGGCCGAGGGCCCAGCCGCGGGTGCGGACGAGGTCGCGGTCGGCGAGCGGGGGTGGCGTGCGGTGGTACGAGGCCGGGTCGCCCACCCAGCCGCGAGCGCTGAACATCGCCTCGGCATCGCCCAGCTCCTGGGCGACCCGGCCGAAGTCGCCGGGCAACGGGAACCGGTTGGGCGCCATCGCCATGGCGAGCAGGGCCTCGTCCATGGCGACCTGGGCGGCGAGTCCGAGCGACAGGTGGGGTGCGGGGAGCGACTCGGCCACCTCGCCCCGCCAGAGCGCCGTGCCGAGGAACTGGAGGGTCCGGGGCACCGCCCGGGTGGCCCGGACCAGGGCCCGTCGATTGAGGAACCCGCCGACCACCACGGCCGGGGCGAGCAGCTGATCGAGCGTCGACGCTCCGCCGGGGACGGGATCGCCCGGCGGGTCGGTCCTCCGGGACGGGTCGTCGGGGCCGATTTCCGGTGTCACCTCACCCATGGCGATCCTCCCCCACCACCGCGATCCGCCGACGGTGTCGCCGGCTCCGCTACCTGGAATACTAAGGCGGGCGATCCGGCTGGTAAGGGCCGGAAGTCCCATTGCGGGCCCGGGGGAGGGACGTCCATGGAGCTGAATCTGGCCGACCTCTTCGAGCTCGTCGTGGACGAGGTACCCGACGCGCTGGCGATGGTGT
>Ga0302283_1003367_pt1 | contig 12389 bp, 7 predicted proteins | sample III_Fen_E1_4_FD_198770 | JGI IMG/M metagenome (GOLD analysis project Ga0302283, IMG submission 198770) | Peat permafrost microbial communities from Stordalen Mire near Abisko, Sweden - III_Fen_E1_4 | ecosystem: Environmental > Terrestrial > Soil > Wetlands > Permafrost | place: Sweden: Abisko...
TGGATCGAGCTCGGTGAGGGCGGGAGCCACGGTGTTCAGGATCCGGAGCGACCAGATGGATCGGCTCGCTGCCGCTCGGAGCCGCGGCTTCGAAGATCGCATGACCGATCCCCTGAAATCTGAAACGATCCTGTCCGCGGCACGCCGCGGTTCTTGGCGACGACCAAGTGTACCGCGTGCTCGCGGACGGAATGGCCCACGCCCGTCGCGGCGGCTTCACGTCCGAGCGCAGCATCCGCTACCACGTCGAGATGAACCCGAGCGTGCGTAGCGCCGCCTACTTCTGGCGATACGTCAGATGTCCCGAAGCCCAGGGGCCGGTCGGACACCCATTCGTCCTGTAGAAGTTCTCCCAGCTTCGCTGGAGCGCCTCTCGCGCCCCGGGAGACTCGACGAGCTCCACGTAGTCGCCGAAATAGCCGGGGGGCGCCAGCACGCGCGACCCATCGGGAAACGGCCAGCTCGGCGTGTCGCAGATCTCGTCGAGGAGCGCGAGGGCCACGTCTCCGACGGCGTGACGATATCCGTACACGAGCGGGCTCGGCGAGGCATCGACGATCCTTTCAATCAGGTAAGGAACCGCGACCCTCCCCAGGGCCAGGATCGCCAGCGCGTGCTCGTCGCCCTGGGGCTGGCCGCGTTTCGGCGTCATCGACTGGATGAGCACCAGCTCATCGACGATCGCCCGGGCCTGCTGTGGAGCCACGCCCGGCTGCGCTCGCGTCCAGCGAGGGACGCCGGAGGGGTTGGCCGTGATCCACGCGAGAAGGGCGAGCACCCCAAGCGATGGTCGCATCCAACGAGCCTTTTTCACGGATCACGGCCCAAATCCTCGAACGCCTGGAGCGCCAAGGATCTGAACGCCAGCAGTTGCCTCTCACGAATTCGCATCGTGCCTCATGGGCGCTGTCGTCCCTCCCTCGCCGCGCGACGCCCCCGCCTCGAAGCGGAGCGCCCCTCCGGACTCCCCCTCGGCGACGAAGGCGCCGATCGGGCCGAAGAGCTCCGCCGCCTGTCGTCCGCTGCACGCGGGGATGAAGGCCCGGAGCGTCGCGGGGTCGTAGTAGCGGAAGTAGAGCCGCTTCTCGTCCGCATCGTTCAGCACCATGAGAAAGCGCCGCAGGTGCGTCCGGACCTCCTTGAAGGGGCGAGCCGAGGTCAGGTAAATTCCCCACCGTCGACCCCAGCCCTCGAGCACCAGCCGCCGGAGGAGGGAGGACCCGGGCGGCGTCGAGGCCAGGTAAGGCGCGACCTCGGACAGCGCCTCGCCCCGGATACCCTCGTACAGCGAGCGGTGAGGCTCCGCCGACTCGCGAAGGATCTCCAGGATGCGATCGTCGCGGGCAGCGTCGAGCACGGCGAAGAGAGGCAGGGGGAGCGACTCGAGGAGGGCGAGGGCGCGGTCCTTGTCCGGGCTCGGCTCGGCGCCGGCGCCCCGACGAGGGGGGGTGTGCTCCTCGAGATAGACATGGAAGATGGTCTCGCCCGCCTTGATCCAGCTCCCGTTCGACACCGTTCCTCCGGCGACAGGCTCGCCGTCGAGCGCGAGGGGCGCCGCCTGGGTGAGGCTTCGCAGCGCGCAGGCGGCGCCGTCCCAGGAGAGCTCGAAATGGAGGCCGGCCATCTGCCGGTCGTGCGGGACCACGAGGTCGGCGCGCTCGGTGCGGCCTACCCGGAGCTGCTCGCCGGGGGAGAGGACGACCTTGTGGCCACGGAGTGGGCCCCAGCGGATCTCGACGATCGCCCTCACGCCGCCGGGCCATCCTGAGCCGCCTGCTTTCGTGCGCACTCCTCGCAGAAGGGCAGATCCGTCTTGAGGGCGTCGCCCTGCGCCGAAGAGCCGATGAGGACGCTCGGGCAGCCGATGGCGATGACGCCGCCGTGTTGCATCGAGTCGCCCAGACGGGCCGCGGGCATGTTGCCGATGAGGACGGTGGGCTCACCCTGGGCTATGGTGTCGGGCGGGCCGACGCAGACAGCCATGTCGCCCTGGCGGGCCGCGGGCATGAAGCCGATGATGACGGTGGGCTCTCCCGCCGGCAACAGCGGGCCGCCGACGTGGGGCACCGGCACGGGCCCGGGATCCACCTGGGGGCACACGTGCATATCCGAAACGCGCGCTGCGGGGGGCATGCGCCGACGACGCTAACACCCGGAGGACGCCGGGGGAAATGTCTCAATGGTGGTGCCTGAACCCCGCGCTCGATGAGGGCACATGCACGATGCGGTGTTCGAAGCCCTCACGTCTGGGCTGGCGAGGCTCGGCGAGCGGCGGTGGCTGGGGCGGTAGCGAGCTCGTCGCCGGGCTCGTGCCGGGCATGGCAGCGTGGGCCGGGTTCGAGCACCCGCTGCACCGCCGCGCAGCGGGTGGACGCCCAGGTGCGCAAGCAGATCTCCGAACCGGATCAGTTGGGCACGCTCTTCCTCTTCGGCTTCCTGATGGACAAACGGCTCGACGAACGGCTGGTGCAGCTCAAGTGGAGCGACGCTTCGCCAGCACGAGCCCAGGGTCGAGCTGCACCACGACCCGAGCCCGACCAGGGCCTCCACGCTCGAATCCCCCTCCTTCAACGGCTCCGCCCCGAGAATCCTCCTCGAGACGTCGCGCTCACCACCGCCCCCTTGACTCCGCGCCCCCGCCCGCGCTCCCTGTCGCCTCGGCCAATCGGGTGGCCCCCGCGACGTGCCATGGACAAGCTCGATCTCGATGCGCTGGTCAGTGGCTGGGAGGCGATTCGCGGCACGACGCTGCCTGTCGCCCCCTTGGTCGAGCGCCTCCAGCGCGTCTGGCAGACCTCGGACGAGACCTTCGCCGCCGACCCGGACCCGCGCGGCGTAGGGACGGAGGGCAAGTGGGTGTGCCGCCGGCTCTGGGAGCAGCTCCAAGCGCAGGAGGCCGACATCCCGCCTTGGTTGCGCGGGCTCCTCGCCCGAACCGGGATTTGGTCGACCGAGGAGGCGGTGATCTCCACCTGGGTGGGCACCTCCTCGCGTCGGTCCGAGAACAGAGATGCGCGCTACTTCGATCACGACCTCCGCGACCTGCTCCCCTGCGTGGCGGAGGCCGCTTTGCCGGCCCTGATCCACGCGGTGGTGCCGCTCGACGCGGGGCTCGCCGGGCGCTTCGCGGTGGCGGCGGTCCATCGCCTGAACCTCCCCGAGATGCTCGACGCGGCGCGCGCCGCTCTCCGTCTGGCGCACGACTCCACCGATGCGGTGTCGGTGCTCGAGCACCTGGCACCGCACCTCGGGCCGGAGGAGCGCGAGCGTGGGGTACACGCGGTCTGGGAGATGGTCCGCAAGGCCATGGAGAGAGACGCCATGGCCTGCGCCGTGGGATGCGCAGACTGGGCCCGCCTCCTGCCTCTGTCGACGCCCGCGACCCGCGCGGATCGCTGCCGCGCGCTCGTGGCTGCCGTTGCCGCGCTCCCTGTCGAGTGGCACGAGTCCTGCCCCGACTACGATGATCTCCGCGGCCTCGTCGCCATCGCCCTCGCGGATCTCGGAGAGACCGCGCCGGCGCTGGAGTGGGTCGAGCGCGTCCCTGCTCACCAGCGGGTCTGGGTCCTCGTCGACGTGCTCCCCCATCTCGAAGCCCCCCTCTGCGAGAGCCTCGCGCTCGGCGTCGTGGGCGCGGCTGCCAAGGCGCACGATCGCGATGGGTGGCTGCTGGCGCGACTCGCGTCTGTCTCGAAGAGCGTGGCGCGCGCGTGCGTCGTGGCAGCAGGCACCCGAGCCGAGGCCGAAGGCCGCCTCGCGACCCTCCTCGATCTGCTCCCCTTCCTCGATTGCGAGGAGGTGACAGCGGTGTTGAGCCAGGCCGAGGGCCGCGCGCGGAGCCGAGCGCTCGAGGCGCTCGAGCGCCGCGCGACTACGGCGGAACTCTCGGCGGGAGAAATGCGCTGGCTCACCGACGTGCTGGCTGCCCCGACGGTGGATGAGCTGCTCTCGCTAGCCGGCGTGATCCCACTCGCCGACGCCGGCGCGCTCTTCGAGGCCATCGAGCGCCTCACGCCCCTCGCCCACGCAGAGGGAGATGACGGCCGCGTGCTCGAAGCGGTTGCGGTCCTGGTGGAGCGGGCGGGCGGGTGGTGCCGCGAGCACCAGGCCCGGGTTCGCGACGTGGTGCGCCGCGCACCGGACGGCTTCGCGGAGGCCCCGGGCGTGTGGGCCTTGCTGGATGACGGAGAGCTTGTGGCCCGGGCGAACCGCGAGCTCGCTCGCTCCCGCAGCCGGGAAGCGCCGCGAACGAGCGGGTCGGCCCGCTTGATCTACGAGCTCTGCGCCATGCCCCGAGGCGCCGTACAGGCCCCCGGGCACGCGGTCGCCCGTCTCGCCGGACCGTCCCGGAGCGCGCTGGCCGAGGCTCTTTGGGGAGCGGGGCCCTGGGGCCGGAGCGCGCTCCTCTCCCGCATCATGGTGGGCTGGCACCACCTGGTGGAGTGCCTGCTCAGCGGTCGCCGCGAGATCGATCTCGACGAGGCCGAGATCCTCGCCGCCTGTGGGCTCGCATCGGGGGAGGTGTGGATCCGCTGGCTCGACGAGCACCCGCCGCTCCACTTGATGTGGGCGTTCGAGCACCTCGACGTGCCGGAGCGGGTGGCGCTGGGCCCCCTCCTCGGAGCTCGGCCGGAGCTCCCGCCGTGGGCGAGGCCTCTGTGCCACTTCGAGCCCGTGGGGGCAGTGCTTGAACGACCGATCGAGAAGCTCGGCACCGAGGACCTCGCCCTGGTGGAGGCCGCGCGCCGAGACCCGCCGGCGCGTAACAACACCTTCTGGCTCCGGTGCGCGCTCCGCTGGGGCGAGCTGGGGGAGCCGGAGCGGGCGCGCGCCGCGCTGGACCTCGTCATCTCCGGCCCGGAGCGCGACCGCGCCCGCTTCACGATCGCGCTCTCGCTGGGCCGCGGTGAAGCGGTGCTGGAGGCTCTCCGGGCCATGCGAGCGGCGGGATACGACCCGGCGATCGATCTGTTCCGGTCCGCCGCCCGCGCGGCCTCCGCCGGATTCGTGGCCGAGGTTCTCGTCCTCACCCGGGAGATCACGGCGAGGTCGGTGCGTCTCGGATTGCAGGCGATCCTCAGCGTGCACGCCCCCTCGGCGTCGCTGCAATCCGAGATCGAAGCGGAAGTGGGCGCGGCGCTCGACGCGGAGGAGGAGGTTGGCGACGACGCCTTCGGCCGGGTCGCGCCCCGCCTGGGGGAGCGGGTGCGAGCCCGCATGTGGGGCAGTGCCTTCTCACGGACCTGGCTCGAGCGGGCACTGCCCTTCTCGTGGAGGACTTGCGGCGCGCTCGAGGTGATCGCGTCCCTGCGGGGTGGAGACGTCGAGGAGCTGGTGGAGTGGGTCGTGCGCATCCGGGGCGACTCGTGAACGCCGAACACCGAGCGACGCTCGGCATTGCATGGAGAATCCTGTAGCTTCGCCTACATGCTCGGAGAGCTCGACGGGATCGACTGGCGACGCTTGCGGCACGCGTATGGCTCCGCCGGGGACGTGCCTGGGCAGGTCCGCGCGCTCGCGAGCGATGATGCCACGGCGCGCCAGGAGGCGCTCGGCGCCCTCTTCGGCAACGTCTGGCACCAGGGCACCGTCTATGAAGCGACGAGCTACGTCGTGCCCTTCTTGATCGATCTCGCCACGTCGCCGCAGATCCACGAGCGTGCCGGCATTCTTTCCCTCCTCGGGGAGATTGCAGGCGGCAGCTCCTACTGGGCGGTCCACGAGGCGCTCGCCATCTGTGCAGCTCGTCGAGGGACGCCGGAGCACGAAGCTCAGAAGGCGCACGAGCTCGAGTGGGTGCGCCTCGCCCACGAGGCAGTTGGCTGCGGCATCGATGCCCTGCTGGGGCTCGTGGAGGGCGACCCCGACGCGCCGATCCGGGCCGCGGCGACCGCGGCGATCGGCAGGTTTCCCGAACACGCCGGTGCGGTCGCGCCCCGGCTCGCCGCGCGGGTCGGGGTGGAGCGTGACCCGATCGCCCGCGCGGCCACCCTGTTCGCGCTGGGGAGCCTTCGCGAGCCGACGACGACCTCGGCAATCGACGCTGCCCTCGGCGATTCCTCGCGGCTCGTCGTTCTTGCGGCCGCCGTTGCTCGAGCGGCGCTGCCCTCGCCGGCCGAGGCCTGCATCGAGGCGCTCCTCGCGGCGATCGAGGATCCGGAGCCGATCGACGACGAGATGGTGGAGTTGTCGTACGACCACAGCGACGCCAGTGCGACGGCGTGCGCCGCCCTCGTCGGTGTTGGCAGCGCCGCTGTGGCCACGCTGCCGCGCCTCGTGCAGATCCTCCGGCGATGCGACCCGTTCCGGGCGACGGAGATCGGCACGACGATCCTGGAGCTCGCCTTCGCGGCCGACGACGCTACGCGGCGGGCCGCGATCGCCGGCCTCGCGGACGCCGATCCATTCTGGGCCGCGAACAGCGAGAAGCTGGTTCGCGCGAGCGGGCTCGAGAGCAGAGGACTACCAGCGGATCGCGAAGCGCTCCGCGCTCACGTGCCTGACGCGGCTGGGCTGCCCTTTCAGACCTCACGGTCACGGTGCCCAGGGCACCCCGGTCGGCCCGAGCGGGACCCGGGGACGGAGGTCGGAGCCGTCGTCGAGCCGCAGACGAGGGATCAGCTCCTCCGGCGGACGATACCGTTCGGGGAGCATCCGCTCCAGCCACCGGAGGCAGCGAGCACTCTCGGGCGTGACCGCCTGGAGCCGGACCGAGGCGTCCACGCATTGCTCCGCGGCACGGCGCGCCCGCCGCGCGATCGGATCGACCACCGGCGCGAGCGCGTTGGCGACCAGTGCGCTGGAGCGGCCCCGGGTGCGCGCATGCAGCCCATCGACGAGGTCGGTCCAGAGCAGGGCGCCGTGCGCGGCCGCGGCCACCGCGTCGGCGGGCGGAAGGTCGGGGGAGAGCGCCGGGATCGGGAGGAGCCTTCGCTCCAGCACCTCGAGCCGCGGGACCCTCTCGGCGATCCAGGGGGCGAGGGTGCGCTTCACCCACCTCTCGATGGCGTCCCGCTCTGCTGGGCCGCCATACGAAGGAACCGGGACCGCCTCCACCGCGTCGCGCTCCCGAAGGAACAGGAAGAGATGGGCCTCCGCCACGGCAGAGTGCGCCGCCGTCTCGAACGGGTAGTGATAGAAGAGCCATGCCTGCCCGCACTCCCCGGGCCGCGGGGGCGGGTGGTGCCGTTGCCAGTCGTCAAAGAGCGCGAGCGCCCGCCGATACTCTCCCTCGGCCTCTTGCCCTCGACGGAGCCCCGCAAGGCGGCGCCCGAGGAGAGCGTGGGCCTCGACCTGCTCCCCGAGGGGGAGCAGCGGCATCGCGTCGCGGAGGAGGGGCGCCCGCAGGAGATCCCCTCTCGCGGCATAGTCTTTCACGACGCCGAGGGTGAGCAACGCCGCGCCCCAGGTCCGGTGCTGCGCGTACCGTGCGAGGAACTCCGCTGCCAGCGCGTCCCTCTCTCGAGCGGGCCCGACCGAGAAACGCACGCTCAGCGCGTAGTGGAAGCCGTCGATTCCCTGGTCATCCCGGTTCTCCCGTGCGTGGCGCAACAACCACGGGAGGGCCTCGACGTAGCGGCCCTGGGCCAGATGCAGGGTGCCGATCTCGTAGACGGCCCTCCGGGCCACAGGGGTGTCCGCCATCCCGTTGCGGCGATCGAGCAACACTTGCCTCACGCCGATGGACTCGTCGAGGCGTCGAGCCGCCTGGAGGGCTCTCGCCGCGTTGTAGAGGACCTCGTGAAGGCGCGGGCAGAAGGCGGCGTGGCCGGCACGCAGGGGTCGCTCGCCGAACCGCTCCCAGAGGTCGAGATAGGCGTGCGCCCCCGCCTCGAAGGCATCGGGTGACCTCGCGTCCCGGACTTGCTGTTCTGCCTCCAGGCGCAGCACGTCGCAGCCCAGCTCGCGGAGGGGGGCGCAGGGGGCTCCGTCTCGTCCGGCGCCGCAGACGGTTTCGGCGAGCGCGGGCGCGAGCGCGGCCACCTGGGGGATCTCCCTGTCGCGCCTCGTGCCGATCAAGGCTTGGACGGACTCGACGTAGAGCGCCGCTGCCCGGCGCCCGACGTCGCCGTCGGGGGCGCAGGCGGCGACGGTGGCGGCGACCGTCGCCGACTCCTGCCAGCGATGGGCGGCGGCGTGCCCCTGTGCTGTGACGAGCTGCTCTTCCACCGGCGCGCCGCCGCAGTCGCCGGCGCGGGCGGCGCTGGACGAGGCGGAGATGGCGCCCGCGAGGAGGAGGGCGATCGAGGTGCGGTGGGGAATCATCCACCCAGAGACACCGACCGGTCCCCCAGGTTCCCGAGCGACCCGCCGATCTCGACGGCCGCCCTTTCAACGACCTGCGTCTACATGGTCCACCGAGGGCGGATTGGCGGCGGGCAGAACGCGGAGGCGACGCTTGTCCACGAGGAGGCGCGGATCCACAGGGCTGCCTCCTGAGGAGGCCGTCTGCAGGCTGGGTCGGGTAGTCTTCGCTACGAACGGTACGCCGCCGCGGGGCAACGTCCTTGGCGACCGCCTGCGCGCGGTTCAGGAGCCGCAAGCAGTCATCGCCACCACGGAGCCAGCATCGAGACCGCGAACAATCGGGGTTGACAGCCTCCGACGTCGCGCGCACCGTGTACCTGCGCGCTGGCCCAGGGGCCGTCACACCATCCACGCGCAAGCCGTGACGGACGACTGGCGGGCTCTTCGGGAGCCTGGAGGAGTGGTAGCGTCCGCCGCGGGGGCTCTCTGCGCGGCTGTGATGCGGCAGCTTCAGCTGCCTCGCAAACAAGAGCGAGACGGTCCCACATCATGAACAGCGAAGTCGTTCGGTCGCTCGTGCAGAGCGGTGACGATGATGCCAGTGAACTCGTGCTCTTGCGCTTGGTGCGCCAGAGCAAGCTCGCCGAAGCGGACGAGGCCCTGCTTCGCGAGCGCATCCCGACCCTGTCGCTCCGCCACTTGGCCGATCTGGTCGCCAGGCACGGGGTCCTCGGCTGCCAGGCGGAGGTGCTCAAGCGGCTGGCCGTCGAGATGCCGCGCGACCACGCCAGCCAGCTCGGCTACGTGTCGTACCTCCTCGAGTTCCTGCCCCGTGCGCTGGGCGATGAAGCCTACGCCGACTTCGTCGAAAGGGTGAGCCCGGCAGCCTTGGAGCTCCCGCGCCGGATGCTCTGTGCGTCTCTGCGCAGGGGGGAGGTCTTCAACGCCGTTGCCAAGCACGACGGTGCCGGACCGCGGTGGGCGAATCTCGGCGCCAATGCGCCGCTGGCGCTCAGGCTCCTCGACGTCCCCTACGACGGTGCTGCCATCCTGGCTCGCCTCGGCGAGTGGATCGCGCAGTCGCCTCTGGCCGAGCTGCTCCGGCTCCGCTGGTTGACGGCGGAGATGGGCCACCTCGATCTCGCAGAAGCGGCGTGGCAACGGTGCCTCGCGCTCTTTCCGCTCCCACGTGCCGTGGAGGAGACGGACGCGGACCGCGAGCTCCGGGGCCACCATTGGACCCTCGTGGTGGCCTGGGTGAACGAGGCCTCCCCGGGTCGCGGGGACCGGCTGGCGTGGCTGGCGGATCGCCTCGCGCTGGACGAGGACTTCTCGCCCTGGCCGGGTTTCCCCCAGAACCTCCGCGACGATGTGGCGGGCCTCCTCCTCGATCGGGGCCACGTGCCGGAGTGGGTCGGGCCGACCCTGCACCGGCGCCTCGCGGGGGGCAGCCTCGAAGCCTGGCGGCTCGTCTTCGCGTGGTGGTGCCCGGACGATCCGGCGCGCCGGATCGGCTGTGGCTACTTCTTCCGGCACTACCAGACCTGCAAGGCGGTGCTGATGGATGCCCCGCTGCCGGCGGAGGCGGAGCAGGACTTCGATCAGGCCTTCCTGCGGTGCGGCGCGGATCTGATGACGTACGAGCGAGAGCAGATCGAGGGCCATCGTCGAATGCTCGGACTGGGGCAGGTTCCAGACCACGGCTTCGACTTCGAGAGCACTCCCGCCTTCAGCTTGGCGACCGCCCGGTTTCATCCCCAGGTGACGGTGCCGAAGCTGGTCGATCGGCTCCTCCAGATGCCCCTCACTCGGTCCCGGGCAGCGGGCATTGCCCGCATGATCAAGGGGCACCGGGAGCTGATCGCCGACCCTCGCATGCTCGAGGTCGCCGCGGTGTCCGGCGCGATCGCGCCCGAGGAGCTGCCCGCGCTCGAAGAGATCCAGCTGCACGAGGTCAATCAGGCCACGCTCTACCGCCGGCTGGGCGGCGCGGTGGCCGATCAGCGTCTCCGGGAGCATTTCCGGGGCCTCCTCGCGGAGACGAGAGCACCGGGCGGGAAGGAGAGTGGCGGCTTCCACTTCCCGTGGTTCTGGTCGTTGCTTGCGGAGGTCGTCGATGACGACCTCCGCGCGGAGCTGACGGACTGGATCGCGACCGCTCCTTTGAGGGAGGTCGTGAACCTCTACGGGACCCTGCCGTGGCTCGTCGTCGGCGAGCCCGTGCTGGTTGCGGCAGCTCAGAGGCACCTCGACGCGGGGCTCGGCTGGGACTTCTTCGAGCTCTCGCCCGTCCTGCGCCCGTTCATCGAGAAGCGCGCCCGGCGCACCGAGGACGACGTCGAGCTCGCGAGGCTGCTCGAGTGGCTCGACGGACAGGGAGCCTCGCGCGAACAGCAGCTCGCCATCGTGCTCGCGCGACTGGAGGGGCGACCGCCGACACCGCACCTGGCGGACGCCGTGGCTCGCATGCTGGATTCGCGGGCAGCGTGGGAGAACGACGGCGCGGTGGTCCTCCGTGCGTTCGTGCGGTGGCGGGACTGGGGGGGCGTCACCAGGCTCCTGACCGGGGGGCCGAGGGGACTGGGCTGGATGACGGACACCGCCGACAGGCTCGAGAAGCAGCTCAAGGCGGTTCATCTGGTGTTCGCGCAGGTCCTCCTGGAGCTGGCCGGGGCTGCCTCCGTGGCCGCCGACGAGGAGGGGGTGCTCGCCGCGCTCGCTGCGGTCTTGCAGCTCGACCCGCCTCCGCCGATCGTGCGCGAGCTCGCCCGGCTCAAGCAGCGCGGGGACCTGTCCGACCGGGCGGTGGAGCGGATCGACGCGGGCATGAAGCTCTTCAAGTCGATGGCGGGCCGCGCTCCGTCGCTCCAGGCGCTGTACGAAGCGATGGCCACGCTGCGAGCCGCCGAAGAATCGCGCTCCCTCCGGACGCGCCGGAGCGTCAGCGCACGCTTCCACTGGACGCGAGGCCTCGCCCTCCGCGAGACTGCGCGTTCCGTGATCGACATCCCCGCCCTCGAAGACCCCTCGGCGACTGCCGCGGCGACCTACCTCGCCGCGACGCTTCATGCCCTGGCGCGTGAGGAGCGCGCCGGTCGCCGGCCGCGCCGCCTGCTCGAGCCGGGCCTCGCCACCTGGCAGCGCTTCCGTGGCCGGCTCGGGGCGCGCGACCTAGCCGAGCTCCTCCTCGAAGACGCCGCCGTCACCCAGCCCCAGGCCTTCCACGCGTCCGAGATCCTCGGCCGTGAGGACCCGTTCCAGGCCATCCCCGAGGCCGTCATCGAGGGCTGGCTGGCCGAGCTGCCGGTCGCCCCCCTCGACGGCCCCCTCCGCGACGACTTCGAGCAGCAGGCCCAGCGGCTCGGCATAGCCGCGAGGCCCGCCTTCAGCGAGCTGCCGCGGCTCCAGTCCCACCACCGCGTCCTGGAGCTACCGGGGACCGGCGGCCGCCTCGCCGCGTACATGGTGGAGACGCAGCCGGGCATCTTCCTCAAGGACGTCTTCACGATCGCCTGCGCCTCCTGGCAGGAGCGCACCCTCGCGGGGCTGGTCGCGGTCGGCCTCGGCGTGGTGGGCGACGTTCGCATCCTGCTCGATCCCACCCTCGCCGAGGCTCGCAGGCAGCCCGGCGGCTTCTCCCACGTCGTCGGCCTCCGCCCCGACAAGGGCGGGTTGTTTATGGCCCGCGACATCGAGGGCTGGATCCCCGAGCCGACCGTCGTGCTCGTCTAGCCGAGGGCCAAGACCATGGTGGCCGAGTTCATCCCCATCGGGGAGTCCGCGCACGACGCCGAGCGCCAGGCGTTGCGCTGGATCGTCGAGGGCCTGCCCGAGGGCTACCTCGTCTACGGCAACCCCTGGCTCGTCGAGCGCAGCGGCGCCGTGTACGAGGTCGACGCGGTCGTGGTCGCGCCGCACGCGATCTACGTCGTCGAGATCAAGTCCTACCGCGGCGACATCTCCGGCAACGACAACGACTGGTACATCCCCCAGCCCATCCGCAGCCCGCTCAAGCTGAACCGCCGCACGGCGCAGGTGCTGGCGGGCCTCGTCAAGCAGCACAGCGTCGAGGCGGCGCGGCCCTACGTCGAGGGCTTCGTCTTCCTCTCCCACGCCGGCTCCGCGCGCGTCGTCGGCCCCGC
>Ga0302283_1003371_pt1 | contig 12381 bp, 7 predicted proteins | sample III_Fen_E1_4_FD_198770 | JGI IMG/M metagenome (GOLD analysis project Ga0302283, IMG submission 198770) | Peat permafrost microbial communities from Stordalen Mire near Abisko, Sweden - III_Fen_E1_4 | ecosystem: Environmental > Terrestrial > Soil > Wetlands > Permafrost | place: Sweden: Abisko...
CGAGTCGCTGGTCGGCGTCGACATGGCCGTCCATTTCGGCGAGCCGCCCACCAAGGGGAAGTGGCTGTCGTACGTGATCACGCGGGTGCCGCGGCACCTGCTCGCCAGCAAGGAGTACCTGGCGCGCACCGGCACGCCGACCTCCCTCGAGGATCTCGCGGGTCACGAGCTCCTCGCCTGGCAGCCCCCCGGGGAGGACGCGCGCGTCTGGCCGCTGCGCCAGGGCGGCGACTTCGCGGTCTCCCCGGCGCTGATCTCCTCGGACATCCACGCGCTGCGGCACTGCTGCATCGCCGGGTTGGGCCTGGGCCTCCTCCCCGACGCGCAGGTGCCCGATCCCGGCTTCCCCACGGAGACGCTGGTCACCGTGCTGCCCGAGCTCGTCGGGCGCGACTGCGCCGTCCGGGTGACGGTGCTCGAGGCGCTCTCCGATCTCCCCAAGATCAAGATGGTCCTCGACCGCGTGCGGGCCTTCGTCGGCGAGCTGTGACACGCCGCCCGCGCGGTCGGTAGCAACGCACGCCGCGCCTCGCGCTCCATGGCGTCTGCTCGGTGGCCGATTCCTGGTCACCCGGTGGCCGTCTCCGGGCACCACCCGGCGCGGGCGACGCCTTACCCTGGGGCACCTTTCTGGCGAGAGCCTGCTGGGGGTGCTGCCCGTGGGGCAGAGAGACCCCCCGCGAGGCCGGAGAACAGCCTCATGAAGATGCAAAGGGTCTCGTCCGAGCCGGGACGAAGCGTGGAGATGGCGAGCTCCTGCCGGTCCATCCTCGCGCCGCTGCGGGATACCGTCGACACCCGGCCGGAGGCGGTCGCGTTTCGGTTCCTCACGGAGGGGGACGTGGACGGGCCGGTCGAGACGATGACGTTCGGGCTGCTCGACGTCCGAGCTCGCGCGATCGCCGCGACGCTCCAGGGGCGCGGTCTATCCGGCCAGCCCGTCCTCCTGATCTACCCGCCGGGGACCGACTTCATCGCGGCGTTCGTGGCGTGCTTGTACGCAGGCGTGATCGCCGTCCCCGCGTACCCGCCGGAGGTCGCGCACCTCGAGCGTTCGCTCCCCCGACTGCGCGCGATCGTGAACGACGCCGGCGCGCGAACCGTGTTGACGACGGCGGCGATCGCCGGGGTCGCCGAGGCCATCTTTCCGAGCGCGCCCGAGCTGCGCGCGTGCGAGTGGCTCGCCACCGACACGATCGACGCGGGCGCGGCGCCCGGCTTCTCTGGCCGGGAGGTCTCCGGGGGCGAGACGGCGTTCCTCCAGTACACCTCGGGCTCGACGGCCACTCCGCGGGGCGTCCGCGTCACCCACGACAACCTGGTGCACAACATCGGGCAGCTCGCGCGCATCGGCGCGCTCACGCTGGAGTCGGTGATGGTCGCCTGGGTGCCGAGCTACCACGACATGGGGCTCATCGGCTGCATCCTCATGCCCCTGGCCGCCGGCATCACGAGCGTGCTGATGTCGCCGCTTTCGTTCCTGAAGAGTCCCGCGCGGTGGCTCCAGGCGATCAGTCGCTTTCGAGGGACCTCGAGCGCGTTCCCCAACTTCGCGCTCGACCTCTGCGTCCGCAGGGTGACCGATGACGAGCGCGCGGGCCTCGACCTGCGCTCGTGGCGAACCGCCGTCAACGGCGCGGAGCCCGTGCGCCGCGCCAGTCTCGACGCCTTCGCACAGCGGTTCGCAGGCGTCGGCTTCGACCGAAGCGCATTCTTGCCGATGTACGGGCTCGCGGAGTCGACTCTGCTGGTATCGGGCGGGCCCGCGCCGCACGGCGCGCAAGTGCGCCCGGTCAGCCGCCGCGAGCTGTCGCACGGGCGCGTCCGCAAACCGGGCGATGCGCCCGACGCGGTCGATCTCGTCGCCTGTGGCGAAGCGATGGAGGGCACGCAGATCGAGATCGTCGACCCCGATCGACGCGTCCGGGTGGCCGCCCGCGAGGTCGGCGAGATCTGGCTCCGCGGCCCGTCGGTCGCGGCGGGCTACTGGAACCGAGCGCAGGAGTCGGAGGCGGTGTTCGGCGCCCACCTCGAGGACAGCGGTGAGGGCCCGTTCCTGCGGACCGGAGACCTCGGCTTCGTCGAGGAGGGGCAGCTGTTCGTGACCGGGCGCCGCAAGGACGTCATCATCCTGTCCGGCGCCAATCACTACCCTCAGGACATCGAAGGCGCGACGGAGCAGGCCCACCCGGCCGTCCGACCGGGCGCGGTGGCGGCCGTCGGCGTCGAGCGCGGCGGGCGCGAGCTCCTCGCGGTGGTCGCGGAGGTGCGCTTTGGCGTGGCCCAGGGCGAGCTCGCCACGGTCGCCCTGGCGATCCGCGGGGCGCTCCTGGACACGCTCGGCGTCTCCCCCGGGGTGCTCGCGCTCATCCCCGCCGGTGCCATCCACAAGACCTCCAGCGGCAAGGTCCAGCGGCACGCGTGCCGGAGCGCACTGCAGGAGCGCTCGCTCACCGCGCTGTACCTGGAGGACCGAACGGAGTCCTCCTCGCGGTCGCCGCTGCCCGCCGAGGCAGGCCCCGCGGACGCCGCGGTCGCCACCCTTGCCGTCACCCGCGCGGTCGTCGCCACGCTTGCGCGCGTGACCGGCCACGCGGCCTCCGCGCTCACCCCCGGCACGCGCCTCGTGGCGTACCTCGGGCTCGACTCGCTCGCCCTCAACGAGACGATCGCCGCCCTGGAAGAGACGTTCGGCCCCCTCGGGCACGACGTGTTCGGGGACACCGACACCACCCTCGAGAGCCTCGTGCGGACCATCGAGGAGCGCGCGGCGCCTTCCGCGATCGGTGCGCTGGTCGGGAGCGTCGCGCCGCCGCCCCCGGCTCCTTCGCCCAGCACGCCGGCGCCCGCGATGCCCGCAACGCCCGAGCCCCCCTCGAGCGGCAAGGCGGAGGTCGCGCGGCCGCGTGAGACCCGCATCGAGGAGTTCGCCGAGAGCAAGGAGATCGCCCCGCTCCTCATGCTGTTCGATGCGCTCGGCGTGGGGAACCCCTACTTCTCCTCGCTCGAAGGGCGCGCGACCGACAAAGTGACGGTGGAGGGTGCGTCGCTCGTCAACTTCGCGACGTACAACTACCTCGGGCTCGTGGGGGATCCGCGCGTCGACGCGGCCGCCGAGGAGGCGATCCGCCGCTACGGGACCTCCGCCTCGGCGAGCCGCGTCGCGTCGGGCGATCGGCCGATTCACCGGGAGCTCGAGGCCGAGATTGCCTCGTTCCTCGGCTGCGAGGAGGCGCTCGTGTTCGCCAGCGGTCACGCGACCAACGTCGCGAGCATCTCGACCCTCGTCGGCCGCGAGGACCTGATCGTGCACGACGCCCTCGCTCACGACTCCCTCCTGGCCGGCGCGCGCCTCTCGGGCGCTCGCCGCATCGCCTTTGCGCACAACGACGTCGCCGACCTCGAACGGGTCCTGCGCTACCACCGCGACGCGGCACGGCGAGCGCTCATCGTCGTCGAGGGCGTCTACAGCATGGATGGCGATCTGGCGCCGCTCGCCGCGATCGTCGCGCTAAAAAAGCGCCACGGCGCGCTGCTGTTCATCGACGAGGCGCACTCCCTCGGGTGCGTCGGACCGACCGGGCGAGGCGTCGGCGAGCACGCGGCCGTGGCGCGCGGCGACGTCGACGTCTGGATGGGCACCCTCTCGAAGTCGCTCGCGAGCTGCGGCGGCTACGTTGCCGGTTCGCGGGCCCTCGTCGAGTTGATGAAGTACAAGGCGGGCGGCTTCGTCTACGCAGCCGCGATCTCGCCGGCCAACGCCGCAGCGGCGCTGGCCGCGCTTCGTGTCCTCGAAGCAGAGCCCGCGCGCGTCACGACGCTCCAGCAGCGCGCGGCCCTCTTCGGTCGCCTGTGTCGAGATCGCGGCGTCGACACCGGCACCAGCGGCGGCGCGGCGATCGTGCCGGTCATCCTCGGCACCTCGGTGCGCTGCCTGCAGATCGCCCACGCGCTCCGGCAGGACGGCATCAACGCGCCGCCGATCTTTCACCCCGCCGTCGAGGAGGGCAAGGCGAGGCTGCGGTTCTTCATCAGCTCTCTGCACAGCGAGGTCCAGCTCACGCGCGCCGCGGACGCGCTCGCCCGCGCGATCCAGCGCTATCCCGCGCCGGCCCGGGCCCGGCCGACGCCGCCCGCCTCCGCCCCCTCGCCGATCGGCCCCGCGCCGGGTAACCCGAGGCGCTCGGTCCGGAAGGTCTTCGTCACGGGCGCGTCGGGGTTCATCGGGGCGCGCGTCGTCCGCGCGCTCGTCGAGCGCGGCATCGAGGTCCGCTGCCTCCTCCGGCCGACGTCCCGCACGACGCGCCTCGACGGCCTCCGCTACGAGCGGCAGCGCGGCGACCTCCACGACGTGCGCGCGCTCGAGCAGGGAGCGGCCGGGTGCGACGCGGTCATCCACCTGGCGTGCGCCTCTTCGTGGACCGACATCCGGCGCGCCGGGCCCCGGCTCCGAGACGTCGCGGTCGACGGGACGCGGAACGTCCTCGAGGCGGCCCGGCGGAGCGGCGTCCGCTCCTTCGTGCACGTCTCCTCGGTCGCCGCCGTGAACGGGAGCGAGGCGCCCACTGTCCACGACGAGACCTCTCCCTACGAGCTCGGATCCCGGGGCCTCTCCTACAGCCTCGCCAAGCGCGAGGCGGAGGAGCTCGTCCTCCGCGAGGGGGGGCCGTCCCTCGAGGTGGTCGTCGTCTCGCCCGCCGAGGTGTACGGGCCGGACGATGTCGATCTGGTCACGGCGGGCAACCTGATCGAGATCCTCGGCGCGGCGCCTGCCGTGGCGTGCGACGGCGGCGTGTCGGTCGTCCACGTCGACGACGTCGCGAGCGGCATCGTCCGAGCCCTCGTCCATGGCAGGCCAGGCGAGCGGTACATCCTCGGCGGCGAGAACCTCTCGATCCACCAGCTCTCGCGGCTCGTCCTGCGCCTCGCCGGTCGACGCGAGTCGGTCGTCGACGTCCCCAACGACGTCGCGATCCGGCTTTGCCACCGGATGTCCCTCGCCGGCCTCTCGCCCCCCATTCCGCTCGACGTCATCGACTACGCGACGCTCTTCTGGTTCGTCGACTCGTCGAAGGCTGCTCGAGAGCTGGGCTACGCGCCGAGGGGGGCATCGGACACGCTCGCCCCTGTCGTCAGGTGGCTCAGGGCGTCGGGGCGGTCGCTCGTCCCGCGCAGCGAGTCGGAGACGCAACGATGAGGGCCGAGGATAGAGACCCCGGGAGCTCGATGGACGAGCTCCATCCGCGGGGCGCGTCGGCCAAGCGCGGGCGCGTGGCGCGGAGCTTCGCGCGGGCGAAGGGGTGCCACAGCGTCGCGGAGGTTCAGGCCGTCGTCCACGCAGCCCGAGAGGCGCGGCCCGCGCAGGTCGTCCGCTGCGGGGGGAACCTCTCGGCGTCGGCGCACGCGGCGTTCGATTCGAGCACGAACGTGCCGATCACCCTCCAGGGGGCGCTGCGCGCCGTGTCGGTGCGCGGCCGCCACGCCGACGGCACGACGAGCTTCCACGTCGGCGGAGGCTGCATGATCGGCGACGACCCCACGAACCCCGAGGCGCAGGTCGGGGGGTCCTTGATGCGACAGGTCGACGCCGAAGGGTGCGCGCTCCCGCTGGCGGGCGGCTCATCGATCATGACGATCGCGGGCTACCTCTCGACGGGGAGCGAGGGTGGCTCGACGCAGCGCTCGCTCGCCGAGTGCATCGAGGCCATCGAGATCGTCGACGGTCTGGGCGAGGTCCGCACGCTCACCCGGGGGACCGACGAGCTCGACGCGGCCGGGGTGTCGCTGGGCCTCTTCGGCGTCATCACCGGCGTCACGCTCCGGCTCCCGCCGCGGTACCGGCTCCGCGGGACGGAGCAGAAGCTCCGGTTCGAGGACTCCATCCTCGCGAGCGCGGAGGTCTTCCTCGAGGCCCATGAGCGCCACACGAACGTCCACGCGTACTGGTTCCCGAACGCGGGCGTTCACGTCGTCCAGCAGCACCTCGCCGATCAGGTCGCAGCGACGCAGCCGCACGCCGCGTACGTCCACGAGGTGAGCGGCTTCGTCAAGAACCAGGGGTATACCGCCATCATGGAGGCGGTGAACTGGGCGACTCACCGCGGGCGCCACCGGCTGGCCGCCGCCCTGCTGTGGCTGTTCGCCAGGCCCCAGCGCGCAGCGAAGCCGTTCTGCGAGGACTGGCACATCGCCGTCCCGAGCGATGATCAGGTGTCGATCGCGACGCGTCGTGGGTTCGATTCGACCGAGATCTGGTTCGACGCCGCCCATGCCGGGCTCGTCCTGGAAGCCGCCCATCGGCTCTTCGCCTCCGACCCCATCGCGTGCGGCAACAGCGGCCTCCAGATCTTCTGCGCCAAGCGGTCCCCCTTCTGGATGAGCCCCGCGTACGGGGGCAACCAGATCCGCGTCGATACCCTGTGGTGGCCAGGCAACCCGAGCGGGACCGCCGAGGACTATTACCGCCGGTTCTGGGAAGCGCTCCTCGCGCTGCCCTCGGCGCGGCTCCACTGGGGAAAGGACCTGCCCAAGGGAGGGCCTCTGTTCGGCCCCGGGCCTCTCGCCGCGGCCTACCCTCGCTTGAACGACTGGCTCGGAATGCGCGAGCGCTTCGACCCGCACCAGATCTTCCTCTCGGATTTCTGGCGCGAGATTTTCGGCATCCCGAAGGTTCGGTGAGATGAAGAGGCAACACGAGGGATGGTTCACCCGCATCGTTCGATCCTGGCTCAAGAAGCGGACCGTCTGGTGGCCGGTCGAGCCCGACGACATCGCCAAGTGCAACTCGGTCGAGGACGTCGTCGCGGCCGTGCTCGAGGCGAGGCGGACCGGGCGCGTTCTCCGGGTCTGCGGCGCCCAGCACTCGATGAAGCGCGCAGTGTTCGACCCGCTCACCAGGCGCGCGGTGACGCGGATGAAGCTCGAGGGAAGCCTGCAGCGCATCGAGCGGCTCGGCCCTGGTGTCTATCGCGTCGGCGCCGGGTGCAACTTCGGCGTCGACGCCCTCGACCCGACCTCCAGCGAGGAGAATTCCTTCACGCGCGTCGCCGACCGGGATGGGTACGCGCTGCCGCTCCTGGGCGGCATGTCGGCGCAGACCGTCGGCGGATTCATGTCGACCGCTTCCTCCGGCGGCTCCACGCGCCACGGCATCGCGGACTGCCTCGAGAGCTTCGACATCGTCGATGGGCACGGTGACGTCCGCACGCTCGTGAAGGGGACGGACGAGTTCGACGCGGCGGGCGTGTCGATGGGGCTCTTCGGGATCATCACCCACGCGACGTTCAAGCTGGAGCCGCGCTACCTCGTGGGCGGGACGGAGCAGACGGTGCCGTTCGACCAGTCCCTGGTCCGCGACGGCGCCTCCTTCCGGGAGAAGAGCGACGGCAACGAGTACGTGCACGCCCTCTGGTTCCCCAACAGGGGCGTCGAGAACGTGCTCGAGTTCGTGGGGAACCGCAACGCGGACTACCACGCCGTCGAGCCGTACTCTCACCCCCTCCACACGGAGCTGCTGAACGCGGCGAGCGCCCTGGGCCTCTACCTCGTCAACCGCGCGCTGATGAAGGGGCAGCACCGGGTGGTTCGGTTTCTGCTGTCGATCTTGAACCCGCTCGACGAGGTGCCACGCCGGTTCAACGATCACTGGTGGCGCGTGCTGCCGAACGACGACCTGGCCGCCATCGCGACCTGGGTGCGGGTGCAGTTCACCGAGATCTGGATCGACCTCGCGGACGCGGACGAGGTCTTCGCGGCCCTCCGCGAGCTGTTCTCGAAAGACCCGATCGCGTGCGGCTCGTTCGGCATCGAGGTCTACGCCGCGAAGCGCTCGCCCTTCTGGATGAGCATGGCCTACGGCCACGACGTCATCCGCGTCGACCCCTACTGGCTCGAGTACAACGGCCACGGCACGCTCGAGGACTTCTTCGGCCGCATCTGGCAGGTGCTCCTGTCGCGCTTTCCCTCCGCGCGGCTCCACTGGGGGAAGCACCTCCCCGCCGCAGGGACGACCTTCGGAGTCGAGGCGGGGACGGGGCGCACGATTGGGGCTGACTACTGCCAGAACATTTTCGGGGGCGTCAACCACCCCCGATCCCCCGGATTCGGCGGCGGATCGGCACTCACGTGACGCCGGATCGCAGCCGTTCGCGCGTGCTCCCGACGATTCAGGGGGCCCTACCGACGATTCGACGCGTCGCAGCAACGACCCCCGCGCGAGCCGGCTGACCGGCCTCGCCGAGGACCTGCGCGCGGCCCTCGATGCGGGCGACGAGGGGACCGCCCGCATCGCGCACGACGCCATCGGCCGGCTCCTCCGTGACGCCACCCCGAGCCAGCGCACGAGCGTCGTCGACCCGGTGGCGCCGACGCTGCGGGCCGAGGGTCTGATCAACGAGGGGGCTCCGCCGGTGGTGGTGCGGCGGGGAGGGCGAACCTCCTCGCGCTCGCCGGATGAGCGAGTGCGCGCGTCGTCCAGCGCCAAGGCGAGCCGCACGAGCGAGGTGCCGGTCACGCGACCGGGCCGCGACGACGTGCCTGGCAAGCCCGACAAGGCGAGCGTCGGCCGCCGGAACCGAGGTTCGTCGTGAGCGGCGGGTCTCGCCCTCCTGTCGCTGCGATCCAGGGTGCCTTCACCTGGGACGCGCTGACCGACATCGGGCTCGCGCGTCACGAGAACCAAGACGCCTTCGCCGTCGCGCCCGAGCGGGGACTCTTCGCGGTTTGCGACGGAATGGGTGCCCATGCGCGTGGCGCTGCCGCGTCCGTGGCGGCATGCGAGGCGATTCGGTCGGTCGTCGCGGCGGCGCCGCGGGCGACCCGAGCGGAGACCGCGCGTGCGCTGCTCTCGCAGGCCATCCACGTCGCCAACGAGCGCGTCCAGGGCCTGGGCAACGGGACTCGCCGTCCGGGTACGACGGTCGCCGCGCTTCTCGTGGTTGGCGAGTCGGTGGTCATCGCGCACGTGGGCGACAGCCGCGTCTATCGGCTGCGCGGCGGCGTGCTGAAGCAGATGACGCACGACCATTCGCTCATGAACTACTTCCTGGCGCAGGGGCTCATCCGGCCGGAGGAGGCCGCGTCACACCCCCAGCGCAACGTCATCACCCGCGCCCTTGGGATGTCCGCCACGGTCGAGCCGGACCTCGCGATCTCGGTGGTCCGCCCCGGGGACGTCTTCCTGCTCTGCTCGGACGGGCTCGCGCCGCTGGGCCAGGAAGTGGTCCGCTGGTGCCTCCGCATGATCCCCAGGCGGGCCGTTCGGGAGCTGACGAGGCTCACGTTGGCGGCCGGCGCCCCCGACAACCTGACGTCCGTCGTCGTGAGCTTCGCCGGGGGTGCCGCGTGAGGCGCACCATCGAGTCGAGCCCCGAGCCCGAAGGGCTGACCCTCGCGGAGGTTGCTGAGCGGGCCGCGTTGCCCAGTCCGCACCTCTCGCTCAATGCGGCGATCGAGTGGTACGCCGACCGTTGGAACAAGGTCGGTTCGCAGGAGGAGGCGAACCAAGTCACCGTCGAGATCACGCGGACGGCCGAGGGGCTCACCGCGGAGGCGTTCATGGCCTACGCCGCGGCGTCACCTGCGCGTCGCGCCGTGTTGCTGGGCGTCTTCGTCTTGGACCGCGCGAAGCGCAAGCTGGAGAAGCGCTGATGGCCGCCCCGCTCTTGCGCCGGCCGCGCGCCTCCGGCGGGCCCCGTACGCCGACCGCTCCACGGCGCCCGATGTCTGCGCGCCTCGGGGGGGTAGCGCTCCGGGACCACGGCCATGACGCGGGGGCCGACCGGTGCGCGACGGGCGCGGACCCGTTCGCCCTGGTGATCGAACGGGCTGGGGCAAACGCGGTGCTCCTCGCTGCCGTCGATGAGCTCGGGCGAGCTCTGCGCGACGGACTCCCCCCGCGGACCGTCATCGAGACCCGAATCTGTCGAGGTGCAGCATGAGATACCGCAAGACAACGCCGATCGGTGGAGCCCTCCCGCGCAAGAAGGCGCCTCAGGTGGTCAAGCCGCAGCCCCCACTCGTCACGTTCACGCTGGCAGCCTGGGCGCGCACGGGGGTGGCGCGCGGCTGGCTCGAGGCCACCGGGTGGCTCATCGACCTCGACCGCGCCGTCCGTGGGCGCGCGGAGATCCCCGCGCCGGGCGCTACCAAGGCGGGGGTGCCCGGTCATTACGATCTCGGCGACCTCTGCGACGAGCTCGGCCAGGACCCCGCGGACGTCGTCCGGCAGATCCGGCAGTGGGCGGCGAGCAAGGGCGCGCGGTGGGAGGGCGACGACGACCCGCGCTGCCCAGCGATCACAATCGAGCGCGTCCATTCCCGTAGCTCCGGAAAGGCGGCTGCTCGATGATGCAGACGCCGCACTTCCGGCGCGACACGGGCCTCCGCAAGGTCGAGCCGCCGATCGTCGCCGGCAGGGTACCTCCCCACGACCTCGATGCCGAGGCGGCGGTTCTGTCGGCCATCCTCCTCAGCCGTGAGGCGCTCGACCGGGTGCTGGAGATCCTCAAGACGGAGCACTTCTACAGCGACGCGAACGGCCGGATCTACGAAGCCGCCCAGTGCCTGGCTCTCGCGGCGACGCCCATCGACATCGTGTCGGTGGCCTCGTGGCTTCGTGACCGCGAGCGGCTCGCCCAGGTCGGCGGTCCGAGCTATCTGGCGCAGCTCGCCGACGCTACACCCGCCGTGGCCCACGTGGCCGCGCACGCCCAGGTGGTTTTCCAGAAGTGGCGGATCCGCGCCGTCATTGCCACCTGCCAGCGTGTTTCAGCGGAGGGCTACGGCGACGTAGGCGACCCCGAGGCGTACGTCGACGGCGCCGAGCAGGCCATCTATGCGCTCGCGCGGACCTCGCAGAAGAAGTCGGCGCAACCGATCCACGGGGTGCTGCGTCGGGCGTTCCTCCAGATCACGGCGGCGGCCGAGAGGGGCGACCGGATCACAGGGGTCGCCACCGGATTCGAGAGGTTCGACGGCAAGACCGCCGGTCTTCACGATGGCGACCTGACCATCGTCGCCGCCAGGCCGGGAGTGGGGAAGACCGCGTTCGTGCTCAATGTCGCCGTCAACGTGGCCTCCTCACGGGTCGTGAAGGCTCACGGGAAGGAGACCGAGGAGCCCGGGTGCGGGGTCGCCTTCTTCTCCCTGGAGATGCCGGAAGAGCAGCTCGCCGTCCGGATGGTCTGCTCCGAGGCGCGTGTGGACGTCGGCAAGGTGCGCCAGGGCTACCTCCAGCCGGAGGACTGGCGCCGGATCACCGAGGCCGCCGCGTACCTGTCGACCCTCCCGTTCTGGATCGACGACACCTCGGCGCTTGGCCTCCTCGAGCTGCGCGCCAAGGTTCGCCGCATCCAGTCCGAGTACGACCGTGAGGCGACGACCGACCAGCCCGCGCGCCGCCTCGGGCTCGTCATCGTCGACTACCTCCAGCTCATGAAGGGGAGGGAAGGGGCACCGCGGGAGCAGGAGGTCAGCGAGCTCTCCCGTGGGCTCAAGCAACTCGCCAAGGAGCTCAAGGTCCCCGTGATCGCGCTCTCGCAGCTCAATCGGGCGGTGGAGACGCGCATGACGAAGGACAAGCGCCCCCAGCTCTCCGACCTCCGCGAAAGCGGGGCTCTGGAACAGGACGCCGACTGCATCGTCTTCATCTACCGGGATGACTACTACAACCCGGAGACGAGCAACGCGAAGGGGATCGCCGAGCTGATCATCGCCAAGCAGCGGAGCGGGCCGACGGGAAAAGTGTTCACGCGCTTCACCGCGTCCTGCACGCGCTTCGACAACCTCGCTCCCGGCGACATGCCGGAGCTCGAAAGGGACGGAGCATGAAGCGCACACGTGAGCTCCCGTTCGAGTTCGAGGCGCGGGTCGCGTCCGTGATGGACGAGGCGGTCATGCACCTCCAAGAGGACGGTGGCATCTTCGACATCGCCACCGACGACACCGAGCCGAGTGCATGGGACCCGGAGCCGGTGCTCTCTGCCGTTGGGCATGCACGACTTCAGGCGGCCGCTTTCGAAGCCCGCGAACGCGATCGGATGCGGGATGGGTTCTACCTCGACGCCCCGACGAGCGAGGTGGCGGAGGCAGAGGCCGAGGAGGCGCCGTCGGCGCCGACCGAAGCGCCCGCAGAGCCCGGGTTTCCCGAGCTTACCTACGAGCAGGCGCGATCGCGGCGCGAGCGAGCCGTCCCACCGCACACGATCCGCGTGCGCCAGCGCGATCTTGCGGTGGGGCGCCGCCTGTACCCCGAGACCGATCACCACCGACCCCGCACGCGCGCAGAGTGCGGCGAGGAGCGGCCGTGCCCCTTCGTCTCGTGCGAGTACCATCTGTACCTTGACGTCTCCCGGCGGGCCGGCGCGATCAAGCTCAACTTCC
>Ga0302283_1003372_pt1 | contig 12379 bp, 10 predicted proteins | sample III_Fen_E1_4_FD_198770 | JGI IMG/M metagenome (GOLD analysis project Ga0302283, IMG submission 198770) | Peat permafrost microbial communities from Stordalen Mire near Abisko, Sweden - III_Fen_E1_4 | ecosystem: Environmental > Terrestrial > Soil > Wetlands > Permafrost | place: Sweden: Abisko...
AGGCTCTCTCCTGCCTGCGCCCGCTGCTCCGCCACCAGCAGACGCTCGGGCGCGCTCGCCTCGGGGACGGGCTCGAGCACCAGCCAGGCCGCCGAGCACGTCCGCATCCGCTCGCAGCCGGGCGCGTCGCAGCAGCGCTCCGATCGCTCCTCGAGCTCGACTCTGACGGCCCGGCGCACCATGCCGTCGCCATCGTGGAGCTTTGCCGTGCCCACCTCACGCGCCCCGCGCATCACCCGGATCCACAGCGGCGCGCCCGGCGTCGGGCCATACCCGGGAGCCGCCGAGCCCCCCTCGCCCGCGACGCGCACCACGATCCCGCCGTGCTCCGGCACGGCGTCCAGCGCGCGGCAGGCCCCGCCTGGATCGGCGAGGAAGTCGACCACGGGATCGGTCTCCGGGCCCCCCAGGGTGGCGATCGCATCGGCAGCGGTAGCGATTCTCATGGCCCCGTGGTGTGCCGCGCCTCGCGAGCGGTGTAAAGGCCGTGATCACAGCGGATTGCGTTCCGCGACGTCGCGGCAGGGGGCGTCCCGCGCGATGGCTAGCTGCACACGGGGAGCGCCTTGCTGCCGCACACGGCGAACAGCGACCAGTCGCCGTCCTTCTCGACCAGGCGGAGCACCTGCTTGCGCGCGCCGGCGGCCGCGGCATTCTCCCGGAGCAGGACGTAGTCGAACCGACGCAAAGCGGGGCTGTCGATCCATCCCCCGCCCAGTCCCGGCATCGGGTTCCGGTCGTTCACGTAGCGGATGAACATGATGTCGTAGCCCGCGAACGAGGAGTTGGGCAGGCCGCCGCGACGCACCGAGGCGTACAGCTCGAGCGCGACCAGCGGCTTGCCGGGGAACGAGGTGGTGGAGCCGGCCCCGATCGGGGCCAGCAGGGTGTCGTGCGGGTGGAGCCGGTTCATCAGGCGCGAGGCACCGGCGGTCTCGCGGCCGAAGGCGGCGAAGCGGGTGCAGAGGTGGACGAGCGAGAGCGCGCCCGCGACGCCCACCAGCCCGAGGAGCGTGGCGCGGGCCGCGGGCCGCGCGGGCAACCCCCAGGCGAAGACGAAGAGCAGCACCGCGAGCCAGGGCTGGCGATTGTTGATGCCCTCGACACCGAAGCAGTTGACGGGGAAGCAGAGGTACGAGAGCGCCGCGAGCAGCGCGAGCCAGCCGAAGGGATTTTGCACCCGGAACGATCCCGCCGGCGGCCGAGCGGCCCCGCTGCCCAGCGCTCCTGCGCCGACGAGCAGCGCGAAGAGGGCGACGGCGCCGGCGGCCCCGGGGATGATCGGGCCGATGTAGTCGAAGAAATGGCTGGCGTTGTCGAGGAACGGAGGCCACCCGGCGGCGCGCGTCCCGGGCGCGCGGCCGTGCACGGTGGCGAGCATCCACGCGGCGAAGAAGCCGAGCGAGGGCAGGAGCGGCAAGAGAGCGCGCCCGCGGGCGCGGACGTCATCGAAGCGGAACAGGAGCCACAGGACGCCGACGTCGAAGAGGAGCTGCGCGAACACCAGCGAGTGCCAGAGGTGGAGGGCGCACCCCAGGGTGGCCAGGGCCGCGCCGCGCCGCCACGAGGGCGCCTCGAACCAGCGCACCGCCCAGGCCAGGCCGAGCACCAGGAGCGGCGCCCCCGTGGCGAAGGCGAAGAAGCCCCCGATGACCCAGTACGAGATCACCAGAGGGTAGACCAGGAGCACCGCCCAGGGATCCCGCCCCAGCACGCGAAGGAGGTATACCGACGTGACGGGCAGCGCGACGGCGTACAGCGTCCACACCACCCGGCCTGCGGTCTCGAGGTCGCTGACGGCCGCGATGGCCCGCAGCACCAGGAAGAGGAGCACCAGCGGCGAGAGCGCGAAGCCGGTCGTGTAGGTGCCGAAGAAGGGCGACGCCGGATCGCGGTAGTCGAGGTAGGCGCGGGCGAGGCCGAGGGTGTGCGGATAGTCCTGCATCGGCAGGAGTCGCGTGAGCCAGAACGGCAGAGCCGCGAGCAGCGTGAGCGCGCCCACGACCAGGAAGAAGAGGCGAGAAGGTGCAGGGCCGGGGCGCAAGGGGCGCCGATTCTAGCATCCTCCGCCGAGCTGCACGTGCGTCGAAAGCGGCGCCGAAGTCGCCGCGGACCGTTGCTGCGGGGGCCGAGGGCCGGGTTCGATGCGCCGGCGCTGCGCAGGCCGCCCAGCTACTTGCGCACCTGGTAGATGAGCGAGCTCTTTGCCCGAGCTCCCGACGGCGGACCCCGCGAGTGGGACCGACACTCGAGCCCGGCGCCCGGGCGAGGCCCCCGAGACCCTACCTGGCCGCGAAGATGCCGCCCGCTTCCCGCGGGCTCAACCCCTGCCACTTCCCGTACGCCGCCACCGCGCGCGCCCGGAGCTCCCGCGCTTCGAGGCCCTCGCCGAGACCACGAGCGAGCGCGTCGACGAGGTAGCCCTCCGGCGCCATCAGCGCCCGGGTCATCACCAGCGGCCGCGACCCGACGCCGAGCAGCGCGGGCGCGAAGTACGGCTCCGAGGCGCACGCCAGCACGAACGAGGGGATCGGCGCCCGCGCACCGCCCGCAACGGCGGGGAGCTCCTTGCCGTCCATGAGCCGGTTGTGGCCGGCATAGCCGGCGACGGCGACCGGCTCGTCGCGGGGACGACTGCCGTCCTGGAAGGCGACGCGCGCGCCCTCGGCGGCCATGTGGAAGAAGTGGTCGACCGCCTGATCGATGGCGTCGCCGTGGACCGCCTGGAGGACGACGAGCTCCTCGAGCGGCGCTTCACCCTGACGGGGGAACCACCGCCGATAGACGCCGCGCTCCAGGAAGACGGCGCCCCCGCGGGTGAGCTCGACGCGCTCCCAGCCGCCGTTCTTCCGCTCGAAGAAGCGGCGGGCGCCGAAGATCGCCCCCCAGTAGAGGTTGTGCTCGAGATCACCGGGGCGGCCGGCGACGGACGAGCCGCAGTCGATCTGGGCGCTGGAGCAGAGGGGGACGGTGACGTAGAGCACGAGGGGCCCCGCCGCGGCGGGCGAGGACGCCAGGGCGGCGGAGAGGAGGAGGGCGGCGGAGAGAGCAGGCTTCACGCCCGCTCATCGGGCGTGAACGGCGGAGTGTGACCCGTCGCGGAACGCTCTCGGGCGAACCGCCGGATGTCAGAGGACCTTGCAGGCCTCCGCGAACGCGAGCCTCGGGTTGCGGGGGTGGAGCTTGGCCGGATCGCCGTGCCCCAGGTTGCAGAGGAAGAGCGAGCGCCAGCTCGTGCCGGCGAAGAACTCGGCGTCGGCCTTGGCGGCGTCGAAGCCGCCCATGGGCCCGCAGTCGAGCCCGAGCGCGCGGGCCGCGAGGATGAAGTAGCCCGCCTGCAGCGCCGCGTTGAGTCGCGCGCTCGGCTCGATGATCGCGGGCTTGGCGAGGAACATCGCGCGCATGTCGTAGGCCGGGAAGAGCTCGGGGAGCTTCTCGTAGAACGAGAGGTCGTAGGCGAAGAGCGCCGTCACGGGCGCGCTCATGGTCTTGTCGACGTTGCCGGGGGAGAGCGCGGGGCGGAGGCGCTCTTTGGCGTCGGCGCCGCGGAGGAAGAGGATGCGCAGCGGGCAGGTGTTGGCGCTGGTGGGGCCGAGCTTGGCCAGCTCCCAGACCTGGTGGAGGAGCTCGTCCGACACGGGATCGGGGAGGAAGCCGTTGTGGGAACGAGCGGTGCGGAAGAGGGCGTCGAGCGCCTCGGCGGGGAGGACGGGCATGCGCGGTTCGGTAGGCCGGCGCCGAGCAGGCAGCAAGAGCCCGCTCAGGAGAGGAACGAGCGGAGGAACCGGCGCACCGCGACGGGATCGGCGAGGCGGAACACGGCCCGGCTGGCGCCGCCGCCGACGTGGATGGTGAGCGCCGAGGGCGGGAGGGCGGCGAAGAGATCCTCGTCGGTGCGATCGTCGCCGATGGCGATGACGGCCGTGTCCTCCGGGGCGCGGGCGAGCGCGCGCGCGGCGACCAGGCTCTTGGTGAGGCCGCGCACCCGCACCTCGACCACCTTGGAGCCGCGCATCACCTCGAGATCGTGCGCGCGCGCCAGCTCCGCGAGCGGGGTGAGGACCTCGCGCAGGCGGTCCTTGGCGAGCTCGAACTCCACCGTGCGGTAGTGCCAGGCCAGGCTCGCGTCCTTCTGCTCGAGCAAGCTACCCGGCGTGCACCGGGTGACCTCCTCGAGCACGGCGCGCACGTCGCCCTTCCAGTCGGGCGGGGGGAGCGGCACCGAGCACCAGCTCCCTCCCGCGGCGCGCGACCAGACGCCGTGCTCCGCGTGGAGGTCGATGGGCAGGGCGCCCAGCCAGCGCTCGAGGTCGTCGCGCCGGCGCCCGCTCGCGACGTGGATCCGGGTCCCGGGACGCGACGCGAGATCGCGGAGGAGGCCGAGGATCTCGGGATCCGGCACGGCCAGGTGGGGGAGCGGCCAGAGCGGCACCAGCGTGCCGTCGTAGTCGAGGATCAGCGTCAACCGGGGCGCCTCGCGGAAGCGCTCGGCGAGGTCCAGGGGCGGGGCCCCGGCGCGCGACCAGGGAGGGGCCGGCAGGGCCGGGCCGCGGGCCAGATCGCCGAGGAACGACGAGGACCAGCGGTGGACGTCGTGCTCGCTCACCCGGCGGCGAAGCTCCGCCATGCGCAGCTGCTGCTCCGGCGCGGGCATGCGCAGCGCCCGATCGATGGCCGCGGCCACGCCCTCGACGTCGTAGGGGTTCACGATCAACGCCTCGGCCAGCTCCGCCGCCGCCCCCGTGAACTCGCTGAGCACCAGGGCGCCCGAGTCGTCCACGCGCGTGGCGACGTACTCCTTGGCGACCAGGTTCATCCCGTCGCGGAGCGGGGTGACCACCATCACGTCCGCGGCCGCGTAGAGCGCCGTGAGCGCCTCGATCGGCATGGAGCGGTAGAGGAAGTGGATCGGGACGGCGTCGACGCTGCCGTGGCGGGCGTTGATGCGGCTGACCCGCTCGTTGACCTCCCGGTGCATCTGCTCGTACGCGTCGACGCGCTCGCGCGTCGGCACCGCGAGCTGCACGAAGCGCACCGTGCGGCGGAGCTCGGGCGCGCGCTCGAGGAAGAGGTCGATGGCGGCCAGGCGGCGGAGCAGGCCCTTGGTGTAGTCGAGCCGGTCCACACCGAGCACGATCCGCCCCCCTGTCGCCTGCTCGCGGATCCGCTGCGCCTCGGCGCGGATGGCCGGCGAGGCGGAGAGCCGGCCGAGCGCGCCCGCGTCGACGCCGATGGGATAGACGCCGAGCCGGACGCTCCGGCCCTCGTGGGCGACCGCGTCGATCTCGGGCTCGAGCCCGAGCAGGCGCGCCACCGCGTGCACGAAATGATAGCGATACGACGCCGTCTGGAAGCCCACCACGTCGGCCCCCAGCACCCCGCGGAGGAGGCGCTCGCGCCACGGGAGCGCGCGAAAGACCTCCGACGCGGGGAAGGGCGTGTGCAAGAAGAACCCGATGCGCGCGTCCGGGAGGCGCCGGCGGAGCATCTCCGGGACCAGCAGGAGCTGGTAGTCGTGGACCCAGAGGACGTCCCCGGGCCGGAAGCGCTCGGCCGCGATGGCCGCGAAGCGCTCGTTGACGGCCTCGTAGACGTCGAACGCGCCCGGATCGTCGAAGCGGACGTGATCGAGGAAATGGTGGAGCAGCGGCCAGAGCACGCTGTTCGAAAAGCCCTCGTAGTACCGGCTCACCTCCGCCGGGCTCAGGTGCACGGGCACGAGGCGCAACGCGTCGAGCCGGGCGTCACCGGCGCGCCGGGCCTCCGGCGAGAGCGCCGACACCTCGCCCGGCCAGCCGATCCAGACGGCGTCCTGCCGCGCGTGCAGCTCGCGGAGGGCGGTGGCCAGCCCGCCGGCCGAGGGCGCGATGGAGACGTCGTTGCCCGCCGCCCGGAGGGTGACCGGGAGGCGATTTCCCAGGATCAGCAGCCGGCCCACGAGGTCGACACCGCCCGCAGGTTCCGCTCGCTCGTGCTGCCCATCGCTCGTTCCTCCTCCCGCGCGCTGGAGGAGCGACCATCGAGATCCGTGCCAGCGGCAAGCGTGAGCCGCCCACCCGCCGGCCAACCAGCCCCGCCGAGCAAGGGGCTGACGGGGCGCTGCCTTGACCGGGCAAGTCAGCGGAGTGTACGGTTCTCGACGTTTCTCTCCGCGCAAGATTGCCGAGCCGCCGCCTCGATCAAGCCAGATGGACGCTCAAACCACCCCCCTGTTAGCTGACGACGGGGGCGCCGCCCCCAAATCCCCGGCGCCGGGTCGGGAGCAGGTCGCCGTCGTGGACGACGATCCCGCGATGCGACGACTCCTCTCGGCGATGCTCGCCCGGGCCGGGTTCAGGGCGGTCGAGTTCGACGGCGGAGCGGGCGCGCTGGCGGGGATCGATCGCACCATCGCGGTGGTCTGCCTCGATCTCGGGCTCGACGACATCCCCGGCATCGAGGTGCTCCGGCGCCTCAAGGCGCGGCAGCGCGACGTCGTCGTCATCGTGGTCACCGCGCGCACCCGCGTCGAGGAGGTGGTCGAGGCGATGAAGGCCGGCGCCTACGACTACCTCGCCAAGCCCATCGACGCGCTGCGCTTCAGCCAGACGGTGCGCCGCGCGGCCGAGCACGCCGCGACGCTGGCGCGGGTGCGGCGGCTCGAGCACCAGCTCGACGAGCGCAACCTCCTCGACACCCTCTCCGGCCAGGGAGCGGCGATGCGCGAGGTCGCCCGCGCCGTGGAGCGGGTGCGGCGCGCCGACGTCAACGTGGCGATCATGGGCGAGAGCGGCACCGGCAAGGAGCTGGTGGCGCGCGCCATCCACGACGGCATCGGCACCCGCAACGGCCCCTTCGTCGCGGTCAACTGCGCGTCGATCCCGCCCGCGATCCAGGAGTCGGAGCTCTTCGGCCACGAGAAGGGCGCGTTCACCGGCGCCACCGCCACCCACCAGGGCAAGTTCGAGCAGGCCTCCGGGGGCACCCTGTTCCTCGACGAGATCGGCGAGATGGCGCCCGCCACGCAGGCCAGCCTGCTCCGCGTGCTCCAGGAGCGGGTCATCGTCCGGGTCGGCGGCCGCACCGAGATCCCCGTCGACGCCCGCGTCACCTGCGCCACCCACCGGGACCTCGCCGTCGAGGTGCGCGCCGGCCGCTTCCGCGAGGATCTCTACTTCCGCCTCGTCGTCTACCCCATCCGCCTCCCGCCGCTCCGCGATCGCGCCGACGATCTGCCGCTGCTGGTCGCGGAGCTCCTCCGCCGCAGCCGCATCGCCCGCGATCGCAACATCGACGCGGTGAGCCCCGAGGCGCTCGCCGTGCTGGCGGAGTACCGCTGGCCTGGCAACGTGCGCGAGCTCGACAACGTGCTCCAGCGCGCCTGCCTGGCCTGCGACGCGAGCCCGATCGGGATCCACCACCTGCCGCCCGAGATCCGCGCCCACTCCTCGTTCCCGCCCGCGCGCGCCAGCGTACCGGCGGCGCTGTTCGCTCCGGCCCCGTTCCCCGAGGCGGTCACCGGCGGCGAGCCGCGCCCCCGACCCCGGTCGCCCGCGGAGCGCACGCTCCGCGAGATCGAGAGCACCGCCGTCCACGCCGCGCTGCAGACGTGCCGGGGCAACGTCACCGCCGCGGCGCGGATGCTGGGCGTCAGCCGCACCAAGCTTTACCGCGACATGAAGCGCGCGCGCTGACCGACGCCCCAGGAGCCCGGTGCGCCCCGACGACCTCGAGACCGACTTCCGCTTCACCGGGCGACTGGGGCTGTGGGAGCAGGACTTTCCCAGCGGGGTCCTCCAGTGGGACGTGGCGATCGACGACATCCTCGGCGTCTCCAGCGGGGGCGCGCCCAGCCTCGATCGGCTCCTCGACGCCATCGTCCCCGAGGAGCGCGCGGCGGTCTCCGAGGCGCTGCAGAGCTCGCTGGAGGATCGCCTCGAGCGGTACCAGATCGAGTGTCACTGCCGACGCCCGGACGGCCGGGAGCTGGTGATCCGCCACGAGTGGAACGTCGAGCGCGACGGCGCGAACCAGCCCTCGGTGCTCCGCGGCGTGGTGCAGGACGTGACCCACCGCCGCCGCGACAAGGCCGCGCTCCGCCGCAAGACCGCGCTGATCGAGCTGCTCTACGAGGTGGCCGCGTGCGCCAACGACGTCGAGACCCTCGACGAGGCGCTGCGGACCTCGCTGGAGCACATCCGCGTCTTCGGCGACTGGTCGTTCGGCAGCGTCTACCTGGTCTCCGACAGCGAGCCCCGCGGGCTCTCGCCCAGCCCGGTCTGGTGCGCCTCCGAGGTGGCCCGCTTCCGCGCGCTGCGCACGGCCATCTCGCTCGCCCGAGACGGCCTCGACCGGGGGCTGCTCGGGGACGCGGTCCGCACCGGCGAGCCCGCCTGGTCCACCGACATCCGGAGCCGCCTGCCCGCGCTCACGGCCCGCGCCGCCATCGCCGCAGGCATGCGGGGCGTGCTCGACGTCCCGGTGCGCGTCGGCGCCGAGACTGCGGCGGTGCTCGAGCTGTTCGCGGACCACACGATCCCGCCCGACGTGGAGCTGATGCAGGCGATGCGCAACGTCGCCGCGCTGCTGGGCCGGGTCTTCGAGCGCAAGCGCTCCGAGGAGGCGCTGCGCGCCAGCGAGGCGCGGCTGCGGCAGATCCTGGAGAGCATGCCCATCGGCGTCTTCGTCATGGATGCCGCGGGCAAGCCCTATTTCGCCAACCGCTACGCGCGCTCGATCGCCTGGGTCGACGGCGGCTCCGGCGAGGTCGCCTTCCCCGGCAACGTCCTCCTCGCCGGCACCGATCAGCCCTACCCCGCCGAGAGGAACCCGCTCCTGCGCGCGCTCACCAAGGAGAGCTCGGTGGTCGCCGACATGGAGCTCGCGGCGGCGGGGCGGCGCATCCCCCTCGAGGTCTGGGGATCGCCCGTCTTCGACGAGCGCGGCCGCGTCGCCTACGCGCTGACCGCGTTCCACGACATCACCGAGCGCCGCAAGGTCGAGCGCATGAAGGACGAGTTCGTCTCCGTGGTCAGCCACGAGCTGCGCACGCCGCTCACCTCGATCCAGGGCGCCCTGGGGCTGCTCGAGAACGGCGTCCTCGGCCCCCTCGGCGGCGAGGCGCTGGAGATGGCCCACATCGCCGGCGACGGCAGCCGCCGGCTGCTCCGGCTGGTCAACGAGCTCCTCGACATCCAGAAGCTGGAGTTCGGCACCCCCACCCTCCACCCCCAGCCGGTGGCGCTCGGGCCCCTGCTCTCGAAGGTGGTGGCGGCGAGCCGCCCCTACGCGACGACGCTTCGCATCGGCCTCGATCTCGACGACGGCGCGCCGGCCGTGGTCGTCGTCGCCGACCCCGACCGCCTCTCCCAGGTGGTCGCCAACCTGCTCTCCAACGCCATCAAGTTCACGCCCCCGGGCGAGCACGTGCAGGTCACCGCCCGGCGCGTCGCCAGGAACCAGGTGCGCGTCGCCGTCGAGGACCGCGGCCCCGGCGTGCCCGAGGAGTTCCGCGCCAGCCTCTTCCAGAAGTTCTCCCAGGCGGACGCCTCCGACGCGCGGCAGAAGGGTGGCACGGGGCTGGGGCTGGCCATCTGCAAGGTGATCGTGGAGAAGCTCGGGGGCGCCATCGGTCACGAGCCCCCCGCGGGCGGCGGCGCCCTCTTCTATTTCGAGCTGCCCGAGCTCTTCGGCGGAGCGTCCAGCACCTGAGCCTGCAGCGCCGCGAGCCCGCCGGCGAGCTCGCAGCCGCCGTCCGCCCCCTCCTCCAGCGCGTCCTCGATGCGACCCGCCGCCTCGCCCACCTCGACGAAGCCGTACGAGCCGGCGGTGCCGCGCAGCCGGTGCGCCGCCTGCCGCGCGCGCGCGAGGGCGCCGGCGTCCGTGGCCGCCGCGTCGAGGAGCGCGCCGAGCTCCCGGACCAGCCCGGGCAGCTCCGCGGCGTACCCGGTCCGGAGCTCGGCGAGCGCCGCGGCCAGATCGCTCACGAGACCGTCCTGCACTCCCCGCCGACGATGCGCCGGAGGTGATCCGGCAGCGTCATCGGGTCGAAGGGCTTGCGGATGACCCCCGCGGCGCCGAGCCCGAGGTACCGCTCGATCTCGCGCTCCTGCGCCTTGGCGGTCAGGAAGACGACCGGGATGCGCGCCAGCACCGCGCTCGCCTGGAGCGCGCTCAGCGTGGAGAGCCCGTCCATGCCGGGCATCATCACGTCGAGCAGGATCAGATCGGGGAGCTCGCGCCCGGCGGCGGCGATCGCCTCCGGCCCGGAGGCCGCCAGGATCACCGTCCACTTGCCCACCCGCGCCAGGCTCAGCTCGGCGACGCGGCGGACGTGCGGCTCGTCGTCCACCATCAGCACCTTCTCGATGGCCACCCGTGGCATCGTCCCAGGGTATCACGCGGCCGCCCCTCGCGCGCCTCGCCCCGCCCCGCCGGAGGCGCTAGAGCCGTGGCAGCGCCCCCATGAAAAACCAACCGCCCGGCGACGGCCCGACCGACCTCTTCCTCTCCCTGACGCCGGACAAGGTCCTCGAAGCGGTCGAGGCCGCGGGGGTGCGGGTCAACCCCCTCTGCTACCCGCTCAACTCGTTCGAGAACCGGGTCTACGAGGTCGAGTGCGAGGACCGGACCCGCATCATCGCCAAGTTCTACCGCCCCGGGCGCTGGAGCCGCGCGCAGATCCTCGAGGAGCACCGCTTCCTCGCCGAGCTCGAGGAGGCCGAGATCCCCGTCTGCCCGACCCGCCCCTTCCCCGACGGCGAGACCCTCAAGCCCATCGGTCACATCCTCTACTGCCTCTTCCACCGCACCGGCGGCCGCGCCCCCGACGAGCTCGACGAGGCCCTGGCCGAGCGCCTCGGCCGGCTCGCCGCGCGCATCCACAACGTGGGGGCGGCCGGGAGCGCGACGCACCGGGTGAAGCTGTCGGGCGACACGATGGCCCGGGAAGCGCTCGAGTTCCTGGAGGCCAAGAAGAGCGTCCCGGCGCGGCTGGAAGCGCGCTACCTCGAGGCCGCGAACGAGATCGCCGACACCGCCGACGCGCGGCTGCGCGGGGTCGAGACGCACCGGATCCACGGGGACCTCCACCTCGGCAACCTGCTCCTGCGGGACGGCGTCTTCCACGTGCTCGACTTCGACGACATGATGACGGGCCCGGCCGTGCAGGACCTGTGGCTGCTCCTGCCCGGGCGCGACGCGTTCACGCAGCGACTGCGGGGCGTGTTCGTGGGGGCGTACGAGGAGCTGCGGCGCTTCGACCGGGGGACGCTGCGGCTGATCGAGCCGCTGCGCGGGCTGCGGATGATCCACTACGCGGCGTGGATCGCGCGGCGGTGGCACGACCCGATCTTCCCCCGCACCTTCGTCCACTTCGGCACCGAGGCGTACTGGGAGGAGCAGACGCGGGATCTGGAGGAGCTGTGCGAGGTGATGCGAGGGGAGGACGGCGGGGCGAGGGTGGTGCCGGTGGAGGAGGGGTTGTCGAACAAGGACTACTTCTGGGACATGGAGTGAGGGGGAGGCGCCAACCCAATGCCCATCACCCGTCCAACCATCACACCATCGCGGGACAACTTGGCTTGAAGAGCGCTTCGAGATCGAGCGCCTCGTCCGGCTCGGCCGTACGGCCGTGAAGCGCCGAAAAATCCGTTTAAACGCTGACAGCCGAGCGCGCTGACGCGAGCGGTCTGCATTAGGGTCACGTCGCCCGAGCCTCCCGGACAGCGTCGAGAACCTGCGTGAGCGGGGCGACGAGTTCGTGGGGGAGCGAGGGTGGGAGGGGTGGGATGTCGCCCGCGGCTAGAGCGCGGAGAAACGGCGCCAGAGTACCGAGCGGGGCCGGGAGCTTGGAGAGCGTAGCGAGGCTTTGCTCCTCATCAGCGCCCAAAGGGGTGCGAGCGAGGCTCTTCTGCACAAAGGCCCATGCGAGCTGCATGAGGGACTGGACCGTCGTCTGCGAGAGCGCAATGGCGTCGCGCTCCCGCTCCCAGGCCGCGACGTCGGTCGGGTTCTTGCGCGTGCGCGCGATTGTCGCGAGAGTCGCATAGTCATTACGAACGGCTCTCAGCCCAAGATGCTCATTAATTTCACGGGAGGTATGAGCATGCTTTTCGGCCTGATCGACATTGCCAAGAAGCAGATGAGCCTGTGCGAGATTGCGCTGGGACTTTGCTTGCCCCAGCGAATCCTTGAGCTCCTGGTAAGTTTTCAGAGCCTCGTTGCTTACTTGTACCGCTTGAAGGAGACACTCTTTTGCGCGCGCCTCCTCTCCTTGCGCCCGAGCGGCCTCGCCCTCAAGCTGAAACACGACTCCGAGGTTCAAAGCGCAAGACGCCATAGTTGACCGATCAGCTCGTCGCATAGCCATTTCACGCGAACGCCCATACCATGCGCGCGC
>Ga0302283_1003377_pt1 | contig 12374 bp, 8 predicted proteins | sample III_Fen_E1_4_FD_198770 | JGI IMG/M metagenome (GOLD analysis project Ga0302283, IMG submission 198770) | Peat permafrost microbial communities from Stordalen Mire near Abisko, Sweden - III_Fen_E1_4 | ecosystem: Environmental > Terrestrial > Soil > Wetlands > Permafrost | place: Sweden: Abisko...
ATACTGCGCTGGCCACGCAAGGCCAGGCGATCTTTGCGCGAACGACCGAACAGGGTGGATGCGCCGATTGCCACGGCATACGGCAGGGAGACTTTCGCTTCCCCAATCAGACCTGGGCAACACCAATCCTCGACGTCGGCACCGACAGCCGGGAGCATGATATTCTGGGCTTCAAAGTCAAGACCGGTGGACTTGTGGGCGCCAGAATCCCGCCGCTGACTGCACCCCTGCAGCCGGTCGACGCGGCGTTCAGTGTTCTGGCCACGTCGGTCCTTGGTTCCATCTTGCAGGAACTCGGACAAGAACTGGGCGTCCCGGCGGTCTCCGCTCGCACCGCGCAACTCCTGGGCGTGCCGGCGCAATCGATGGTCGGCACGGCGACGTCGTCCCTGAAGGGCGCGTTCATTCCGGCTCCGACCACCGGCTATCCCTACGAGTCTCGCGTGCTGCAGGGGGTCTGGGCGGTCGCGCCTTACCTGCATAACGGCTCGGTGCCGACGCTGGCCGAGCTGCTCAAGCCGGCGGCCGAGCGGGTGAAGTCGTTCAAGATCGGGCCAGCCTATGACATCGTGAACGTGGGGCTGGCCGCCGAGCAGACGAAGTTCAACTACACCCTGGAGACGACCGACTGCGCAGACCGGAACTCCGGCAACAGTCGGTGCGGCCACGAGTACGGCACGAAGCTTCCAGCAGAGGAGAAGCGGGCGTTGCTGGAATACCTGAAGACGCTCTGACCGACGAGGCGGCGGCGCTGCGCGGCGCAGGAATTCAGCCGCGCAGCGCCAAGTTGACCCGATGATCCTCCTGCCAACGCGCCGTGTGCCAAGACGGCGCGCTGGCATGGAGTGTGATCGACACGCGCCTGACCCGCGCGGAATCCCATGATCAACGAATCAGGGACGAAGGAAAGCACATGAAACCCTTGGTGGCCCACTGTAAGCCGTTGGTCTCCCGCCTGGTCGGAGGCTTGGCGCCGCTTGCCGTTGCCCTCGCCCTGCTTGCGCCCTGGTCAACGCCAAAGGCGCAACCAAGGCCGCTCGACCAGGGAGCCGACTGGACCGACGCGGCGCGCAACGACTACTACACGCTGGACCAGGGCTCGCGCATCATGCCGCTGCGCTGGATGCAGGCCTTGCAGCAGCCGAACGGCCAGCCCTTCCTGGACGGAAGCCTCAGCCGCTACGGCTACCTGCCGAACGATTCAAGTCCCACGCCGGGGCTGCCGGTCGGCTTTGTCGCCGCGGGTCCGCCCGGCGGCGAAATCGTGGGCATGACCTGCGCCGCCTGCCATACGCGGCAGATCGACGTCGGCAGCGATACGTTCCGCATCGACGGCGGCCCGGCGATCGTGGATTTCCAAAGCTTCCTGGCCGATCTCGACGTCGCCGTAGGCAACGTCCTGGGCAGCGGCACGGCATTCGACGCGTTCGCAAAAACGGTGCTTGGACCGGCGTCAGGGCTGGTGGACCCGTCCACGCTGCGCGACGAACTGAACCTTTGGTACCTGCGCTACCACACGCTGATCCAGAAGGCGCTGCCGAAGACACCCTGGGGACCCGCCCGACTGGACGCCGTGGCGATGATCTTCAACCGGCTGACCGGCCTCGATATCGGGCCGCCGCCCAGCTACCTGATTGCCGACAATATCAAGCCTGCTGTCGCGCCGGTCCGCTATCCGTTCCTGTGGAACGCGCCGGTCCAGGACAAGACACAGTGGCCCGGTTTCGCCGACAACGGCAACGATCTGCTCGGCCTGTCCCGCAACCTCGGCGAAGTGTTCGGCGTGTTCGCCGAGTTCCACCCGCGGAAAGATCCGTTCCGCCTGCTCAAGGTGAACTACCTGGACAACAACTCGGCAAACTTCCAGGGCCTCGGCGCGCTGGAGGGCCTGGTCAAGCGGCTGGGGCCGCCGAAATGGCCATTTGCGATCGACACCGCGCTGGCCGAGCAAGGCAAGGCGATCTACGCGCGGGGCACCGCACAGGGCGGCTGCACAGATTGCCACGGTATCCGGCCGGGAACCACCCGATTCTTCGAGCAGAAGACCTGGGCGACGCCGATCCTCGATGTCGGCACCGACAGCCGGGAATACGAGATTCTTGGCTTCACCGTGCAGACCGGCGAACTGGAAGGCGCGAGGATTCCCCTGATCACCCAACCGCTGAAGCCGGTCGATGCGGCATTCAACGTGCTGGCGACGTCGGTCATGGGTTCCATCCTGCAACATACCGTCCTGGTGGCTCCGAACGGCCAGGACGCGCTGGCTCTGCTGAACAGCCCGCAAATGATGGACATGAAGGGCATGTTCAAAATGGCCCAGACCCCCGGTTTTGCCTATGAATCCCGCGTGCTGGAGGGGATTTGGGCGACCGCGCCGTATCTGCACAACGGCTCGGTGCCGACGCTGGCCGAACTGCTCAAGCCAGCCGGCCAGAGAGTCGCCTCGTTCAAGGTCGGGCCGGCCTACGACATCGTCAACGTGGGACTGGCGGCCGGGCAGACGAGGTTCAACTACACCCTGCAGACGACCGACTGCTCGGACCGGAACTCCGGCAACAGCCGGTGCGGCCATGAATATGGCACGCAGCTTCCACCGGACGAGAAGCGGGCGTTGCTGGAGTACCTGAAGACGCTCTGATCGACGAGGCGGCGGCGCTGCGCGGCGGCGGACTCCGGCCGCGCAGCGCTACGCAGCCGGCCAACGCGCCGTATGCCAAGACCGCGCGACCGGTTTGGAGCCTGGTCGGCTTTGGTGCCATCGCATCCGTTGGCAATCCCTATCCGGCCAAGACGGCGCAGTTTGCATTGTGGAGGGGCCGCGGCGATGCCGATCGCTTGAGCAGCCGCCCGGCTTCCTGGTCGTGGAGGAGTGCCAGCAACGTCGGATTCGTCCTGCCATGGCCGGCCGCTAGCAGTCCGATCACCCGATCATCTGGTTAAAACGTATAACACATAGATTAAAACAATTATCCAAAATATAATCATAAACTTCGGAATAATGTCAGGAGCGCCCATGCCATCCGCTTGAATGGCAGGGCTACGCAGACCCCATGGTTCGATTAATGTAGCCTTTTCACTATCGCTGTATGACCGCACGGAAAAAAATTCAGAAATCAACTCATCCTTTTTTTCTTTCAGGACGGCCTGGACACTCAGGGCGGCTTGAATCGATTTGTGAATCGAAAGCGAGATTAAGAAACCAAGGATTGGCAAAACGATCGCCAGCCATCGAAACGTATTGTCTCGGTTACCCAGTGTTGCGACACCACCTGCCAGGAATGCTTGGGCTGCCACAAACCACGCCATTCGACTGCTGATAAGGCCATGTTCCTTGTGAAACTCGTCCATATAAAGCGAGAGCCTACGTCGGAATTCTATAACTTCTTGATTTTTGTCAATAGTCATCGATTTCGCTTCCTTTATCCAAACGCCCCCTGCCGCAGCGAAGACGCCTGGCATCCAGCCAACGCTTAAGGTCATTGCGCTGTCCTGAACCCACACCAGGGCGACGCGGCCGCTGGAACCCTTACTTTCTTAACGAAAAGGGTCAAGGGGCCTTTCGGGCAGGGCGATCCAGTGGGCGCGGCAGGATCGGCCTGGCGCTGCGCAGGCTCCGCGCGAGCGACTGGTCCGCCTCGTTGCCTGCCGGTGCGGCCACAAATACGGCACGCAGCTTTCACCCGACGAGAAGCGGGCATTGCTCGAATACCGGAAGACACTCTGATCGGGGAACTGCCGGGGCTGCGCGGGGGTCAGATCCGGCCGCGCAGCCCCGCCCAGGTAACCGCGAGCCGATCGCCAACGCCGCGTGCGGGCGGCCGGAACGGCGTGCGGGCGAGGTCGCGCCGCGCGAGCACCGCCGGCAGCACAGCGGCGATCGCCTGGCGCGGTACCCGGACGGCACGCGCCGCATCGAGAAAGCTGCGTCCTTCCGCCGCCAGCGCTTGCAGGACCGCGCGCAGCCGGGGATCGCCTGCCGCCATTCCGTTCGACGTTCCCTGCGAAATTCCCCCCTTCGGTATCGCGCCAGGTACCATGCCCGCCTGCACCGGGCGGGGGGCGATGCGGCGTTCGGCGGCGCGTTGGCGCCCCCCCGCCGCCACGCCTTCCGATATCACGCCCTCTGGCACCAGCCCCTGCGCCGCGAGCGCGTCCGCAGGCAACAGGCACCTCCCCTGCCTGGCGAGCGCAGGAACGCTGCGCAGCACGCCGGCCGCGCCGTAAGCGGCGCCGAACGGCCGCAGCGCCTCCGGCTCGGGCGCGCCGAGCAACCGCCCCGCCGCCACCGCGAGGCCACCGGCGCCACCCAACAGGTAGTCCCGCCACGCCGCCACCGTCCCGATGGCGGGGTCCGCCTCCACCTCGCGGGCCGCGATGACGCCCAGCAGGTCGGCCCGGTCCAATACGCCCGCCTCCAGCAAGGCACCGAGCGGCTCCGCCACCGGATGCCGCCGCCGGGCGCCCTCCACCACCTCGCGCCACCACTGGAGTCGAATCAGCGCCAGCATCGGCTCGGAGGCGGCCTCGCGCGCCCGCGCCAGCTCGTGGTTGAACGCATACAGAACGAACAGCGCCTCGCGCCGCGCGGGGGACGCGAACAGCGCGGTCAGGAAACGGTCCGGGTCGTGGCGCCGCACCAGGGCGCCGATCCCGCCGGGGTCTGGTTCGTCAGACATCGTGCCCGACCTGGGCCGTGCGCGACGCCCGCGCAAGCTTGAACACTGGCCGGGTGGTCCATACCTGAATGCAACTAGCTCTCACTCTGAACCCCGGAGGCCTCCCTATGGCATTTGAACTGCCCGCCCTACCCTATTCCACGTCCGCGCTAGCCGAGCGGGGAATGAGCCAGGAGACCCTGGAACTGCACCATGGCAAGCATCATCAGGCCTACGTCACCGCGCTGAACGGGTTCGTGGAGAAGGACCCCAGCCTGCAAGGCAAGTCGCTGGAAGAAATCATCAAACTGACACACAACCAGCCCGACAAGGCGCCGGTGTTCAACAACGCCGGGCAGCATTGGAACCACATCCTGTTCTGGCAGAACATGAGCCCCAGCGGCGGCGGCGTTCCGGGCGCGCTGGAACGCAGGTTCGCCGAGGATTTCGGCGGCGTGCAGCAGTTCAAGGACGCGTTCAAGGCGGCGGGCGTCGGCCAGTTCGGCTCCGGCTGGGCCTGGCTGGTGCTGGGCAGCGACGGAAGGCTGAAGATCACCAAGGCGCCGAATGGCTCCAACCCGCTTGCCACCGGCGAGGGCAAGGTGCTGCTCGGTGTCGATGTCTGGGAGCACAGCTACTATCTGGACTTCCGGAACCGCCGCCCGGACTACCTGCAGAACTGGGTGGACAAGATCGCCAACTACGAGTTCGCCGAGGCGCAACTCAAGGCGGCATAGGGCCTTTCGGCTGGCTGGCAGCTCACGAGCAAATCGGGCTGCCAGCCTCGCGAAGCCACCTTTCTGCTGCGTCCGGCCCGAAGCGGAACGCGATGGACCGGGCGAGCGAATCGCTCATCGCCTGCGCAAGTCCGAAATCCACGGCCGGTCGTTCTTGGTCAGATGTCTTGGGCGCCGTCATGCGGCGCCAGGGAGCGAGCCGCGCACGATTTCGCCGGCTCAGCGAAAATCGCCCGCTAGGAGGCGCTCTCCTTGGTCGGCTTCGGCTCGGCAGGCTTGGCACCCGGCTTTGCGGTCTTGAGATCGGCCGGCTTGGCTGCCTTCGGCTCGCTCTCCTTGACCGCCTTCGTTTCTTTCGTGGGCTTCGGATCGTTGGCCGCCTTTGGCGTCACCACGCTGTTGATCGTCTCGCGCAGCACCGTCACTTTGATGTTCGGCGCGATCTCGACTTCCAGCTCGCTGGACGGCACCTGGTTGCCGTCCTTGTCCTGCGTCATCGGCACACGGGACACGGTGCCGACGATTCCGCCGCCGGTCACCACGCGGTCGCCGCGCTTCAGCCCAGCGACCATCTGGCGCATTTCCTTCTGCTTCTGCTGCTGCGGACGGATCAGCAGGAAGTAGAACACCGCGAAGATCAAAACGAGCGGCAGGTATTGCACGGCGCTGGCCAACGAGGCGGTGGCGTCCTGCGCGTAAGCGGGGGAGATCAGCATTGGGGGCCGTCCTTGCGGTGAACCGGGCCGGACCATAGTTTCCGCACCCCCGCCGTCAAGCCTCACCGGAATTGCCATGGACCAGCGCCTGATCGAGCTAGCAACCCGCATCGCCGATGCGCTGGACCGCCTCGCCCCGCCGCCGCCCGCGCCGCCCGCTTTGGAGTCCGCCGAGGCCTTCGTCTGGCACCCCGCGCCGGCTCGGCTCGCGCCGGTGGCGAAGGTGTCGCGCGTTGAGATCGGGCTTTTGCATGGGGTGGAGCGGCAGAAGCGCCTGCTGCTCGACAACACGCTGCGCTTTGCCCGCGGCCTGCCGGCCAACAACGCCATGCTGTGGGGTGCACGAGGCATGGGCAAGTCCTCGCTGGTGAAGGCGACGCACACCGAGGCCAACCGCGCGGTCGCAGGCGACGACGCCCAAGGGGCCATCCCCGGGGGCGGTCCGGGGGCGGCGCCCGGGGACAGCACGAGGGGCGCGCCGGCACGCGATCTGGCGTCCATCGCCCTGATCGAGATCCATCGGGAGGACATCCGAACCCTGCCGGAGCTGCTGACGCTGCTCCGCGGCCAGCCGCGCCGCTGCCTGATCCTGTGCGACGACCTGTCGTTCGAGCGCGAGGACACCGACTACAAGGCGCTGAAATCGATCCTGGACGGCGGCATCGAGGGGCGGCCGGAGAACGTCCTGTTCTACGCCACGTCGAACCGCCGCCACTTGATGCCGCGCGACATGATCGAGAACGAGCGCTCCACCGCGATCAACCCGAGCGAAGCGACGGAGGAGAAAGTGTCTCTGTCGGATCGCTTCGGCTTGTGGATCGGCTTCCACAATTGCGACCAGGAAACGTACTTTGCCATGGTGGACGGCTACGCCGCCGCCCTGCGCCTGCCGATCGACGCGGCGGCGCTGCATGCGGAGGCGAACGAGTGGTCGGTGACGCGCGGCTCCCGCTCTGGCCGCGTCGCCTGGCAGTTCATCCAGGATTTGGCCGGACGGCTGGGGGTGAGGACGGGCTTCCAGCCGGAGAGATGATTATTCTGCCACGTTGCCGACGGTGTCGTCTGGCCGCGCCGTTTACGACCACGGTTCACGCCGCTGCTCAGCCTTGGCTTCCAAGAGGGGCTCTTTTCCGCGGGATGAGGGCGGATTCCCCCACCGTAAAGTGCAGCCGGCGTCTCGATGTCCGGCACGGTGCCGGAACTGCGCATCCCAAGCGCAACGACAGCCATTGCTTGTCCCGGGCCGCTTTGTTAGGCCACCCGCCGAATCGTGCGATCCTGCGGGGACTTTCATGACAACTTGTTCGTCTCTCGGAATCGACAGCGCCCGCGCGCGACCGGCCCCAATTCGCTATGCCCAGCCCGACCGCCCGGCGGTTCGGACAGGCTGATCCCCATGCGCATCCTGTACAGCCACCGCATCCAGTCGCGCGACGGACAGAGCGTCCACGTCGAGGAACTGGTCGCGGCGTTCCGCCAGGCGGGCCATGAGGTGCTGGTGGTCGGTCCCGCCTTCTACGAGCAAGCCAGCTTCGGCGGCGAAAGCCGCCTGGTGTCGCTGATCCGCGCGCGCCTGCCGAAGGCGCTCGGCGAAGTGGCCGAAATCTTCTACAACGTGCCGGCCTATTGGCGGCTGCGCGCGGCGCAACGCCGATTCGTTCCGGATTTGATCTACGAACGCTACAACCTGTTTCATCTCGCCGGCACGCTGGTTTCGCGTCGCGCGGGGGTGAAGCTGTTCGTGGAAGTGAACGCACCGATCGCGGAGGAGCGCAGCCGGTTCGGCGGGCTGCGCCTGCAACGCCTCGCCCGTGCGCTGGAGGCCGCCGTCTGGCGCTCCGCCGACCGCGTGCTGGCGGTCACCGGCGTATTGAAAGGCATGATCGAGGCGGCCGGCGTTCCCGCGGAGCGGATCGAGGTCGTGCCGAACGGCAGCAAGCCCGAGTCGTTCGTGGGGCTCCGCCGGCAGCCCGGCGTGACGGGCGCGATCGTGCTCGGCTTTGTCGGCTTCGTGCGGACCTGGCACGGACTGGACACCGTCATCGCCGCCATGGCCGAGCACGCCGACGCGGCCGCGCTGCAGCTTGTGGTGGTGGGCGAAGGTCCGGCCCGCCCGGAGCTGGAGGCGCAGGCGGCGGCGCTCGGAGTCGCCGGGCGGATCAGCTTCACCGGTCTGCAGCCGCACGAAGCGATCCCCGCACTGGTGGCGCAGTTCGATATCGCCTTGCAGCCGCGCGTCGTGCCTTATGCCTCGCCGCTGAAGATCTTCGACTACATGGCGGCCGGCTGCGCCATCGTCGCGCCCGACCAGCCAAACATCCGCGAGGTGCTGGTGCACGACGAGAACGCCCTGCTGTTCGATCCCGACCAGCCGGGCGCGATGTGGGCGGCGATCCACCGGCTGGCGATCGATCCGGCGCTGCGCGAGCGGCTGGGCGAAGCTGCCCGCGCACGGATCACCCAGGCCGACTACACGTGGCGCGGCAACGCCGCGCGGGTGGTCGCCTGGGCCATGACGCAACGCCGTTGAAGCCGCTTTCCGCGAAATAGAAGAAGCCGGGCTTGCGCCCGGCTTCTTCGTCTTCAGCAGACCGCGCGGTGTCAGTGCGTGATCGCGTGCTGCAGGAACGCCGCGAGCGTGGGCGGTGAGCTGCCCTCCAGCGTGGCGATGACGGAGCTGGCGCCGCCTGCCGTGCCCGACGGCGTGACGCTGATCACCGTCCCGTCGCTGCCGGCGGCAACGTGCAGGTAGTTGCCGATCGAGGTCAGGTCACCGGCCCAGTTGGTCTGCGCCAGCGTTGTGCGCAGGTCGAACTTATCGCCATTGGTGAGCACGTGGCCGGCGATGGTGTCGCTGCCCTTGCCAGCCGCCGACAGGACGATGGTGTTGTTGGTGCCGGTATCGGTCAGCGTGTTGTTGCCGGCGCCGGCATTGATCACGTTGTTGCTGCCGCCGACGTTGATCATGTCGTCGCCCGTGCCGGTGGTGATCGTGTTGCCACCCTGCAGGGCCGAGACGGTCTCCGTTCCGCCTGTCGCCGTCAGCGTGTTGCTAGTGCCGCCGATGAAGATCATGTGGTCGCCGGCGGTGGCGGTGATAACGGCGTTGCTGACATTCACCACTGGGGTGGCGTCGTTGGCCGCGATGCTGATCGTGTTGGCCGCACCGCCGCTCGTTGTGGAGGGGGCCACCGCTGCCACGCTGGTGGCGGCGAGGACGGTGGTTCCTGCGGCGGTGACGGTGATCGGGACAGTCTTGGTCACTTCCACGCCGGCCTGGTTCCAAACGTCCACCGTCAGCGTGCCAGTGCCAGCGGAGGCCGGTGCCGTGAGTTTCAATGACGCGAGATCGGCGTTGAGCTGCGACAACGAGCCGGAGAACGATGCGCTGTTGGCGTAGGTGGTCCCGTTGATCACGAACGAGCCGGTCGTGTCGTAGACGTTCAGCGCCATCGTACCGCCGTTGCCGGCAGCCCAGGCATCACTGATCGAAACCCCGGACACGGCGACGGTGCTGCCAGCGCTGACCGACTTAGCGGCGGGAACGTTCACGACCAGGTCGTTGGGACCTGTGACGCCGCCGGAACCGGTGCTGCCGGTCGAGCCTGTGCTACCCGTCGAGCCCGTGCTGCCGGTCGAGCCGGTGCTACCCGTCGAGCCCGTGCTGCCGGTCGAGCCCGTGCTACCCGTCGAGCCCGTGCTGCCGGTCGAGCCCGTGCTGCCAGTCGAGCCCGTGCTGCCAGTCGAGCCGGTGCTACCCGTCGAGCCCGTGCTGCCGGTCGAGCCCGTGCTGCCAGTCGAGCCCGTGCTGCCAGTCGAGCCGGTGCTACCCGTCGAGCCCGTGCTACCCGTCGAGCCCGTGCTGCCGGTCGAGCCTGCGGGCACAACCTCGATCAGCAGTGCATCGCCGCCCAGGCTGACTGTCACCGTGTTCGTGTTGTTGACGGTTTGGGTTGCCGTCGTGCCGGTGATCGGATCGAACACCTTGATCGCCGAGGCGTTTGCTCCCAGCGTCAGTGTAACGTTCTGCGTGGTGCCGGCCTCGTCCCAAACCGCGATCCAGTCGGTGCCGTCCGACTTTTGCATCAGCAACGAGTTCTCGCCGCTTCCGCTCAGCGTATAGTTCAGCGAGCCGGGCGTGAAACTTGCGGCTTTGCTGCCGGTATCCTTCAGCAGCGTGGTCACGTCGTGCAGTGCCAAACCGGCGGGCTTTGCCGTTCCGTCCTGGTTCATCAGCCCGAAATTGCCGGAACCGTCGTCGAACAGCGCATAAAGATAGGTCTTGACGTCGCCTTGCTGATAGGCGTCCAGCAGGCCGTCGATCGTGTATTGCGCAGCCAACGACTGGCTTATGGTGTTGGTGTCGTAGCCGAATTCGGTGTTGATGACAGGCCGCGAGGAGGCAGCCAGCAGTGCATCGGCGTTGAGCTGTTGGATGGCGGAGAGCGGCGCGCCGCTGGGGTAGGTGTGGGCGTTGGCGTAGTTGCAGTAGGCGGACAAGTCGCCGACCTTGTCATAGTCGCCATGCCAGTTGTTGGCCGCGGTCCAGCCTGCACCAAACGATATGTTAATCACCGGCAGTCCGAGCTGTTGCCCCGCCGCATAAACTTGCTGCTGGAAAGACGCCGCGGCCTGCACGCTGTTGCCAAGCCCGGCCGGGTAGGAGTCGTCTTCCTCGTTGCCGCCCTCAAGGTAATTCAGGATGCCCTGGGCGGCGAGTTGCTCGCCAATCGGCAGGGCGTTTTGCATGTCCGCGACGCTGCCCTCAGGCAAAAAGTCAACGAATTTGGCCCCCGTCGCGTTGGCCACCTGCTGCCATAGACCGTTGGCGCCGACATCCACCGAGCTCTGCGCCGAGTCGCGAAGGTTCGTTACCCCGAGGTAGTTGATCGCGGCCTCGGTGACCGAAAGGTTCTGATAGCCGTAATTCTGGAAGTCGAGATGCGTGTTCACGCCGATCGAATTGACGAAGCTTTGGGTAGTAATGGCCTGCTGCGTACTCATAAGACTACTTTCCTATCATGATGGCGCGCCGCTCCTTGGAAGACCAGAAGGCTAGGTCCACGATCCAGCAAATTGGAACGAGCGCGATTGCGATGATCCGGTGGCGAAAAAGTTGTCGGAGCCTCCGCTTCTCGAAAAAATGCCGAGCCTGCAAGGCCGGCATCACGGGGTTCGATCCTGCTGCCGATCGGTCGCGAGAAATTTACCGGTCATCAGGGGCAAACTCTGTCTACCGCCTTGCACCGCCGGAACACAACAGTTCTTGAGCGATGAACGGACAAAAGCAACTATTTCGAACTGCTCGCCAATCGCGGGCTATCGGTTTTGGGACCAAACTCCTATTATCACGCCAACGTGAGCGTCTGTTGCCCGGAAGCAACATGCTGTGGCAACTCAAATCACACAGGGGGATACATCAGCACTGTATTAACGCAACGTTACTGGTCGGCCTTATTCGTTGCGCCAGGACAATGCTGCGACAGTGCTTGCATCCAGCGCCGCCTGCAACGTCCAGGCTGCCGCCATCCGGTCGACCGAAGCAGCTCGCTTGCGCCGGCTGACGTCCGCCTCGGCGACCAGAAACCGGTTCACCGCAGCCGAGGACAGCCGCTCGTCCCACAGCGCCGCCGGCAGGCCGGTCGCCTCGGACAGCGCCATCGTCCAGTCCCGTGCCGCTTGCGCCGCAGGCCCCAGGCTGCCGTCCAGCGACAGCGGCAGGCCAACGACCAGGCCGCCCGCCCCCTCCTTGCGGGCGATCGCCAGTACCTCGGCGGCGTTGTCGCGCAGCCGGCCCCGCCGAAGCTGGCCATACGGACTGCCCACGCGAAGCCCGACATCGGACAGCGCCACGCCGATCACCTTTTTTCCGGGATCCAGCCCGATCAGCCGCTGCTCGTGAGACAGCGCCTGGCGCAGCGCGGTAATGGAAAGTAACGTCATGACGCGATGTTTACGGCATCGAAGCTGGATTGCCGATCGTCCGGTCAGGCGAATCAGAGCCGGAAGGCAGCAGCAGGGCGAACGCACCGGCCACCCCGCACAGGACCAAGAGCACGCCACCGCGACGTCGCACGTCTCCTCCTTGCGATGAGGCGGACCATGGAACCGGCGCCCCGTTCGCTACCGTGATGGATCAGATGTCAGCCTGCGGAACCGCGTTGGCGGGTGTCATGGTGCGCGGCTTGTTCTCAAGCGGCTCTCAGGCGATCGTATCGCGCTTCTGTTGCGGCCTTCGCGTCGGCAGTCTGCAAATAGGATCCAAA
>Ga0302283_1003389_pt1 | contig 12349 bp, 7 predicted proteins | sample III_Fen_E1_4_FD_198770 | JGI IMG/M metagenome (GOLD analysis project Ga0302283, IMG submission 198770) | Peat permafrost microbial communities from Stordalen Mire near Abisko, Sweden - III_Fen_E1_4 | ecosystem: Environmental > Terrestrial > Soil > Wetlands > Permafrost | place: Sweden: Abisko...
AAACCTTCCCGGGTCGCAGGACTATCGCAGTTCACAAGAGCAGAATGTTTCCACGATCTCGACGGATTCCACCGATTCCGCTGACACAGTGGTGGTAGGTGGGGCGGCGGCGAATACAAGGCCATCGCCAAGGGCCAGCGGCATCAGATCCTCGCGTGGGGGAGCGAGTGGATGTTCTTCGACGCGCCGTTGAGGCCGTTCTTTGACGCGCCGTCGAAGCCGGAGAACGGGCCGTACAGCGCGACGGCCGCGGCCCTGCCCCGTGCTTCTCCACCTCCACCGCCGCCGAGCGCGACGGAGGCGTTGATGGCGGAGCTGACGCAGCTGAGGGAGATGATGCGGGAGTTCTGCGCCGCGCGCACCAGGCCTCCTTCCTCGTCGCCGCAACAGGAGTCCGTGCTTGCGGAGATGATGCGCCAGCAAGGCGAGATGACGCGCCTCTTGCTGGGGGCGCTCACGAAATCGCCGGAGCCGCCTCCCAACCTGCCGGACCCGATGAAGGCCGCCCTCGAGCTTCTTGCTGCGCTCCGGCAATTGGCGCCCCCGCCCGCACCCCTGCCGGCCGCGTCGGATCCGATGAAGGCTGCGCTCGAGCTTCTTGTGGCGTTCCAGCAGTTGGCGCCCGCACCCGCGCCCGCACCCACGTTGGCTGAGCGGCTCGCGGAGCACAAAGCGCTCCGCGAGTTCGCTGTCCCGTGCACCCCTTCCTCGCCCGCATCGGAGCTCGCAGAGATCAAGGATCTGATTGGCTCCGTGATGAGCGCCGACACGCTGCGAAAGGCCGTGCCGGCCGCTGAGCCGGACCACGCCGAGCCGTCTACACGACGCGAGGCACGGCTTTGTCGCGTGCCTGATGTCGGCCTGGTCCGCGTCGTCGAGCCGGAGCCGGGGGCGTATCCGGCACCGCGGTTGGCCGAGGTGCGGCCAGCCGAGATGCGAGAGCAGATCCGCCGGGACCCGGCACTTCGTGAGAAGGTGCTGCGTGAGCTCGGGCTCGACGGTCTCCTCGTGCCCGCCTCTCCGGAGGCGCCGGCGCTGCTTCCAGCCCCGGTCGCCGGCGCAGATACGAGCGAGGGCTCACCGCGCGCCAGCGCGTTCGATGGCCCCAGGCCGACGCACCCCGGTTCCCCGAGCGAGGCATCAGGCATCGGCGATGCCCCCGCACCGATGTCGTCGACCGTGTCCGTTCCGTCGGCCCAGGCAGCCAGCATGAGCAGCCCGAGACGTTCCACGGTCGAGGCGCCGGCCGGTCGGGTAGGGGATCCCGTCGCTGACCTCCGGGCGGATGACGGTCCCCGCGCCGAGGCGTCGCTGGTGCCCGTTGCCCCGAGCCCGACCCACAAGGCGTCTCACGCTGAGGTGTCCCCGCAGCTCACGAGCGCCGGGTCTGCGTCCGGATCTGGGCCTGCCGCGCCGCCGAAGGCGCTCGAGCTCCCGGAGCGCTTGCCGGTCGTGGCGCAGCAGCCCTCGTCACCGGAGGAAGTCGGCCGCGCCCGGACCATGCTCCAGCAGCTCGCCGCGATGCCAGACGCCGAGCGGCGAAGGGGTTTTGCAAGCGTACCGGGGCTCGATACCGGCATGGCGGGTGACCTGGCGCTGGCCATGCTGGACGTGCCTGCGTACGCGTGGCCGATGGTCATCCAGCGAGTGCCGGCCGACGTTGTACGCGCCCTCGCTGGCGCGCTCGGGAACGAGGCGGTGACCTCCCGAGTCGCACGCACCTCGAGCTCACTCGATTCCCTCAGCGCTGGGAGAGAAGCGTGACAAATCCTGACCAAGTCAACGCGCGAACGATGCTCGCCGCAGCCGAAGCCGATGGGGCGCTCGACGTCTTCGTTCGGGCTGGGCTCACCCGGGATCAGTTGGCCCCGTTCCTCAGCTTCATCGAGGGCGTCATCGACGCGCAGCTCACCCGCGAGCGCCTTGCGGACGAGCAAGGGCAACGCGAACACGTCGCGGCCGAGCGCCTCGAGCGCGAGCGACGCGAACGCGAAAGCCTTCCACTCGAGCAACATTCGCCGATCTGTCTTCCAGGGGCCGGTCGGCGCAGGACCCTCTGCCCCCGGGGCTTGATCGGGGCGATCGGGGCGCGCCACGAAGCCGCGCATCGATCCGCACCGAGACGGGCACCCGGAATGCGACAAGCGCGCGCGGCGCTGAGCTTCCTCGATACGATCGAACATGAGCTGGACCAATTGGGTGATCCGGCGACCATGACGCCGGCGGAGCTGGCCGACCACGTCGCTCGGATCGTCGTCGGCCCGGTCGGCAAGCTCAGCATCGCTGAAGCCACCGCGGTAGCTCGTGCCGTGCTTCTCCCCGCCAGCGACCGCGCCCGTGGTAACGCGCGCCATCGTGGGGGGCATCCTCGTGAGCGGAGGGTGAGGCGCTGCTCGCACCGCATCCGCGGTCGGGGGCCTCGCGCCCCTGCACTGGCAGACGCCCCACCAGAGCCACCATCACGGGACGCGGGCACCCTTGCTGCGGGGTGCGCGTGATGCGGCGCGCGTTCCTTCCGGTCGACTGCCGCACGACGACTGCGGTGACGAGCGCTGCCGCCGCCAACGACGACGCTCTCGCGCTCGCCGGCGATGACCGTGACGGCGTCGAAGTCTTCGACGATAAGGCCGACATCGAAGACGCCCGCGTCGCCCAGCAGGGCGCCCCGGAGTCGGCGGCCCCCAAGAACGATCTCGGCCTTCCCCACGGCGCCGTGGCGGCCGCCTCCCGCTCTGAACCGGCGGCGGCGAGCGAGGTCAAGTCCTGGGGAGATGCGCCCCCCTCCACGATCGAGGCCTACCTCGAGGACTGGACCGACTACTTCGCCACCGATCCAGGCTGGAAGCAGATCTTCTCGGTTGCGGAGGCGCGCCGCGAAGGGGAACCCGATCCGCTCGCCCACCGCATCTTCTGCCGCCGCCTCGCCGCGGCGCTGATCCCGACGCCCGAAGAGTCGTGCGGCGCCCCGAGGGTCCGATCTTGGGGGCCGGCGCCGCCCTCGACCGCCGTGGGCTACCTCGTTCGCTGGTTCCAGTACAACGCCTCGCTCGCTCCCATGGATCTGGCGGGCTCGACGCCACCGTCCACCGCGTCACCCGCCGTGGAGCAGGTGCCGATCGTCGTGCCGCAACCCGTGGCACCGTGCCTGCCTGGACTCCTCTCGCCCGCGATCCCGGTGGATGCCTCGACCCTTGGGCTCACCGTGGCGCCGTACCTCCAACCGAGCGTCGCAGAGTTGGCCGCGACGGCACGACCTACGGCCGCGTCGCAACCGCTCGTCGCCGAAGTGCGCGCGGTCTCGCCCGAACCGTTTTCGTCCTCACCATCTGCGACCGCGCACCCACCGGCACCTCCGTCACCCGTGGCGCCGTCGGCGCCACCACTGCCTCCTCCCTCTTCTCCAGCGCCGACCGTTTGGGCCTCGCCCCGCCCCGCAAAGCCCGTCGTCGCGCCTGCCTCGACCTCCGGCACCGCATCGGAGCCGCCACAACACGCGCCCCCGAGCCCTCGCGGTAGGGGGGTGGGTCGCGTCCTCTCCGTCACCACCTTCGTCGGCATCGACGACGTTGAGGCCGCGCTCGGTTGCAAGCGGTCGACCGCCTACGAACACCTGCGACGTGCCGCTGGACGACCCCCGGGAGCGCGTGGCTTACTCCGCGTGCCGCTCGCGCGGTGGGAAGCGTACGCGGCGGAGACCTTCACATGTCAGAGCCCTTTCGACGCGGGAAGATCTGGTACGGCTTCGTCTGGGAAAACGGCAAGCGCCGCATGCGCTCGACGCACTGCACCGACAAAGCAGCGGCCGAGAAAGTCTTCCGCGAGCTCCAGCGCGCCGCCGCCGATCCCGATCACGCGCGCGCGCAGACCGGCACCGTGACCGCGGCGGTTCAGCTGCTCCTCTCGACCCGCGAGGAGCAGGCCACCGCCGGGCGTCGCAGCACCGAGACCGTCGAGTTTTACCGCAAGAAGAGCGGCCACCTCATCCGCATCCTCGAAGGGGTCCCGGACGACGGGACCTACACACCGTTCCCCCTGCACACGCTCCGCGCCCATCATGTGGACGCCTACATCTCGCGCCGCCGCGCGGAGAAGGTTGGCGAGAACACGATCTCGAAGGAGCTGGTCACGCTCCGGGCCGCGCTCAAGCTCGCGAAGCGGGCGGGTCTCTGGAAGGGCGACCTCGGCGAGATCATGCCCGTCGCCTTCAGCCCGGAGTACAAGCCGCGGGAGCGGTGGCTTCCCGTGGACGAAGTCCAGAAGCTCCTCCCCCACCTGAGAGCCGACTGCGCGGCGCGGGTTGCGCTCATCCTCGCCACCAGCGCGTGTGCTTCCGAGAGCGATCACGTCCTGCGCGAGGACGTCGACCAGGAGACCGGCCGCGTGCTGCTCCGCGGGACCAAGCGGCCAACCCGCTGGCGCACGGTGCCGATCGTGACGACGTGGCAGAAGTCGCTGCTCGCCTACTCGGTAAAATTTGCCGAGGGGACCGACGGCCGACTCTTCGGCCCGTGGGGCAACATCCGGCGGGACCTGATCGCCGCCTGCAAGGCCGCCCAGATCGCTCCCTGCTCGCCGAACGATTTGCGCCGGACCCACAGCCACTGGCTCCGGGCGGAGGGCGTCCCCCTGGAGCTGGTCGCGCCCATGATGGGCCACGCGTCGACCCGCATGGTCCAGACGGTCTACGGCAAGCTCTCGGCGGACGAGCTGGCGGCACGGCTCTGCGGGGTGATTCCGGGCGCCGCGGACTGCAACGCCGGTGCAACAGACCGGAAGGATCCGGGCGGACTCGGTGGACCCCCTGGAGGGGCCAAGAAGCACAAAAACCGCGGTAAAAACCGCGGTTTCGCTGTGCCCAGGGACGGAATCGAACCGCCGACACGGGGATTTTCAATCCCCTGCTCTACCAACTGAGCTACCTGGGCCAACCACTCGCCGCCCGGGGTCGTCCCCGTTCGTGAGGCGCGGGAAATTGGTCGATCTCGCGGAGCTTGTCAACGCCCTCGTCGAACGCCCACGATGATGCGGCATGCTCGTCCCCCGTCCGGCCTTCCCTTTTCTGCTCGTCGCGCTCTGGGCGCTCGCTGGTGGATGCGGTGGGCAAGATCTCGTCCCCCCTCCGCCGCCCTCGCCGGACCCACCCCCGGCGGTGCCGCCCGTGCCTGCGTTCCAGCCGGTCACCGTGGGGCCGACGGCCGAAGGTGAGGGCACCGTCACGCACCTCGAGACGCGCGAGCGGGTGGCGCTCACGGGGCCGCGGGTCGATGCCAGGGCGGGGGACTGGGTCCTCGAGAACGGCCAGACCGTCGCCGTGGTGGCAGCGGACGGCAGGGTCATCGACTTCGGCCCGAGGGGTGGGCGGGACGAGCTGGGGGGCATCAACCCGACGGTGTTCCTCGGCCTCGGGGCGGCCCACGTCGAGGTCGTGTCGATCGAGCCGACGGGCGAGGGCGGGCGCGTCCTGCACGTCGTCCGGCGGGTCCTGGAGAAGGCGCTTTACCTCCACGCGTTCGTCTCGCTCGTCGGAGACCGGCTGCGCATCGAGACGGTGGTCACCGCCGCGTCGCCGGCGGGTGCCTCGCAGGTGATGACGCTGGGCGAGCGCATCGACTGGGGCAACGTCCCCACCTGGGCCGAGGGGCATGGCTTCGTCACTCGGGCCGGCACGTTCGCCACCGACTTTCTGGCGCGTGACAGCTACGGCTCCGCGTACGCGGTGTGTGCGGAGGGGGGCCGCCTGCTGGCGCGCTTCGACGCGCCCGACGTCGGCTTCCACGAGGGCGCGTCCACGGGTGAGTCCCCCGAGAGCGTGCGCGTCGACGCTCCGACCGGGCGTCGGATCCTCGCGGTCACCCACGCCTCTGGATCGCTCGGCAAGGCTGCGCTGGCGTTGCCGTGCGGAGGGCGCCCGGGGGCGCACCCGGTGAAGGCTCCCGAAGGCCTACCCGCGGGCGCGCACCTCGAGGTGGCCCGCTGCGCCGCGGGAGGTCGCGCGCCGGCCCCGTTCGCCCGCTTCCTCCCGGACGAGGCCGAGCTGGCGCTGCCCGAGGGCTGCTTCCAGATGCGCCTCACCGCGCCGGGGCACACCTCGAGCCCGTGGTTCGCGCCGACGGCGGCGGTGGGTCGCACCCTGCCCCCGGCGGGGCGCATCCGCTTCGTGGTCATCGAGAAAGGCAGCGGAAGAGCTCTCCCGGCGCGGGTCCTGGTGCGCGGGAGCAAGGGCGTCGCCGATCCCGACTGGGGTGACGATCCGGACGGCGGAGCGGCGCTCAACGTCGTCTACTCCGAGACCGGCGCGGGCGAGCGGCCGGTGCCGCCGGGCAAGTACCGGGTCACCATCGACCGCGGCTTCGAGTACACGGCGTACGAGCAGGACGTGGAGGTCGTCGCCGACCGGACCGCGATGGTCAGCACCGAGCTCGCCCACGTGGTCGACACGCGGGGCTGGATCGCCGCGGACCTGCACCTGCACGCGATGCCCTCGCCGGACGCCGTCCAGCCCATCGCCGACCGCATCCGCGCTCTCGTGGCCACCGGCGTGGAGGTCGGCGTGGCGACCGATCACAACAAGGTCACCGACTACCGCCCGGTGATCGCCGACCTCAAGATGGCGCCCTGGCTCGCCTCCGTGGTCGGCGACGAGATCACCACGCGCGACCCCGCGTGGGGCCATTTCAACGTCTTCCCCCTCCCCTCCGGCGCCGAGCCGATCCCGTATCGCGGCACCACCCCGGGCGCGCTCTTCGCCGCTGGGCGCGCAGCAGGCACGCTCGGCGCGGCGACCGTCCTCCAGGTCAACCACCCGCGCATGGGCGGCATCGGGTACTTCGATCTGCTTCGCTTCGACCGCGACGACGTCCGCGGGTGGGCCAGGCGGGTCCCGCTCGGCGACCTCGGCTTCGACGCGATCGAGGTCTTCAACGGCGACCACTACGCGCAAATCGCCAAGGTCGAGGAGTGCATGCGCGACTGGTACGCCCTGCTGGAGGCCGGCTACCGCGTCACCGCCACCGGCAACTCGGACTCGCACAAGCTCACCTTCCACGAGCCGGGCGTGCCCCGGAACCTGGTCGCGGTGCCCGACGACGACCCCGCCCGCTTCGACGAGCGGGCGTTCGTCGCGGCCGTACGCCAGGGCAAGGTGGTGGTCTCGAGCGGGCCGTTCATCCGCTTCGAGGCGGGGGGCAAGGGGGTGGGAGAGACGGTCCCGGCGGGCGAGGTGGACATCTCCCTCCAGGTCGACGCGCCGCCGTGGGTGGACGTCGATCGCGTCGAGCTCGTCCGCCGGGGGGAGGTCGTGGGGGTCTGGACCGCCCCCTTTCCCAAGGGGTCCCACCGCTTCGAGGTACGCGTCAAGCGCCCGCTGCACCGGGGGGACTGGATCCTCGCCATCGCCCGCGGGAGCAAGCCGATGAGCTACCTCTACCGGCCCAACGCCCGGCCCTTCGCGTTCACCAACCCGATCTGGGTGGAGTGAGCGGCACGAGCGCCGGGGCCAAAACGTGATTAGTTAGAGCCCCACCTGCCCGCCGGGGCATCGAGGAAACGGACGGACGTGAGTTCGAGCTCTCCCAGGAACATGGATGCCACCCAGGCGGCCGGGGCGTTGAAGAGCGCGCTCGCCGCCTCGGGGACGCACGATTTCACCATCGCGGATGCCTCCGCGCAGAGCGGGCTCGCGCTGCGCGACGCCGGGACGGGCCTGCACGCGCTGCTCAGCGAGTACCGCGGCCACCTCCGGGTCACCTCCGAAGGCGAGCTGCTCTTCCGCTTCCCCGCCGGCTTCACCAAGCCCTGGGAGACCCGGACGCGCCTCGCCGAGCTGGGGCGGCGGGCCGGCAAGCTGCTGCTGGGCGTGGGCCGCTTCGTGGTGCGCGCGTGGATCTCCGTCGTCCTCGTCGGCTACGCGCTGATCTTCCTGGCGCTGATCATCGGCCTCACCTTCGCCGGCTCGCGCGACTCGCGCGAGTCGCGCGGCGGCGGCGTCGGCCTCCAGCTCGGGTCGGTGTTCTTCCGCGTCGTCTTCGACGCCCTGTTCTGGACCTTCCACCCCTTCTCACCCTTCGCGTACGCCGGCTACGGGGCACGCGCCGAGTACGGCGCGCGCCGCCGGGAAGAGAAGAAGGACCAGACCCCCTTCTACGACAAGGTCAACCGGTTCTTCTTCGGGCCCGATGTCCCCGAGCCCGATCCGCGCGCCATGGAGCGGCGCATCCTCGCCGAGATCCGCGCGCAGAAGGGCCGCATCGGGCTCGCCGACGTCATCCGCGTCACCGGCCTCCCCCGCGACGAGGCCGACCCGCTCATGTCCCGCCTCCTCCTCGACTACGAGGGCGACGTCGAGGTCTCCGAGGAGGGCGGCATCTATTACCGCTTCGAGGCGCTGCGCAAGACCGTGGAGGAGGCGCCGACCTCCCGCCCCGGCCCCATCTGGTCGCGCCTGAAGAAGCTGGCCCCGCTCACCGGCAACGAGCTCGGCACCAACATCCTCATCGCGGGGCTCAACGTCTTCAACCTGCTGATGAGCTGGTACGTGATCGGCCAGCACTTCACCCTCGAGAAGATCATCTGGGTCTACGAGCGGATGCAGCGCGTGCAGCCCCACTTTCCGCGAGCGGCCCCCCCCGAGAGCACCGCAATCGCGCTCGGCGTGGTGCCGTTCGTGTTCTCGCTGGCGCTCTTCGCGGTCCCGCTCGCCCGCGCCGCGTACCGCCCCTTCAAGGAGCGCCGCATCGCTCGCGAGAACGGCCGGCGCGCCATGCTCCGGGAGATCCTCGAGCACGTCGGGACCGGGGAGATCACCGACGAGGCGCTGCGCTACGCGTGGAAGGAGGCGGCCGGCGCCGAGCCGGAGAGCAAGGAGCTGACCCGGGAGATCGTCGCCCTCGGCGGTGACGTCGACTACGAGGACGGCAAGGTGCGGTATCGCTTCCCGGACTTCGAGGCGGAGGCCCGGGCGCTCGCGTCGGAGCGGGAGGCGGCGGCCGAGAGCGAGGCCAAGGTGGGCGAGGTCGTCTTCAGCTCCGAGAATTGAAGCATGGGAGCGAAGGATCCGAACGTCACCACGAGGGCGCCGGCTCCCCGGCGCCCTCGCGGATCCGACGTCACTGCGCGATGAGGCTGGCCACGATGCTCCAGTCGGAGAGGCCCGCCGCGGTCAGGGTGCGGAAGCGAAAGTAGTAGATCGTCCCCGGCGTCAGGGCGAAGACCGAGGTCGACGCCTTGACGGTATCGGGGAGCCCGCCCCAGGTCTTCTGGTCGGTGCTCGTCTGCCACTGGTACGAGGCCCGCCCCTTCACCGCCTTCGCGACGAGGTTCGCCGTGGTCGTGACCTTCCCCTGCTTGGCCGCGAGCTGCGGCTTGGTCCGGATGGCCCGCCTCGCGACGGTCATCCCCGAGGACTCGATGATCGCTGCCGCGTTCACGGGATCGGCGTCCGCGGCGGCTTGCACCACCGCCTTGAGCTGGCGCATGTCGGACTGCACCACGCGGAGCTTGGCGTTGCGGTCCGCGGTGTCCGCCGGTCCCCCCTTGTGGGCGAGCAGCTCGGCGGCGGCGAGCTCCTTGAGATCGTTCGTCGTCTGCGCGAGGAAGGGCGTCTGCAGCTTGGCGCTGGCGCTCATCTTGGCGACGACGGACTCGCACTGCGTCCCGTACCCGGAGATCTTCCGGGTCGACTTCAGTGCAGCGTAGAAGCGGTAAACAGCATCCATGATCCACCATCCTTTCGATTGTCCGAGTCGGTTCCCTCTCGCGACCTCATCGCCGCGCTGGTAACCCCTCTTCGCAACGGGCATGCCACCACCGGCCACCGCGGATACGCGGGGCCCCGGACCAAGCCCCTGCCAAGCCGCAGAGCTGGGGCACGACGCCTCTGCTCGCGCGCAGAGCGGGGTGGGACGCCTCTGCCCGAATGCACGGTGGGCGGTCCCTCGGTCGGGCTGGCGGTGCGGGCCGGTGGGGGCCAAGCTCGCGGCCGTGAAGATCCTCATCCTCGGCGGCACCCTCTTCGTGGGTCGGCACCTCGTGGAGGCCGCCCTCCAGCGCGGGCACGAGGTGACGCTCTTCAACCGTGGTCGGGAGGCCCCCGCGCTCTTCCCCGAGGTCGAGCGCCTCAAAGGCGACCGCCGCGGCGACCTCGCGGCCCTCGCCGGCCGCCGCTGGGACGCCGCCATCGACACCGCCGCCTATGTCCCCTCCCTGGTCGCGCGCGCCGCGCACCTGCTCGCACCGGCGGTGGCGCACTACACGGTCATCTCGACCCGCTCGGTCTACGCCGAGCACGCCCGCTCGGGCGAGGACGGGCCGCTCGCCACCCTCGACGCCGCGGCGCTTCGCGAGGCCGAGGCCATCGAGCCGGAGGGGCGGTCGACGGCCTACCTCTACGGAGAGCACTACGGCGCGCTCAAGGCGCTCTGCGAGCGGGCCGCCGAGAGCGCCATGCCCGGCCGGGTGCTGGTGATCCGGCCGGGGCTCATCGTGGGGCCGTACGATCCCACCGATCGCTTCACCTACTGGGTCCGCCGCGTGGCGCGCGGTGGCGCCGTGCTCGCCCCCGGGCGCCCGGATCGCACGGTGCGCGCGCTCGACGCCCGCGACCTCGCCGCGTGGTGTGTGCGGTCCATCGAGGCGGGGACGGTCGGCGTCTTCAACGCCGCGGGCGCCGACGGCGTGACCCTGGCCAGCCTGCTCGACGCCTGCCGGCCGGAACCGCTGGAGAGCGACGCACGCCTCGTCTGGGCCAGCGAGGCGTTCCTCGTCGCGCGGGGCGTGACCCCGTGGAGCGAGCTGCCGTTGTGGGTGCGCGAGGAGGACAATGCCTTCCTGGAGACGGGCAACGCCCGCGCCGAGGCGGCGGGCCTCACGTTCCGATCGCTGCGCGAGACGGCGCGGGACACGCGGGCCTGGGATTGTACGCGCGGCGGCGCCGTTCTCCGGGCCGGGCTCACCGCGGAGCGGGAGACGGCGCTGCTCGCGGAGCTCGACCTGGCCATCGAGGCTGGGCCGGCGCGCTGACGGGGGCTGGCCGGGGTTTCACGTTCATCTTCGTCCGGCTTTAGCCGCCGGCTTCGCTCGCCGTGATGCCTTCGCCGTTCGCGCTCTCCTCGTCGACGACGCTCCGCCACGCGGCCCTCGACCTCTTGCACGAGTAACGCACGCGCCAGCATCACGAGCAGGGCCACCGGATCGGCGTCTACGACATCTGGATCACGCCGGCGGCGTACGGTGGGCGAGAGCTTCCACCTCGTGGGGGCGACGAAGAGGTAGGCGGACGAGGTTCCCCTGTCGGCGACCACCAACACGAACCGGGACCACTGGCGGAGCTGCCGCAGGTCCCCGACGGCAGCTACCCGCACGGCGCCCCGGGGGGGTGTCGCAGCCACCGTGCTGGTCGTGGAAGCCGGAGGCCGGCGCGTCGGACGCGGACACGGGGCGCTGGCAGGCCACCATTTCGCAGGACACCGCCGTCTTTGCTCGGCGGCTGGCGGGGGATCCATGTCGTCGAGGCCGACGGCACGGCTCGCCAGATCGCGGCGAGTGAGGGGTGGGTCTGCGGGCTCGCCGTGAGCCCGCGCGGGGATGTCGCGGTGGCGGCGGACGGCGCCGGAGATACCCGCGTATGAAACCTGGCGACAGGCGCGACGCGATGCGGACTGCCCGGGACAGCCAGTCTGTGGGCGGCGGCCTTCGATCCCTCCGGGCTCCGCTTCGCAGTGGCCGGTTATGATATGACCATCGTCCTGGCCCGCGCGGCGGATTGCCAGATCGAAAGGCGGATCGAGACGGTTCGCGGGAGGGTTCGCAGCGTTGCGGCGAGCAGCTCGGTGCTGCTCGGCGCCGGCGCGGAAAACGTGAGCACCTGGGCGACCGGCGACTTCCGGGTGTCGCATGTCGTGCGAGCGCACCCGAAGCAGGTGACGGCCCTCGTCGCCCTGCCGGACGGTGGGTGGGCGTCGGGCGGGACCGATGGAGACCTCGCGACAGGATCGCACGGCGGCTCGCGCCGACTCGGGCAGCTCGCGGATCTGCCTGACCGGATCCTCGCGCTCCCGGGAGGTGCCGCGGTGCTGACCGTCGACACGAACGGCGACACGAAGCTGGTGCCGCTGGACGGAGCTGGACCCCGGCAACTCTTCGCGGCGGGCGCCGACCTCTATGCAGCTGCCCTCCGTCCGGGAACACCGGAGGTCGTCGTCGGTGGCAAGCCCGGGCTGCACAAGGTCCTCTTGCCCCGCGGAACCGAGGCCGCGGTAGGGTCCGTGGTGAGACCCGGCGCCAGCACGACCGCCCTCGCCTACAGCGCCGACGGCGCTCGGCTCGCGGAAGGCAATACCGATGGCGACGTCGT
>Ga0302283_1003398_pt1 | contig 12330 bp, 11 predicted proteins | sample III_Fen_E1_4_FD_198770 | JGI IMG/M metagenome (GOLD analysis project Ga0302283, IMG submission 198770) | Peat permafrost microbial communities from Stordalen Mire near Abisko, Sweden - III_Fen_E1_4 | ecosystem: Environmental > Terrestrial > Soil > Wetlands > Permafrost | place: Sweden: Abisko...
GGCGGTGACGGGCGCCGAGGAGCAGGGCCAAGGCCACCACGGCGGCACCGGCCGCGAGCCACTTCACCTGGATGGTCGCCAACGGGGTCATGCTCCTCGACCCCATTGTCGCGCGAACACGCGGACGGCGCACCACCCGAGCGGGATTCCAGGGGGCGGGCCGCGTCTCGGCCGTTACCTCGCGGTCACTGGATGTTGATGGTGACGTCGCCCTGGAGCCAGATGCCGCCGGTCGGCCAGGCCGTGAACGCCGGGTTCACGGTGCCGGTCCAGTTGATGCGGATGGTGGTGGAGCTCTCGAACAAGGGGTGCAGGTCGCCCAGGTAGTCGATGTGCATCGACACCGTTGGCTGGTCGCGGGGGAAGGTGTCGAGGTGGGCCACGGTGGTGAGCGCCGTGGGGGTGACCGCCTGGCCGGTGAGGGTCGAGAGGAAGGTCAGGTCGGACACGGTGGAGGGCTGCTCCAGCCCCAGCGACACGCCGTAGAGGTTGGCGACGCCGACCGAGTTGATGTCGCCGTCGACGGTGATCTCGGTCCACCCGAAGAAGCTGCCGTCGGACTTGGGCTCGACGAGGAAGTGGATGGTGGTGTCCTGGTTGCCGCTCACGACCGAGGCGCAGCCGGCGCTGCCGAGCGCGAGCAAGCCCAGAGCGGAGAGGGCCATGGAGGACGACACGCGAGCGAAGATGGTCTGGCGAGGATTAAGCATGGTGCTCCAAGGTAGCACCGGGTCGGTGCCGCGCCCGTCACCAGGGACAGGTGCCCGGGATGGCCTCCGTGTTCATCCCGCCTCGGGACGGCGGGCCGGCTCCTGGAAGAGCGGCGTGGTCAGGTAGCGCTCGCCGCCGTCGCAGAGGATCACCACCACGAGCTTGCCGCGCATCGCCTCGCGACAGGCCACCTGCGCGGCGGCGGCGAGCGCGGCGCCGGAGGAGATGCCCACCAGGATCCCCTCGTCGCGGGCGAGGCGGCGGGCGGCCTCGAAGGCCTCGTCCTCGGTCACGGTCACCACCTCGTCGATGAGCTCGCGGCGGAGGATGCCGGGGACGAACCCGGCGCCGATGCCCTGGATCAGGTGGGGACCGATGCGCCCGCCCGAGAGGGCAGCGGCGTTCCTGGGCTCGACGGCGATCATGCGCACGCCGGGCTTCCTGGCCTTGAGCGCCTCCCCGACGCCGGTGATGGTGCCGCCGGTGCCCACGCCGGCGACGACGCAGTCCACGGCGCCGCCGGTGGCCTCCCAGATCTCGGGCCCGGTCGTCTCGCGGTGGGCGGCCGGGTTGGCCGGGTTGTCGAACTGGTCGAGCATCACCGCGCCGGGCCGCTCGCGCACGATGCGCCGCGCGGCCTCGACCGCCTGCACCATCAGGCTGCCGGGGGTGAGCACCACCTCGGCGCCGTAGGCGCGGAGCAGCGCCACGCGCTCCTGGCTCATCGACTCGGGCATGGTGAGGAGGAGGCGGTAGCCCTTGGCGGCGGCCACCATCGCCAGGGCGATGCCGGTGTTGCCGCTGGTGGGCTCCACCAGGAGGCTGCCGGGCTGGAGGAGGCCGCGCCGCTCCGCGTCGACGACCATCGCCAGGCCGATGCGGTCCTTGATGCTGCCGCCGGGGTTCTTGCTCTCGAGCTTGCCGACCAGATCGGCCGCCAGCTCCGATCCGAAGCCCGCCCCGAAGCGGCGGAGGCGCACCAGCGGCGTGGCGCCGATGGTCCGGGAGATGTCGCTCAGGATGGCCGCCACGGCTGCCGAGGATAGCGCCCTTCAGATGACGTAGTCCTGCACGAAGAGCTTGGCCTCGCGCAGGTTGACGAGGACCTGGTCGCCCTCGACGACGCCGATCTCGGCGACCCGGTCGCGGGTCAGCTCCACGGTGAGGGGCTGCCCGTCCGCGAGCCTCAGCTCGAGGCGGATCAGGAACCCCACCCGCGCCATCCGCTCGATGCGGGCGCGCGCCACCGGGGGGCTGGGGGTGACCCCCAGCGTGACCGCGTCGCCGGCGGTGAGCGCGGGGCTCAGCTCGACGTCGTGAGGCCGCACGAAGGCGCGCACGCCGGCCCCGTCGCCGGCGCCGGCGGGGGCGCGCACGTCGAGCCCGCCGAGCGCTCCCAGCGTGGCGCGATCGCCCCTCACCTGGCCGTTGAGCACGTTGCTCGCGCCGACGAAGCTCGCCACGAACTCGGTCGCGGGCCGGTCGTAGATGTCCTCGGGCGTCCCGATCTGCTCGACCCGCCCCTTGTGCAGGACGATGACCCGGGAGGCCAGATCCATGGCCTCGTCCTGGTCGTGGGTGACGAAGACGCTGGTGATGGAGCGCTCGTGGTGGAGGCGGCGGATCCACTCGCGCAGCTCGACGCGCACCTTGGCGTCGAGCGCGCCGAAGGGCTCGTCGAGGAGCAGCAGCGAGGGCCGCGGGGCCAGGGCGCGCGCCAGGGCGACGCGCTGCCGCTGCCCGCCCGAGAGCTCGTCGGGGTAGCGATCGCCGAGGGCGCCGAGCTGGATCAGATCGAGCAGCTCGCGCACCGTCGCCGCGATCTCGGCCTTGGGGCGGCCGCGCACCGAGAGCCCGAAGGCCACGTTCTGACGCACGGTCATGTGGCGGAAGAGGGCGTAGTGCTGGAAGACGAAGCCCACCGCGCGGTCCTGCACGCGGGCGTGGGTGGCGTCGACGCCGTTGAGCAGCACCGCGCCGGAGTCGGGCTCCTCGAGGCCGGCGATCATGCGCAGCACGGTGCTCTTGCCGCCGCCGCTGGGGCCGAGGAGCGCGACCAGCTCCCCGCTGGGGATGGCGAACGACACCCCGTCGACGACCCTGGCGGCGCCGTACGACTTGCACAGATCGCGGACGACGATGCCCATGGCTACGGCTTCCGGTGGTAGATGGCGAGCTTGTCGTGTCGGGCCACCAGATCGAAGGTGGCCTTGGCCTTCTCCAGGTCGGGGGCCTTGAGCTCGGCCTCGTCGATGAAGAGCCACTCGACGCCCAGGTGCTCCGGGTAATAGTAGGCGGCGCGGCGGTTGGCGGCGTGGGCCCCGGTGCGCTGGGTCAGGCCCACGCTGGCGCCGATGGGGAGCTTGTCGACCTGCTCCCGGATCCAGGCGTAGGTCTCGGCCTCCTTGACGCCGAGCGCCCGGGCCGGCGGCGTGAAGCCGCCCCGGAAGGTGGTGTTCTCGAGCACCCCGCCGAACTTCCACGACACCAGGAGGCTGGCGACGAAGGCGGCGAAGAGCAGCGCCCGCCGCAGCCGCGCGCCGTCGAGCCCGGCGGCGCGCACCAGCGGGCCGTCCTCGAGCCGGGCGAGCGCCGCCGGCGTGATGGCGAAGACGATGGGGATGATCAGGGCCGAGTACTGGAAGTGGACCGAGAAGACCGGCCCGCGCGAGGCGAGGAGGCAGAAGAACAGGCCCCAGACCAGCAGCACCCGCCCGGGCCGGGCGACCAAGGGCAGGAAGGCCACCGGCACGAAGAGCGTGAGGAGGTAGAGGACCTTGGCCTCGCCGAGCATCGTCTTGAGGATGAAGATCGGGTTGGTGAGCAGCGAGATCAGCATCCCGCCCACGCCGTTGTGGTTGGGGATGAGGTCGTCGTAGTAGTAGGCGAACGAGTACGCGTCCTTGTTGCCCGAGTTGAACACGTCGGCCGACGTCATGAAGAAGCGCTTCACGACGACGAAGTAGACGACGCTGACCAGGATGGTGATCCAGCCGAGGCGCGTCCAGCGCGGCCGCCGCGCCAGGACGGCGTAGAGGCCGACGAAGCACATCAGGATGGCGACGTCCTCGCGCACCAGCAGCACCGGGAGGAGCATCAGCCAGTAGCTCTTGAAGCGGCCCGCCTCCAGGAAGTAGAGCAGCCAGAGCATCACCGGCACCACCAGCGTCAGCGAGTGGAACTCGTACATGTTGGCGCCGTGCAGCGCCGGGTACAGCGCGTACATCGCCGCCAGCGCCACCGCGCCGAGCCGGCCCACCCGGCGCCCCCGGGCGAGCAGGTACACGGGCACCACCCCCGCCCCCAGCCACACCGCCTGGAGGACGAGGAGGAACTCGGCCCGCGGGTAGAGCCGGTAGAGCGGCGAGAGCACCACCAGGATGGGATCGAAGTGCGCCGAGCCGTGGTACCCGGCCTTGACGAACGAGCACGCCAGCGGGTGCCCGTGGCTCGACTGGTAGAAGATGTTGTCGTAGATGCCGAGGTCGATGGTCCGCGTGTTCAGCGCGTGGTGGTTGATCACCGAGAGCCGCGAGAAGAACCCGCCGTACCCCACCCAGAGCGCCAGGACGGCGAGGCCGGCGAGCACCTTGGCGGCACCCTCGCGCAGGCGCCGGCGCGGCGGGGGGGCATCCGCGACGTCTCCTTCACCGGGGAGAGCCGGCCCGAAGGGGCCCTCGGGGCGGAGCCAGGCGTAGGCGCTCGCTCCGCCGACGGCGGCGGCGAGGGCGATCAGGAAGAACGTCTCCTTGGGGCTGTCGCGCTCGATGCCGGCGAAGGTCAGCGCGGGGAGCAGCGGCAGCGCCAGGAGCGGGCGGAGCCGGCCGTTGATGCCCGCCACGACCCCGGTCCCGCTGGGCGGCGGGGCGCCGCGGCGGCGGGCCCGGAAGCGCGCCACGGGGACGGCGACGCCGTAGAAGACGGCCAGCACGGCCAGCGTCACGCCGACCCAGGCGATCATCTTGTACGAGTCCGGCGTCAGCACCTTGTTGGTGTCGAGCAGCGGGACGAAGCCGGCGTGCCGGAGGATGAAGGCGGTCGATCCCAGCGCCACCGCGTAGAGGACCGGCCAGAGCGTCAGGCCCAGCGTCACGTGGGCGAGGCGCGAGGCGGTGGCGTCCAGCGAGGAGAGCAGCGAGGAGGCGAGGCCGGAGAGCTTGGTCCGGACGCGGGAGAGCACGGGCACGGCGTCGTTCGCTACTTTCCCACGCTTGTCAAGGGCGCGGAGGGTGGCGGTGCGACCTGCCAGCTCACGAACCCGATGGCGACGATGACCAGGTAGATGACGAAGAACACGAGGAGGCCGAAGGTTACCCCGTCGGCCGCCGCGAAGCCCAGCATCGGGAAGGCCAGCGAGAAGAACAGCTCGCGCACCCCGATCCCCGAGACCGAGATGGGCAGCAGCCCGAGGAGGCTGGCGATCGCCAGGAGGCACGTCGCGTCCAGGAACGTCATGGGCAGGCCCATGGCCCGCGCGATGAGCCAGCCCTGGAGGTAGTTGACCGCGAACGTCGCCACCGTGATCGGGAGGGTGAAGAGCAGGGGCCGCCCCACGTTGGCGCGCACCGCCGCCAGGAAGCGGACCAGGCCGCCCCCACCCTCGGGCGAGAGCCGGGCGAAGGCCCGACCGAGGACCGCCTCGGCGACGCCGGGGACGAGCAGCACCAGCGGCCCGAGCGCGGTGGCGGCGACGCCCGCCCAGGTGATCCAGCCGAGGCCGCCCGCGAGCACCGGCGCGTAGCGCACCGCGCCCACGGCGACGAAGACGACGAGCACGTAGAGGTCGCAGAGCCTGTCGACGACGACCGAGGCGATGCCCTCCGAGTAGGGGACGTCGGCGTCGTGGCGGAGGTAGCGGGCGCGGAGCACGTCGCCCACCCGGCCCGGGGTGAGCATGCCCAGGTAGAGCGAGGTGAGGAACGCGACCCAGGCGCGCCCGGTGCCGTAGGCGATCCCCCGCACCCGCAGGATCGCCTGCCAGCGCACCACCTTGAGGTGGATGTTGAGCACGTTGAGCAGCGCCGCGAGCAGCAGGGGCCCGGCGCTGGCCGCGGCCACCGCGCGGAGGATGGCCCGGGGATCCGGAGTGCGCGCGATGACCAGCACCAGGAGCGCCGGCCCCACCAGCCGCATCAGCACCCCGGCGAAGCGTCTCAACGAGGCGCCGAAAGGGCGAGGATCCACGGATAGGACGTGGTCACCCGGAGCACCTCGAGGTGCCCCTCGAGCAAGCGGCGGAACGAGCGGGGGCTGTAGTGGTTGACGTGCTCGGGGTCGTTGCCGAAGCGGGAGACGTTCTTGAGCCGGGCCAGGTTGGAGAGCATGAAGAACGGCTCGTGCGGGACCGAGAGCAGGAGGCGCTTCGGCTTCAGGCTTCGCATCTCGTCGAGGGCGAGCGAAGGCGTGTCGAGGTGCTCGAGCACCTCCGCGCAGATCACCAGATCGTAGGCGCCGGGCCCGCCGGGCAGCGCGCCGAGCGCGTAGGCGCTGCCCTGGTGCACCTCGAGCCGGGGGAAGTGGCGGCGCGCGCGGAGCACGTCCGCCTCGGCCAGCTCCACGCCGGTGAAGCGGATCCCGGGGAACTGCTCGGAGAGGTAGCCGGAGATGAACCCCTCGCCGACGCCCACCTCGAGCACCGACGAGACCGGCCCCGCCTCGATGAAGAGGTCGTGCAGGGAGGCGATGAAGCGGCGGATGAGCGCGCGCTGCACCGGGTTCTCGTTGCGGTACTTCCGGGTCTCGAAGCGGGAGAAGTACGCGTCGGGGATCAACGGAGCTCCTCGCGGATGGGCAGGTCCTCGTCGCCGCCGCGCTTGTGGTTCTGGTAGGTGAGGAACTCGCCGATGAAGCCCATGGAGAAGAACTGGATGCCGGCGAGGATGAGCAGGGCGCCGAGGAGCAGGAGCGGGCGGTCGCCGATCTTGTGGCCGAGGAACCACAGCACCGTCAGGTAGAGCTCGACCAGGAAGCCGATGCCGCCGAGCACCAGCCCGACGAGGCCGAAGAGGTGCATCGGCTTGCGCTGGTAGCGGGTGAGGAACATCACGCTGAGCAGATCGAAGAAGCCGCGGAGGATGCGCTCCAGCCCGTAGCGCGACGTCCCGTACTTGCGGGCGTGGTGCTTGACCGGGACCTCGGCGACGCGGAACCCCTCCCACGCGGCGAAGGCGGGGATGAAGCGGAAGAGGTCCCCGTAGACGGGGATGCTCCGGATCACCTCGCGCCGGTAGGCCTTGAAGCCGCAGTTCATGTCGTGGAGCTTGACCCCGGTGGCGCGGCGCACCGTGCCGTTGAAGATGCGCGAGAGGACCAGCCGGTTGGCCGGGTCGAGGCGGGAGACCTTCCACCCCACCACCACGTCCTCGCCCTCCTCGATCTTGGCGATGAAGGCGGGGAGATCGACGGGATCGTCCTGGAGGTCGGCGTCCATGGTGATGAGAATGGAGCCCTGGGCGCGCTGGAACCCGGCCGAGAGCGCCATCGCCTTGCCGAAGTTCTTGCGCAGGCGGATGCCCTTGACCCGCGGGTCGTCCTTGCGGATGCCGGCGATCACCGACCAGGTGGCGTCGGTGCTGCCGTCGTCCACGAAGATCAGCTCGTAGGCGCGCTTGCCTTCGAGGCTCTCGCGCACCTGCCGCGCCAGCTCGGCGAGGCTGTCCGCCTCGTTGAAGCCGGGGACGATCACCGAGACCTCGGCGACCTCCGGAGTGACCGCCGGCGTGACGGGCAGCGCGAGCGCCGCGGTCGCCTCTTCGGGGGCAGGGATCGGCCCTGGTGCCCACGGCTCGCCGTGAGCAAGAGCCTGGCCGATCGCTTCCTGGGCCGTCACGGGCGCGCACGATAGCAGATCGCCCGTCGACCTCACGCCCTTGCTTGGGAGAGCTGCGGGTGCGGTGGTAGGCTCCGCCCCCTTCGATGCGGCTCCTCATCACCGGAATGGCCGGCTTCATCGGCTCGCACCTCACCGAGCGCCTCCTGGCGCGCGGCCATGAGGTGACGGGCCTCGACAACTTCGACCCGTTCTACGCCCGCAGCGTCAAGGAGGCGAACCTCCGCGCCCTGGGCCGCGAGCGCCTCGTGGAGGGCGACATCCTCGACGTGGGGGAGGGCCGTCCCGGGGGGGGCGCGCTCGACCGCATCCTCGGCGCCGCTCGTTACGACGTGGTCGTCCACCTCGCCGCCCTCGCCGGCGTGGGGCCGAGCCTCGCTGCCCCGGCGCGCTACATGCGCGTCAACGTCGAGGGCAGCGTCCTCGTCGCCGAGGCCATGCTCCGCCACGGCGTCTCGCGGCTGGTCTTCGCCTCCAGCTCCTCGGTGTACGGCGCCAACACCAAGGTCCCCTTCGACGAGGACGATCGCGTCGACGACCCGGTCAGCCCCTACGCCGCCAGCAAGCGCGCCGGGGAGCTCGCGCTCAAGGCGGCGGTGACCACCACGGGCATCTCCGCGACCGCCCTGCGCTTCTTCACCGTCTACGGCCCGCGCCAGCGCCCCGACATGGCCATCCACAAGTTCATCCGCGCCATCGACCGCGGGGAGCCGGTGATCCTCCGCGGCGACGGCGCGACCAGCCGCGACTACACCTACGTGGACGACATCATCAACGGCACGGTCGCCGCCATCGAGCGCGACACCCCCGGCTTCCGCGCCTACAACCTCGGCGGCTGCCACGCTACGAGGCTCGACGACCTGGTCGCCCGCATCGGCGCCGCCGTGGGCAAGACGCCGAAGATCGAGGTGGTCTCGGAGATGCGCGGCGACGTCCAGCACACGCTGGCCAGCGTGGCGCGCGCCCACGCCGAGCTCGGCTACGACCCCCAGGTGGGCCTCGACGAGGGGCTGCGCCGCTTCGTCGCCTGGTACCGCTCTAGTCCCCAATCCTGAGCGGTCTTCCCGGGGGTGGCAACCGGAGCCCGCGCCGCCCGCGATGCCCGCCCCGAAGTCTCCATGCACCCGTGATATCGTCTCCGCCATGGCCGGCCGCACCTTCGCCATCGGCGACATTCACGGCGACGCCGAGGCGCTCTACCGGCTCCTCGCCTGCTTCCCCGAGCTGACGGCGAGCGACACCATCGTCTTCGTCGGCGACTACCTCGACCGGGGCCCCCGGTCCAAGGAGGTCGTCGCCTTCGTGCGGGAGCTGCCGCGCAACACGCCGGCCAAGGTCGTCGCGCTGCGCGGCAACCACGAGGACGCCTGGCTTCGCGTCATCGAGCGCGGCTGGCCGGAGTTCACCCTCCCCGTCACCAACGGCTGCCTGGCCACGCTGCGCTCGTTCCTCGGCCGCGAGGCGCCCGCGGAGGGCGAGCCGATGCAGGGCGACGAGCTGCCGATGATCCTCCGGGGCTCGTTCTTCCCCCCCGACGTGGTCGCGTGGATGCGCGAGCTGCCCTACTTCTACGAGGACGCCAACGCCATCTACGTCCACGCCGGCCTGCCGCACGGCGAGGGCGGCTTCCCCCACCCCTCGGAGGTGAAGACCCCGGCCGCGCTCCTCTGGTGCCGCGACGATCACTTCTTCCGGCGCTACACGGGCAAGCTGGTCGTCTTCGGCCACACCGCGACCGAGCTGCTCCCGCCCGAGCTCTCCTCCTACACGCCCGAAGATCCCAGCGACATCTGGGCGGGCCCCTGCACCATCGGCCTCGACACCGGCTGCGGCAAGGGCGGCTTCCTCACCGGGCTGGAGCTGCCCTCGCTGCGCGTCTACGAATCGCGGTGAGCGTGGTCTCCGTCGTCTCCCTGTGCTCGTTCCCCGCGGGCGCGATCCTCTGGGAGGCGCAGCCGGGGCAGCTCTCGCTGACGGTGATCGTCAAGGCCACCTTCTCCCTCGTCCCGGGCGAGGCCGTCGTCGCGCCCGAGCAGGACCCGCTCGGCGAGGAGCGGCACTGGGACGACAACGGGCTGGCCAGCCTGCACGCCCCCGGGGACTTCGCCCCGTCGAAGCGCCGCGTCGACGTCACCCTCGCCGGGCACGCCTACGCGGCCTCGCCCACGACGTCGCTGGTGGCCCGGCTCGCCGTGGGCGACCTGGTGAAATCGGTGCGCGTCACCGGCGACCGCCTCTGGACCCTCGGCGCCGGCGGGGCCCCCGAGCCCGGCCCGCCCGCGCCCTTCCAGCGCATGCCGCTCCGCTACGAGCGCGCCGCGCTCAGCGCCGACGATCCCATCGGCATCGACGCCAACGCGCCGCCGGTGCTCGGCGCCCCCGCGCTCCCCAACCTCGAGCTCGGGTACGCCGGGGAGCGGGGAGCCGCGCTCCCCGACCCTCCCGACGGCGAGGCGACCGCCGGCTTCGGCCCGGTGGCGCCGACCTGGCGCGCCCGCCGGCGCCTGCTCGACGAGGCAGCCATGTTCTGGGCCTACGGCATCGCCCGCGCCCCGCGCCCGACCGCCGACCGCGCGCCCCCGCTCGGCCCCGCGCCGCCGCGCTTCGACTTCGCCTTCTTCAACGCGGCGCCCGCAGACCAGCAGATGGAGCTGCTCCGCCCGGGGACGCCCATCTCCCTCGCTCACCTCCACCCCCGCTACGCGCTCCTCGAGACCCGCCTGCCCGCGATGCGCCCGCAGGTCTTCCGCGCCCCCCCGGAAGGCACGCCCCGCGCCCGCGTCGAGGAGATCGCCCTGCGCTGCGACTCGCTGTGGATCGACACCGATCGCGCCGTCGCGGTGGTGACCTGGCGCGGCCTCACCGACGTCGGGCGCAGCGCCGCGGGGGTGGGGCGGATCTTCGTGTCCGCCGATCCCCACGGCAAGAAGCTGCGCTGGGACCAGGTCGAGAAGCGCCTCGGCGACCACGTCCTGCCCACCCTCCGGCTCGGCCCCGACGGCCTGCCCCCCGAGGAGCCGGACGACGCCCCTCCGCCCGATCCGCTCGCCCGCCGCCACGACACGGTCAAGGGCGCGCGCCCCGCCGAGGGCGCGGCGGCGGCCGAGCGCCCCGAGGAGGCGCCGGAGTCGAGCCCGTGGGACGAGCCCACCCACTCCCTCCACCGCGGGCTCGACGACGACCGCACCCAGGCGCTCCCCGAGCTCTCGACGCGGGCGCCGCCGAGCAAGCGGCGCGCCGTCGTCACGCCTGTCGCGGTGACGCCTGTCGCGGTGACTCCTGTCGCGGTGACCCCCGCCGCGCCGCTCTCTGCGGGGCCGAGGTCTGCCGTGCCCAGGCCGGCCGCGGGGCGGCCTGCGGTGGAGGTCGACGTGGAGACCTACGCGCGGCTCCAGCTCGCCGTCGAGCGCGGCGAGGTGGGGGGCATGCTCGCCGAGCTCCAGCTCTCCCTGGGCGATCTGGTGCGCATCCAGGGGGCCTGGGCGCGGCGGGTGGGGGCGTCTCCCCGGCTGGCGGCCGAGCTGGCGCGCGCGGTCGAGGCGGCGCGGGTGCGGGGCTGATCACCGCCGGGCGCGACGGCGATTGCCCGCCGCGCGGGCCGGGCGCGTCCTGACCTGGCTCCGCGGAGCCTCCTCCTTCGCGAGGAGCGCGGCCTGGTACGCCGCGACGTTGGCCTGGATGCGGGCCGCGAGCGCGGGGATGTCGACGCCGAGGGCGGCACACTCCTCGCGGGCCTCCTCGTCGGTGGGGAGGTCCTCATCGAGAAACTCGGCGAGGCGTCCGAGCGTCTGCCGCGGGTCGATGTCCTTCGAGTCCTTCATCGTCGTCACCGTTCCGGAGCCCCGCCGCGGCGAGCCTCCTGTGCATCCTGCGGCGGACCACCGACGCTCGCTCGGGGGTCCACCCCAGCGCCGCCGCGATGTCCGCGGGTTTGGTCGCCCCGTCCGCGATGACCGCGAGCAGCGCCCCGATGTCCGGATCCCCCTCGAGCTCGTGCTCGACGACCGCGAGCAGCCGCCTCGCGCCGAGCGCCTCGTCGCGCCGCGAGGGCGGGGCGCACACCTCGCCCTGGTCCTCCAGCCACGTCACCTTCCGGCCCGCCGCCCGGCGGCAGCGCCGGGAGACGAGGTTGCGAACGACGCCGAAGAGGAGGTGCTCGAGGCTCACGCCCGCGGGCCACGTCCACTCGCCGCCGAGGCACCGCGCGAAGGCTTCCTGAACGACGTCCTCGGCCTCGGATGGGCCTGGGACGTCGGCGCATCCGGAGATCCACCCCGCACCGTGCAACCGGCGCGCCGCGAAGGCGACGAGACGGGGCAGGCTCGCGAGGAGCTCCGGGGAGCGGAGCGCTTCGGCGAGGGGGGGACGGGGTGCTTCCATGGTGCGGCCTCCGGGGTGCTGGATAGAGATGCCCCCCGAGGCGTTGGTTCCCGTCACCGGTGAGAAAATAAATATTTCGAGGGGGCGCCGACGGCTGCACCGAGGAACAAGAGGAACCGGCGGTCGGCGGACGAGGGGCGGCGAGCGCAGACGAACGCGAGAGGGCGCGGGACAGGCCGCTCCTGGCGCAGACGAACGCGAGAGGGCGCGGGACAGGCCGCTCCTGGCGCAGACGAACGCGAGCGACGCGGGACAGGGGGCTCCTGGCGCAGACGAACGCGAGAGGGTGCGGGACAGGCCGCTCCTGGCGCCGACGAACGCGAGAGGGCGCGGGACAGGGAGCGGGGGGTACAGACGAACGCGAGGGGGGCGCGGACGATGGACCGCGCGAGCAGACAGAGGGGAGGGGG
>Ga0302283_1003400_pt1 | contig 12330 bp, 12 predicted proteins | sample III_Fen_E1_4_FD_198770 | JGI IMG/M metagenome (GOLD analysis project Ga0302283, IMG submission 198770) | Peat permafrost microbial communities from Stordalen Mire near Abisko, Sweden - III_Fen_E1_4 | ecosystem: Environmental > Terrestrial > Soil > Wetlands > Permafrost | place: Sweden: Abisko...
TTGCGAGCCAGCGCTTCTTTTACGCGCTTCTTCTCGCCCGGTTTCAGATAGAAGGAGTGACGCTTTACTTCCTTGATGATGTCTTCTGTCTGGACCTTCCGCTTGAACCGCCGCAGTGCGTTTTCGAGAGGTTCGCCTTCTTGTACTCGAATCTCTGCCAAGGCAAAACACCTCCAACTCTGTGCCAATGGGCAGATTTCAGGATAGCGCATTATTGTCCCAGCACAACGGTATTTCTGTCCAGTTTTGCGGGTTTGGTCTGCGAAAAATGGTCCTGTTCCCTCGACTGTGCAAAGGCTTGCGTAGCTGTCGCCCGGCCAATCCCACCACCGCAGCGCGTAAAATAGAACAAAATGATACGGCCTTATCAGGGAATCCTGCCCACCGTCCCCGCCTCCTGCTATGTCGACCTGTCGGCACAACTGATTGGCGATGTTGCGCTTGGCGAGCATGCCAGCGTCTGGATGAACGCCGTCGTGCGCGGCGACGTCAACTACATCCGCATCGGGGCGAACAGCAATGTACAGGACTGCGCCGTGCTGCACGGCATGCGCCACGTCTACCCGGTCATCGTCGGCGAATGGGTGACCATCGGCCACAATGCCACCGTCCACGGCTGCGTGGTGGAAGACGCGTGCCTGATCGGCATGGGCTCGACCATCCTGAACGACTGCAAGATCGGCGAGGGGTCAATCATCGCCGCCGGCGCTGTGCTGCCCGAGCATACGGTGATTCCGCCGAACTCGCTGGTGGCAGGCGTGCCCGGCAAAATTCGCCGCACGCTGGGCGACGAAGACCGCAAGCTGATCCTGAAGTACGCCCAGAATTACCTGGACTACACCGCGATCTATTTGAAAGAAACCGAAGCCAAGTAGAAGCCCGTTGCCTTGCGGACTGCTGGCGGCCAGCTTGGCGACACAATGCGACGCATAGCTGCCGGTTGAAATGCTGCTCGCACAATTCGCGCGGTGCGGTACTGTAGGATCATCTTCAGAGCCCCAGCTCGACCCTACGGAGAGGATGCCTATGCAGCGACATTTTCTGCGTCTCGCCCGGATAGCTCTCCTGCTCGCAGCCTGCGGGGCCGCGTGCGCTCGCAGCAACGCGCAACCTCCCGCTCCGGCTGGCACGCCTGCGCAACCTCTGCCCGATGCCCCCGCACTGCGCCAACGTACGCCCGCGGAGAACAAGGAGAACGCGCGAATCTCAAATCTGGCGACGATCAATGGCCGGCCGTACGAGCCCCCTACCGGCAAGGTCCAGTTCCACGACTATCTGCGCGACTCCTATGGCCTGCCCGCCTTCGCGCGATCCACCGTTCGTACAATTTACAACCAGGCCCAGGACGGCCCCTCCGGCTGGGGCCAGGACTTCCCCGGCTTCATGCAGCGCTTCGGGTCGAACGTCGCCATTACCGCCATCGACGGCAACGTCCGCTATGGCATGGAGATGCTGTTCCACGAGGACTTGCGCTACATCCCCTGCCACGGCTGCTCGGTCAGGCGCAAGCTGGAAAACGCGCTGCTGTCGGAAGTCACCGCGCGCCACGACTCCGACGGTCACCGCTTCTTCACGCTGACGCCGGCCATCGCGGACTTCTCCGGCCCCATCATCGCGCACTCCTCCTGGTACCCCGACTTCAACCCCTTTGGTGGGGTGGTCGCCACTCGAACCGTTGCGGCAACCCGCGTCGGTGCGCACCTGTTCACCGAGTTCATACTGGAGCGGCGGCACCACGACCGCAAGATCGAGGACGACGAACCGCTGCGCGTGCCGGCCAAGCCAAACCTGCCGGCGCAGCAATAGACATGTGCCTATGCTGGCCGGCTCGAAACCGGTTCCAAGAACCGGTTTGAAAACTTGAGGAGATGGTCCTGTCGGACGGGCGCCCTGCGCGGGCGGCGGTCACTTCGTGACTTGTATACCGGTCGTGGTGATCCGAGACTCGTCAGTCCTCCCGCTGGTCGGCACAGGAACACTGTTTGCGACCATCGTGAGCACCAACGCGAAGCCGAGAACCGCACGCGCAGCCCGATACGCGTCACGAAGTGACCGCCCCACGCGCAGCAGGTGCGGCGCGACCCTCGACTTTCTCCGCACCCCGCACCCTTAAGCGCGACGGCCCCTGCGACGGACTTCTTCCCTCATCTAGTGAGTTGCTGCGGCAACGATGGCTGAGGCAATGATGCCGGTGGCGACGGCTGCCAGAACGTAGTTGCCGTCCACCTCGCGCCACTCGTATCCGCGCGGCGGCGCCTTCAGGTGATAGGCGCGATAGTCCACGGGCTGGGCGCGGCTCCAGTCCTCCTGCTTCATGTGATAGCCCTTTTTCCACTCGTCGTGGCGAACATAGGCGTCGTGGTGGTCGGCGTCATGATGCTCGTCGCGGTGATCGTCCTGCGCGAGGGCAACGCCGGTAAAGAGTACTGCGGAGAGCGTCGAGAGAGCTGCAAATCTTGTTAGTCGGTTCACGGTTTACCTCCTCCGATTAAGATGCGGACACTGTACAAGTGAGGCCGTGGAGCATAGGAAATTTGCAGGGGCGTAAAGGTTGCCCAGGAATAGCGCGCGGGCCGCATCCTACCTTCGCTACACTGGAAGTCCATGACTACGCAGCAGAAACAACCCGGCATTCTGAAGGCTGTCCGCGGAACTCGCGACCTTCTTCCCCCCGAAACCGCACTATGGAACCGCGTCGAGGCCGTCGCGCGGGAGGTATTCGGCCGCTATGGCTTTGGCGAGATCCGGACGCCTCTTTTTGAGGTCACCGAGTTGTTCGCGCGCGGGGTGGGCGAAGAAACCGACATCGTCTCGAAAGAGATGTACACGTGGGAAGACCGCGCGCGCGCGCAGAGTGAGAAGGCGCAGAGCTTGACGCTGCGGCCGGAGAATACTGCCGGAGTAGTGCGCTCGTACATCGAGCACAAGCTGGGCGAGCGTGGCGATCTGCAGAAGCTCTTCTACATTGGGCCGCAATTCCGGCGAGAACGCCCGCAACGGGGACGGTACAGGCAGTTCTGGCAGATTGGGTGCGAGGTTTTGGGGCCGCAATCGTCTGGTTCGGAGTCTCCCGTGCGCGATGCCGAGGTGCTGGAGATGCTCGCGACGCTGCTGGATGAGCTTGGCGTTCGCGGGTGGCGGCTGGAGTTGAATTCGGTCGGATCTTCGGAGGATCGCAAGCGGTATAACGTTGCGCTGCGCGAGGCTCTGGAGCCAGTGAAGGCGCAGATGTGCGAGGACAACCAGCGGCGGGCGGAGACGAATCCGCTGCGGGTGCTCGACTCGAAGGAGGCGGCGGACCAGGAGATTATCAACGCGCTGCCGAAGATTGCCGACTTCCTCGACGATTCATCGCGCGAACACTTTGCGGCAGTGCGCGCGGCGCTGGACGCCTGCGGCGTTGCGTACACTGTGAATCCGCGGCTGGTGCGCGGACTGGATTATTACACTCGGACGACGTTCGAGTTCACCGTGCCCGATGGATCCGGGCTGGGCACACAGAACGCGTTGCTCGGCGGCGGGCGGTATGACGGCCTGAGCGAGATGCTGGGCGGGCCAAAGGCTCCCGGGATTGGGTTCGCGATTGGAGAGGACCGGCTGATCCTGGTGCTGCAGGAGCAGGAGGGCAGCAAATCAGTGGACGCTCCACACCCCGAGTGGATGTGGGCGAAAAAGCTAGACGCGTACATCGCGCCGATGGGCGTGGAGCGCAACGCCGCGGCGCTCGCGCTGGCGCGGGAGTTGCGCCAGGCTGGATTGTCGGTCGAAGTCGGCGACGGGACGTTCCGCCTGAAGAAGAGTTTTGAGGCGGCGGATAAAGCCGCCCGCCACATCGTCATCCTCGGCGAAGATGAAGTCGCGAGCGGGACTGCCACGGTAAAGACCTTCGCCAGCGGCGAGCAGGCTAAGGTAGAGCGAGAGAAGCTTATCGAGTATCTTCGAAAGCCGGACTAACGCTCTAGGGTTTGACCACAACGTCCTCCTCGGCGAAGACGAGGCGTCGCGCGGGATGGTAATTGTCACAACCTTCGTCGCGAGCGAGATGGTTACTTGCTCGCGCAATAGAAGGAGACTAACCCGTTCGTTCGCGGGAACAGAGGTTTGCGCGGCGGTGTCTGTTATTCAGTTCTCGGTTGGACGGTCGATGGAGTCGATGACCACGACTTCGACCTGACCCTTCGCCGGCACCAGCTTCAACCCAAGCTGCTGCTCCAGCGCTTGCGAGAGCGAGGGCGCATCGGGATCATTCGTGCTGACGCCCGCATCGCCGGCATTCGGCAAAGGCACGCCGGAAAACCGGAAGTCCTTCAGGTCGAAGGTCCCTTTGAAGCCGGTCATGTCCACAATCTGTCTGCCGGCCACGTCGGGAGACTCGCCACGCAACGCATTCAGAAATAGCTCCATCGTCGCCGCTCTCCCTTCCAGCGTGGCCGTACCATTGAGCCGGATCTGCATGCCCATCGATCCTGCGGGGAGTTTGTCTTTCTGCCCTCCAGCCGTCTCGGCCTTGTCGTCCTTATCATCGGCGGGCGCTGCGGGCGCGATCTTTAGGCCACCCTTGGCCGGAATCATCTCGAACAACTGCATCTCGCGCGTTTCAAAGTGCACCTTCAAATGGAAGCGATCAGCCAGCAACGCCTGCTGCATTGTATTGATTGTGGCGTCGTGTTCGTCATGGGACATCTTCTGCATGGCCTCGCGCAGCTGATCGGGCGCCTTGCCCTTGATGTCGTACTTGTCGTTGTCGATCCACGCCGGTCCGCCGACCACTTGTGAACCTGCAAATACGGTCAATGGCGCACCCCAGGGGATCGGAACGCCGTATGCACTTGCAATGTAGCGCCGCAGAGTCGTTCCCGCATACGGCTGGTTGGGATCGGATGGCTTGATGGTCGCCACGTCGTACACGAGCGCTGGATCGTGAGGATGAAAGACGCGAACGAGAGGAGGCTGGACAGGAGATTGGGCTAGCGCTGCGACTGCTGCGGCCATAGCCATGCATGAAATGACTGCGCCTGCCCTCCGCCAATGAGTTCGCGTCACGCCCAGTGCTCCAGTCTCGCCCGATGCCGGATGCGTCCCAGCCAAGTGCAGTCACCATAGTACGACTTCAGTCGTATGTCAATGCGGGATCGGCGCAAAGGCTGATGGGTAAAGAAAGACAGCCGACAGGTGAGTTGACATGTCTACATTTTGTAGTCATAATGACTACATGAGTGGTTCTGCCATAGTCCGCAAGCCGCTGGGCGTTCGCGCAACGCCGGAGGAGCATGAGCGAATCTCAGAGGCCGCTCGCCGTGAGCACCGCTCGGTGAATAGCTTTGTACTGCGTGCCGCGCTTGAGGCCGCCGAAACAGCCGAACGTTTGCCTGGCCGGCGAACCCCGGAAGACGTACAGGCGGCCATCCACCAGGCTCAGGAACTCATGCGCCCTTATCGTCAACCTGGCCGGTCGCTTGTCGACGAATTGATTGCCGAGCGACGGGCTGAGGCATTGCGTGAGTAAGTATGTTCTCGATGCCTCCGCCGTGTTGGCACTTCTCGACACCGAGCCTGGAGCCGATAAGGTCGCTGCAATCCTGATGGATTCAGCCATCAGCACTGTCAACCTTGCAGAAATTCATACTAAGTTGATGGAGAGAGGGCAGTCGGGGCGTCAGGCTCTGGCCCAAATACTCTCGGTTGTGGAGGAGGTGGCCCCCTTCACGGAAGCACACGCCGCCATCACGGGCAGTCTGAGAATCTCGACCCTAGACCTAGGTCTCTCCCTTGGAGATCGCGCATGTCTGGCCCTCGGCATTGCTCTTGGGGCTCAGGTCTACACTGCAGACCGGCTTTGGGCTCAGTTGCAATTGCCTTGTTCCATCCATGTCATTCGCTAGACGCGAAGAACTTCGTACAATAGGAAGATCGTGACTTTAGACTTTTTGGGTAGTTTGCAGCGGACGCAGATGTGTGGTGAGCTTCGCGCGGAGCACGCGGGGCAGAACGTAGTCCTGATGGGCTGGGTAAACCGGCGGCGCGACCATGGCGGCCTCATCTTTCTCGATCTGCGCGACCGGTCGGGCATCACGCAAGTGGTGGTCGACGAGAAGGTGGGCGCGGCGCATGACAAGGCTGACGCGGCGCGGTCGGAGTACGTCGTCGCCGTCAAAGGCCACGTGCGGCGGCGCGGCGAGGGGCTTGAGAATCCCAACATGCCGACTGGCGAGATTGAAGTCGTCGCCGACGAACTGCTGCTGCTGAACGAATCGAAGACGCCGCCATTCTCGCCCGCCGAAGACGCTATTGCCAACGAAGAGGTTCGGCTGAAGTATCGCTACCTCGATCTGCGGCGCGTGGAGATGCAGAAGAACTTTGCCCTGCGCAGCCGGGTCGCGATGGCGATTCGCAACTACCTCGTTGGCGAAGGATTTCTGGAGATTGAGACGCCATTCATGACGCGGTCTACTCCTGAAGGCGCGCGCGATTACCTGGTGCCGAGCCGCGTCCATGCGGGCGAGTTCTACGCGCTGCCGCAGTCGCCGCAGATCTTCAAGCAGATTCTGATGATCTCAGGGTTCGACAAATATTTTCAGATCGCGCGCTGCTTCCGCGACGAGGACCTGCGCGCCGACCGCCAGCCGGAGTTCACACAAATCGATCTGGAGATCAGCTTCCCTACGCAGGACACGGTGTTTCGCGTGGCCGAGGGATTTCTTACTGCGGCGTTTGCTGCGGCAGGCATCGCGCTGGCCACGCCGTTTGTGCGCATGACGTATGACGACGCGATTAAGAACTACGGCATCGACAAACCCGACATGCGTCTGCCGGCGATGGTGTCGTTGACCGACGAGCTGACTCCTGAACTGCGCGAGAAATTGAAGATTGAGCAGTCGCTGCCGGTGCTCGGATTCGTGATTCCGGACGTTGGCGAATTGAGCGGAACCGCGCGCAAGGGGCTACTGAGCGAAGTACGCGCGGGCTTCGGCGACTGCGGGCTCGACCTGCTCGACGTAGCACGGCTGAACACGAGTGTGGAGTTTGCACCGCTGGCTGCGGTGATTGAGGCAAAGCTTGGTGACTCGAACCCGCCCAAGCAGAGCTTGGATGGAGCACCCGGTTCGGTGGCTGGCTTGATCGTGGTGGTGACGCCGAAGCTGGGCACGCCGGCGATGTGGAACTACGATCCGCAGTGGATATGGAAGCGCGTAGGCCAGCTTCGGCTGCAGCTTGGCACGAAGTTCGCGGACAAGCACGGTCGCTTTGTGCAGACCGGCACCGAGGCCGATTTCAAATTCTGCTGGGTCACCGACTTCCCCATGTACGAGTGGGACGAGGAGGCGAAGGTGTGGAACGCAGCGCACCATCCGTTCACCTCGCCGCACGAGGACGACATCAAGGCCGGGCGGCTGACCAGCGACAAGGGTGCGGTGCGCGCGCTGGCTTACGACATCGTGCTGAACGGTACGGAGTTGGGCTCGGGATCGATCCGTATCCATCGCCAGGACGTGCAGGCGGAGATCTTCCGGTCGTTGGGGATGAGCGATGCAGAGGCCAAGGAACGGTTCGGGTTCTTTCTCGACGCGCTGGAGTATGGGACGCCTCCGCACGGCGGGATCGCGCTGGGCCTAGATCGCATCGTGATGATCCTGGCCGGCGCAAGCAGCCTGCGCGAGGTGATCGCGTTCCCGAAGACGGCGAAGGCGATCGACCTGATGTGCAACGCGCCCTCGCATGTCAGCGAGCAGCAGTTGCGCGAGCTGCATCTGCGCATTGCGACGCGCAGCTAGGCGCGCAGCCAGTTCTCGATCTTCAGGCCTTTCACGCGCTTGAACTCGTGCACGTTGCCGGTGACGAGAATGGCGTCGAGCGCAAGCGCATGGGCCGCGATGAGCATATCGTTCTGGCCGATCAGTTGCCCCTTGCGCTCCAGATCGGATCGAAGCGCCGCGTAAGCGTCGTCTGCGCCCGCTGAAAGTGGAATAACTTCGACGGAAGCAAGCGCCCGATCCACTCTTTGCGCAAGAGAAGTAGATCCACGTTTGGCAACTCCATAACGCATCTCGCATGCCACGACAATGCTGGTGTGCAAGCTGCTACCGGATTCGGACGCCCTGCGCTCGAAGATGCGCGCAGCGGAACCCTGCGGATTGCGCATCATGTCGGAGAGGATGTTGGAATCCAACAGGTAGATGGGCATTAGAGATCGAACGGTTCTGGGGGAAAGTCCTCGATTGGGGGCATCGCATCTTCATCGGAGAGCGGCTCCCACGAGTGCAGCAGTGCCACCAGGTCTATTGGGCTCGGTTTCTTGGCGGGCTCCACAATCAACCTGCCCTTGCGGTCGCGGGAGATGATGGCCTCGTTGCCGGGCAGGGCAAACTCGCGCGGGATGCGGATGGCCTGGCTTCTGCCGTTGCGGAAGATGCGGACGGAACGAGATGGGATGGTGGTTGCCATGGCGCTCATCTCCTGCTCAGAGTATATGCCACGGCATAGGCCAAGGCAATTGCCCACTGGCCCAGCGTTTAACGCACAGGCTGGAAGGTTCGGCGCCAGCGAGTGTCGGTGGCGAAGTGCGTGAGGTGGCGGAGGAAGACGCTGGCTTGTTGGGCGAGTGTGGGGTTGCCGTCTTCCTCGGGCGTGTCGATGGACCAGTAGATGAAGAGTGGCCGGCCAACCAGATTCTCGCGCCGCACGAATCCCCAGTAGCGGCTATCGAGCGAGTTCGTCCGATTGTCACCCATCATGAAGTAGCTGTCGGGCGGGACGACCAGGTCGTCGCCATTGATGTGTTTGGGTAGCTCGACGCTCCACGAGGCAGTTACGCCGGCAATGCTGCGTGGGGAGATCAGCGGGAAGTCGTCGCGATAGGGGTTGTAGGTTGCGGCTGTGGGCATCGCGGCGTAGGGCTCGTGCTGCGCGACTCCGTTGACGTAGAGCACGCCGCCGCGCAGGTGGATGCGGTCGCCGGGGACGCCGCCGACGCGCTTGACCAGGATGTCTTCGCTGCCGTCGGATTCGAGGATGGGCTTGTAGAAGACGACGGGTTCGCCGCGACGTAGCGGGCGGTAGGGCACAATGCGCGACAGTATGTGGTTCTGGGTTGAGGCGGGAGCCAGGCTGGCGCGGTCGACGACGGCGTGGTCGCCGACCAGGATGGTGCTCGCCATCGACGCCGAGGGAATGAAAAAGTTCTCGAAGACGAAGGTGAAGATGAACAGAACGCTGACGGCAGTGACTAGGAGCGAGGCGAAAGATTGGAGGCGCGTCTCCGGCTGCTCGGCAGTGGTGGATTCGGGTTTCTTCATTCTGGCCTCCGGGTATTCGGCGACTTGCGAGTCGTCTTCTATTACGCAGTCTGCGATGCGTTAGTTCGGCGACGGCGGTTCTGCGTAGTCAATGACGAAGTTTTCGACCGGGCCGGTGGACTTGGTGAGTTTTAGGCCCATAACCTGGATGAGGAGTTGGAAGTTATCTTCAAAGTTCGTGCTTGGCGGATCGTCGGAGACCGAGATCATCTTCCAACTGAAGTCGAATGATCCGTCCAGGCCGGTGCGGTCAAGTACGGGACGATGAAGGATGTTATCGCCGGCAAACCTCGCCAGTTGCGACATTGAGGTGTTGTACAAGCCCAACTTGGCGAGACCGACCTCTCCACCGTAGCCTTCGCCATAATTCTTCGCGTACTTCTCCGTGGTGGGGACCAGCGGTATCGGCTTGCCGCTTTTTTCCAATAGGTAGACGAGACCGGTGGTCGTCTCGCGATGGAACTTCAGTTGGAAGCGGTCAATGAGCAGGACCTGTAGCATCTGACGCAGGCGTTCATCTTCGATGCCGTAGTTAGAGTGGCGCAGATTGAACTCGGTCGGAGGTATCGTCTCGACGGGCTTGGCTTCGATGTCGAACATTGCTTTGTTTGTCCAATCATCGCCGCCCGAGACTTGCCAATAGCCGATACGGAAGGCGGCGCAGATCAGACCCTTCAACGAGAAACCGGTGAAGAGGATGCGGCCGCCGGGATAGACGTTGGTTCCGATATGGTGAGAAGCGCCGGGACTCATATCTTCCGGCTTGATGGTGGCGACTTCGAATGCCGGTTCGGCGGAGGGACCGGTCTGGGCGGACGCGGCAAGAGGAGTGAGGAGGAGAGCGAGAAGGAGCCTCGCGCATGATTTCTTGAAGGACAACATTGTTCCTCCGATTATCGACCAGGCAAATCGAGCAAATGCCCGGGGCTAATCGCTTCAAATTTATCGGCCCTACTCATGGGGCCGAAGCCCCATGCTAATCCGAAAGAACCCGGACGGGCTGTCAGTTCATCCAGCGTTTGTCGTTGGGGTCTTTGTGCTGATCGGGATCGATGTAGCGGCCTTCTTTATCGAACTGGACTTTGCGGCCCTGCTTGCCCATATAGACTTCGAACTTGCGGGCTGCCCGTCTGCGTTTCGCCCGGTAATACGCATTGCGCATGCCGTAGACCTGCTCGCTGAAGCCGAAGCTGAGGCCGCGACGCGGGGCGTAGTTGAGGTAGAGGTAGCCCGCGAAGCCGGCGGAGAGATGCAGCAGCGCGCCGAAGACGTCGCCGCCTTTGAGCAGGATGGCGATGTCGATGAGGATGTAGATCGCGACCAGGTACTTTGCCTTGATGTTGACGGGCAGCGGGAAGAGCATGAACTCAATGTCACCCATGCGCACGGCGACGGCGACCAGGATACCGAAGATGCCTGTCTGGGCGCCGAAGTTGGTAGCGAGCGGATGAAGGCCGAGGACGCGGGTGTAGGTGAGAGCCGATGCAAGGACGGCGCCGCCAATGGCGGAAGTGAAGTAAAGCTCGGCGAGAAAGCGGCTGCCGTAGGTGCTCTCCAGGATGGAGCCGATGAGCCAAATCGAGAGCGAGCTGAAGAGAATGCCCAGGATGCCGAGTTCGATGAACGGGTAGGTGGCGAGTTGCCAGATCTGGCCGCCCGCGACTGAGGCGGGGCACAACCACAAATGGCCGACCAGCGCCCCGGCCAGGCCGGGCGCGAGCCATTGCAGCACGGCGATGGCGAAGAAGATCCCTACGTTGGTGAAGACCAGCTTGCGTACGGTCCCGGAGAAGGGTGGGAAGGTCAGCGTGATGGGGCTGTTGCGGGCCATGGTCTGTGCTCATTTCATCATAGTGCGAGGAAGGATGCGGGCGGGGACTGTCGGAAGAACGGTTCGAACTGTGGGGTAGCTGAGCAGCATCTGGGTCCATCGACTCCGCGCTACGCGCCGCGCTCAGGATGACAGTTCTCTTATCTGGCAGGCGCTGGTAGTGGGATCGATGGCGCGCGCGTGGGCATCGGGTAGACGGCCAGGCTGCGGTGGCCGGCGGCGTCTACTGTGCGGACGCCGAAAATCACATTGTCCTTGGAGATGGGCATGGTGACGGACGCGGCGGCATGGGGCACGGGCTGCGAATTAGTCCAGGCGGAGGCGTCGGTATCGCGCCAGACGACCTCGTAGCTGGCCCCGGCGGGAAATCCCGTGGGCGCTGCCCAGGTGAGCAGCGTGTTGTTGTCCAGGTTGTCGGTGAAGACACGGACGTTGCGTGGCGGGCCGGGGGCCAGCGCGAGGACGGCCAGCGAGGCCGCGTTCAGGCGCGCGACGTTGGCGATGTATTCGGGGTCGACGAACTGGATGAGGTCGCCGTACTGGACAGGGCCGGTGGTGCCGTCGGGCAGGATTCCGGAGGCGACGCGGACATTCTGGTGCTGGTGGTCGAAGTTCTCGCGCCACTCGGTGAAGCGTACTGCGGGGAAGCCTTCGAGGTTGAAGCTGGTGTGGTCGCCGCCGCGCAGGAAGCGGTCGCGGCGGAAGATGAGCACGGGGTGGAAGGCGGGAACGAGACGGACGAGGTGGCTGCGCGCCTGTCCCGGCGCGGCGGGTGGCGCGTGTAGTTCAGTTGGCTGGAAGTAGGTAGTGGAGATGTCGACTACGGCGCGGGCCAGTTCGCGGGAGGCCGAGTCGTTCTCCGCACCGACGCTCTGGATCTGGTGAAGCTGGTCGAGCGTAGCCGCGCCGGGTACGCCCTCGGAGAAGACGCGGACGGCAGACTTGTCCTGGCCAACCTCACCTGGGGTGGTGTCGCCGCCGACGATGTCGTTGTTCAGCACGGCTTCCAGGTCCCAGCCCTCGGACTTTGCGAGTCGCGCCAGGTGACCGCTGCCATTCAGGCCCTGCTCCTCGCCGGCCACTGCGACGAAGACGATGGTGGCTGGGAACTTGATGCCGCTCTGCGTGAGCACGCGGGCGCACTCCAGCGAGACGGCGACCCCGCTGGCGTCGTCGTTGGCTCCCGGCGCGGGGTTGTGCGTGTTC
>Ga0302283_1003401_pt1 | contig 12328 bp, 8 predicted proteins | sample III_Fen_E1_4_FD_198770 | JGI IMG/M metagenome (GOLD analysis project Ga0302283, IMG submission 198770) | Peat permafrost microbial communities from Stordalen Mire near Abisko, Sweden - III_Fen_E1_4 | ecosystem: Environmental > Terrestrial > Soil > Wetlands > Permafrost | place: Sweden: Abisko...
TGCAACGATCGGCGTCTGGCTGTTCTACGTCCAGCATCAGTTCGAGAACACGCGCTGGGCGCACGAGGCGCAGTGGAGCCTGCCCGAGGCGGCGCTGCACGGCTCCTCGTATTACGACCTGCCGATGGTGCTGCGCTGGTTCAGCGCCAATATCGGCGTGCACCACGTCCATCACCTCTCCAGCCGCATTCCCTTCTACCGCTTGCGCGAAGTGCTGCGCGACTATCCGGAACTCGGCACGATCAGCCGCGTGACGCTGTGGCAAAGCCTGCGCTGCGTGAACTACACGCTGTGGGACGAAGACGCGCAGCGGCTGATTTCCTTCGGCGCCTTGCGCAGGAAGCTGCGGGAGGCCGGCAAGCGGGCCTGAGCGGCGAGGACGCGCCTACGCCGCCTCCCCCACCCGCTTGATCTCCCACTCCAGTTCGATCCCGCTCGCCGCCTTAACGCGCCGGCGCACTTCTTCGCCGAGCGCCTCGATATCGGCGGCGGTCGCTCCGCCGCGGTTGATGAGGAAGTTGCAGTGCAGCGTCGAAACCTGCGCGTCGCCGACGGTGAGGCCGCGGCAGCCGGCGGCGTCGATCAGTCGCCAGGCCTTGCAGCCGGGCGGGTTCTTGAACGTCGAGCCGCCGGTCTTGTCGCGAATCGGCTGGGAGGCTTCGCGCGCGGCGGTGATGCGCTCCATCTCGGCCTTGATCGCCTGCGGATCGCCCTTGCGTCCCTGCAACACGGCGCGGGTGAAGATCACGTCGTCGGGCGCTTGGCTGTGGCGATAGGAAAAACCCATCTCCGCCGGGCCGAAGACGCGCCTCGCGCCGGCGCGATCGATCCCACGCGCCTCGACGAAGACTTCGCGGGTCTCGCCGCCGTGCGCGCCGGCGTTCATCCGCAGCGCGCCGCCGAGCGAGCCCGGCACGCCGCGCAGGAAAGCGAGTCCGTCGATCCCCGCTTCCGCTGCGACGCGCGCGATCTGCGCGTCGAGCGCCGCCGCGCCGGCGATCACGCGGCGGTCGGCCGTCGTTTCGATCGTCCCGAAGGCCTTGCCGCCCAGGCGAATCACCACGCCGCGAACGCCGCCGTCGCGGACGATGAGATTGGAGCCAAGGCCAATGACCGTGACCGCAATCTCGCGCGGCAGGTTGGTCAGGACATAGGCGAGGTCGTCCTCGTCGGCTGGCGAGAATAGAACCTCGGCCGGCCCGCCGACGCGAAACCAAGTGAACGGCGCAAGCGGCGCGTTGGCGGTCAGACGCCCGCGCAACTCGGGCGTCCGCCGCGCGATCTCGGCGGCCAATCCCGTCACGCTCACGCGGCGACGCCGTCGAGCGCGGCGAGTTCGGCGGGCAGCGCATAGGCCCATTGGGTGACGCTGCCGGCGCCGAGGCAGACGACATAATCGCCCGGCTTGGCGATCTTGCGCACGATGCCGGCGAGCTGGTCGGGCGCGGGCAGAACGACGGCGTGGCGGTGGCCATGGGCGTTGATCGCGGCGGCGAGCGCCTGCTTGTCGACGCCGGCGATCGGCGTCTCGCCGGCCGGATAGACGTCGGCGACGATGACCGCGTCGGCGTCGTTGAAGCAGCCGGCGAAGGATTCGAACAGCGACTGCAGGCGCGTGTAGCGATGGGGCTGGACGACCGCGATCACCTTGCCGCTGGCGGCGTCGCGCGCGGCGCGCAGCACGGCGGCTATCTCCACCGGATGGTGGCCGTAGTCGTCGAAGATCGTCACGCCCTTCCATTCGCCGGTGCGGGTGAAGCGCCGCTTGACGCCGCCGAAGCTGGCGATTGCCTTGCGGATCGTCGCCGGCGCGACCTTCAGCTCGTGGGCGACGGCGATCGCCGCGGTGGCGTTGAGCGCGTTGTGGCGACCCGGCATCGGCAGCGCGAGGTCGTCGATGAAGGTCGCCTCGCCGTTCTTGCGGTCGCGGATCAGCACGCTGAACTTGGTCACGCCGCCGGCGAGATCGACGTCGAGCAGGCGCACGTCCGCCTGCGGGTTCTCACCGTAGGTGACGACCCGGCGGTCCTCGATCTTTCCCACCATCTCCTGCACGGTCTGATGGTCGAGGCACATGACGGCGAAGCCGTAGAACGGCAGGTTCTCGACGAAGGCGAGAAACGCCTGCTTGATCGCGTCGAAGGTGACGAAATGGTCGAGGTGTTCGGGATCGATGTTGGTGACGATGGCGACGTCGGCGGGCAGCTTGAGGAAGGTGCCGTCGCTCTCGTCGGCCTCGACCACCATCCAGTCGCCGCCGCCCAATTTCGCGTTGGCGCCATAGGCGTTGATGATGCCGCCATTGATGACGGTGGGATCGAAGCCGCCGGCGTCGAGCAGGGTCGCCACCAGCGAGGTCGTCGTCGTCTTGCCGTGCGTGCCGGCGATGGCGACGCACTGCTTGAGCCGCATCAGCTCGGCGAGCATCTCGGCGCGCCGCACCACTGGAATGCGGCGCACGCGCGCGGCCGTCAGTTCGGGATTGTCGCGTTTGATCGCCGTCGAGACGACGACCACCGCCGCTTCGCCGAGATGGGCGGCGTCGTGGCCGACGAAGACCGACGCGCCGCGTTCGCGCAGCCGCTTGACGTTGGCGTTGTCGCTGGCGTCCGAGCCCTGGACAGAATAGCCGAGATTGATCAGCACCTCGGCGATGCCCGACATGCCGATGCCGCCGATGCCGACGAAATGGATGGGGCCAAGTTCGCGCGGCAGTCTCATCAGGCGTCACTCCTCGCGCCGGGATCGGGCCGGCGCGGCACAAAAACGCCCCGACATATTCCGAATCGGCGATTCGGCCAAATCGGCGGCTATCGGACTCGATAGATGGTCGCCACGCGGCTTTCGGCGATCGGCGTCAGGCCCGGCGCGTCGAACCGCCACTGGCAGCTCCCGTGCAGCAGGATCGCGGTATCGTAAATTCCGCGCCAGCTCGGGCCGCCGGCGCCGTCGTGCGCAGCGAGCCAGGCCGGCCGCACCGCCACCCAGGGCGTGTCGGCCATCCGCGGGTCCAGCTCAGCGACCGGCTGCATGCCTTTGCCGGTGAACAGGGTCGAGACGAGGGCCCGGCGATCGATGACGACAAAATTGGCGAGGCCGCGGAAATAGTGCTGCTCGTTGCCGGTCACGCAGGCATCGGCCGGCGGCGCGACGACCAGCGCGCGGGCGCCGGGCGCGACGGCGCGAATCGCCTGGCGGAAGTCGTCCGCCTCGCGCGCATATTCGGCCCAGTCGGGCGCCGCCGCCGCGACCCGGGCGACGCAGACGATCGCCGCCGCGAGCGCGAGCCAGCGTTTGGCCGCCGCGCCGACCGGGCCGCCGAACGAGGCGATGGCAAGATAGGCGAAAAGGACCGCGAGCCGCGCATCGATGTAATCGGCCGCGCCTCTGGCCGGCGGCAACGCCGCGATCGCGACGAGAAGCCCGGCGAGCGGCAGCCGCATCGCCGGCGCGAAGGTCAGCAGGCGGCGGCTCCAGGCGGCAAAGAGCGCAATGGCCAGCGCCATGGTCTCGACGAAGCCGGTCGACAGATCGCCCTCGAGCATCGGCGCCGCAAGGCTCGCCGCCTTGATCCCCGGTCCGCCGAAGCGAGTTTCGAGCGGAACCGAGAACAGCCACAGGGCCGCGCCCGCAGCGACGCAGAGCGGCGTCGGCCAGATGCGTCCGAACCAATCGCGCCACCCCTCGCCCGAGCGCGGCGAGGCTTCGATGAGCCCGACGACGAGGCAGAATCCCGCATAGGCCGCGAGGTGGCAGAAGAACAGCGCCGCCGACATAAGGTTGAAGACCACGAAGCGCGTCCAGGGTCGGCTCCGATCGATCGTCAGCCACCATGCGACGGCGTGGATCGCCAGACCCATGCCGAGCGCGAAATTGACCAGGCCGAGCGTGGTGACGAGATTGTACGAGAGCGCGGGGACGACGAGGATGATCGGTTGGGGCGCCCCGTGGAGCGCCCGGTTGAGCCGCCAGGCGCCCCAGGCCGGTAGCGCGAAGGCGGCGATCCAGGCGAGCCGGATGACGCTCTCCGCCGACAGAAGCGGCGACAGCGCGAGATAGGCGAGGTCCACCGCGAGGTTGGGGATCAGCGTCAGGCGCGCCTGATAGAGAGTCCGGAGCGGGTCGCCGGCCGGCATGTGGTAGAGCGTCAGGCGCGCCCAGTGATTGACCAGATCCCAACTGCGGGGGATCGGCCAGATCGCGACCGGGACCGCCATCACGGCGACCAGCGCCGCATAGGCGATGCCGAGCCGGGTCGATCCGGCGACGGCGGCTGCGGCGTTCGACGCTGGCTGTAGACCCGCCCCGGCGGTCATGGCGTCCTTCGATGCGGCTGCGTTCGCGCGCGAGCTTGCCCGCGGGCGATGAACAAAGCTTTAGACCGCGCCGTCGGCGGCGAGCGGCAGGTCGGGCGCGCCCTGGCCGGCGGGCCATAGCGGCCAGCGGCGGGGCGGCCTGTGGTCCGGGATGATCTGCAGGCGCGCGGGCTCGCTCGACCGCTCAGCGGTCGACCATGGCCTGCGACGCCGCGGGATAGCGGTCGCCCTCGACCCGGATCCGCGCCAGCGCGGCGTCGATCTGGCCGAGATCCTCGGCGGTCAGCGTCACGGCGGCGGCGGCGAGGTTCTCTTCCAGACGGTGGAGCTTGGTCGTGCCGGGGATCGGCGCGATCCACGGCTTCTGAGCCAGGAGCCAGGCGAGCGCGAGCTGGGCCTTGGTCGCACCCTTCTTCGCCGCGATTTGGCCGAGCAGGTCGACCAGGGCCAGATTGGCCTTCAGCGCGCTCGGCGCGAACCGCGGCGCGCTGCTGCGGAAGTCGCCTGCGCCAAATTGCGTCTTTTCGTCGATCGCGCCGGTCAGGAAGCCGCGTCCGAGCGGGCTGAAAGGCACGAAGCCGACGCCGAGCGCCTCGAGCGTCGGAAAGATCTTGGTCTCCGGCTCGCGCCACCACAGCGAATATTCGCTCTGCACCGCCGTCACCGGCTGCACCGCGTGGGCGCGGCGGATCGTCTCGGCGCTCGCTTCCGACATGCCGAAATGCTTCACCTTGCCCGCAGCGATCAGCGCTTTCACCGTCCCGGCGACGTCCTCGATCGGCACGGTCCTGTCGACCCGGTGCTGGTAGAAGAGGTCGATGCGGTCGGTCTTCAGCCGCTTCAGCGACGCGTCGGCGACGGCGCGGATGTTCTCGGGCCGACTGTCGGGGCCAAGCCGCGTGTCGCCATTGCGGAAGCCGAACTTGGTCGCGATCACGACCTGGTCGCGCACCGGCGCCAACGCCTCGCCGACCAGCTGTTCGTTGACGAAGGGCCCATAGCATTCGGCGGTGTCGAACAAGGTCACGCCGCGCTCGACCGCGGCGCGGATGAGTTGGATCGCCTCGCCGCGGTCCATCGCCGGCCCATAGGCGAAGCTGAGGCCCATGCAGCCAAGGCCGATCGCCGAGACTTCGAGGCCGTTCTTGCCGAGAATGCGCTTCTGCATCGGCTTCTCCTGTTGCGCCGGGCCGGGAACGACCGCGACGCGGGTTCGAGCCCTGATGTAGCTGGCGCCAGGCGTTTCGATTAGACGCTCAATGCCGCAATCGGCTATAAGCTTGCCTAATCAATGTCGCGCATCGACCTCAACGACCTGAACGCGTTTCTCGCCATCGCGCGCGAGAAGAGCTTCACCCGCGCCGCGGCGCAACTCGGCGTGTCGCAGTCGGCGCTGAGCCAGACGATGCGCGGCCTGGAGGAGAGTCTCGGCGTGAGGCTGCTGGCGCGCACGACCCGCAGCGTCGCGGCGACCGAGGCGGGCGAGCGACTGATGCGGGCGATCGGCCCGCATCTCGAAAGCGTCGCCGACGCGCTGGCGGCGGTCAGCCGGTTGCGCGAGACGCCGGCGGGCGCGGTGCGCGTGACCGCCACCGAGCACGCGGCCAACAGTCTGCTCTACCCCGCGATCGCACGGCTGGCGCGCGACTATCCCGACATCACGATCGAGCTCTGCGTCGACAACGCCTTCGCCGACATCGTCGCCGAGCGGTTCGACGCCGGGGTGCGGATCGGCGAACAGATCGAGAAAGACATGATCGCCGTGCGCATCGGCCCCGACATGCGCATGGCGATCGTCGGCGCGCCCTCGTATTTCGAGCGCTTTCCACCGCCGCTGACGCCGCGCGACCTGACCGGACATCGCTGCGTCGCGATCCGCTTGCCGACATTCGGCGGACTGCTGCCCTGGGAGTTCGAAAAGGACGGCCGCGCAGTTAATGTCCAGGTCGAGGGACAATTGATCTTCAACACGATGGCGATGGGGCTGCGGGCGACGCTCGACGGACTCGGCCTCGGTTATTGCCAGGCCGACCTCGCCGCCCCCTATGTCGCCGACGGCCGCCTGGTCAGCGTGCTGGAGGACTGGTGCCCGTCGTTTTCCGGCTACCACCTCTACTACCCGAGCCGCCGCCAGCACTCGGCGGCCTTCGCCGTCGTCGTCGAGGCTTTGCGTTATCGCGGACCGCCTGCCCGCGCCTAGCGCTGCGCGCGTCAGGATTTGCGCTGCGGCGGCTCCAGGATGCGCACTTCGTCGCCGTCGACGAGCCCGTCGGCCGGCGAGGCGATGACGCGATCGCCGGCGCTGAGGCCAGAGCCGATCTCGATCTCGGTCCCGAGATCGCGCGCGATCGTCACCGTCTTCATCGCGACCCGGTTCTGCACGTCGACCGTAGCCACGCGCAACCCGCGGCGGTCGAAGATCAGCGCGGCGACCGGCAGGCGAAACACGCCGGGTGCGCCCGGAAGCTCGAAATGGACGCTGGCATAGGCGCCTGGCATCAGCGCGCCGTCGGAATTGTCGATGTCGAGTTGCATCAGGGTCGCGCCCGAGGCGGCGTCGACCGAGTGGGCGGAGGCTTCGACCGTCGCCCGAAAGGAGCGGTCGGGATATTCGGGCGCGCTGACCGCCGCCGTCGCGCCGATCTTGATCGACGGAACGTCGTTTTGCGGCACGTTGATATAGACGCGCAGCCGTTTGAGGTCGGAGACGACGAACATCGGCGCCGCCGCGCTCGAGCCGGCGTTGATCAGCGCGCCGACGTCGGTCGAGCGGGCGGTGACGACGCCATCGAACGGCGCGGAGACCCGCTCGTAATTGGCGAGCGCCTGCAGCCGCTCGACATTGGCCTCGGCGGCGCTGACCGCCGCCTGCTTGGCGCCGAGGTCGGCGGCGCGCTGATCGAGGTCCTGCTGCGACACGGCGGCCGAATTCAGCAGGATCCTGCCGCGGTCGAGCGTCACTTGTGAAAGCTTGGCGTTGGCCTGGGCGCTGGCGAGATCGGCCTTTGCCTGCAGCAACTGCTGATCGAGATCGGGCGCCTCGATCTCGGCCAGCGTCTGGCCCGCCTTGACGACGGCGCCGATGTCGACGCTGCGCGTCTTCACGTAACCGCTGACGCGCGCGTAGATCGGCGCCTGGGTCGCCGCCTCCAGCCTGCCCGGCAGATCGAGGCTGGCGAAGCCAGGCTGCGGACTGAGCGTCGCCAGCGCGACGGTCGGGATCGCCTGGGCCTCGGTCCAATCGCGCAATCGGGCGCTGCCGGTTTCGCGGTCGCCGATGCCGGTGACGACCAGCCCGACGACCAGCGCCGCGGCGACGACCCCCGCCAGACCGAGCTTGCGCAGGAGACCCTTGCGGTGGGGAGCGGCGGTCATGTCAGGCGACCTCTGAAGCGGCCGGATCCTGGCCCGGCGCCCGCTTGTGGGCAAGCGAGAAGACGACGGGCACGAACACCAGCGTCGCGACGGTGGCGAACATCAGCCCGCCGATCACCGCGCGCCCGAGCGGCGCGTTCTGCTCGCCGCCCTCGCCGAGGCCGAGCGCCAGCGGCGCCATGCCGATCATCATGGCGAGCGCGGTCATGACCACCGGGCGGAACCGCACGAAGCCGGCCTCGATCGCCGCCGCGATCGGATCGCCGAGCGCCGCGTAGCGCTCGCGCGCAAAGCTGATGACCAGCACGCTGTTCGCCGTCGCCACCCCCATGCACATGATCGCGCCGGTCAGCGCCGGAACCGACAGCGTCGTGCGGCTGACGAACAGCATGCAGACGATGCCGGCGAGGCCGGCGGGCAGCGCCGAAATGATCACCGCCGGATCGGCCCACGACTGGAAGTTGACGACGATCAGCAGGTAGATGAGGGCGATCGCCGCCACCAGGCCCAGCAGCAGGCCGACGAAGGCGCTGTTCATCGTCTCCACCTGCCCGAGCATCTGCACCGTGCTGCCCTTCGGGACCGCGCCGTGCGTTTCGTCGATGACCTTGGCGATGTCGGCCGCCGTCCCGCCCAGGTCGCGACCCTGGGTCGTCGCGAAGATCTGCACGACCGGCACGATGTTGTACTGCGAGACGACCGCGTCCCCGGTCGTGCGCGAGACCGTGGCGACGCCGCCGAGAATCGGCAGGTTCGTCCCGCCCGCGGCGGTCACCGGAATGCTGTTCAGGGCGCTCAACGAGTCGAGCCGGTACTGCGGCGTCTGCATCACGACGGAGTAGGATACGCCGCTCCTCGGGTCGAGCCAGTAGGTCGGCGACACTTGGCCGCTGCCGGCGAAATTGACCACCAGGCTGTTGGCGACGTCGCGTTCGGTCAGGCCGAGGTACTGCGCGCGGGTGCGGTCGACGTCGACGTCGAGCACGGGAAGGGCGCGCGACTGCTGGATGCGCGCGTCGACCAGGCCGGGGATATGACGCAGCCGGCGCAGCAGCAGATCGGCGTAGTCGAAGTTCGCCGCGAGATCGGCGCCGGCGATTTGCACGTCGATCGGCGCCGGAGCGCCGAAATTGAGGATCTGGCTGATGATGTCCGATGGCAGGAAGGCGAAGGTCACGCCGGGAAATTGCCGCGGCAGCTGTTCGCGCATCGTCCGGACATACTCGGCGGTCGGCCGATGGTTCTCGGAAAGCTTGATCTGGATGTCGCCGTCTTGCGAACCGATCACGCCGGTGTTGTTGTACGAAAGATTGATGCCGCTGACCGGCATGCCGATATTGTCGACCAAGGCGTCGAGCTGATCGTGCGGAATGATCGACCGGATCGCCGCCTCGATTCGCGAGAACTGCCCCGCGCTCTCTTCGACGCGCGTGCCGACGCGCAGCCGCACATGCATGAGAATCTGGCCGGCGTCGACTGAAGGAAAGAAGTTTCGTCCGAGATAGGGCGTCAGCAGAAAGGTCGACCCGATCGCCGCGAGAAAGCAGACGGCGAAGGCGATGCGGCGCTCCATCGCCAGGGCCAGGACCTCGCGATAGAAGCCGCGAACCCGATCGAAGCCGGCCTCGAAGGCGCGCTGCAGCGCGACAAGGGGATTGCGCGACGCGGCGCGCCCGCGATCGTCGGCGTGCGGCGCATGCGGCCGCAGAAGGTAGTTGGCCATCGTCGGCACCAGCGTGCGCGACAGGAAGAACGAGCTGACCATGGCGAACACGACCGCCTCGGCCATCGGCACGAACAGATAGCGCGCCACGCCCTCGAGGAAGAACATCGGCACGAAGACGATGCAGATGCACAGCAGCGAGACGAAGGCCGGCGTGACGATCTGGCGAGCGCCGTCCATGATCGCCGTCTCGACCGCCTTGCCGTGCTCGAGATGCCAGTTGATGTTCTCGATCGTCACGGTCGCGTCGTCGACCAGGATGCCGACCGCGAGCGCCAGGCCGCCGAGCGTCATGATGTTGAGCGTCTCGCCGATCGCCGACAAGCCGATGATCGAACCGAGCACGGCGAGCGGGATCGAGGTCGCGATGATGACGGTCGATCGCCAGCTCCCCAGGAACAGCAGGATCATCAGACTGGTCAACGCCGCGGCGATGGCGCCCTCGCGCGCGACCCCTGTGATGGCGGCGCGCACGAACACCGACTGGTCGCTGAGCAGGCTGATGCGCAGGCCGGGCGGCAACGCGTCGGCCATTTCGGCGAGCTTCTGCTTGATGCCCGAAATGATCGCCAGCGTCGAAGCGGAGCCGTTCTTCAAGACTTGCAACAGCACCGAGCGGTCGCCGTTGACATGAACGATGTTGGTCTGCGGCGCGTTGCCGTCGCGCACCTGGGCGACGTCGCGCACGTAGACCATGGCGCCGTTGACGGTCTTGATCGGCAGGTCGCCGAGATCGGAGAGCCGCGAGGGCGCGTCGTTGAGCTCGAGCGCGTACTCGAACGGTCCGATCTTCTGCGTGCCGATCGGGGTGATCAGGTTCTGCGCGGCGAGCGCGTTGGCGACATCCTGTCCCGACAACCCGCGCGCCTGCAAGGCGATCGGATCGAGATCGATTTGGATCTGGCGCAGCTTGCCGCCAAACGGCCAGGCGATCGCCGCTCCCGGCACCGTCACCAACGGCGTGCGGATCTGGTTGATGGCGAGGTCGGCGAGCCGCTGCTCGGTGAAGCCCTCGCCGGAAAGCGCGACGAACAGGATCGGCACGGTCGCCGCGCTGTAATTGAGGATCAGCGGCGGCGTCGCGCCGGGCGGCATCGCCTTGATCAGGGTTTGCGAAATCGCGGTGACCTGAGCGTTGGCGGTGCGGATGTCGGCGTAGGGCTGAAAGAAAACCTTGATCACGCCGACGCCGGAGTAGGAGGTCGCCTCGATGTGCTCGATGTCGTTGACCGTCGTCGTCAGCGCGCGCTGGAACTGGGTGGTGATGCGCCCCGCCATGCCGTCGGGCGCCAAGCCGGTGTATTGCCAGACGACGCTGACGACCGGGATGCGGATGTCGGGAAAGATGTCGGTGGGCGTGCGCAGCGCCGCGAGCGGGCCGAGGATCAGGATCAACAGCGCCAGCACGACGAAGGTGTAGGGCCGCGAGAGCGCAATGCGGACAAGGGCGATCATTGACCAGGCAGTCCCACAACCCCCGAAAAACGGAAAGGGTCGGTCGAAATCATCGCGAGGACGGCGCGCCAATGCAAAGCCGCGGCCCATCACGATCGCGTGTTCGGCCGGGGCGCCCCCCGGCGCTCAGCCGGCGGGGCCGGGCGCCGGCGCGAGGAGCGACAGGGGCGAGCGTCGCTATGGCCGCCCGCGCCTGGGTTCGAGGCCGCCGCCGGCTCAGGCTTGCCCGGGTCGTCGCCGTCGACCTAGGATTTCCCCGCGACCGCGCTGAGGCGGCGATTGGAGGCCACATGGTGATACGCGAATGGCGCGGCCGCGCGGCCTCAGGGCGATCGGACGCTTATCCGAAGCACTTCAGCGAGCGCGTCCTCCCCGAATTGCAGAGCGTCGCCGGCTTTCGCGGCGCTGAGCTCTGCCGCCGCGAAGTGGGCGATCGGGTGGAGTTTCTCGTCCTTACCCGCTGGGAGTCGATGGTGGCGGTTCGAGCGTTCCCCGGCCCCGACGCCGAGCGGGCGGTCGTCGAGCCGGGCGCCGTCGCCGCGCTGGTCGACTTCGACCAACGCGTCCGCCACTACGTTGTGATCGCGGAGTCGTCGGCCCGCTTGTAGCCGCGCCGAGTCAAAGCGCGTCGACGCGCGCGGCCGGGCGGCGTCAGGTGACGACGCTCGGCGCCTTGCGTCCGGTGCGCTTCTCGATTTCTGCGATCGAGCGCGAAAGCGCGATCAGGTCGGCGAGCGCGGCTTGTGCGTCCTGGCCGAGATCGCCGCTCGGCGGCTCGTAGCGCTCGATATAGACCCGCAACGTCGCCCCGACCGTGCCGGTGCCGGACAGGCGATAGACGATGCGCGAGCCGCCGGTAAACATCACCCGCACGCCCTGGGCCTTGGTGTCGGAACCGTCGACCGGATCGTGATATTCGAAGTCGTCGGCGGCCTCGACCGTCAGCGCGCCGAAGCGCTTGCCGGGAAGACTGGCGAACTGCCCCCGCAGCGCGTCCATCAGTCCGTTCGCCGCGGCGAGATCGACCTCCTCGAAGTCGTGGCGGGTATAGTAGTTGCGGCCGTAGGTCGCCCAATGCTCGCGCGCCAGCGCGGCCACGGAAATGCGGCGCCTGGCGAGGATGTTGAGCCACAGCAGCACCGCCCACAGGCCGTCCTTCTCGCGCACGTGGTCGGAGCCGGTGCCGGCGCTCTCCTCGCCGCAGATCGTCGCCAGCCCGGCGTCGAGCAGATTGCCGAAGAATTTCCACCCGGTCGGCGTCTCGTAATAGGGAATGCCGAGTTTGGCGGCGACGCGGTCGGCGGCGGCGCTGGTCGGCATCGACCGCGCGACGCCCTTCAGCCCCTTGGAATAGGCGGGCGCGAGCTGCGCGTTGGCGGCGAGCATGGCGAGCGAATCGGACGGGGTGACGAATAGCCCGCGGCCGATGATCAAATTGCGGTCGCCGTCGCCGTCGGAG
>Ga0302283_1003408_pt1 | contig 12313 bp, 8 predicted proteins | sample III_Fen_E1_4_FD_198770 | JGI IMG/M metagenome (GOLD analysis project Ga0302283, IMG submission 198770) | Peat permafrost microbial communities from Stordalen Mire near Abisko, Sweden - III_Fen_E1_4 | ecosystem: Environmental > Terrestrial > Soil > Wetlands > Permafrost | place: Sweden: Abisko...
GGCCGCGCCAGCGCGGGCGCGTCCGGCAGGCCGGCCGCGAACGGCGTCGCGGCCAGGGCGCAAGCCAGCGCAATGGCGCGGAACGTTCGGGTTCGGGAGTGGCGCATGGTCAGATGTTCCTGGCGTATTGGCCGGATATGGCCCGGCTTATGACGGCCCGCAACCGGTTCACCGGCCATTGGCGCCACTCGAAGCGGCAGGCGGTGGGACCGACGCCGGAACGGGCGCTGCCTGGAGATAGCGCAGGAACTGGTTGTCCGGGGTCATGACCAGGCGCGCGTTGCCCGTGCTGAACACCTCGCGGTAGGCTTGCATGGTCCGCCATACGCCGAAGAACCCGGCGTCCTGGCTGTAGGCCTTCGCGTACAGCCCGGTTGCCTCGGCCTCGCCCTCGCCGCGCAGGCGGTCGCCCTGGGCGCGTGCTTCGGCCAGAATCACGGTGCGCTCCCGCTCGGCGTCGGCGCGGATGCGGGCCGACGCTTCGGCGCCCTCGGCGCGGGCCTGGGCGGCGATGCGCTGCCGCTCGGACTGCATGCGGCTCAGGATCGCCTGCGTGTTCTCCTCCGGCAGGTCGGCGCGGCGGATGCGGACATCCTGCACGGACACGCCGAAGCCCTTCATCTCCTCGTTCACCTGGTCGCGGATGCCGGTCATGATCCGCTCGCGGTCGGCCGAGAGCACGTCGAGCAGCTTGTGATTGCCCAGCACGCGCCGGAGGCTGGACGAGACGATCGAATTCAGCCGGCCGCGGATGCCATCCTCCACCGTGCCGACCGACTGGTAGTACAGCAGCGGGTCGGTGATGCGGAACAGGGTGAAGGTGTCCACGATCAGCCGGCGCTGGTCGCCAAGGATCACCTCCTCGCCAGGCAGTTCCAGGCTCAGCAGCCTGCGGTCGAAGCCGATCACGGTCTGGATCAGCGGCAGCTTGGCGTGCAGGCCGGGATCGGAGATTACCTTCACCGGCATGCCGAACTGGGTGATCAGCACCTGCTCCGTCTGCTGCACCTCGAAAAACGCGAGGCCGGCCGCGATCACAAGAACGACGGCGGTGGCGATCCCGATCACGCTGATGCGGTTCATCGGCTGGCTCCCACCGAGGGAGGCTGTGGCGGCGGGGGCGCGGCGGGCGCGCCTGGCTGCGTCACGGGGACCGCCTGGCTCGGCAGGTTGAGCGGCAGGAAGGGGACCAGCCCCTTCAGCCTGTCGTCCACCACCACGGCCGGGGTGCGGCTCAGGATGTCCTGCATCGTCTCCAGGTACATCCGCTGCATGGTCACGTCCTTGGCCTGCTGGTAGGCGGCGAGCACCGACAGGAAGCGCTGCGTCTGCCCGGTCGCCCCGGCCACCGTCGCCTGCTTGTAGCCCTGCGCCTCGGCGGTGACCCGCGCCGCGTCGCCGCGGGCACGCGGGACGATGTCGTTGCGGTAGGACTCGGCCTCGTTGCGCATGCGCTCGGCGTCGGTGTTGGCGCGCTGCACGTCGCGGAAGCTTTCGATCACCGCGCCCGGCGGGTCCACCTTCTGGAGCTGCACCTGGGTGATCTCGATCCCGGCGCCGTAATTGTTCAGGATTTGTTGCGTCTGTCGCAGGACGTCATGCTCGATCTGCGCCCGCAGCTCGGTCAGCGCCGGCTGGATCGGCGTCCGCCCGATCACCTCGCGCATCGAGCTTTCCGCCACGGCCCTGGCGATGATGTCCGGATTGCGGGTGTTGAACAGGTAGGCCTTCGCGTCGCTGATCCGCCAGAACACCGCGCAGTCGATGTCGATGATGTTCTCGTCGCCCGTCAGCATCAGGCTCTCTTCCTGGATCTCGCGCCCTTGCAGACGGCCCGCCTCGATCCGGGTGTTGGCAGCGCCGGTGCGATAACCGATCTCGATGCGGTTGATCCGCGTCACCGCCGGGAGTTCCACCTTTTCGACCGGCCAGGGCAGGTGGTAGTTTAGGCCGGGCAGCGTGGTGCGGTCGAACGCGCCGAAGCGCAGCACGACGCCCTGCTCGTCCGGCTGGACGCGGTAGAACCCGCTGGCGAGCCAGACCGCGACCACGGCGATGCCGAACAGCGCAATGCCCCGCCAGCCGAAGAACCCGCCGCCACCACCGCCCAGGATCCTGCGGACGGTCGTCTGCAGGTCCTTGATCAGCTCGTCGAAGTCGGGGAGCTGGCCGCCGGGACCGCCCGGCCGCCCGCCGCCGGGCCGGCCGCCGAACGGGCCGCCGCCCGATCCCCACGGTCCGCCGCCGCCGGGCGGCGGTCGCTGTCCGTCACCGGAGCCGTTGCCGCCGGGCCGGTCGCCGCCCCCACCGGAGGGACCCCATGGGCCACCCGGTGGACCATCGCTGTTCCAAGGCATGACTAGGTATGACGCTCCCAGATGGATTGGCGCGGCGCCGCGTTGGCGGATCGCTGTTCAGGCGCCATATCGTGTCACGCCCAGGTTATCGTACCGTGGCAGGAGGTTTGCAAGCGATGACCAGCCCGACCACGGACACGCTTCGAGCAGCGCTGCGCGGCATCAAGGACCCGGCCTCGGGCCGTGACATCGTCGCCGCGGGATTGGTCGAAGGCATCGAATCGCGCGACGGGCTGGTCCAGGTCGCGCTGCTGACCGACCGCGCGCACGCCGCCGCCATGGAGCCGGTGCGCCGCGAGGTCGAAGCGACGCTGGCGCGCCAGCCCGGGGTGCTGAACGTCGCCGCGGTGCTGACCGGACCCAAGACGGAGGCGCATGGAGGCACGCACCGGCACGCCCACGCGGGCCACGGCGGTGCGGGCGCGGGGGGTCAGCAGGCCGCGAAGCTGCTGCCGGAGGTCAAGGCGATCGTCGCCGTCGCGTCCGGCAAGGGCGGCGTGGGGAAATCGACTGTGGCGGTGAACCTGGCGGTGGCGCTGGCCCGCGCCGGGCACCGAACCGGGCTGCTGGACGCCGACATCTACGGCCCGAGCCTGCCGCGCATGCTGGGGCTGGCCCGCCGGCCCGACATCCAGGGCAACATCATGATCCCGATCGAGGCCTGGGGCCTGAAATGCATGTCGATCGGATTCCTGGTCGAGGAAGAGCAGCCGATGGTCTGGCGCGGCCCGATGGTGATGGGCGCGCTGGAGCAGATGATGGGCCAGGTCGCCTGGGGTCCGCTCGATGTGATGGTGGTGGACATGCCGCCGGGCACCGGCGACGCGCAGCTCACCATGGCGCAGCGCGTCGCCCTGGCCGGCGCCGTGATCGTCTCGACGCCGCAGGACATCGCCCTGATCGACGCGCGGCGCGGCGTGCGCATGTTCGAAAAGGTGCGCGTGCCGGTCCTTGGGCTGGTCGAGAACATGAGCTTCTTCTGCTGCCCCAATTGCGGCCACCGCGCCGAGATCTTCGGTCATGGCGGCGCGCGGGCCGAGGCCGCCCGGCTCGGCGCCGCGTTTCTCGGCGAGGTGCCGCTGCTGCTGGACATCCGCACCTCGGGTGATGCCGGTACCCCGATCGCCGCGGCGGCGCCGGAGAGCGAGGCGGGCCGCGCCTTCGCCGCGATTGCGGCGCGGGTGTGGGACAAAGTGTCGCAGCCCGCCGCCGCTGGTCCGCGGATCGTGATCGACTGACGCTGGGCGGGCCTGCTTGCACGGTACGCCTGCCTGCACGCGGTGACGCTCAGGGCTCGCCCGGCCGCTTCTGGTGCTGCGGTTGGGCGCGAACTGCGGCGTGCTCGGGCGGCGGGGGAGCGGCGTGCTCCTGCGGCGGCGGGGGCGGCGCGGCGATGTGTACCTGAGGCGGCGGTGCGGCCATATGCACCTGCGGCGGAGGCGACGGTGCGGCGAAGTGCGCCTGAGGCGGCGGCCCGGCCACATGCATCTGCGGTGGGGGCGACGGCGCGGCGAAGTTCACCTGAGGCGGTGGCGGTGCGGCCACATGCATCTGCGGCAGGGGCGGCGGCGCGGCGAAGTTCACCCGAGGCGGTGGCGGTGCGGCCATATGCACCTGCGGCTGGGGCGACGGCGCGACGAATTGCACATGAGGCGGTGCCGGTGCAGCCCCATGCATCTGCCCTGGCGGGGCAGCCGGCATGACCAGGCTGTGCATCGGACTCCGGGCGCGCGCCAGCGGCGGCAGGGCGCCGGCATGCGGCTCGGCAGCGACCCCCGGATGCGGTTGCAGCGGCGGGCTGGTGAACAGACCGGCCGGTGCTGCAGGTGAATGCAAGCCGGGCGACGGCTGCGAATCGTGCGGTCCCCCACCCAGCGCCGGCGGGACGCCCGGCGCGGCAATCAACGGCGGAGACCCCGGCTGAGCCACCTGCCGCTCGGGCAGGGCGGTCCCCTGCCCCGCCCGACCGGATGTCATGCGAGCAATGGGCGGCGGCCCGGCCTGTGCTCCGCCCGGCTGCCGCAGCGCCGGCTGCGGCAGCCCGGGGCCAGCCGCCACGGGACTTGGCGGCGATCCGCCTGGTCGGCCGACAGCGGCGAGCGGCGGCCGATGGGCCGCAAACGCGCCAGTCGCCTGGGCCGGAATTGCCGGACCCGCGGCCACCGGCCGGATCAGCGCACCGGCCGGTGCAAGATTCAGTCGCCGCGCCACCGCCGGCGTCACACCGGGCGTCGCCGCGGTTGGCAGGATCGGTTCGCGCCCGACCAGCGGGCGCATGCCGGTGAGCGTCGCCGGATCGACGGACCGTGCCACGCGGCCAATCGGCTGCGAGCCCAAGACCGCGCCGGCGGGCACCATCGTCGCCGCTCGCCGGTTGGCATAGCTCATGGCCGTGGCAGGTGCGTTGATGGTGGCGAGGTTCGCACCATGGGCGCCGCTATAAACGTTGACCCCTCGCACATAGCCTGGACTGGCGTGATACCACGGATGATACGCCTCACGCGGACCCAGCGGCCACCAACCGACCCTGCCGGCGGCGAGTGCCGCCCCGGCGCCCACACCGAAGAAGGTCACCAGGGCAGGCGCATAGACCGGATACGCCGGCGGCTCCGGTTCGACCGCCACGCCGGGCGCCCAGGCCCAGCGTCCGCCGATGTCCGCCCAACGGCCGTAATGGAACGGCGCGAACCCCCAGGGCGCGTCGTCGATCCAGGTCCAGCCCCAGGGGGATACATAGGCCCAGTGCCCTTCCCGGTATGGCGTCCAGCCGGAGGCCACCTGCGGATACCAGACCGGGCCATAGTCGGGCGCCGTGTCCCAGGCGCCGTAGCCGGCAAGGTCCTCGCCGCCCGGCATCCGTGTCACCACGGGCGGGACCACGGCTGCGGACGGCGGCGGGCGCTCGCTGGCGAGCATCGCGCCGATGAACGAATCGCGCTGCGCCGGGCCGACCGCACCCTGCATCGTCGCCGTGCCGGTGATCGTGGCGGTCTGCTCCGGGCCGACGTCCAGCGCGACGCCCTCTCCCGACACCTGCGCCGCACCCCCCAGGACCGTGACCAACGTGGGATTATCCGTGTCGCCGGCGGCGATCGCGTAGCGGCCCGGCGTGGCGATCGTCACCGTCGCGCGCGGCGTCTGCAGCACATAGCTTTCGCCCGGCGCCAGACTGCGCAGATGGAGATACACGTCGCCCTGCGGCTCGGTTGCCTGCACCGTCGTCGCGTCCAGCGCGCCGATATCGAGTTCGGTGCCGCCCGCCATGGCGATTCGAGACCCGGCAAGCTCGATCTCGGCCTCCGCGCGGGGCTCGGTCCAGAACGCGTCGCCCGCCGTGACGGGGTAGTTTCGTGTCGCCGGACTCCACTGCGTGGCGTCCTGCGCGTGGAACGAGACGGTGCCGCTGATCCGGGCGAGGCGGCCCACGCGGGCCGGCGGGTCGGCAGCTTGTGGGCTTACGGGCTGCTGGTCGGGAGATTGCTGGTCAGGCGGCACAGGCTGCGCGCATGCCGGCCACGGCCCCGCGGGGCTGAGCACAAGCCCCGCCGCCACCGCGGCGGCGGCGGCAAGGCGAAAGCCGTGACTGTCTGTGCGCATCTGACACTCCGGGTGAGCGGAACCGCGTCTATCGGCGACCAAGATGGCGAAACCGCGACCCATCGGCCGCAAGTCTGCCTTCAATTCCCGCGCCGTGCGCGATTGCTGGTCAGGCGGACGGTTCGACGAGGTCCCCTGCGATCACCGACGGCCCCGGCGGACCCACCCCGAAAGATCTCTCCCTAGCTTCCGCCGCACCAGGGTCACGGAAACGCCGTGAGGCCTACCGACGTTCCAGTGTCATCAGTGACAGGAGAAAGCCGATGTTCCGCACGATGCGACATCGAGGGGTGCTGGCACTTGCCGCGCTGGGACTGACAGTGCTGGTGGGCGGCTGCGTCGCCTATCCGGCCTATCCCGGCTACGGATACTCTGGGTCGTATTACGGGTACGGTTATCCCGGCTATGGCGGCGGGTACTATCCACCAGGCTACTCAGGCGGCGTCGCCATCTACGGCGGGGGATGGCGCGGCGGCGGATGGCACGGCGAGGGATGGCATGGCGGCGAATGGCATGGCGGGGGATGGCGCGGCGCGGAGTGGCGTGGCGCAGGGTGGCAAGGCGCGGGGTGGAATCGCGCCGGTTGGCACGGCGCCGAGCCGCACCACGGTTGGCACGGCGCGGGGCGTACGCTCGCGGCGAACGGACGCTGATAGCAGCCCGTCAGCGGCTCGCCGTCTGCTTTCCGCTTCTGCTCCTGCGGCGGCTCTGGACGCTGCCGGGCGAAGCGCACATGGCTGGCAGGTCAACGCAACTGCAAGACCGGGCGCACCGTTGCAGCCGCACAGGGATGAGAATCGCGACCCGCCGCCAAACGCGCCGGCACCGCCCCATCGCTGTGCCCCGTAGCGATGCAGGTCGTTAATCGCCGTGCGATGCAGCGCGGAGCTCGCCTCTCGCAGGCTGCTGACCCGCCAATGCGCTGGCTGCCTCGATGATGTCGTTGAGCGCAAGGTGAACGTAGGCAAGCACGTCATCCGGCGTCCGGCCGCTCTTGGGAATGCGGTGGACCGCCAGCGAGCGCACCTGCGGGGAGCCCTTCGCTGCGGCCGCGGCCTCCGCCAGCTCGCTGCCGACGCCGCCCACATAGTTGTCCTCCACCGTGAGGATCGCCCCGCCCTGGCCGGCCAGCGCCAGCACCGGCGCAGCATCCATCGGCAGCGAGTACGCATCGACCACCGCCGCTTCGATGCCCCGCGCCTGCAAAGCGTCCGCAGCCTTGAGGCAGCTATGCACAAGGTAGCCGGTCGCAACCAGCACGACGCGCCGGCCCTCGCCATCGCCGGCCTGCCGCAGCACCTTGTGACCGCCGAATGGAAACGTTTCCGATTCGGCATAGAGAATCGGCAGGTCGGCCCGCACCGCGCGCAGGTAGCAGGCGCTCGGGAAGTCGGCCATGGCCAGCACGAGGTTGTAGGCGCTCACACCATCGCTCGGTGTTAGCGTCGTGAGTGCCGGGTTGCCGCGAACGTCGCGCACATGGGCGAAGGTCCGCGCGAACGCCACGTCGGCCAGCGCCATCTGGCTCGGGCCGTCGGACGCCAGGGTCACCCCGACATGGCTGCCGACGAGCTTGATGTCGGCGCCGCCGATGATCGCCATTTCGATCTGATCGAAGCCGCGCTCAAGGAACCGCCCGAAGGTGCTGGCAAACGGGATCTTGCGCCCGCTCGCCAGGCCGGCCGCCGCCGAGATCATGTTCTGCTCGGCGATGCGCGCCTCGAAATAGCGATCTGGATAGGCCTCCGCGAAATCCAGCGCGTAGGTGGAGTTCTTGACGTCGGCGTCGAGCGCAACAACGCGCGGGTTCGCAGCCCCCAGCGCCTTCAGCGCCAGTCCGTAAGCCCGCCGCGGCGCGATCGCTTTCTTGTCCCTGACGGACTCCGCCACTCTCGGGTCATTGCCGACGGCCGCCATGAACCCGAGCGGCTGTCCCGCCGGCTCTGGCGCCGGGGCAGGCAGCGGCGGGGCGATTCGCAGTGCTGCTGCGCTCTCGGCGGGATCGAGCCTCGTTACGCCGAACTCGGCCGCACGCTTGTCCAGCTCGGACAGAACGGCACCGAGCTTGTCCTTGGGGACCGGCGTGCCGTGGTGGCCCATGCCGCCCAGGCTCGGCACGCCCCAGCCCTTCACCGTGCGCGCGATCACGCAAAGCGGCTTGCCGGCCCCTAGTTCGGCGCGACGCCTCAGCGTCTGTTCGATCGCCGTCGGGTCATGGCCGTCGATCGCAACCGCCGTCCAGCCAAACGCTTCCGCCTTGCGCTGCAGATTCTGCCAGACCTCGGCTGATGAAACAAAATCGCTTTGGCCGAGGGTGTTGCAATTGAAGATGGCCACCACGCCGGTGAGCTTATGGTCGGCGATGAAATCCATCGCCTCCCAGATCTGCCCCTCGCGCGATTCGCCGTCGCCGATGATGCAGTAGATCGCCTTGTTGATGCCATCCAGCCGCGCAGCCGCGGCCAGGCCGGCGGCGACCGACAGCCCCTGGCCGAGCGAACCTGTCGCCGCGTCGAAGAACGGAAAACCGAGCACCGGATTGGGGTGGCCGTCGATCGGACTGTCGATGCTGCGCAGCGCCATCAGGTCGTCGAGCGTCATCGGCCTGGCGTGGCCGTCCGGGACGATGGTCACGCCCAGGTCGGCGCAGGCGGCGTAGACGATCGGCACCGCGTGGCCCTCGGACAGGACCAGCCGGTCCGATCCCGCAGCCTCGGGATGCTTCGGGTCCCAGCGCATCACACGGTACATCAGCACCGTCACCAGGTGGGCCAGCGACAGCGCGGTGGTCGGATGGCCGCTGCCGGCGGACGTGGTGGCGCGGACCGCCAGCTTGCCGAGTTCGATCGCCTTTGCCTGGACGGCCTGTTCCGGCGTGGTCATGCCCGTGCTCCGCTTGCCGGCTGGGGTTGCGCGTGATCCCGGCCGACGTCGTGGCCGGCCGGGGCAACGGCACCCGCCGGCATGACCGAGGCGCCGGCCTTTTCGAGCTGCGCCTTCACCGAAGCGATCAGATCTTCCCAGCTCTTGGCGAATGACGCGACGCCTTGCGCTTCCAGCGTGCGGGCCACATCGCCGATGTCCACACCGAACCGGTGCAGATCGTTGAGGACCGCATGCGCCGATGCATAGTTGCCGCGCACGGTGTCGCCGCGCACCTTGCCGTGGTCGGCAACAGCCCGCAGCGTGGCCTCGGGCATGGTGTTGACCGTGTCCGGCGCAACCAGCTCGATAACGTAGCGCGTGTCTTCGTACGCCTTGTCCTTGACCCCGGTGGACGCCCAAAGCAGCCGTTGCGGCCGGGCGCCCTTCGCCACCAGCGCCTGCCAGCGCGGCGACGCCAGGGTCTGCTCGTAGATCTCGTAGGCAAGACGCGAATTGGCGACGGCCGCCTGGCCGCGCAGTCGCGCGGCCTCCGCCGAGAGGTCCTTGCCGTTGCCGTGAGCCGTGATTTCGCCAAGCCTGCGATCAACTTCGGTGTCCACACGGCTGACGAAGAACGACGCCACGCTTTCGATGCCATCAAGGCTGCCGCCCTTGGCTATCCGCTGCTCCAGGCCGGCCATGTAGGCGCCGAGCACCGCCCGGTAGCGCTCCAGCGAAAAGATCAGCGTGACATTGACGCTGATGCCGTCCGACAGGACCTCGGTGATCGCCGGCAGCCCGGCTTGCGTTGCCGGTATCTTGATGAACAGGTTGGGCCGGTCCACCAGCCACCACAGGCCGCGCGCCTCGCCCGCCGTGCGCTCGGCATCCTCCGCAAGCCGCGGGTCAACCTCGATCGAGACGCGGCCATCGCGCTGGCCGGTCCGGTCGAACACCGGGCGCAGAATGTCGCAGGCGGCGCGAACGTCCCAGGCGGTCAACAGACGCAGCGTCTCGCCAATCGACGTGCCGCGGAGTGCAAGGTCCTTGAGCTGGCCGTCGTAGCCTGACCCGGCGCCGATCGCCTTGTCGAAGATCGTCGGATTGGTGGTGATGCCGACGATCTCGCCCTGTTCGACGGAGCGGGCCAGGCTGCCCGACTGGATGCGAGGGCGGCTCAGATCGTCGAGCCAGACGGCGACCCCGGCAGAAGCCAGGTCTTGCAGTGCGTGAGACAGGGTCGCCTCCTGTGATAACCGGTCCCCCGCGATTGTGGTCCAACGCGGCAGGATGGTGCACGTTTCCCGCCGGCACTCACGCGCGCTTGAATGCGCCGTCTCGCGGGCGTCATGCACGATCTGAGGCGCAGTGGGGCGCGGTCCAAGCCGGTTCGCTGTTCCGTGATCGCGCTGCCCGTCGCCGGGCTGCAACCCGGCAGCGCCCACCGCACTGTCAAGCGGCCAGCCGGTGGATGCTCGGCGGGCAGCCCCGAGGTCGCTCGCCTGGCGCCGAAGAACGGCGGCTAAGGGGGCCGTTACCGATCGAAGCGCTAGCGATTGGCGGAACGACGCGAACGGTGGCGGCCCTGGCGCAGACTCCGGTGGGGGAAGACACGGCACTCGTCGGGTCGATCGGGCCGATCCTGCAGGACCGGGCAACCTTGGCTTTGACCGCGCAGGACATCGGCCCGGTCGCCGCGTTCTACGTGCTGGGAGCCGTATCCGGTGCGGTGTTCTTCGGCTGGCTGGCCGACCGGTTTGGGCGGCGCCCGAACTTCAACGTTACGTTCGGCATCTATCTGTTGCCCTGACCACCGCCCTGTCCTGGAACGTCTGGTCGTTCGCGCTGTTCCTGGGGTCGGCGGCCACTGTCGAGCCAGTGAGGCGGCCGAACCGCAGAAAATCCCGCCGACAAAACGGCCTTGAAATTAGGATTAGCTGGTTGCGGGGATAGGATTTGAACCTATGACCTTCAGGTTATGAGCCTGACGAGCTACCGGGCTGCTCCACCCCGCGAGGGTGAGTGAGAAGGGTGGGGTGGATTGGAAGACCTGGCGGCGACCTACTCTCCCGTGCCTTGAGACACAGTACCATGGGCGCTGGGGGTTTTCACGGCCGAGTTCGGGATGGGATCGGGTGCGGGCCCCCCGCCAAAGCCACCAGGTCGTCCAATCCACCCTGTGGGGTGACAGGGTGAGTTGAGGTTCTGGTGTTGGGGTGTGTTGTGTGTCATCCGGCCCGAGGGGGGGGGAGATGTGTCCGCGGGGTTTCCGCAGACGTTCCCTGGGGGGACATTCCCTGGGGGGACATTCCCTGGGGGGACGTTCCCTGGGGTATCTGGGGATGATTTCTGTGCATGGCGGTTATGTTGAGCCGATTGGGCGATTAGGACCGGTAAGCTACGAGCGTTGCCGCCCTTGCACACCCGGCCTATCGACGTGATGGTCTATCACGGCCCTCGGGGAGACCTGGTTTTGAGGTGGGTTTCCCGCTTAGATGCTTTCAGCGGTTATCCCGTCCGCACATAGCTACCCGGCGGTGCCGCTGGCGCGACAACCGGTGCACCAGAGGTGCGTCCATCCCGGTCCTCTCGTACTAGGGACAGCTCCTCGCAAGTCTCCAACACCCACGGCAGATAGGGACCGAACTGTCTCACGACGTTCTAAACCCAGCTCACGTACCACTTTAATCGGCGAACAGCCGAACCCTTGGGACCTGCTCCAGCCCCAGGATGTGATGAGCCGACATCGAGGTGCCAAACCTCCCCGTCGATGTGGACTCTTGGGGGAGATCAGCCTGTTATCCCTAGAGTACCTTTTATCCGTTGAGCGATGGCCCTTCCACGCGGGACCACCGGATCACTATGGCCGACTTTCGTCTCTGCTCGAGCTGTCGCTCTCGCAGTCAGGCGGGCTTGTGCCATTGCACTCAACAGCCGATGTCCGACCGGCTTGAGCCCACCATCGCGCGCCTCCGTTACATTTTGGGAGGCGACCGCCCCAGTCAAACTGCCCACCATGCAGGGTCCCGGACCGGGATGACCGGTCGCGGTTAGACATCAGAAGCGCCCAGGGTGGTATTTCAAGGTTGGCTCCACCGAAGCTAGCGCCCCGGCTTCAAAGCCTCCCACCTATCCTACACAGTGCTCTCCTAATGCCACTGCAAAGCTGCAGTAAAGGTTCATAGGGTCTTTCCGTCTGACCGCGGGTACCCCGCATCTTCACGGGGAATTCAATTTCGCTGAGCCGATGCCGGAGACAGTGGGGAAGTCGTTACGCCATTCGTGCAGGTCGGAACTTACCCGACAAGGAATTTCGCTACCTTAGGACCGTTATAGTTACGGCCGCCGTTTACCGGGGCTTCAATTCGGTGCTTGCACACCTCCTCTTAACCTTCCGGCACCGGGCAGGCGTCAGACCCTATACGTCGTCTCTCGACTTCGCAGAGCCCTGTGTTTTTACTAAACAGTCGCTACCCCCTGGTCTGTGCCACCCA
>Ga0302283_1003410_pt1 | contig 12312 bp, 10 predicted proteins | sample III_Fen_E1_4_FD_198770 | JGI IMG/M metagenome (GOLD analysis project Ga0302283, IMG submission 198770) | Peat permafrost microbial communities from Stordalen Mire near Abisko, Sweden - III_Fen_E1_4 | ecosystem: Environmental > Terrestrial > Soil > Wetlands > Permafrost | place: Sweden: Abisko...
CTGCCGGAGGCCTCGGCCTTCATGACCTGTTACCTGGAGGGCGACGCCCTCATGCACGTCCACGCCGACTGGTTCGCGCCGGTCAAGGGCCGGACCACCACCATCACCGGCGACCGCCGCATGATCGTCTACGACGACAACGAGCCTGTGGAGAAGATCCGCATCTGGGACCGCGGCGTCGAGGTGACCCCCGGCGTCAACGGCCGCGCCCCCACGCTCACCTACCGCAATGGCCCCGCCGTCGCCCCCGAGCTGCCCAAGGTCGAGGCCCTCAGCGCCGCGGCCCTCCACTTCGCCGCCAGCATCGAGTCCGGCCAGAAGCCCATCACCGACGGCGAGTTCGGCCTCCGGGTGGTCCAGGTGCTGGAGGCCGCCGAGCAATCCATGAAGGGCCGCGGACGGCCCGTCGAGCTGTAAAACAAAGCCGGTCATCCTGCGGGGCGCCCGAGCGCGCTTCAAGACGAAGTTTTCCCACAAACGGTGAGGATACGATGATTCCCTTTCTGGATCTCAAAGCACAGCACCGCGCTCTCCGGGCCGAGCTCCTCGAGGCCGCCGGACGCGTCATCGACAGTTGCCAGTTCGCCCTCGGGAGCGAGGTGGCCGCCTTCGAGGAGGAGTTCGCCGCCCTCTGCAACGTGAAGTACGCGGCCGGCGTCAACACCGGCACCAGCGCGCTCCACCTCGCCCTCCTGGCGGCGGGCATCGGCGCAGGCGACGAGGTCATCACCGTCTCGCACACCTTCATGGCGACGGTGTCGTCGATCCGCTACGCGGGCGCCAAGCCCGTCCTCGTGGACATCGACCCCTCCACCTACACGATGGATCCGGCCCTCATCGAGGCCGCCATCACCAAGAACACCAAGGCCATCATGCCGGTCCACCTGTACGGCCAGATGGCCGACATGGACCCCATCCTCGCCATCGCCAAGAAGCACAACCTGATCGTCATCGAGGATGCCTGTCAGGCCCACCTCGCCGAGTACAAGGGCCACCGCGCCGGCAGCCTCGGCCACATGGCCGCCTTCAGCTTCTACCCGGGCAAGAACCTGGGCGCCTGCGGCGAGGGCGGCGCCCTGGTCACCAGCGATCCCGAGTACATCAAGAAGGTGCGCATGCTCCGCGACTGGGGCCAGGAGAAGCGCTATCACCACACCCTCGAGGGCTACAACTACCGGATGGACAACATCCAGGGTGGCTTCCTCCGGGTCAAGGTCAAGCACCTCCCCGCCTGGACGGCGGCCCGCCAGGCGCACGCGGCGCTCTACCGCGAGCTCTGGGCCGGCTCCCCGGTGCGCTTCCCCGCCGAGGCGGCGTATGGCAAGCACGTCTATCACATCTACGCGGTGATGGCGTCGAACCGGGATCTCCTCCAGAAGGTCCTCGGCGACAAGGGCATCGCCACCGGCTTCCACTACCCGATCCCCGTGCACCTCCAGCCCTGCTTCGAGCACCTCGGCTACCCGCGCGGCGCCTTCCCCCACACGGAGAAGGCGGCGGCGGAGGAGATCAGCCTGCCGATGTTCGCGGAGCTGACGGACGATCAGATCAAGGAGATCGTCGCCGCCACCAAGGAAGCCTACCAGGGGTAGGGAGGGGGCCCTCGCCGCCACCCAGCAGGCCGCTGCGCGCCGAGATGGCGGCGTGGCGGCCGGCGATGGGGTCGTGCCGGCGGTCCGTGAGCAGGTCGCCGCGCTCCAGGTGGCGAAGCCGGCGGTCGATCGCGACGTTGCCGCCGGGGATGGGGACGTCGGCACCGTCGATGCCGCGCTGGTCGCAAGCCCTGTCGAGGTTGCCGCCGGCGAGGTGGCCCTGGCGCTGCCGGATGGGGCGGCGGCGGCGGTTCGTGAGGTCATGGACGCGGTTCATGAGGTCATGGACGCGGTCCATGAGGTCATGGACGCGGTCCAGGAGGCCATGGCTGCCGGTCATGAGGACATGGACGCGTCCCATGAAGACATGGCGCTCGGTCATGAGGCGATCTCTCGCGAGCTGAGCCATCCTGGGGCCGGTCCATGGCACACTCGACCGTCGCCAGGGCCCCATCGCAGCGCGTTGCGTCGCGGTCGGTTCGCGGAACGGCGCCCTCGCTTCGAAGGAGCGGCACGCTTCGTGGCGGAGGCGTGGCATCGCCGGGGTCCAGGGCCTCACGGGACACGCACCAGGGCGTCATCCGTGCCGCCCCATCGCCAAGTTGCCGCGACGGAGGACCGCATCGCCGGGTGACGACCAAGATCGCGCCCGCCGAGACGGGCTCATGTCGCGCGGTCATGACCTCCTGGAACGGCACGATGGCTTCCTGTCCGGCCGCCATGGCCTCCTGGATCGCGACCATGTCCTCATGGAACGCGTCCATGACCTCATGAACCGAACCGAGCCCGTGGACGCTGGCCAGATCTGGCACACCCGCGCCGGCCTCCTTCGAGGCGAGCTCGGGCATCGTAAGGAAGCTCGCCGGGCCTGGCGTTGGTCTTCGCGGTGGCGGTCGAGAGCACGGTCCCGTCGCGGGCGAGGCGGCGACGCCGCGTTATAGTGAAGGTCGATGCTGTTCCTCGCGAAAGCTCGCTCGCTCGCCGTCGGCTCCGGTCTCGCGCTCGCCCTCGCGGGCTGCCTGGAGCAGCCCATGGCGCCCGCCGTCGACTCGCCCCAGGCGTATCCGCCGGGCGCGGTTCCACCCCAGGGGTATGCGCCTCCGCAGCAGGGCGGCTACGCGCCTCCCCAGCAGGGCGGGTATGCGCCGCCGCAGCCCCCGGCACAGCAAGGGTACGCGCCCCCGCCGCAGCAAGCGCCGCAGCCCCCCGCACAGCAAGGCTACGCCCCCCCGGCTCCGTTCCCCGCCGTCCCGGCCGCGATCGACCCCATCAACACCGTCGATCTCCCCTACCTGCGCGCTACCGCCAAGGCCGTGCTGGACGAGCTCGTCGCCGCGTTGCCACCCCAGCACCAGCCCAAGGTCCAGGGCATTCCCTTCGTCACCGACGCCAACAACGGGGGCGAGATCAACGCCTACGCCGGCTGCGACGAGAAGCACCTGCCGTTCATGGCGGTCACCGATGGGCTGCTCCAGATGGAGTCGTACATCGCCCAGCTCCAGGCGACGGACGAGCTCTATGGCACCCACGAGCTGGATGCGTATCTGACCTACTACGCCCGCGAGCAGAAGCCCCGGCAGCCGGTGGTGGCGCCGCCGGAAGGCTCGATCGATCTCCGGCGGCACCTCGACCCGCGCAAGGTCGCGCGCCAGCACCAGCTCCTCGAGGAGCAGCTCGCCTTCGTGCTCGGGCACGAGCTCGGGCACCACTACCTGGGCCACACCGGCTGCGCCAATGGCCAGAGCGGGGACCGGGGGATGACGCTCGGCGATCTGGGTCGGATCTTCAATCACGTCGTCGAGGTGACCAACCAGCCCAACGAGGTCGACGCCGACCGGGTCGGCATCGACGATCTGCTCTCGGCGGGCGCTCGCCGGCCGGGCTATCACTGGACGGAGCGCGGCGCGCTGCTCACGCTCGACTTCTTCGCCCGCCTCGAGAAGCTCACGCCGGTGAGCTTCATCGCCTCCCATCCCAACCCCGCCTTCCGCCTCCCCTTCATCCAGGCCGAGGTCGCCCGCTTTCGTTCCAGCGGCACCTGGTGGACGCCGCTGCTGCCTGTGCTCCAGTAGGGGCACGGGTCGGGGGACGCCCGAGCGCGTTCCCGGGGAGGATTGCGCTTGACGGCCACGCCGCTCGCGCCTCCCATGCGCCCCAGAAAGGCAGCAAACGATGAGCGAAGAGCTTCTGATCGAAGAGATCCAGGTCGGCACCGGCGCGGAGGCCAAGGCGGGCAACAAGGTGAGCGTCCACTACGTGGGCACGCTGACCAACGGCACCAAGTTCGACAGCTCGCGGGATCGCGGCAAGCCCTTCGAGTTCGGGCTCGGGGCCGGCCAGGTCATCAAGGGCTGGGACCAGGGCGTCGCGGGGATGAAGGTCGGGGGCAAGCGCAAGCTCACCATCCCGCCCAGCCTGGGCTACGGCGCGCGCGGCGCGGGCGGGGTGATCCCGCCGAACGCCACGCTCATCTTCGAGGTCGAGCTCCTCAAGGTCTGAGGGATGTCGCGGAGCGCTCTCGGGCGCTCCGCAGGATGTCGCGGAGCGCTCTCGGGCGCGCCGCAGGATGACCGATCTCAGCCGACGACGACGCCCTTCCTCACCACCGACCCGCTGAGCACCTCACCGGTGCTCGTCCCCACCCACACCGTGGCGCCGCCCTTGCTGGTCAGGAGCAGCGCCTCGGGCTTGCCCCGGCCGCCGAGGGGCGCGACGTGCCTGGGGACGATGGCGCCGCCCTCGCCGGCGGCCGCGATGGCGTCGGCGTCGTAGAGGGCGATGCGCCCGTCGCTGAAGGTGGCGAGGAAGCTGGTCTCGATCACGCCGAGCGCGGTGGGCGCGTCCTCGAGCTCGACGAGCTTGGCCGCCAGGCGCGCCGGTCCGCCGGTGGCGAGGCAGACGGTGCGGGTGCCGGGCTTGAAGACGGCGATGAGGCGAGGCCCGCCGCGCACCTGATCGAGGGCCGCCGCCTCCCGGGGGAGGTTCACGCGCAAGCTCGCGCCGGGCTCCGGGGTGGCGCCGGGGTGGACGCGGAGCTGCCCGCCGTCGGCGCCGTCGGCGATGACGTAGGTCTCGGTCTCGCCCACGTCGACCGCGCGGAGGGTGCCGCGCAGCGAGAACTGCCGGGCCTCCACCTCGAGGCGGGAGAGGCGCAGCTCGGTGGCGCTGCCGTCCCAGCCGAGCGCCAGCGCGGTCTCGCCGCCGGGGCGCATCGCCAGCGATCGCACGTCGCGCGCGACCTGGTCCATCTTGGGGGTGTGGGTGATGTCGAGCAGGGCCCAGACCGAGTCGTCGGTGCCGCGCACCACCGCCACGTCGCGCGAGAGCAGCGCGACCGCGTCGGCCCCGTCGAGCGACACGTTGGTGACCTTGCCCGGCGCTCCGCTGGTGGAGAACGTGGCGATGCGCACGGGCGACGTGGACAGCATGGCCACCAACCCGGGGGTGGTCAGGAAGGCGCCGGCCCGCACCTCGGCGTCGACGCTGCTCAGCTTGCGGAGGGCGGAGATGGTCTTGAACGGCATCGCCGCCAGACTACGCGAAGAGCGCGCCACCGTCACCGTTGACGCTCGCCGCGCTCTCCCCCAAGAATCCGCCCCGCCCCGAGGCCCGTCCCGCGGTCTCGCCGGCCCGAGGTGTCCTGTGTCGTCTGCGTCGCTTGCGTCCGTCTCCCATCCCGCGCTGACCCAGCTCTCCGAAGAGGAGCGCCTCTTCCGCGACTCCGTCCTCGACTTCGCCCGCAAGCGCATCCAGCCCCGGGTGGCCGCCATGGACGAGGCCGCGGCCCTCGACCAGGACCTCATCCCCGGCCTCTTCGAGCTCGGCCTGATGGGCATCGAGATCCCCGAGGCCTACGGCGGATCGGCCGCCAGCTTCTTCAACGCCATCCTCGCCATCGAGGCGCTGGCCGTCGTCGATCCCAGCGTCAGCGTCCTCGTCGACGTGCAGAACACGCTGGTCGCCAACGCCCTCCTCCGCTGCGCCACCGACGCCCAGAAGGAGCGCTACCTGCCGCTCCTCGCCCGCGAGTGGGTCGGCTCCTACGCCCTCAGCGAGGCGGGCTCCGGCTCCGACGCCTTCGCCCTCGCCTGCACCGCCGAGCAGAAGGGCGACCACTGGGTGCTCAACGGGCGCAAGCTCTGGATCACCAACGCCGCGGAGGCCTCGCTCTACCTGGTCTTCGCCACCGTCGACAAGGCCAAGGGGTACAAGGGCATCACCGCCTTCCTGGTCGAGCGCAGCTTCCCCGGCTTCAGCGTCGGCAAGCGCGAGCACAAGCTGGGCATCCGCGCCTCCAGCACCTGCGAGCTGGTCCTCGAGGACTGCAAGGTCCCCCTCGGCAACGTGCTCGGGGAGGTGGGCAAGGGCTACAAGATCGCCATCGAGACCCTCAACGAGGGCCGCATCGGCATCGGCGCGCAGATGATCGGCCTGTCGCAGGGCGCCTTCGACTACGCGATGAACTACGTCAACGAGCGCAAGCAGTTCGGCCAGACCATCGGCAGCTTCCAGGGCATGCAGTTCCAGTATGCGCGGGTGGCCACCGAGATCGAGGCGGCGCGGCTGATGGTCTACAACGCCGCCCGCCTCAAGGACGCCGGGCAGAGCTTCGTCAAGGAGGCGGCCATGGCCAAGCTCTTCGCCTCCGAGGTGGCCGAGCGGACGGCCTCGCTCTGCATCGAGTTCCTCGGCGGCGTCGGCTTCACCCGCGACTATCCGCTGGAGAAGCTCTACCGCGACGCCAAGATCGGGAAGATCTACGAGGGCACCAGCAACATGCAGCTCGCCACCATCGCCAAGATCGTCCAGGCCGAGCACGGCGGTTGATACGGTCGCGGGACGCTCTCGGGCGTCGCGCAGGGTGACCGCTCGCGGGACGCTCTCGGGCGTCCCGCAGTTTGACCGGTCGTCCGGGGCGGCGATGCTCAAGTCTCTGGGAATTTCTCCGGGCGTGTTCTATGGGTAGGGCCTCACCACCCAAGGAGATTCCCGATGAAAACCCTCAAGATTGCGTTCGCCGTTTGCTTTGGCTCGCTGATGCTCGTCACCGCCGGCTGTGGCAAGAGCAAGGCGCTCGTCAATGCCGAGGAGTACGAGAAGGACACCTGCGCCTGCAAGGATGTCGCTTGCGTCACCGAGGCCGGCAAGAAGTACGCGGAGCACGCCAAGGACGGCGCGAGCGCGAGCGGTGGCGAGGCCGAGGCGATCACCAAGGCGGTCACGGCGGCGTCCGCCTGCCAGACCAAGATCACCATGGCGAGCATCCCCAAGATGCCCGCGATGCCCGGCATGCCCGCGAAGTGAGCTTCCCGGTCGTCGCCCTCGGGTGACGATCACGGCACCTCTCGCCCCCAGTCTCGTCTGGGGGCGATGGTCACGTTCGCAGCGTCGCCCACCACCAGCCTCGCGTCGGCTTCGGTCAGGGTTCGCCCGGAGGCATCCCTCGGTCCGGCAAGGATGACGCGACGCGGGCTCACCGCGGCTGCCAGGTCGGGGAGATCGGCCGTCGCGGCGATGCCCGGCACCATGGCGGAGGGCGGGCACCTGGCGGCGGGGTCAGCGAGCACGCTCGCCAGCGAAGCGAGGCCGCCGTCCAGGTACACCACCTCGATGCGCGGCTCGAGCGCGGCGGCGAACAGCGCCGGGAGCGTGAGGCCCTCGCGCGCGGCCAGCGTCAGCCGGAGCCCGCCGGTGCGTGGGTGGTTCGCCAGCGCCTCCACCAGCGCGAGGATGTCGGCGACCTGCTGCGCCAGGAGGCTCTCTCCCAGGACCAGGGACGCCCAGGCATAGCTGTCCTCGTCGGCATGGCGCCGCGCATAGCCGGGCGCACCGGCTTCGAGCCGGGGAGCGAGAGCGCCGATTCCGCGCACGTCGGCGGCGCAGACGGCGTGTGGGCAGGAAGCCCAGGGACCCTCGTCCCACCACAGCGGGCGCCCCTCGGGGGCGAGCGCGATCACCAGCGAGGAGGTCGCCTCCGCGGGCTCGAACAGCCACGCTGGCACCCACACCGAGCGCGCCGAGCGCACCTCGATGGAGGTCACCGAGCCACCGCTCGCGGGCACGCGGCCCAGCTCGCACGCGGCCAGTCCCGGAGGGGGACGCGCCACGCCGAGGATCGACGCGGGCCCCCCGGCCGGTCGGGCGCGTCGCTTCCTCACCTGCTCGCGCGCCAGATCGCGCGGGGTGAGGCTCCCCACGGACCGCACGTTGCCTCCGGGGGTGACCCACGTCGCCTCCTCGGGCTCGGGCGCGAGGGCGGGCTCGCCCACGCTCGCCGTCTCGCCGAGAAGGAAGCGCCCGAGCCAGCGCTCGATCTCCCCCCGTCGCGCCGCCGTGAGGGCGTGCGGCTCGTCCGACTCCACCCAGCGAAGCTGATCCGCACGGGAGAGCAGCGCATAGATCCGCCCCAGCCTGGCAACCTCCTCGCGGCCGCTCTCCAGGTAAAGGGGCGAGTAGGTCGAGCCCGGATCCCCGGTGCTCACCAGCACCAGCAGGGGCTTCGGCGCGAGCGGATAGAGCGTATCCCAGCGATCGAAGCCGAGCGGCCCGGCGCCCACCAGGTTCTGCTCCGCGTCGTCGGTCGAGCCCGGGGGATCGAAGCCGCGGCAGGTCAGGTTCTCGGTGTTGGCGCACGAGATCGCGGCGACGGCGAGGCGAGGGTCCACCGCGGCGAGGAGCATGGTCAGCGTGCCTCCCCCGGAGTGGCCGACCCCGGCCAGGCGGCGCGGATCGACCTCGGGGTGCGCGGCGAGGACGTCGAGGCTGCGCATCGCATCGTCGAGGAGGAGCCCCGTCGCCGTGTCCCCGGCGAGGAGGAGCAGCTCGCCGGCGCGGGTGTGCTCGTCGTCCGGCGAGCCGAGGCGGCTCCGGTGCCCCTCGGGTCCCGGATAGAACACGCGCTCTCCCTGGCCCACCGGATCGAAGGTGAGCACCACGTACCCGAGCCGCGCCAGCGCCTGACAGGCGCTCTGGTAGGCGGGCGCGGCCTTGCCCTCGGGGAGGTGACCGAGCTGGAAGATCACCCCTGGGAAGGGCCCACGGCGCCCGGTGGGGACGTAGAGATGGGCGGTGATGGGGAAGCTGCGGCGACTCTCGTAGAGGAGCTTCTCCAGCCGGTATCCCTCCCGCTCCAGCACTCCCACGGTGCGCACCGCGGACGGGGGTGGCGGAGGCAGGCTCCCGGTGAGCCTTCGCAGCGTCTCGGTCACCCACGCTTGCCGGCGCCGCACCGCCTCGACGCTGTCGAGCTCGGCGAGGGCGCCCTCCCGCACGGCGCGGGCGCGGGCCGCCAGCTCGCGGACGTGATCGGGCAGGCAACGCGCATAGTCGCGCGGCGCCTCGTCGAATCCGGGCTCACAGGCCGCGAGGGTCACGCCCGCGGCGGCCCGGAGGAACCGGCGCCGGTTCACGAGGCGGGGACGATCTCCTCGCGATCCCGGTCCCAGAGCATCTTCTTGCCTTCCCGGTAGCTCCGCGTGGCCATGACCACGGCCACCGAGTGGGCGAACCCGGTCTCGATGCTCCCGTTGCAGGCCTTGCGCTGGCGCATCCCCCGGACCCAGTCGTCCATGTGATATTTGCTGTCGTCGCTCTGCTTGGTGGGAGGGATCTCCTTCACGCCCTCGGGCAACACCGGCACAGCCTTCGCCGCGGGGGCGTCCTCGTCACCGAAGATCACCTCGTCTCCCCAGCCGCTGTAGGCCTCGGGGGCGTACCACCACTGCGGGCTGCCCTCGCCGCCGACCGCGTAGAGCGTGCCCTGGGTGCCGTGGACGATGGTGGTGCTGCCGAAGAGGTTCCCGTAGCAGGACCCGTACTTGTAGAGCACCTCCCGCTCCTTGAAGGTGGAGATGGCAGCGAAGGTGTCCGGGTTCTCCCGCACGTCGTGCCAGGCGAAGATCCCGCCGCTGGCGACGGTGTCGTCGGGGATGAACGTGTCCAGGAAGAAGTGGGCGAGCCCCGATCCGTGGCTGTACCACTGGTCGGCGATGCCGCCGGAGAAGTCCTTGAAGATGCGGAACTCGAAGTACACCTGCGGATCGAAGGGCCGGTAGGGCCTCCCCATCAGCCAGCGATTCCAGTCGGTGTCCTGCTCGCGGATCCGGGCCACGCTCTCGTTCCTGGCCAGGTGCCAGCGGGGGCCGTTGTAGTTCCAGCTCTGCTCGAGCTGGGTCACCTTGCCGAGCTTGCCGCTCCGCACCACCTCCCGGGCGGCCAGGTGGTAGGGGTCGGAGACCCACTGCGATCCCATCTGGACGACGCGCCCGCTCGCTCTCACCGCGTCACGGGCCAGCCTGGCGTCGGCGAGGGTGTTGGCCATCGGCTTCTCACAGTAGCAATCCTTGCCTGCCCGGACGACCTCGGCCAGCAGGCGGGCGTGCTGGTGGTCGGCGGTGGCGATCATGACGGCGTCGAGATCCGGATCGGCGAGCATGTCCTCGGAGTAGGTGAACGCCCGCGGGTCGTCGCCGAGGCGGCCCTGGACGAGCGATCTCATGCTGTCGCGGTTGTGGCTCCACAGGTCGCAGACGCTGCGCACGGCGAGGTTGCCGTCGCGCTGGGACATCTTCGCCATGGCGAGGAGCCCCCCGGCGCGCGCCCCGCAGCCGAGCAGACCGATCTGGATGCGGTCGTTGGCGCCGAGGATGCGGTCGTAGCTGCACGCGGTGGAGGGGATGATCGTGGCCGCGGCGGCGCCGGCGGCCCCGTGGATGAACTGGCGGCGGGAGACGGGGGTCGAGTCGTCGGGCATGGTCCCTCGGGCGTTGCCTCGGGAGTGAGGCCTCCGCGGAGGGGCGTACCGTGGCGAGGGGGCGATTGCCGGGCAAGCGCGGAGGGGAGGGGAGGTGGGAGGGGGCACCCGCGGCCCCGATTGTCGAGGTTCCCTCGTCCCGCGCGGCGAGGGCTCACTCCGCAGGGAAGGTGAAGCGGCGGCGGAGCTGGCCCTCGAGGTCGACGGAGATGCGGTCGAAGAGCTTCTTCAGCGCGTCGGCGCGGTGCTTCGGATCGGGGGGGTCGATGATGACCGTCTGGCTCCGCTCCAGGTCTTGCCCCGCCTCGTGCTGCTGCTTGGGCGCGTCCCGCATCACCAGGGACACGACGAAGATCTGCTCCGGGGTCACCGCGATCTGCAGGTCACCGCGGAGCCAGCCGTCGACCATGGTGAAGCAGGGGCTCACCTGACGGTCCTTTTCGGCCGCCTTGAGCTCGGCCCAGACGGGGGCACCTTCGCAGCCGAGCTCCTTCAACAGGTCGCCCGCGAGCGTCCCCAGCGCCTGCTGGAGACCGGCGTCGTGGGCGGCGGCTTGCGAGAGGATCTCGCGGAGCTGATCGATGCGCGTTTCTGCCAAGGGGGCCTCCTGGCCGGGACGAGGTCCGGCTCGCGAGGGTGCCAGCAAGCGGCGGGCCAGGGTGGGGGAGCCGATGCAGAGCGGGCGCGCGCGTGGAGCTGCTTGCAGGGACGCCACAGCGCCGCAGGATCGCCGCAGCGTCCATGCCGGCTGCGGCGGCTGCTAGCGTGGTCGCCATCATGACCGTCGGCGCATCGTACAAGCGGAGCAAGATCGAGGGCCCGTTCGACGCCATCGTGATCGGATCCGGCATGAGCGGGCTCACCACGGCGGCCATCCTCTCCAAGCACGCCGGCAAGCGCGTGCTGGTGCTCGAGCGCCACTACACGGCCGGCGGCTTCACCCACTCGTTCACCCGCCCCGGCTACGAGTGGGACGTCGGCGTCCATTACATCGGCCAGGTCGGCGACCGCGGCGCGCTGCGCGGCGTGTTCGACTACCTGACCGAGGGGCGGCTCGCCTGGGCCCCGCTCCCGGACGTCTACGATCGCATCTTCCTCGGGGATCGCTCCTACGACTACGTCACCGGCACCAAGCGCTTCATCCAGCGCATGACCGACTACTTCCCCCGCGAGGGCAAGGCCATCGCGGCCTATGTGGGCCTGGTCAAGGACGTGGCGCGGGCCGGCGCGGGGTTCTATCTCGACAAGACGCTGCCGGCCTCGGTGGCGCGCTTCACGGGGCCCCTCCTGCGGGCGCCGATGCTGCGCCACGCCGACCGGACGACGGCCGAGGTGCTCGCCCAGCTCACCGAGGATCGCGAGCTGCGCGCCGTGCTCGCCGGGCAGCTCGGCGACTACGGGCTGCCGCCTTCCCGCTCGAGCTTCGCGATCCACGCGGCGGTGGCGTCTCACTACCTGGGAGGCGGATTCTTCCCGATCGGTGGCGCCGGAGCCATCGCTCGTGCCATCGCCCCGGTGATCGAGCGGTCCGGCGGGGCCATCCTGGTGCGCGCGGAGGTGCAGTCCATCCTGGTCGAGGCGGGCCGGGCCACCGGGGTCCGCATGGAGGACGGGCGAGAATTCCGCGCCCCCATCGTGGTCAGCGCGGTCGGCGCCACCAACACCTACGGCCGCCTGCTCCCCGCGGAGACGGCGCCGCCGGAGCTGCGGGCCTCGCTGAAGCAGGTGGGCCCGTCGATCTCCTACGTCTCGCTGTACCTCGGCTTCGCCGAGACCGACGAGGCGCTCGGGCTCACCGGCACCAACGTCTGGCTCTATCCGAGCGCCGACCACGACGGGAGCTTCGATCGCTACTGCGCCGACGCCGAGGCGCCGTTCCCGCTGGTCTTCATCTCGTTCCCCAGCGCCAAGGACCCGACCTTCCGCGACCGGCACCCCGGTCACTCCACGGTCGATGTCATCGTCCCG
>Ga0302283_1003424_pt1 | contig 12285 bp, 10 predicted proteins | sample III_Fen_E1_4_FD_198770 | JGI IMG/M metagenome (GOLD analysis project Ga0302283, IMG submission 198770) | Peat permafrost microbial communities from Stordalen Mire near Abisko, Sweden - III_Fen_E1_4 | ecosystem: Environmental > Terrestrial > Soil > Wetlands > Permafrost | place: Sweden: Abisko...
GCCGCAGCTCGCTTGGCCTCCTCGAACAAAGACTGCGCGGTCGCCTCGTCGGCTGCGGTCGCGGCGGCGAACGCGGGCGAGGCCGGCGCGAGAAGAGCGGCGACGGACGCGAGCACCAAGACGGCCACAAGGCTTCGTGACATCGCGGCCGTTTTAGAGGGACCCCTGCGGGACCGCAACGCCCTCGTCGCACCGCGCAAGACTCCGTCGCGGTGTCCAAAGTTCGACGTGTGGAGGCCCAAGCGAGAGGCCGCGTGCCTTTCGTGTCCGGCGGCGTAGGTCGCCCTGGACAATCGTCGCGATCCGAGAATATGTTCGGAGACATGCCAACCAAGACCACGCGCGTGAAGGGCATAATCCGGTGGCCGACGACCTATGCCGGAAAGATCCAGAAGGCGGAGAACATCATCGCCGCCGTCACCGCGGCCGTGAAAACGTTCACGACCCCGACGCCCGCGATGAGTGCTCTATCGGACGCGGTCGAGCTGCTGAGCAGCCTCGAGACCACCGCCAACACGCGGGCTCGTGGCGCGGCGGACACGCGCGACGCTCAATGGCTGGTGGTGGCGAGCCTCTACGCTCAGCTTCTCGCCTACGTTCAGGTCCTCGCGGACAATGCGGGCGGGGCGACCCAGGCGGCGGCGATCTTCGCGCTGGCGGGTATGGAGACCGAGGCGACGCACGGCCACTCGCCGCGCGTCTACAAGTCGGACCAAGAAAAGTCCGGCACGATCGAGGTGACCGCACCCAAGACGCCGGAGAACACCGCGACCCTCTGGCAGTACGGGTTGTCTCCCCAGGCGCTGACCTCGTACGTGGTCACCATCCACTCGAAGGTCTCGATCCCGAACCAGACGCCGGGGACGACCGTCTATCTGCGCTACCTGGTGGTCACCGTGGACGGCTACGGCGACTGGAGCCAGACGATCTCGCATCTGGTGACGTAGCTCGCGATCCGGCACGGCCGGAACCTCGGCAACGGGGCGACGCATGGGTGAGCTTGCTCGGCCGCACGCGCTCGCTGCCGCTCGCCCAGTCGCTGCCGCTTCCGGCTCGGCCGGAGAGCTGGCGCGAATCCGGCATTCTGGTGCCAATTTTGGGGTCGATCGCGGCAAATCCGGGATCCTGGCGGTGGCTCGAGGGGAGGTCGCGTCAGACCAGGATGCTGAACGTAGGTCCGGGATTCGTCACGGTGAATCCCGGATCTGTCGACGCAAATCGGGGATTCTGAAAGAAAATTCGGGATCCTGATGAGGCGTCCAGGCTCTTCTGGACGGATCCTGGATCCTGGCCGAGACTCCCCGATCTTTCGGGAAGATCCGGGTTTCCAGCAAAGAACCCGTAAGTTTTCGAGGAGATCCGGGATCCCGGCGGAGAGTCCGGGATCCGTCGGGTGTATCCGGGATCCTGGCAACCCTTTCCGGGTTTGCCACGCGAATCCAGGATCTGGTCACCGATCTCGTGATTTGCGGGGGCAATCTGGGATCTCGGCGCAAGCTCACGGTTTCACTGGGCGATCTGCGCGATCCAGAAGATGACCCCGTTGTTGTCGTTGCCGACGAAGAGCCGCCCGTCGGGGTGGAAGGCGAGCGATGCCGGGCGGCCGTGCGTGAACGTGCTGTCGTCCCAGCCGGTGGCGAAGTCGAGCATCCCCATGTCGGGCCCCGGCGTGCCCGTGCCACTGAGGTCGGTGGATGCCGTCGGCAGGCCGGTGCTGGCGTCGATGGGGATGGCGACGATACGCGCGCCCACCAAGCTTCCGGCGGCGCCGTGCGTCGCGACGAAGGCGCGCCCTCCAAACGTGCCGGACCAGTGGTTCATCTCGAAATCGAGGCCGAAGGGAGTATCGCCGATGACGAACGAGTTGATCTCGGTCGCCACCGTGGAGCAGTTGGGGGTCATGCCATTCTGCGTCACGGTCTGCGTGTAGGGGAGGCCGGTCGTGGCGCAGCAAGGGAAGCCCCAGTCGTCACCCTGGTGGATCTGGAGCATCTTCTCGCGACCGCCGGCGCCTGCGGTGTAGTCCTTGGCCAGCTCCAGCGCGAAGCAGGTGTTGTTGCCCTTGCGGCAGCGCACGGCGATGGGGTTGCGCAGCCCCTGCGCGACCTGGATACCCGCCGGGTGCGCCCCAGGGGCAGGATCGATGCTGTAGATGCCACCACGGAAGGGGTGCGGCTGGACACACGTTTCACCCTGATCGCCGCCGTTGCCGACGTAGATGGTGCCGTCGTCGGCGACGTCCAACGTCTTCGGCCAGTGGAGGCCATCCTGGTACTGCCCGTTGAGCGAAAGGTCCGCGATCTGCTCGCTCGCGGCGCCCGGCAGGAGGTCGCCGGCGGCGTAAGGGACGCGCATGATCTTGGTGCCGTCCTGGTAGTAGAAGAAGCTGCCGGCGAAGAGCAGCCCCTGCGTCGAGGGCAGGTTGCTGAGGAACGTCGACGGCGCGTCGGCGTTGCCATCCATGTTGGCGTCGGGCAGCACGAGGATGGCGCTCTTGCCGGCGCCGCCGTTGCCGCCGGTGGTGAGCGCGGTCGGCGAGGCGACGAAGAGGTCGCTGGTCCCCGGGGAGAAGCGGAGCTGCCGGGCGTTGCCGACCGTGCCGTAGTAGTGCGCGCAGTAGCCCACCGGCAGGTGGAGGAAGGCGAGGGTCGGCGCCGTCGGCGCGCCGCCCGGGACCGTGACCGTGCCGCTGGCGGTGAACTGCACCGAGCCGGGCAGATCGCAGGGGTTGGTGATCGAGCCGTCCGGCGGGGGCGTCACGGGGACGTCGTCGATCGCGTCTGCCGGAGCGTCGGCGCCCGCGTCGGGGGTGGCGCCGCCGGTGCCCACTCCAGCGCCCGTCCCGGTGCTGCTGCTGGCGTGGGTCCCGCCGGTGCCGGTGCTGCTGCTGGAGCTGGTGCTGGAACAGGCGGCGAGAAGCAAGGCTGCGGACACGAAGGGATAAGCACGACGCATGCAGAAAGCACTAGAGGATAGGGCAGACGCACGCAACGTGATTTCCGCCGCGCGCGGCCGCCCGATCCCCTCGCGTCACCTCCCCGCGAGGCGCTTCGGCGCGCCTCAGCCCGGGGTCCAGAGGAGCCGATCGAGGACCGGCTCCAGGCAGGTCGCGATCTGATCGCCGACGTCCTGACACTCCGCCGTCTGGAGGCACTCCCGCACCGTGAGTCGGCTCGCGGCGTTGAGCGCCCCCAGCGCGCGGGCGAGCCGCTTGCCCATCCGCACCGAGACGTCGGCGCGGCAGTCGGCGGGCGCCGCGGCGCCGCACGTCGAGGCCCGCTCGCAGATCACCGCCACGTAGGGCTCGACCTCCGCCGGTTGCAGCGCCAGCGACTCCAGCACCGTGGACCCGCAGCGCTTCACCGCGGCGGCGTAGGCGGGGGTGAACGGGTCGCCGTCGAAGCCCTCCAGCGCCTCCTGCGAGCAGGCCGCGGTGCGCTCCAGCATCTCGGGCGCGGCCGTCGAGGTCTGCGCGCTGCACTCGCCGAGCTGGGGCCAGTGCGCGCCGTCGTGGGTGGCCCGGTGGTAGAGCGCGTCGAGGTAGGTGCACCAGCTCTTCTGCGCGCGCACCTGCGCGCCCGCCGCCAGCGGGACCTGCGACTCGAAGGGCGCTTCTGACGTCGAGGGCGTCGCCGGCGCCGCCGCGACCGAGGCCGCCGGCGGCTGCCGATGGCACCCCGCGCCCGCGGCGCCGAGGGCCACGGAGAAGACGGCAAACGAGTATTTCGCGGCGCGACCGGGGAGCTTCATGTCGGGCACCCTCGGGCCCGGCACGGGCACCCGGCAGAAGCGGGCACCCGGCAAACGGGGTAGGGAACGCCCGGACCGCGGCTATAGTGCGCCCATGCTCGCGAGGGAGGCCGCGGCCGTCGATCTCGCCACGCTGGAGGCCCACCTGGCGCGGCGCGGCGGCAGGCTCGACGAGGGCGCGGCCCGTCACCTCGGCCATGCGCTCGCGGCCACGCTCGCCGAGGCCCACGCCACCCTCGACGACGAGGGCAACCTCGCCGCCGTCCTCCACGGGCACCTCGCTGCGGCGCTGGTGCGCGTCACCACGGACGGCGCGGTCTCGGTGCTCGCCGCGCCGGCGGGCGCCCCCGTCACGGCGCCCGAGCTGCTCCAGGGCGGACGGCTCACCCCGCGGGCGGACGTGTTCGCGCTGGGGACGATCCTCGCGCCGCTCCTCGCCGACGGCTCCGACGAGGAGCTCCGCGCCGCTCTGGTCCTGGCGGCCACGCCCGAGGCGGCGCGCCGGCGGATCACCTGCGTCGAGCTGGAGGCGCTGCTCGAGCGCGGCGCCGACCTCGACGCCGGCCGGCGCTCGCTCGGCGAGGCGGTGCGCGCCTGCCTGGAAGCCCGTGACCGCCCGGTCGCCGCCGCGGCCTCGCGACCGCTCTCGATGCCGGCGCGCGTGGGCGTGGCGCTGCTCACGGCGGCGGCCGTCTTCGCCGCGGGCGTGGCCGTCGCCGAGCGGTGGCTGGTGCGCTAGGGAGGGGGCTCCGCCGAGCGCGTCGCCGCTGTCACGGCCCGACCCGCAGCACCTCGCCGCCCGTCAGCCCCTTGAGCACCTCGCCGTGGGTGGCGCTGCCCAGCCCGACCTCCACCTCGCGGCGCTCGCCCGACTGGAGCAGGACGAACCCTTTGCCGTCGCGCTCGGCGGTGAGCGCCCAGAGCGGCAGCAGGACGGCCTCGGCCTTCAGCACCGAGGCGATCTCGGCGCGCAGGGTCCCGCCGGGGCGCATCCCCTCCGGCTGCTCGCCCAGCTCCAGGGTGATGGCGATCTCCTTGAGGTTGCCCTCGGGCGTCTTGGTCCCGTAGCGCTCGTTGCGCGTCGTCGCGAAGCCGTCCTTGCGGAGGACCTTGGCGGGCACCAGGCGGTCGGCCATGGCGACGACGTAGACCCTGGCGGCGTCGCCGACCTGGATGCGCGCGGCGTCGCGGGGCCGCACCCAGAGGCTGGCCTCGAACACGCTCAGGTCGGGCAGCTCGAGGAGCTTGTCGCCCGCGCGGCAGACGCGCCCGGGCTCGGCCTTGGCGCGGGTGTAGTTGAGCGGGACGTAGGGCTTGTAGACGACGCCGTCGGCGGGCGCCTTGATGGCCATGTGGTCGAGGGCCACGCGGTTCTCGGTGACCACGTCCTCGGCGGTCTTGACCTTGATGTCGGCGACCTCGAGCGAGGTCTTGCGCTTCCGCGCGAAGGCCTCGAGCGCGCCCGTCGCCAGCTTGAGCTCCACCTCGGCCGAGCGCAGCTGCACCTCCGCCTTCTTGCGGTCCAGCTCGGAGATGAGGTTGACGCCCTCGACGAGGCGCAGCTTGGCCTCCTCGACGGCCATCATCCGCCGCTTCTGCTCCAGCTCCAGGGTGATGCGCTCGGTGATCAGCGCCTGCTCGGTCTTCTGCCGCTCGGCCTGGGCGACCGCGAGATCGGAGAGGGTGGTGCGCAGGTTCTCCTCCAGGTCCGAGGTGTCGAGCGTGGCGACCACGTCGCCCTGCTTCACCACCGCCCCGTCCGCGAGGACGGTCTTCACCGTGAGCGTGTCGACGCGCGGCACCTTGGGCACGGGGATCGGCGTGCTCTTCTTGGGCGTGAGCTCCCCGTAGAAGCTCTGCTCGGCCACCAGCGGGCCGCGGGTGACCGTGACGGTGGCCGCGGGGGCCTCCTTGCGGGAGCACGCGGGCAGCAGGAGCGCGAGGACGAGGGGTAGGAGGAGGGCGCGCATCACTCGCCCCGCAGCGCCTCGATGGGGTCGAGGTCGGCGGCGCGCTTGGCCGGGATCATCCCCGACGTGACGCCGACGACCACCGAGATCACCACCGCGAGCACCAGCGCCTGCCAGGCGACGATCACCGGCAGCCCCATGATCTGCGAGGCCACCACCGCCGCGACGAGGCCGAGCGCGGCGCCCATGGCCCCGCCGATCACGCAGATGGTCGTCGACTCGATGAGGAACTGCACCAGGATGTCGCGCCGGGTGGCGCCGATGGCGCGGCGCACGCCGATCTCCGCGACGCGCTCGCTGACGTTGGCGAGCATGATGTTCATCACCCCGATGCCCCCGACCAGCAGCGAGATCGCCGCGATCGCGGTGAGCACGGCGGTCATCACGTACTGGGTCTCCTTGCGCTTGCGGAGCAGCTCCTCCGGCGAGATCACCTCGAAGTCCTTGGCGCCGCCGTGGAGGTTGCCGAGGAGCCGCTCGGCGACGCGCTTGGCGGGCAGGGTCTCCTCGATGGTGGCGAGGCGGAGCGAGATGCGATCGAGATCGCCGTAGAGCCGCGGCGGCTCGAGGAGCTCGCGCAGCGCGGGGTAGGGGACGACCACGCTCTTGTCATAGCTCACCTCGGTCTCGCTCTCGCCCCCCGCGCCGGCGTCGCGCGGGGCGAGCACGCCGACCACCTGGAACCACGCGTAGTCGAGGCGGATCCACTTGCCGACCGCCTCGCGCCCGAAGAGCCGCGAGGCGAGCGCGCTGCCGAGGACGGCGAAGGCGCTGGCCTGGCGCTCGTCCCACACCGAGAGGCGCCGCCCCTGCTCGACCGCGAGCCGGCTGGCGTCGAACACCGACGCGGTGACGCCGATGACGTGCAGCTCGGAGGCCGGGAGGGGCAGGCTGGAGACCTTGGGCGCGTAGACCGCGCGCGCGGCCACGGCGTGCTCGACGCCGAGCGCCTGCTCGAGCGCGCGGGCGTCGGCCTGCGAGAGCCCGACGCTGACGTTGACCACGTCGGCGAGGTTCTGGTCCTTGCCGAGCGCGCCGCGGACCTGGATGCTGGTCGCCCCCATCGACTCGATGCCGGCGAGGATCTGCCGCTGCGCGCCCTCGCCGATGGAGACCATGCTGACCACCGAGCCCACCCCGAAGACCACGCCGAGCAGCGTGAGCATGGTCCGCAGCGGGCTGCTGCGGAGCTGCACCAGCCCCTCGCTGAGCGCGACCAGGCCCTCCTTCATGGCGCGCTCGGCTCCACCCGGACCTCGAGCCCGGTGCTGAAGAACGCCGGCGGCTCGGCGAAGTCGGCGATGACCTCGTAGGCCTTCTCGCGCGCGTCGGGGAGCTCGTCGTCGCTGCGGAGGAAGCCCACCTCCTGAGGGAACGGGACGATGGTGCGGATCTCGGCGACGATCCGCCGCTCGTCGTCGGGCAGCCGCGCGGTGACCTTCTGGCCCACCGCGAGGCCGCCGATGCGCGGCTCGGGGACGAGGAAGTCGACGCTGAGCCGCTCGTCCTCGGCGAGGAAGACGAACGGGGTGCCGGAGGGCATGTCGTCCGGCTTCTGCACCTTGCGCCGCGCGTGGTTCAGGTACCCGTAGCGCACCAGCCCGGCGTGCGGCGCGAGGATGTGGGAGCGGCGCTCGTAGGCCTGGTAGCGCTGGACGCCGTTGGCCCAGTCCTCGGCGCGCGCGTCGAAGACCGCCAGCTCGGCGGCCGATCGCGCCGAGGTGGAGGCGAGGCGCTCCGCGGCCGAGGCCTCCTCGACGCCGGCGCGGGCGGCGGCGAGCTTGAGGAGCGAGAGGTCCCGCTCGGAGACCAGCCCCACCTTGCCGGTGTCGAGCTCGGCGCTCTCGTGATCGAGCTTGCGCACCGCGGCGGCGGAGACGAGCTGGCGCGCGTCCTCCGCGTTGGTGGCCCGGGTGCTCTCGAGGTCGGCGTTGGTCTCGGCGACGCGCTTCTTGATCCAGGGGAGCGCCTCCTCGAAGTTGAACTCGAAGCGCGCCACCTGCTGGCCCTTCTCCACGCGCGAGCCGTCGGGCACCAGCTCGATGAGCTTGATCCAGGTGCTCCGGCTGTTCCACCCCTTGAAGCGGAAGACGTTGGGCGGCGCGTGCAGGGCGGTGGCGCTGTGCGGCGCGATGGTGCCGTAGAAGCCGGCGACGGCGGCGACGGCGGCGGCGTGCTCGCCGGGCGCGGGCGGCGGCGCGGCGGCGCCGTGGCAGGCGGCGAGCCCGAGGAGCAGGGAGGAGGCGAGCGACCGGCCCTTCACGCGGCCACCTCCCCGCGCGGCGAGCAGCGCCCCTCGATGACCTCGATGCAGCGCTCGGCCGCCCGGCCCACCGCGGGATCGTGGGTCACCAGCACCACGGTGAGCCCGAGCTCGGCGCGCAGCTCCTTGAAGAGCGCCATCACCTTGCCGTGCGCGGCGGTGTCGAGGTTGCCCGTCGGCTCGTCCGCCAGCAGCAGCCGCGGGTGGTTGACCAGCGACCGCGCGATGGCGACCCGCTGCTGCTCCCCCCCCGAGAGCTGGCTGGGGCGATGGCCGAGCCGGTGCCCCAGCCCGACCCGCTCGAGCAGCTCCGTGGCCCGCCCCCGCCAGCTCCCCCGCGGCGCGTGCTGGTAGCGCATCGGCAGCTCCACGTTGGCGAGGATGTCGAGGTTGGGGATGAGATGGAAGCGCTGGAACACGAAGCCGATCGTCTGGCCCCGCAGCCGCGACCGCTCGTCGTCGCCGAGGTGGGCCGTCTCCCGCCCCTCGAAGCGGTAGCTGCCCGTCGTGGGCTGGTCGAGCAGCCCGAGGATGTGCATGAGCGTCGACTTGCCCGAGCCCGAGCGGCCCATCAGGGCGAGGTAGTCCCCCGCCTGGATGGTGAGCTCGACGCCCGCGAGCACCGGCACCGGGACCTCGCCGCCGTAGGTCTTGGTGATGCCGGTGAGCTCGATGAGGACGCTCATCGGACCGAGACCTGCACCGACTCCGGGAGGTCGCCGCGCGCGGCGAGCAGGTCGGTGCGCGCCGCGAGCACGTCGACCCGCGCCCGGCTGGCGTTGGAGAGCGCCGAGTCGAGGTCGTGCTGAAACCGGACCACGTCCGCCAGCGTGGAGAGCCCGCTCTTGTACTTGTCCCGCTCGTTGTCGAGCTTCTTCTGGCCGAGGTCGACGAGCCGCGAGGCCAGGTCGAGGCGCTGCTCCCGCGCCCGGACGCGGATCGCCGCGTCGTGGACCGCCGTGGCCACCGCGTTCTCGGCGTCGGCGAGCTCGCTGCGGCGCTGCGAAAGCTCGAGGTGCGCGCGCCGCACCCGCGCCGTGTCCGGCCCCCAGGAGAACGGGAGCGAGCCGCGGAGGCCGGCGCGGAGCTGGCGGTCGCCGGGGATGCCGAGGAGCAGGTCGTAGGTCTCGCCCGACGCGGACGCGACGCCGAACCTGCCGAAGACGTCGAGCTGCGGCAGGGCCTGGTGGACCTCGCCGCCGACGCCGACGTCGGCGCGCTCGACGGCGAGCCGCGCCGCGACCACCGCCGGGCTCTTCGCCGCGGCGACCCCGAGCGAGTCGGCCTCCGGCGCGCCGGGGACGGTGCCCGCCTCGCCGGCCGTGGAGGCCTCGATGGCGGCGCCCGGCGGGAGGTTGAGGAACCTGCGCAGCGCCGACTCCGCCGCCGCGACGTTCTCCTCCGCGCGGCTGCGGAGGTCGTCGAAGTTCACCACGTTCTCCTCGACGACGTAGATCTCGCCCGGCGCCAGCAGGCCGCGGCGGATGTTCTCGCGCGTCTCCTCGAACTGGGCGCGGGCGCGGGCGCAGGAGCGGCGCTTGATCTCGACGTCCTCGTGGGCATAGACGAGGTCCCAGTAGGCGTGATCGGTCTGGCGCAGGAGCTGGTTGAGCTGGGCGCGGTAGACCTCCCGGGCAATCCTCACGTCGAGGTCGGCCTGGCGCAGATCGGCGCCGCCGCCGTGGAAGCCGCCGCGCAGGAGCGCCTGGGAGACGTCGACGGTGAGCAGCCGCCCGCTCGCCTGGTTGAGGCCGGCGGTGACGGTGGCCGCGACGGCGACGGTCTGTCCGTACGGGCTGGCATACGAGAGGGTGCCGACGGCTTCGACGGCGCGCTGGGCCACGCCGGCCGGCACGCTGAAGAGGGGCACCTCGGCCGCGGAGTAGGTGTTCTCCCGGGCCGCCGTCTCGAACGCGAGCTGGGGGACATAGGGGCGGCGGGCCGTTTCCGCGACGGCGGCGACGCGGGCGCGCTCCAGGCCAGCCACCATCAGCGAGGCGTTGCGCTCGGCGGCGAGGCGAAGGGCGGCGTCATGGCTGAGAGACTGCGCCTCCTCGGCCGCCGCCGGTCCGGCCGCGCCGAGGGTCGCGGCGCAGAAAGCGAGGCGCAGCCAGGTGCGGTACGGGCGCATGGGCAGGCAGGCTACCATGCCGCCGTCGGGGGACTTGGATGCGGCTCCACGCGCTGCGCAGACGACGGGGAGGGTGAGTGCTGCACGGGCGGGGGTGTGGGGGCCAGGAGGGCGCTCCCCCTCGGATCCCCGCCCCGAGGACCGCAGGGCGGGGCTCGACCTGGGCGCGCCAAGGCGCGAACGACGGTACGAGCGTCGGAACGACGGTACGAGCGTCGGAACGACGGTACGAGCGTCGGAACGACGGTACGAGCGTCGCACCGAGCGGACGAGCCCGGTACGGTACCGGCGGAGCTTTGTACCGCCAGGACAAGCGTCGTCCCGCCCGGACGAGCCTGGTACGGCGCCGTCGGACCCTCGTACCGCCGGGACGAGCCTGGTACGGCGCCGCCGGAGCCTTGTACCGCCGGGACGAGCGTCGTCCCGCCCGGACGAGCCTGGTACGGCGCCGTCGGAGCCTTGTACCGCCAGTACGAGCGTCGTACCGACCGGACGAGCCTGGTACAGCGCCGTCGGAGCCTTGTACCGCCAGTACAAGCGTCGTCCCGCCGGAATGAGCCTGGTACGGCGCCGTCGGAGCCTTGTACCGCCCGGACGAGCGTCGTCCCCCCCGGACGAGCCTGGTACGGCGCCGTCGGACCCTCGTACCGAGCGGATGAGCCTGGTACGGCGCGGTCGGACCCTTGTACTGTCAGTACGAGCCTCGTACCGCCGGGACGAGCCTTGGACCGACCGGTCAGCGGAACGCGTCCGCGTCGTCGCGTGCGACGTCGTCGAAGCTCCTCGGCGAGCGCCCCAGGACCGCCTCGACGTCCCCCCGAGACGCCGCACCTTCGGTCCGCTCCCACCCAGGCTCGGCTCAAGGCAAGACGACGAAGATGGCTCCCTTCATCCCGCTCGTCCCGTTGGGGATCGAGTAAAAGCCCACGGCCATCGGCCCTACGGGGAACGAGTACGTCGTGCCGCTCGTCACGGCGCCGGACAGCGGCGGCACCGTCGCCGGCGTCTCGACCCCCCCCAGCACTTCGCCGCCCTGGAGCGGGTTGGTGGCGAAGTCTCCCTGGAAGGTGATCGTGGTCAACGGCGGGTTGCCGCTGATCAGGATGCAGGCCGGGCTGTAGACGTTGCCGAGGGCGCCGCCGAAGGAGATGGTCACGTTGTTCATCTTGGTGAGATCGACAGCGGTCGCCGGGTCGCACCCGTTGAGCGGCGCGCAGACCCCGGCGAGGCAGACCGAGCTCTCGCACTCGAAGGACGTGACGCACGGAGCGCCGACGGCGCAAGGAAAGCCGGGGCAGCTCGGCGCGCAGAGGTCCGCCGCACAGGTGGCGAGAGCGCAGACGCCAGCGGACGCCCCGTTGACGTGCGCGCAGAAGACGCTCGCGCAGTCGCTGTCGGTGTTGCAGCCCTCGCCCTCTTGACAGGGGGGGCACGTGCCCCCTCCGCAGTCGACGGCGGTCTCGTTGCCGTCCTCGAGGCCGTCCGAGCACTGCGGGACCGGCGGGACGCAGGTGCCGCTCGTGCAGATCTGGCTCACGCAGTCGCTGCTGGTATGGCACGCGTGGTACGAGCCGCAGGCCGCGCAGCTCCCTCCGCAGTCGACGTCGGTCTCGGTGCCGTCCTGGATCCCGTCGGTGCAGGTGTCGCACGCGGGCGGCGTGCCTGCGGCGTCGCCCTCGGTGCGCTCGGTGATGGGAGGGAACACCGTGTCGGCGTCGACGGGCGCGCCGATGCGCCAGAGGTCGATCCCGCTGGCGCCGGGGGTCGTGAGCGCGCACGAGCTTCCGTACCCGTTGAAGACCGGCCCCACGTACGCGCCGTTCAGGCTGACGACCTTCGAGGCCATCCCCGTCGTGGAGAACACCACCGCCTCGAGGGGCGGCGCGCATCCGCCCATCACGGTCCCGGCCAGTGGCGCGTGCAGGCGCGAGCCGCTCTGGTAGGTGCCGGCGACGGGCGCGGGCGGGCTGCAGCCGGCGCCGCCGGCGCCCGCCAGCAGACAGGCCGCAGCGCCCGCCATGCTCACCCGAAGCCACGGCCACGACCCTCGTCCGGACGCTCTCGTCCTCGCGAGGTGCATCCGCTGAACGTGGTGATCGCCGGTGTGCTGCAACGCTCGAGGAGCCATGATTGCTGCCAGAAGAGCGGCAAAGACCTCGGCCCGCCATCGG
>Ga0302283_1003433_pt1 | contig 12270 bp, 11 predicted proteins | sample III_Fen_E1_4_FD_198770 | JGI IMG/M metagenome (GOLD analysis project Ga0302283, IMG submission 198770) | Peat permafrost microbial communities from Stordalen Mire near Abisko, Sweden - III_Fen_E1_4 | ecosystem: Environmental > Terrestrial > Soil > Wetlands > Permafrost | place: Sweden: Abisko...
CGAAGGCGCGGGCCATGTAATCGAAGAAGAACGGGCCCGGAACGCAGTCGTCCTCCAGGACCACGACCCGATCGTGTCGGGAGAACAGATCTTCGAGGGTTTCGTCGATGGATCTCGCGAGACCGGCGTTGGTCTCCCGCAGGATCAGGCGCGGAACGGTCCAATCGATGGATTCCAGCAGGAGGCGGGTCCGCCGGACCGCATCCTCCTGCGCCGGGGTGGCCGGGGCGTCGCTGTGCACGATCAGGTTCTGGACCTTGTCGCGTCGGAGCGCCCCGATGACGGCGGCGGCATGGTCCGGCCGATTGTAGACGAACAGCACCGTGTGGAATGGCTTCGTTCCGGATGAGGCATCCAGCCCGTCCGAGCCGTCCGATTCGGTGATCCTCCGGGTGGAATGTCCCCGAGCTTCCTCGAGGAGGAAAGCTTCCACGTCCGGGGTGAAGCCGGGAGTCCTCCCCCGCAGGGCGAGGACCTTCGAATCGAGGTCGGTGGTCAGCCTCCGCATGGTCGCGAAATAGGCGGGCAACGAGCACTTCCACTTCCGGGCCATGATCGCGAAGATCAGCAGGGAAACCTCGAGCTTTTCCTGCTCCGGGCCCTCCAGGATGTCCCACATGTCCGTCAGGTAGGAGTCCATGAATCCGTCGTTGGTCGGGTTTTTACCCGGAAGGACGCGCGTGTCGTAGTCGGGCCGGCTGTCGGTCTTCGGCTCGAACATCCGCCTGGTGTAGAGGACCTCCTCGATGCGGACGAACGGACCTCCCAAGATCATGCGCGCCAGCAGCACGATGTCGCCGCTCCTGACCTTGAACCTGTCCTTGGGGATGCCGATCGCCCCGAAGCGCATCATCCCGTTGACGCAGGTGCATTCGTGGACGTCGTCCAGGAACCGCAGGTACCTCTCCATGGGAGGGACTCCGGGGTAGACGTAGTCGCAGAAATTGTTGACCTGCAGTTCCTGCCCGTCCTCGTCGACGTACCTGACTTTGAAATAGGCCAGCGGACATTCGGGGCGCTCCTCGAGGGCCGCGCTCAACTTCGCGAGGTACCCCGGATGGAGCAAGTCGTGCGCGCCGACGGTGCAGATGTAGTCGTAGCCGCCCCTCCTGGCTGCCTCCTCCCACAGGTTCGTGATGTTCTCCATGCTGCCCACGTTCCGTTCCTGCCGGATCAGGAAAGCGTTCGACCGGCCTTCGATCAGGGCCTGGACGACGGGCACGCTGCCATCGGTGGAACAGTTGTCGGAGACCAGGACGTCGAAGTTGCCGTATTCCTGGTCCAATGCGGATCGGAGGGCGTCCGCGACGAAGCGCTCCTCGTTGTAGACGGGGACGACCACCGCGATTCTCGGCTCCTTTCCGAAGCATCCTTCCATTTGGTTCTCCAGGATTCGAATTCGTCCGCTCTCAGGCATGGAACCTGGCGGCACCCGAGTTCAACGGGTCGGCGAGCGATTTGCCGCGCGTGCCATGTTTCCGGTCATCCCTTCCTGCGCAGGTAGCCGTCCGGGGCGACCGTAAGCAGCAGTTTGGCCTCCAGGTCCCGATCGACCTCGAAGTCGTCGTTCTCGCGCAGGAACTGGTGGACGGCGGTCTTGGCGTTGTCGCCGGGTTTCCAGGGCCGGTCCCCGGAAAGTTCCGGGGGCATGTCCTCGATGGCGGTATCGAAGACCACCAGGTAGCTTCCCGGAGTGACCAGCCTGGAATAGGCCCGGAGTTCGGCGAGAACATGGGCGTGCGTGTGGTTGGAATCCAGGGCGACGAGGATCCTGTCCCGGCCCTTGGCGAGCTCGTACACCTGCTCCACCACGTCCGACGCCACGCTGGAGCCTTCGATCATGCGGATCCTCGGTGCCATCGGGTGGGATTCGATCGCCTGCCGGTTGTGCGCGCGGATGTCGATGTCCACGCCGACCACGATCCCGTTTCCGCCCAGAAGCTGCAGCATCGAGGCGTTGAACACGATGCTTCCGCCGTGCGCGATCCCCGTCTCGACGATGAGGTCCGGCTTCACCTGCCAGATCAGCTCCTGCATGGCCACGAGGTCCTGCGGGAACTGGATGACGGGACGCCCCATCCATGTGAAGTTGTACTCGTAGTCCCTCCGTGTGGCTTCCGTGCGGAAACGCGACGAGAGGTCGCGCATCGGCTGGTCTTCGCGGTAGGCCCGGATGCGGGCCGCCTTCTCCTGCTGGAACTTGGTCACCGGATCCATTTCGTCCTCGCTCGATGGCTCCCTTCGGCGTTGGGAAGCGGGTGGATGAAGGTTGGGATTGTCAGGGCCGCTCATCGGAATGCCCTTTCCACGAGTGCCGCGACGCGTCGGATCTCCTCGTCCTCGATGTCGTGGTAGCAGGGAAGATTCAACCCGCATCCTTCGATCGATCGGGCCACGGGGGTTGCGAAGGTCGTCCCCGCGAACATGGGAAAGGCGCTGACCGGGTGGAAGAAGACCCGCGCGTCGATGTCCGCGGCGCGCATGTCGGCCACCAGGCGGTCGCGGCCGATCCCGAGTTCGCGGTCCCAGACGATCGTCGTCATCCAGAAGCAGTTGCGCGTACCCGCCGGCTCCGGATTCCAACGGAGCCGGGGGATGTCCGACAGCAACTCGCGGTAGCGGAAGTAGATATCGCGCTTTCGCTCGACGAGTTCGTCGATCCGTTGCAGCTGGGCGACACCCAACGCCGCTTGCAGGTTGGACATCTTGAACTTGAAGCCGAACTCCGAGCACCAGAATTGGAGGGGTTCTCCCGGCCTCCGCCCGTGGTCCGCGAACATCCTCACCCGGTCCCACAGGTCGGTGCGGTTCGACGCGAGCATCCCGCCTTCTCCGGTCGTGATGGTCTTCGTCCCGTGGAAGGAAAAGACAGAGAAGTCTCCGACGCTGCCGGCGGGGCGTCCCTTCCAGGTCGACCCCAATCCTTCCGCCGCGTCCTCGATCAGGGCGACGCCCCGACGCCCGCAGATCTCCGACAATGCATCCAGGTCGCAGAGGTTGCCGTAGAGGTGGACGGCGACGACCGCCTTGGTCCGCGGCGTGATCGCTTCCTCCACACGTTCCGGATCGAGGCACCACGTGTCCGGGAGCACGTCGACGAGGACCGGGGTGGCTCCCGCGTGCGCGATGGGCGAGACCGAGGCGATCCAGGTCAGGTCCGGGACGATCACTTCGTCGCCCGCCCCGACGCCCAAGGCGGCCAAGGCGAGCTGCAATGCTCCGGTGCAGCTCGAGGTCGCCACGGCATGCGGAACACCCAGGTGCGACCTGAATCCGGCCTCGAACCGCTGGATGTAGTCGTTGCAGTTCACGCCCCACCCGTTCCTCGCCGCATCGGCGAGGTACCCGATCTCCAGGTCCGTGATCGAGGGCTTCGCGTAGAGGATCGGTTTCACGCCTCCTCCGCCGAAAAGATCGACAGACGCGGGATGGCCGTCACGAACTGGCCGTTCCACTCCTGGACGTAGGAGAGCTGGCGGGAGATCTCGCTGCGGAGGTTCCAGGGCAGGATCAGCACGTAGTCCGGGCGGTACTCGCGGAGGCGGGATTCGTCCACGATCGGGATCCTGCTTCCGGGCATGAGCTTCCCCTGCTTGTGCGGAGAGGCGTCCACCACGAACGCCAGCAGATCGGAACGGGCTCCCGCGTAGTTCAGGATGGTGTTTCCCTTGGCGGCGGCTCCGTACCCGGCCACGCGCTTGCCTTCGCGGCGCGCCCGGATCAGGAACTCCAGCAGACCGTCCTTCACGAGGTCCGCGTGGTCCTGGAATCCGGTGTAGAACCCGATCGTGGCCATCCCCGCATGGCGTTCCTTCTGCAGCAGGTCTCCGACGCGCGGATTTTCCGGCAGGGGAGCCTCCGCGTGGCACGCGTACAGACGAAGCGAACCTCCGTGGGTGGGCAGCTCTTCCACGTCGAAAACGCGCAAGCCGCATTTCCCGAACACGCGGTCGATGGACAGGAACGAGAGGTAGGAGAAGTGCTCGTGGTAGATGGTGTCGAACTGGGTCTGCGTCACCATCCGCAGGAGATGGGGGAATTCGAAGGTCGCGACCCCTCCCGGCTTCAGGAGGATCTTCACTCCGGAGACGAAATCCACGATGTCCGGGACGTGGGCCAGCACGTTGTTCCCTGCGACCAGATCGGCTTGGCCGCGATCGCGCACAAGACGTGCGGCCAGCACCGAGCTGAAGAATTCCGTCAACGTCTCCACCCCGACCGCCCTCGCGGCTTCGGCGGTGTTCGTGGTGGGATCCACCCCCAGGCAGGGGATCCCCGCTTCGACGAAGTTCCGCAGCAGGTACCCGTCGTTGGAAGCGATCTCGACCACGAAGGAGTTCGAGTCCAGATGGAATCGCTCGATCATGTCCAGGGAGTACCGGTGCGCGTGCGCGAGCCAGGTCGAGGAGAACGAACTGAAATAGGCGTACTGGCTCGAGAAGATCTCCGAGTGGGATTTGAACTCGTCGAGCTGGACCAGGAAGCAACGGCTGCAGACGAAGACCTTCAGCGGGTACCAGACTTCGCCCGCACCGGGATCGGCGGGATCGAGGTAGGAGTTCGACGGGGGAGCCGACCCGAGATCCAGGAAAACATGCTCGAGGACGGCTCCGCAGTTGCGGCAGATCATGGTGACACTCCAGGGAAATCGGTGGCGAGGAGGGGAGCGGCCCGATCCGGTTCCGACAGCTTTCCGATGGACAGCGGCCAGCCCACGCCCAGTGTCGGGTCCAACGGATGGACACGGAATTCGGCGGCCTTGCAGTAGGTCTCGGACATGAGATACAGGATTTCCGCAGGTCCCTCGAGCACTTGGAATCCGTGTGCGCATCCCGGAGGGAGGAGGAACGCCTCCATGGGTCCAAGCTCGGTGCCGTGCCATTTCCGGAGAGTGGGGGATCCGAGCCTGAGGTCCACCGCGACGTCCCAGACCTTCCCCCGCAGGCAAACGACCAACTTCGATCCACAGGCGGGAGGGGTCTGCATGTGGATGCCTCGCACCGTGCCTTTCGATCCGGTGATGGAGATGTTCACTTGCGCGACCGGTCCCGCTCCCAGTGCCTGGAACGTCTCGATGTCGGCGATCCGCGCGAAGACGCCTCGATCGTCGCGGTGGGGTTGCAATCGAACGAATTTCAGGCCGACCAGGGGAGTGTCCAGGATCTCCATCATGTTGCGGTCTCCCGCGCTCCCGCAAGTTCGGCTTCGTACTCCCGGATCTGGATGTCGCAGAGAGTGGATCCAACGGCATCGAGGTGGGCGTACCACCGATCCGTTTCGCGCAGTGTCCGTTCGAGGTCCCAGCGGGTGCTCCAGCCGAGTTCCATCTTGGAGCGAGTGCTTTCCAGGACAAGGTTCGCCGCCTCCGGGAAGGTCGGGGCCGGAACCTCGTCCAGGGCGAAGCCCGGGCGCAACCTCCGCCAGATGGACAGCACGTCGTGGACCGTGGCGATCTGGTCGGGCGAGGGGCCGAAATTCCATGGGCGCGCCGCGGATCTTTCTCCCGAGAGCAGGCGGGCACCGAGCAGGAGATACCCGCGCAGCGGCTCCAGCACGTGCTGCCAAGGTCGTATCGCTTCGGGATGCCGGATCCTCAGCGCCTCCCCGGATCGTTCCGCGCGCAACGCGTCGGGCAGCAGGCGTTCCTTCGACCAGTCCCCGCCGCCGACCACGTTCCCCGCCCGGGCCGTGGCCAGGAGCGGGGTGCCTTCCCGCGACCAGTAGGAACTCCTCCATGCCTCGCACAGGATTTCGCAGCAGGCTTTCGAGGCGGAGTACGGATCCTGGCCACCCAGGGGATCCTCCTCCCGGAAGGGAATCCCGTTCTCGGCATTTCGGTAGCATTTGTCGGTTGTGACCACCACGACGGACGGCGGGCGGGCGGACTTGTCCGCGGCTTCCAGCAGGGTCCATGTGCCGCGGACGTTGGTGTCGAAGGTCTCCGTCGGATTCCTGTAGGAATGCCCGACCAGAGGCTGGGCAGCCAAGTGGAAGATGATTTCGGGCATTTCGGTGCGCAGATGGTTCCCCAATTCCCCCACGGAACGGATGTCCGCGAAGGTTTGGGGAAATTCGGGAGCCAGCAGTTCGTGCAGGTTCGGGGAGCTGGGCGGCCGCAGGGCGTAGCCACTCACGTTCGCGCCCAGAAGCTCCAGCCAGCGGCAGAGCCATCCACCCTTGAATCCGGTATGGCCGGTCACCATGACCTTCCGACCCGCGTAGGCTCCGCCGAAGAGGTCCATCACTTCCCGTCCCCTTTCCAAGGTGCCTGCCCGGAATTCCAAAGCTCCTCCAGCTGCATGCGGTCCCGCAAGGTGTCCATGCATTGCCAGAAGCCATCGTGGCGGTAGGCCGAAAGTTCGCCGTGCGCGGACAGGGTTTCCAGCGGCTCGCGCTCCCAGGCGGTTTCGTCGCCGGCGATGGCATCCAAGGCGCACGGCTGCATCACGAAGTAGCCGCCGTTGACCCAGGCTCCGTCTCCGGCGGGCTTCTCGTGGAAACCCGCGACCTTGCCCTTGCGGAAGTCGATGACGCCGAATCGCCCCGGTGGCTGGATCGCCGTGACCGTGGCCTTGGTCTTCTGGGAGCGGTGGAACGCCAACAGTTTGGAAATGTCGACGTCGGAGAGGCCGTCTCCGTAGGTCATGCAGAAGGGCTGGTCGTCCAGATGTTGGCGGATTCGTTTGAGGCGGCCACCGGTCTGCGTGAGCTCGCCGGTGTCCACCAGGGTGACCTGCCATGGTTCCGACGCATTCTGGTGGATGCGCACGCTGTTGTCCCGCAGATCGAAGGTGACGTCGCTGTTGTACAGGAAGTAGTTGGAGAACCACTCCTTGACCATGAACCCCTTGTAGCCCAGGCAGATCACGAATTCCTGGACGCCGTATTGGGAGAAATGGCGCATGATGTGCCAGAGGATTGGCTTTCCTCCGATTTCAACCATCGGTTTGGGCTTGACGATGGTCTCTTCGCTGAGTCGGGTACCCAGACCCCCGGCAAGGATGACGGCCTTCATCGATTTCCTCGCGACATGTGCCCGGACCCTCCCATGAGCCGACCCTCCGGCGCAAGCTCCGTTCCACCCGGAATCCCGCGCTTCCTGGGCAACCCTACCACTCGTGCACAGCACGGTCCAGGCAAAAACCATCCTGCGGACGTTCTTTGTCCCGGCCGGAATCTGCCTGGGAGGGGTCCGTCCGCGGCAAGGGGAAGATCCTGCCGGGAGACGGCAAATATTGCCCTCGGGCCCCGTTCCTAGGCCGGAGGGTCGCATGTGCAGGCGCCGCGAGTCGGGAAATGTCGAATCGGGCGGAATTTCGTTCCTCGCCCGATCGCTCCTCGTTCGCCCGAACTCCTACTTGGTGCCGGTCTTCCCGCCCATGCCCGCGATCTTGGCCGCGATCTCGGCCTTGCGGGCCTCCAGCTTGGCCTTGAGGTCGGCGCGGACGGACTCCAGCACCGCGATGCGCGACCGCACCTGGTCGCGGGCGGTGGAGTCCTTGATCAGGACCAGCAGGGAGTCCCGCTTCTGGGTGAAGATCCCTTGCAGGGAATCGACCGTCCTGGTGCGCTGATTCATGTCCTGATCCGCATCGGCGAGGGTCACGGCCTTCCAAGCCTGGGTGGCGGCGGCGATCAGCGGCTTGATGGAGTCCGGCAGGGCGGCGAACAGTTCCGCGTCCTGGGCCTCGTGGGAAACCACCACGGAGTCGACGTACCTCGTGTGCGCGACCTGGAAGCTGTCGGAGCCGGGAGGGGTCGCTCCGGTTGCCGAGCCGTCCGCGAGGGCAATTCCGGAAAGCATCGACAGGGTCAGCAAAATCGTCCGCATGGCATTCGCTCCTGAAAAAATTTGAGATCTCATCCGTTTGCCCAGTGAGGAAAAGCGAATTTCATGCCGATTTAGCGATATTGGGCCGGAATGCCACAGAGCCCCTCGACTGGTGTCGATCCGCCCCAGATCCCCTCCGGGAGTTGGGTTCGTCCGCCTCGAAAAAGCGTCGAAAACGGGGCGATCCTAGATGCGGGTATCGCCTGGAGAATTCGTCGGTACCGCCACCACCGCCGTGCCGTAGCAGATGACTTCGGTCAATCCCGCCATGAGCTCGGTCGCGTCGTAGCGCACGCCGATCACCGCATTGGCTCCCAGGGAACTCGCGTGGCTCCACATCAACCGGTAGGTCTCCGATCGGGCCTTCTCGCAAAGCTCGGTGTAGATGGTGATGTTTCCGCCCAGGATCGACTGCAGGCCTCCGAAGAAGTTGCCCACGATGGATCTGGAACGGACTGTGATCCCGCGCACCAGTCCCAGGTTCTTGGTGACGACATAGCCCGGCAGTTCGAACGCCGTGGTGACCATCGATTCGCCCATGCTCGAATTCCTTTCCGCTGAGGGGGGCGGGCGGCGTCCGGACGGATCCACCCGCTCGTCTCCAAGGTAGCAGAGGCGGAGACCTTCGGGTCTCCCACCGACCCGGAAGTGGCGGTATCGGGATGGGTCGGAAAACGTCGATCCGGCCTCCCGCCCGGGCGGCGATTCCGTCGATCTGCGGATCCGCTGTTCTTGCGCAGGAGTATGCTGGATACGTCACAAATCCGTAGCATCGGAATTGTTTGTGGCATTTCCCGGTCCAGGTCCGGTACATTCTACCGAGAACGAAAGGAATCACATGCACGACAGGGTCCGCGGAGACAACGCGGCGCAATTGGGTGCCATCCCGCGGCATCTGAACGGGGAATACGATGTGGATGTCGCTCTGCTCCTCGCCAACGTGGTCCCGACGCCGGTCTCCAAGGAGCCGCGCATGGATCCGGAGACGGCGAAGCTGGAGATCGCGCGCCGGCATCGCGAGATCATGGAGATCCTCGGGTTGGATCTGGGCGACGACAGTCTCGCCGAAACGCCCGAACGCGTGGCGAAGATGTACGTGGACGAGATCTTCGGGGGTCTCCGGGAGGAGACGTTCCCCAAGATCACGGTGGTCGAGAACAAGATGGACTACGACCAGATGCTGGCGGAAATCAACATCACCTTCAACAGCACCTGCGAGCACCACTTCCTTCCCATCCTGGGCAAGGCCCACGTGGCCTACCTCTGCAAGGGCTGGGTGCTGGGGCTGTCCAAGTTCAACCGCGTGGTGGACTTCTTCGCGCGCCGTCCCCAGGTGCAGGAGCGCGCCACGCTGCAGATCCAGCAGGCGCTTTCCCAGATCCTGCGCACCGACGACGTGGCCGTGGTCGTGGACGCCATGCACTGCTGCGTCAAGACGCGCGGGATCGGGGACGACGGAACCATCACGCGCACGAGCAAGCTGTCGGGCGCGTTCCAATCGAACCCATCCCTGCGCGCGGAATTCTACGCGAGCATCCCCGCGCCCGACCGCCTGAAAATCACCTAGCTCCGACTGCGGGGGAGGGTCCGGGGACCGGGGGGCTTGTAGATTTCGGCGTTCCTATGACCAGCCAAAGCGAATTGCCCGACGTCCAATCGGAAGTTTCCCACCCCGCCCGTCCCGAGATCCTCGCCGGAATCGACCGTGTGAGGGTCAGACTCGCCCTTGCCGGCGACCGCGCCGCCACCGCGGTCGTTTCCATGGTGGCCCGCGTCCCCCTGGGGCACCGAGGGGTGCACATGAGCCGTCTCTACCGGATTCTGGTCCCCGAGGGCGCCGAGCTGCCGCTCGCGGAATTCGGGTCCAGGCTGGAGTCCGCCGCCAGGGCGCAGGAAACCGTGCAGCTCCTGGCCACGCTCGGCTGGGAGGACCTGGTGGAACGCGCCGCGCCCGTGTCTGGATCCGTGGGATTCCATCCCTACCGCGTCGAGCTTCGCGCGGAATGGAGTCCGTCCGAGGGGGTCCGCTTCCGGACCCGCGTGGAGACGGCGGCCATGCTGGCCTGTCCTTGCTCCAAGGCCCTGTCCGGGGAGCTCGGGTTCCACAACCAGCGCGGCATCCTCCAGGCCGAGGTGGACGGAAACTGGTCCGACCGCCCCGCCGGACTGATCGACGCGTTGGACCGGGCCGCATCCAACCGGGTCCATCCCGTCCTGCGCCGGGAAGACGAGAAGGAGGTCATCGACGCGATTTCCCGCGGGAATTCGTTCCGGTTCGTCGAGGACGCCGCCTCCCGCCTCCTGGACATCCTGGACGCCGGAGGCCACGGCGGGGCATCCGTCCACGTGCGTTCCATGGAGAGCATCCACGCCCACGACGCGGTGGCGTGGGCGGGGAGTCGGGGACAGGAATTGGCAGAGGGGATCCTCTTGCGATGACCGATCTTCCCCGCGGTCCGGCGCTCCTCGCCCTGGTTCTTTCCGGTTGCGCGTCCGATCCGTCCAGGTCGGCATGGCGGGAATCCAGCTTCAAGGTCGATTCTTTGAGCCGCTACGTGCGCGCCCCGTCGCGTCAGCGGTGGAAGGTGGACACCTTGGTGGTCTCCAGCCCCTGTCCTCTCCCGCCGCGATGCCCGGCGCCCCCCGATCCCCGCTGGCGGGATCTTCCGATCGGAGCCGACACCGCCCTCTGGACCGCGCTCGATTCCCTGGCCCGGGCGGACTACCTCTCGCAAGGGGGGCTCCTCGGTGCGTTCGTCCTGCGACTGGGTGATACCCTGCCCCTGTGGCGCCACGACGCCGACGCCAGGCTCCTCCCCGCATCCACGGAAAAGCTCTTCACCGCGGCCGTCGCGCTTTCGGAGCTGGGTCCGGGCTTCCGGTGGCGCACGACCTTGTGGGCGTCCGGTCCCATCCAGGACTCGGTGCTCCACGGCGACCTGCTGCTGGAGGGAGGGGGCGACCCCACCCTGGGAATGCCGGACGGAACCGGTTTGGCAGGGCTCGCCGCCGCCGCTTCGAACATCGGCATCCGACGCGTCCACGGAAATCTGGTGGCGCTCGACACCATCGTCGGACGGGGGCCCGACGCCTGGCCCCAGGGGTGGACCATCAACAGTTCCCGCGACGGCTATGGATCGCCTGTCCTGGGCCTGGACTGGGACCAGAACAAGGTGGGCGACCACGCCCTTCCCGAGCCACGCCCCCGGGCGCTCAAGGCGCTGCGGGCGGCGCTTCTGGCGAAGGGCGTGCGTGTCCTGGGATCCGACACCGCGGTTCGGACACGTGGCGATCCCCTCGGGCCACGCAGGAACTGGACCCGCGTCGGAGCCGTGTACAGCGCCGAACTCGAGCCCGTTCTTCGGGTTTGTCTCCGCGAATCCGTGAACCCGTTCGCGGAGGCGATGCTCCTGGGTCTCGGCATGGGCCGTCGCGGACCGGTGCGCGAATCCGGTCGCAAGCGGATCCAGGAGTGGCTGGCCTCGCGGGGGGTGGACCAGACGCGCATGCTGGTGGACGACGGTTGCGGTCTGTCCCGATACGACCTGACTTCCGCCCGACAAATGGCGAGACTTCTCGCCATGGACGCCAGGAGCGGCGGAACCAGACTGGTTTCCGTACTTCCCGGCGGAGGCGAAGGCACGCTCCGCCACCGGTTCCGGAACCTGCCCGATCCGTCCATGGTCGTGGCGAAGACCGGAACGCTGGACGGAGTCTCCAACCTGGCCGGGTACCTGGTCCGTCCGGGTCGGGACACCCTCGCCTTCTCGTTCCTCTGCAACGGCTTCACCGGGAGCCCGCGACCCGTGCGGCTCTTCCAGGACAAGATGATCGCGCTGCTCGCGGGCCTGCCCCCGTGTACAACCCTCGCCGACACTCTCGACTCCCTCGGGGGAAGGCCGGAATCGGCCGATTCGACATTGGTTCCCGAGGATTCCCTTCCGCGGAGCCCGATCCACGGACGCGACTCGACGTTCGTGCGATGCCCGGCACCGGATTCCGCCGCGATCCATCGCCGCGATCCGTCGGATACCGTCCAATTCCATCCGGATTCCGTCCGGGTGCCGTCCGTCCATCCCCCCTTTCCCGCGATGCATGTCGTTCCCGGTCCCGGGTCCCTCGACTCCTTTCCCACCGGAACGGACCAGGACCTTCCCGCCCCGCCTTGACGAGGTTGGGAAGTTCGGGAACGAGTATCTTCCGCAAACCCACCATTGCTACAGAGGGAAAGCATGCAGGAAGCCATCAACACACCGGTCTCCGAGGGCGGCTTCGTCGTCATATTCGGGGGATCGGGCGATCTCGCGCACCGCAAACTGCTCCCCGCGCTCGCCAGGCTGCGGGCGCAGAAGCTCCTTCCCGACAAGTTCGCGGTGGTCGGCGTGGGGCGTTCGGACCTGGACGACCAGACCTTCCGTGAGCGTGCGGGGGCCTCGGAG
>Ga0302283_1003440_pt1 | contig 12249 bp, 5 predicted proteins | sample III_Fen_E1_4_FD_198770 | JGI IMG/M metagenome (GOLD analysis project Ga0302283, IMG submission 198770) | Peat permafrost microbial communities from Stordalen Mire near Abisko, Sweden - III_Fen_E1_4 | ecosystem: Environmental > Terrestrial > Soil > Wetlands > Permafrost | place: Sweden: Abisko...
GCTATGTGGACGTCTTCCGTCTCATGTTGTTCATGACCCTGGCCGTGATGCCGCTGCTCTTGATCATGCGTCCGCCCAGTCGCGCGGCGAGTCCGTCGGAGATGGTGATTGACTAGGGCGGGGATCTTCGCGGGCGTGGCCCTGGTCGCCGTGCTGGGCGCGTGCAAGGCGGTCGGCCCCGACTTCCAGTCGCCGGCGGCGCCGGCGAACGCCGGCTACCGCATGGCCGGCGACGCCGATGTGCCGATGGTCGAGCTCGTCTCCGACCAGCGACCCGCGGGCGCCTGGTGGAAGGCGCTTGGCTCTGCCGATCTTGACCGGGTGATGGACCAGGCGCTAGCCGACAACCGGACCATCGACGAAGCCAACGCCACGCTGGAGGCTGCCCGCCAGCAGGTCGCGGCCGTCCGCGGCGCTCAATACCCGCAGGCCGCGTTCCAGGCCGGCGCTGAGGAGGAGCGGATCAACATCGCTTCCTTCGGCTTCACCGGCTTCCCCAACCCAACCCTCGGGCTGTATTCGGTCGGCGCCAACGTCAGCTACGACGTCGATCTGTTCGGCGGCCTGAGGCGCTCCACCGAGGCGGCCCGGGCCCAGGCCGAGAGCCAGGCGCGTCACGCCGATGCGGCCTATCTGACCCTCACCGGCCAAGCGGCGATGAGCGCCGTGCAGATCGCCACCATCCGCGGCCAGATCGCCGCCGTCCAGGCCGCCGTCGCCGACGATCAGCGATTGGTCGACATGGTCCACAAGGCCGAAGCCGCCGGCGGCGAGCCGGCCTCGGCGACCGTCAGCGTCAAGGCCCAATTGGCCCAGGATCAGGCCTTGCTGCCGCCCATGCAGCAGCAGTTGGCCCAAGCGCGCCACGCCCTGGCGTTGCTGGTCGGCCGCTCACCGTCCGACTTCACCGCCCCCGACTTCAATCTGGACGATTTTGCCGCGCCGACCAGCGTGCCGGTCAGCCTGCCGTCGAACCTGGTCCGCCGTCGCCCGGATATCCTCGCCGCCGAGGCCGACCTGCACGCGGCCACCGCGCGTATCGGGGTGGCCACCGCCGCGCTCTATCCGGACATCAAGCTGTCGGCCAACCTCACCCAGACCGCCCTGGAGCCGCAGAACCTGTTCTCCTACGGGGCCAGCGGTTGGACCCTGGCGGCGGGCCTCACCCAGCCGCTGTTCGACGGCGGCACGCTGAAGGCCCGGCAGAAACAGGCCCGGGCCGAGGCGCGGGCGTCGCTCGACCGCTACCAGCAGACGGTGCTCACCGCCTTTTCCCAGGTCGCCGACGTGATGCAGGCGATCGCCAACGACGACGCCGAACTGGTCGCCCTCGGCCATGCCGAGGACACTGCGCAATCGAACCTGCACGACGCCGAGGCGGGCTTCAATCTGGGCGGCGCGCCGCTGTTGCCGGTGATCGACGCCGAGCGCCAGCTGCAGATGGCCCGGCGCGCGCGGGTGGCGGCCCAGGGCAAGCGCCTGGCCGATATCGCCCAGCTGTTTGTCGCCACCGCCGCCGACTGGCGCGACACGCCCGCCAGCTAGCCGGCAAGGCTCCGGCGCTAAGCTAAGGCGCCTTCATGTTGGGATCGCCCGCGACAGTCCAGCCGCCGCCGAGCGCCGCGATCAGGTCGACGGTGGTGGTGAGCCGGCTGGCCTCAATCGACAGCTCGGTGTTGTGGGCGCTGAGCGCCGTGGCCTCGGCCACCACCACGCTGGTGTAGTCGACGGTGCCGGCCTTGTACTCGTTCTGCACGATCTTCAGCGCCTGGTCGGAGGCGTCCATGGCCGCCTGCCGGTCGCCCTGTTCGGCGGCCAGCACCCGCTGGGCGGCCAGATTGTCCTCGACCTGGCCGAAGGCGGTCAGCACCGTCTGGCGATAATTGGCGGTGGCCTCGTCGAAAGCCGCCCGTGCCGCCTGAACCTGCGCGTGCCGGGCGCCGGCGTCGAAGATGGTTTCCGCCGCCGTCGAGCCCAACGCCCAAAACAGCGTCGGCGCGCTGAACAGCGAGCCGATCTTGCTGGCCGCCGTGCCGGCGTCGCCGCTGAGATCGAGGGTCGGATAGTAGGCCGAGACGGCGACTCCGATATTGGCGCTGGCGGCGGCGGCCTGGCGCTCCGAGGCGGCGATGTCGGGACGGCGTTCGAGCAGGGTCGAGGGCAGTCCCGGCGGGATATCGACCGGCCTCAAGGTCCAGGGCGCCGGCGCGATGCTCACCTCGGCCGGCGGCCGGCCGGTCAGGATGGCGATGGCATGCTCCATCTTGGCCCGCAGCTGGGCCAGGTCGGTGTCGTTGGCGCGGGCGCTGTAGAGTTGGCTCTGGGCCGTCAACACATCGCTTTTGGCCGCGTTGCCGGCCTGATATTTGTTCTGGGTGATGGTCAGGGTCTTGGCGTAGGCGTCGACGGTGTCGTCGTCGATGCGCTTCTCCTCGTCCAGTTGGCGCAGCGAGATGTAGTCGGCGGCGACTTCCATCTGCGCCGACAGCCGCGCATTGGCCAGGTCGGCCGCGCTGGCCTGGGCGTTGGCCTGGGCGTTCTCGATGGTTCGGCGGATCTTGCCCCACAGATCGGGCTCCCAGGTGGCGCCGAGTTCCAGCCGGTAGCTCTGCTGAGTTCCCCGGCCCGTGCTGACCCCGGTCGTGCCGGTGCCTGTGCCGGTCCCCGTCCCGGCCGCCGCGCCGCCGCCGCCGCCGCCCGACACATTGGCAGAGCCGTTGACGGTCACGGTCGGGAAGAGGGCCGCGCGCTGCTCAGAGACCAGAGCGCGGGCCTGGCGGTAGGCGGCCTCGGCCGCCGCCAGCGTCTGGTTGGAGACGTTCACCCGCTGCTCCAGGTCGTTCAGCACCGGGTCGTTGAACACCGTCCACCAGTCGCTCTTGTCGGCGGCGTCGGACGGTTGGGCGGCGGTCCAGCCCTCGATCTCCTTGAAGGCGGGCGTCGTCGGCGTGGCCGGCCGCTGATAGTTGGGGCCGACCTCGCAGGCGGCGAGCGCGCTCAGGGCCACGAGGGAGAACAGGCGAAGACGAGAGGTGGACATGACGCGTTCCTTCACGCCGCGGGAACCGGCATGGGCGCCGGTCCCTCGGTCGGATGCGGCGCCGGGCGTCTGCGCCGGAACCGGTCGAGATAGAGGTAGACCACCGGAGTGGTGATGAGGGTGATCACCTGGCTGACCAGCAGGCCGCCGATGATGGTGATGCCAAGGGGCTGGCGCAGTTCGGCGCCGTCGCCCCAGCCGATGGCCAGCGGCAAGGCCCCCAGGATCGCCGCGAAGGTGGTCATCATGATCGGCCGGAACCGGGTAAGCGCCGCCTGGCGGATGGCTTCGCGCGGCTCCAGCCCGCCCTCGCGTTCGGCGGCCAGCGCGAAGTCGATCATCAGGATGGCGTTCTTCTTCACGATGCCGATCAAGAGGATCACACCGATCAGCGCAATGATCGAAAACTCGATGTGGAAGATAATCAGCGCGATCACCGCCCCGACCCCGGCCGAGGGCAGGGTGGAGAGCACCGTCAGCGGGTGGATGTAGCTCTCGTAGAGGATGCCCAGCACCAGATAGATGGCGATCAGCGCCGCCACGATCAGCACCGGCTCCGTGGCCAGCGAGCTCTGGAAGGTCTGCGCCGTGCCGGCCGAGGTGCCGTGGACGGTCGTCGCCGGCATGGAGATCGACTTGGCGGCGTCGTCGATCGCTGCGGTGGCGTCGCTGAGGGATTTGCCTGTGGCCAGGTTGTAGGAAATCGTCGTCGCCGGCTCCGTGCCCTGGTGGTTGACCGAGGTCGGGGCCGAGCCGTCCTTCCAGGTGGCGATCGCCGACAGCGGCACCTCGGACTCGGCCTGGCTGCTCAACGCCACGCCGGTTGAGGCCGCGCGGCCGGGCGGGGCGGCCGGACCGGTGATTGCGCCGGCGCCGCCGGTGGCCGCGCCCACCGGACCGGTCAGCACCGTGGGGCCGGAGCCGCCGCCGGTCCCGGCGTTGGCGAAGGCGGCGGCGGCCAGGGCCGAGCCCGCCGAGCCCCCGCCGCCAGAAGAGGCTGCCGCGGTGGTGGTCGATGGCAGGCCGGTGGCGACGGCGGCGGCCTTGGTCGCGGCGGTGACATTGGACGCCGGCGGCGCGGGCGGCAGGCCGCTGGCCGCCGCCGCGGCGGCGGAGGAGGTGGTGACATTGACCAGCTGGCTGGCGATGCCGATCGGCGTCGAGCCCTGCGCCGCGGCCTGTCCGGCCGGGATCGAAGCGACCGATTGCCGGGAGACGTAGACGTCGCGCAGCATGGTCGGATCCTGCTGGTATTGCGGGGCGACCTCCATGACCACGTAGTACTGGTTGACGTCCTCGTAGATGACCGAGGCGGTGCGCTGTCCGAAGGCGTCGTAGAGGGTGTTGTCGATGGCGCTGTTGGTCAGGCCCAGCTGGGCAGCCTTGTCCTTGTCGATGGTGATGAAGCTCTGCAGCCCGTGGTCCTGCTGGTCGCTGTTGACGTCCTCCAGGGCCGGCTGGTTCTGCATGGCGGTGGTCAGCTTGGTGGCCCAGGTCTTCAGGTCATCCAGGCTGTCGGCCTCCAGAGTGTACTGATAGGTGGCGTTCGACTGCCGTCCGCCGATGCGCAGGTCCTGAACCGGGTTGAGGAACAGGCTGGCGCCGGTGACCCGGGCCAGGGGCGCGCGTAAGCGGGCGACGATCTGGTCGGCGCTCGCGCCCCGCACGGCCTTTGGATAGAGCGAGACCAGCATGAAGGCGCTGGCGGCGCCGCGTCCGCCGCCGACGGAGGCGACCACGGTCTGCACGTCCGGATCGCGACCGATGATGGCGACGAACTGCTTCAGCCGCCGCTCGGTGATCTGGAAGGAACTCGACTGGTCGGCCTGCAGTCCGCCGGCGAGCTGGCCGGTGTCCTGCTCCGGGAAGAAGCCTTTCGGGACGATCGTGAACAGGTAGATGTTGAGCAGGATGGTGGCGATCAGGATGGTCAGCACGATCGGCCCGGCGTCCAGGGCCCAGTCGAGGGCGTGCTCGTAGATCCGCCGCATGCCGCCGACCATCCGGTCCGACAGCCGCGCGAACCAGTGCTTCTCGGCGTAGGGCTTCGGCTTGCCGATCAGATAGGCCGCCATCATCGGCGTCGTGGTCAGCGAGATCAGCAGCGAGACGATGATCGCCACCGACAGGGTGACGGCGAACTCGCGGAACAGCCGCCCGACGATGCCGCCCATGAGCAGGATCGGCAGGAACACCGCGATCAGCGAGATGCTGATCGAGAGCACGGTGAAACCGACCTCCTCGGCGCCTTTCAGCGCCGCGTCGAAGCGGTTCATGCCCTCCTCGACGTGCCGGGTGACGTTCTCCAGCACCACGATGGCGTCGTCGACGACGAAGCCGGTGGAGATGGTCAGGGCCATCAGCGACAGGTTGTCGAGGGAGAAGCCGAGCAGGAACATCGCCCCCAGCGCGCCCAGCAGGGAGACGGCGACCGCGATCGAGGGGATCAGCACCGCCCGGCCGTTCATCAGGAAAAAGGCGACGACGCCGATCACCAGCACGACCGAGATCAGCACGGTGCGCTCGACCTCGGTCAGCGAGGCGCGGATGGTCACCGTGCGGTCGATGGCCACGGCCATGTCGATGTCGCCGGGCAGGGCCGCCTCGACCGATGGAATCCGCGCCTTCACCGCATCGACGGTGGAGATGATGTTGGCGGCCGGCTGGCGGAACACCTGCACGATCACCGCCGGCTGGCCGGACGCGGCGGCGAACGCCGCCATCGCCGCTGCACGGCGGGGGTTCTGCGCCGCGCCGGGCGGGCCGAGGGCGTTGGTGTCCTGCAGGGTCTCGGCGGGCCCGAGGCCGTTGGGCAGGGGCTGGGCGCTGTTGGACGCCGCGGCGCTGTTGCTGTCGGCAGCCGCGTTGGAGGCGGCCGCGTTGCTGGCGGCGCTATTCGAGGCCGGTCCGCCCTGACCGCCGCCAAAGCCTCCGCCGCCGTAGCCACCACCGCCGCCACCGCCACCGCCATAACCGCCGGCTCCGCCGCCTCCGCCCGCTCCGCCGCGGCCGCCCGCGCCGAAAGCGGGCAGCTTCGGCTCGGTCACCGCTTTGGTCCGGTCCGGCTTCTTCAGATATAGGCCGAGGTTCTGCACGTTCTCGACGCTGTCGATCACCTGGGCGATGTCCGAGAGCCGCACCGCCGAGCCGTTGCGATAGGCGACCAGCAGCGGCGCGTAATCCGCCGCCACCGTGCCGGCGTCGTTGGTGTAGATCTGCAGGCGCAGCTGGCCGTCGTCGATGACACCCTTCGGCCGGTTGGCGTTGGCCGAGGCGAGGGCGGCGCGGACATCTTCCAGCCCGATGCCGTAGCGCGCCAGCGCCAGCGGGTTCAGCTCCACCCGCACGGCCGGCAACGAGGCGCCGCCGACCTCAACGTCGCCGACGCCTTTCACCTGCGACAGCTGCTGCTGCACGATATTGGCGGCGGCGTCGTAGATCTGCCCGGGGGTCTTGGTCTTCGAAGTCAGCGACAGGACCATGATCGGCTGGTCGGCTGGGTTCAGCTTGCGATAGGTCGGGTTGGTCTTCAGGGTCGCCGGTAGGTCGACCCGGGCGGCGTTGATCGCCGCCTGCACATCGCGCGCGGCGCCGTCGATGTCGCGGTCGAGGCCGAACTGCAGGGTGATGTTGCTCGACCCCAGCCGGCTCGACGACGTCATTTCGGTGACGTCGGCGATGATCCCCAGCCGCCGCTCCAGCGGCGTGGCGACGCTGGAAGCCATGGTCGCCGGGCTGGCGCCGGCCAGCTGCGCCTGCACGGAGATGGTCGGGAAATCCACCTGCGGCAGGGGCGAGACCGGCAGGTTGAAAAAGGCGGCGATCCCGGCCAGGGCCACGCCGATGGTGAGCAGGATGGTGCCGATCGGGCGTCGGACGAAGGGCGCCGACAGGTTCATCGCGCCGGCCCCGGTTCCGGTTCGGCCTCCGAGACGCCCGGGTCGGACTCGCCCTTGCGCAGGTTAGGCCCGCCGGTCAGCCGCTTGGCCAGCCGGTCGAACTGCAGGTAGATCACCGGGGTGGTGAACAGGGTCAGCATCTGGCTGACGATCAGGCCGCCGAAGATGGCGATGCCCAGGGGATGGCGCAGCTCCGAACCCTCGCCCCAGCCCAGCATCAGCGGCAGGGCGGCGAACAGGGCCGCCAGGGTGGTCATGATGATCGGCCGAAAGCGCAGCAGCGCCGCCTGCCGGATCGCCTCCAGGGGCGTCTTGCCCTCGGTGCGCTCGGCGTCGAGGGCGAAGTCGATCATCATGATGGCGTTCTTCTTGACGATCCCGATCAGGAGGATGATGCCGATGATGCCGATCACGCCCAGGTCCTGGCCGAAGACCATCAGCGCCAGCAGCGCGCCCACCCCCGCCGAGGGCAGGGTGGACAGGATGGTGATCGGGTGGATGTAGCTCTCGTAGAGCACCCCCAGCACGATGTAGACGACCACGATCGCCGCCAGGATCAGCCACAGCTCGTTGCCCAGCGACGACTGGAAGGCGTCGGCGGCGCCGAGGAAGGTGGTGGTCACCACCCCCGGCACATTCAGCTTCTTCTCCGCCCCCTTGATGGCGTTGACCGCGTCGCCGAGGGAAACGCCGGGCGCGGTGTCGAAGGAGACGTTGGCGGCCGGGAACTGGGCCACGTGATCGATCTGCAGCGGCGACAGTTGCTGGGTGACGCTGGCCACCGCCGACAACGGCGTCGGCGCCCCGCCGCCGGTGTTCATGTACAGGGTCGAGAGGCCCTGCGGGGTGTTCAGCATGGTCGGATCGGCTTCCAGGATCACCCGGTACTGGTTGGACTCGGTGAAGATGGTCGAGATGATCCGCTGGCCGAAGGCGTCGTAGAGCGCGTCGTCCACCGTCGAGGGTGTGATCGCCAGCCGCGCGGCGGTGTCGCGGTCGATGGCGACATAGGCCGACAGCCCCTCGTCCTGCACATCGGCGCCGACGTTGCGCAGCTTCGGCTGCTTCTGCAGGGCGGTGACCACATTGTTCGCCCAGGTGGAGACGGTGGCCTGGTCGGGGCCTTCCAGGGAGAACTGGTACTGGGTGCGGCTAACCTGGTCGTCGATGGTCAGGTCCTGCACAGGCTGGACGTAGAGGGTTACGCCGGCGACCTGGTTTGCCTCCTGCTGCAGCCGCAGCAAGGTCGCCGCCTGCGACGAGCTGCGCTGGCCAAGCGGCTTCAGATTGATCAGGTAGCGGCCGGCGTTCAACGTCTGGTTGGTGCCGTCGACCCCGACATAGCCGGTCAGGCTCTCGACGTCCGGGTCCTTCAGCAGCACGCCGGCGAGCTGCTGCTGCAGCTGGTTCATCCGCTCGTAGCTTACCGACTGGCTGGCGACGGTGACGCCCTGGACCAGGCCGGTGTCCTGGGTGGGGAACAGGCCCTTGGGGATGACCAGATAGAGGATGACGGTCAGCGCCAGGGTGGCGATGGCGACGATCATCGTCGCCGCCTGCCGGTCCAGCACCCAGTCCAGGGCCTGGCCGTAGCGGGCGATGGTGTCGTCGATCAGCTTCTGCGAGCGGTCGAACAGCTTGGAGTGCTTCTGCTCCTTCGGCGGCTTCAGCCAAAGCGCCGAGAGGGTCGGGGTCAGGGTCAGCGAGACCACCGCCGAGACCACGATGGTCACCGCCAAGGTGACCGCGAACTGCCGGAACAGCCGCCCGACCACGTCGCCCATGAACAGCAGCGGGATCAGCACCGCGATCAGCGAAACGGTCAGCGAAATGATCGTGAAGCCGATCTGCTCGGCGCCCTTCAGCGCCGCCTCCAGCGGCGATTCCCCCTCCTCGACGTAGCGGGAGATGTTCTCGATCATGACGATGGCGTCGTCGACCACGAAGCCGGTGGCGATGGTCAGCGCCATCAGGGTCAGGTTGTTCAGCGAGTAGCCCAGCAGGTACATCACCCCGAAGGTGCCGATGATCGACAGCGGGGCGGCGACGCCGGCGATGAAGGTGGCCGGCAGGCTGCGCAGGAACAGGAAGATCACCCCCACCACCAGGGCGATGGCCAGGACCAGCTCGAACTCGACGTCCTCCACCGAGGCGCGGATGCCCGTGGTCCGGTCGCTGACCACCTGCACGTTCAGCGCCGCCGGCAAGCCGGAGGTCAGCGACGGCAGCTCCTTCTTGATCCGGTCGACGGTGGTGATGACGTTGGCGCCCGGCTGGCGCTGGATGTTGAGCACGATGGCCGGCGACAGCCGCGCTGGCCTCTCGGCCTTGCCGCCCTTCGCCGCGACGCCCGCGGTGTCGTAGTAGGCGCCGAGCCAGGTGTTCTCCGCGCCGGATTCGATGGTGGCGACATCCTTCAGCCGGATGGCGCCGCCGTTCTTATAAGCGATCACCTGGTTGGCGTAGTCATCGGCGGTCAACAGCTGGTCGTTGTCGTTGATCGCATAGGCCCGGGTCGGGCCGTCGAACGAGCCCTTGGCGCCGTTGGAATTGGCCGCCGAGATCACCGTGCGCAGGGTCTCCAGGGTCAGGCCGTAGGAGGCCGCCTGCTGGGTGTTGACCTTGATCCGCACCGCCGGCCGCTGGCCGCCGCTGACGGTGACCAGGCCGACGCCGGGCAGCTGGGAGATCTTCTGCGCCAGCTGGGAATCGGCGAGGTTCTCGACGTCGGTCAGCGGCATGGCGTTGGACGTCAGCGCCAGGGTCATCACCGGCGCGTCGGCGGGGTTGACCTTGGCGTAGATCGGCGGCGCGGGCAGGTCGGACGGCAGCAGGTTGCCGGCGGCGTTGATCGAGGCCTGCACCTCCTGCTCGGCGATATCGAGGCCAAGGTCGAGGTTGAACTGCAAGGTGATCACCGATGAGCCGCCGGAACTCACCGACGACATGCGGTTGAGATCGGCCATCTCGCCGAACTGGCGCTCCAGCGGCGCGGTGACCGTCTGGGCCATTACCTCGGGGCTGGCGCCGGGGTAGGACGTCTGCACCTGGATGGTCGGATAATCGACCTCCGGCAGCGCCGACAGTGACAGGAAGTGGAAGGCGACCAGGCCCGCCAGCATCATCGCCGCCATCAGTAGCGTGGTCGCCACCGGCCGCTGGATGAACGGTCGCGACGGACTCACCGGCGCCCCCTAGGGTGGGCCGTCCGGCGCCTGCGCGACCGAGCGCCGCGCGCGATGAACTCTACAGCAGACGGCCGTCGGCTCACCCGCCGCCCCCGCCGCCACCGCCGCCGCCCGAGCCGCCACCGCGCCGATGGCCGCCGGCCGCGCCGGCGCTCGGCGGACGCTGGCCCGGCAGGGTCACCGGCGCGCCGTCGCGCAGGCGATCGCCGCCGTCAGTGATCACCGTCTGGCCGGCCGTAAGCCCCTGGGCGATCGAGGTGGTTTCCGCCGTGCCGGGGCCGACGGTCACCGTGGTCATCTTCACCGTGTTGTTGGCCTGCAGCACGAACACATAATCACCGGATGGCCCATGACGGACCGCGGTGGTCGGCACGATCACCTGTTTCTGCAGGGTGTCGGTCAGCACCGTCACATTGACGAACTGGTTGGGGAACAGCGCCCCGGAGGGGTTGGGGAAGCTGGCCTTTCCCTTCACCGTGCCCGTGGTGGTGTCGACGACGTTGTCGATGGTGGTCAGGGTCCCCTGCGCGATCACCTGGCCGCCGGCGCGGTCGTAGGCCGAGACGGCAAGACCCGCGCCGAAGTTCGGGTGCTTGGAAATCGACGGGATGGCGTCCTCGGGGACGGCGAAGACCACGTCGATGGGGTCGATCTGGGTGACCACCACCAGCGGCGTCGAAGAATTGGCGGCGACCAGATTACCAGCGTCGACCTGGCGCAGGCCGACCCGGCCGGACACCGGCGAGAGGATGCGCGTATAGGAGAGATTGAGCCTGGCCTGGGCCACCGCCGCCTGGTCGGTGGCCACCGTGCCGGCGTCCTGCTTGACCAGCGCCGCCTGGGTGTCGACCGTCTGGCGGGCAATGGAGTCGTGGGCGAGCAGGCCCTGGTAGCGCTTGAGGTCCAGTTCGGCGTCGGCGAGGGAGGCCGCGTCGCGAGCAAGCTGACCCTGCGCCTGCTCGACGGCGACCTGGAACGGCCGGGGGTCGATGGTCGCCAGCAGTTGGCCTTTGCTGACCAGTTGTCCCTCGCGGAAGTTCACCGCCTGCAGCGGCCCGCTGACCTGGCTGGTCACCTGCACGGTCGCCTCGGGGGTGACGGTGCCGAGCGCGGTGAGGGTGATTGGCACGTCGCCGAGGGTGGCCTTGGCGACCCCGACGGTGACCGCGCCGCGCCGTCCGCCACCGGCCCCGCCCGCCCCGCCGGGCGCGCCGCCGCCGGCGCACTTCGACAGCGCGAAGGCCAGCAGGCCGGCCACCAGCAGCACCAGCACGATCCCGATGATCGTCCGCCACGCCGGGCGTCGACTCTTGGGCGCAGGCTTACCAATGGGCTGAACGAATTGGCTCATCCCGTCTCCAAAGGATTGATTGCCAGGATTTACGCGCTAATCGGCCGAACCCCGAACGACGGCCCAATGTTGAAGTTCCAATCCAACACCAGAATGACAGAGCGCTACCACCTGGCAATACACCGAAATCGCGGCGCAATGCGACACGGCGTCAAGGCGATGCAGGCCGTGATGAGCCGCCCATAATCGTCCGTCGATCCCCATATCGCGCTGGCCAGGGCTGTGGGGGCGCACTAAAAGGGTCGCAATCCATCCCGCCCCGACGAGTCGACGGCTAAAGTTCGCCGCTCCATGGGACCTCAAGACGGGACCATCGGGGAGGCAACAGAGGGTTTTAGATTGGAGCCTACGAACACCGAGGCGCCAGATTACTTCCACAAGGTCGTTGATTGCCAGTGGGCGTGCCCGGCTCATACGCCGGTGCCAGAGTACATCCGGCTCATCGCTGAAGGGCGATACGCCGACGCCTATATGATCAACTGGAAGTCCAATGTCTTCCCGGGGATTCTCGGGCGGACGTGCGACAGGCCGTGCGAGCCGGCCTGCCGCCGGGGGCGCGTGGAGGACGAGCCGGTGGCGATCTGCCGCCTGAAGCGCGTCGCCGCCGACAACAAGACCGACATCACCGCCCGGCTGCCGCAGCCTGCGACCCACCGCAACGGCAAGCGCGTGGCGCTGGTCGGCGCCGGGCCGGCCTCGCTGACCGTCGCCCGCGACCTGGCCCCGTTGGGCTATGAGCTGACCATCATCGACGCCGATCCGCAGGCCGGC
>Ga0302283_1003443_pt1 | contig 12244 bp, 7 predicted proteins | sample III_Fen_E1_4_FD_198770 | JGI IMG/M metagenome (GOLD analysis project Ga0302283, IMG submission 198770) | Peat permafrost microbial communities from Stordalen Mire near Abisko, Sweden - III_Fen_E1_4 | ecosystem: Environmental > Terrestrial > Soil > Wetlands > Permafrost | place: Sweden: Abisko...
GATCACGGCGCGATTCCCGGCAGCATAGCGGGTCAGGCCCTTGGTTGCGATCATGACGTCAAGCACTGTCATCCCATCACGGTAGGAGATGGCCTGTGGGTCGGTCGCTTCGCCGATCACCCGGATCTGCCGCTCCAGCGGTCCGACGAAACTGCGAACGATCACCGTCACGCTTGGGTCCTGCACGAATTTTTTCAGCCGCGTTTCAATGTCCCGGGCCAACTGTGTCGGGGTCATGCCGGTTGCGGGCATATCCTCGATCAACGGCACCGAGATGCGCCCGTCGGGCCGGACGACAACGCTGGGTTCGCTCAGGTCAGGGTTGTGATAGACGAAAACGCTCAGCGAGTCGCCGGCACCGATGACGTATTCGTCGGGAGACTTTTTGGTTTGCTCCTCGCTCGTCGTCGCAAGCGGGGCGGCCGGCGGCTTTCTGCCGTGGGAGCACGAGGTCAGAAGACCTGCAGTCAATAGTAGTGCCAACAGACCAAATGCGAGACGGGATGGCAACACGTCAACCCCTACCATTGTGAAAACAGGTCGGCCTGGTAGGCGCGGAAGGAATCGAACCCTCCCCTCTGCCATGTAATAGCAGCGCTCTGCCAGTGAGCTACACGCCTGCGAGCAGTTCGCCCACGCAACCGGCCTCGGCCACCTGCGGCTGCACCCCTTAACACCGGAATGAACCGCAGGCAATCGCTTTTGTATAGAAATTTTCGCCGCTTGCACACGCCCAGGTCGTAACGGACGGGTTTCCCGCCCGGATGGCACCCGAATCCGAAGGTAGGCCGCCGATAGCCGGCTTTGAGGGAAATCTCGATGAACTTGCGGACAAACTTTATTTACCGTTCGTTTGGAAGATTGAAGTCTGCTACGACGCCGTATAAAATTTGGACAACGAACCGCTCATTGGACCAACACCCGGCCGCATCCGGTTGGGGGAAGGAGGGGCGGGGGGAGAGGTCTGCCGACTGCACCGCCCCCGTTGGGGCAGGCGCTCTGGAGGGGCTTGGATGACTCGGTTGCTTGGGCACTACGTTTCGCTTGAGATCGTCTTGCTCGGGGTGGTGGAGCTGGCGCTGGCCTTCGTCGTCATTTACGCGATGCTCGCCGCGCCGGGTATGTACGATACCTATGCCGCCCCGGCGCTGGCGCCGGGCGCTGCCGACCTGTCCGCGATGCTGGCCTTCACGGTTGCCGCCACCGCCGCCACGATCGGCCTCTACCGCCCGGAGATCTGCCTGGAGCGCCGGCGCCTGCTGTTGAACGTGATGGTCGCCGGGGGGCTCGCCTTCCCGGCGGCGCTGCTGGTCAGTTTTATTTTGCATGTCGGCATCAGCCAGCGCTCCGTGACCTGGCTGGCCGAGGCCTTGCTGCTGTGGCTGGCCTGCATCCTGGTCACCCGCCGCCTGTTTTCCTACGCGGTGCGGCGGAACTGGTTCGTTCGTAGGGTCCTGGTGGTTGGCGACGGGCCGCACGCCGCGCGGCTGACCGGGCTGCTGAATGCCAGCCGCGGCATCCCGTTCGAACCGGTCCCGGCGGCATCCATGCCGCTTTCCGCCCCGGCGCTCCGCGAGAACGGCATCTGGGGCGTGGTGGTGGCGACCGAAGACGATGACAGATCCCAGGCGGACGACTTGCTTGACTGCAAGCTGCGGGGCATCCGCATCTTGCAGGACAGCAGTTTTTGCGAGCTGCATCTGGGGCGGGTCGACCTGGATGCCATCGATGCGGACTGGCTGCTTTACTCCGGGGGGTTTCGCCAGGGGCGCCTGTCCCAGATCTTGAAGCGCGCGACCGATCTCGTGGTTAGCGTGGCGCTGCTGGTGGCCACCTTGCCGCTGATCGGGCTGACCGCGTTGCTGGTCAGGCTGGAAACGCCAGGGCCGGTCTTTTATCGTCAGCAGCGTGTCGGTCTGTATGGCAAGCCATTCACCTTGTTCAAGTTTCGCAGCATGCGGTTGGACGCAGAGGCGGCCGGCTCACCGCGCTGGGCGCAGCGGCAGGACCCACGCATTACCCGGGTGGGCGCCTTCATCCGGCCAATGCGGATCGACGAGTTGCCGCAACTCATCAACGTGCTGCGCGGCGAGATGAGCATGATCGGGCCGCGCCCTGAGCGGCCCCACTTTGTCGAGCAACTGGGGCGGGTTATTCCATTCTACCATCAGCGCAGCTACGTAAAACCGGGACTGACTGGTTGGGCGCAGGTGAATTTCCCCTATGGCGCCTCGGTGGAGGATGCCCGCGAAAAGCTTTCATATGACCTGTACTACGTTAAGAACCGGAACATGCTGCTTGACCTGATGATTCTGGTTGCCACGATCCGGGTCATCCTGTTCCGCGAGGGTGCCCGCTGACCGGCCCGCCACTGCCTGATGACAGGTGCGGGCGATGACGTTTCCGCCGCCCGCCATCGTCGTGCTGCATGCCGTCTGCGCGGTTGCCTATGCTGTGCTTGCGGCGCTGATCCTGCTGAAGCAGCGCCAGGCCCGCACCGGATTGATGTTGGCAGGCGCCAGCCTGGTGACCGCCGCCTGGGCAGTGTCGGTCGCGGTCGAGTGGGAAAATCCGACGATCGGATTGCCCGGCTGGCTTGAGCTTGCCCGGTCGGCCGCGTGGTACGGTTTCATACTCCATCTCTATCGGCGCTGGGTGGCGCCGCAACGGCAGTTCAGGCAGACCGCCACCACGATGGGCCTACTGGCCCTCATGATCGTCGGTACCCTGCCGCTATCAGGCGTCCTCTCGGCGCAGCCGGATGCGTTGCTCGTTTCTGTCAGCGCAGTGGTCCGCCTGGGGTTCGCCGTCTGCACCATCCTGCTGCTCGAGAATCTCTATTTCAACACGCCGCGGGAGCTCCGCTGGCACCTCAATCTGCTCTGTATCGCACTGGGCGGGCTGTGCCTCTACGAACTCGTGCTCTATGCCGACGCAGCGTTGTTTCGCCGCGTCTCGCTGCCGCTGTTTGCCGGACGCGCCAGCGCCACGATCGTCGCTGCCCCGCTGCTGGCATTGGCCGCAGCGCGCAACCGCCGCTGGTCGATCGATATCCATGTATCGCGCGAGGTGGTGTTCCACAGTGCCACGCTGGTGGCGAGCGGGCTGTTTTTGCTCGGACTCGCGGCAGCCGGTGAAATCTTTCGCCAGGGCGGCGCCGAATGGGGCAATGTTGCCGAAGTCACCTTGATCTTCGGCGGCCTGCTTGCGGTCGCCGTCCTGCTCACCTCCGGTTCGGCACGTGCCCGCCTGCGCGCCGCGTTCGTCGATAACTTCTTCAGCCACCGGTACGACTATCGGCGGGAGTGGATGACCTGCATCGAGACGCTGGCCGCGCCGCATGCGCATACCGGCTTGCACACGCGGGCGATCCGCGCCGTCGCGCAGGTGGTTGACAGCCCGGCCGGCTCGTTGTTTGTCCGCGCCCCCGAGGAGGTGGCCTTTCGATGGGCCGGCTCGTGGAACATGCCCGCAGTGACCATGCCGATACCGCCTGGGCATCCGCTGCTGCCGGTTTTTCGCGAGGGCGACTGGATCGTCGAGCTGGACCGCCTGGCCGACGCCGCCGGTTGGTTTGCCGGGCTGGAGCGGCTCTGGCTCGCCGTGCCGCTCAACCACCACGGCGCGCTGATCGGCTTTGTGGTGCTTGCGCGCTCGCGGGCTCAGTTCAAGCTGGACCGCGAGGTGTTCGATCTGCTACGCATCATCGGCTGCGAAGTCGCCAGCCGTGTGGCCGAACAAAGAGCGGCGCAGGTTCTGTCGCAGACTCAGCAGTTGCGCGAATACGGCCAGCGGTTTGCCTTCGTCATCCACGACATAAAGAATGTTTCAGGCCAGCTTTCGATGTTGCTGACCAATGCGGAGGTGCATGCCGACAATCCCGAGTTCCAGCGCGATATGATCGGGACGGTGCGGGCCTCGGTGGACAAAATAACCCGTTTGCTCGCCCGCCTGCAGGTGGAACGGCAGGAGCGGGAACATGCCTTGATCGTCCCGTTGACACGGCTTCAGGCAATGGTCGGACGTTGGCGCGCTCCGCGTGGTATCAAGGTGACGCTGTCGGCCGACAGCGGCAATGCTGGCGTGGCAATCGACCCGGACTCGTTCGATACGGCGGTGACGCATTTGTTGAACAACGCCATCGAGGCCTCCGCCGAGTTCGGCTGCGTCTCTATCGAGCTCCGTCATGATACCCTTTCGGTGGTTATCGACATCAGCGATCGTGGCCCGGGAATGGCGCCGGAATTCATCCGGGACCAGCTATTTCGCCCGTTTGCCACGACCAAGGACGGCGGGCACGGCATCGGCGCGTATCAGGCCCGGGAATTGCTGCGTGGCGCGGGGGGCGATCTTCTCGTGCTCAGCCGGCCAGGAGAGGGCACGACGATGCGGTTGCTGCTTCCGTCGGTGGGTCGCGCGGTGGCCGGTGCCGTCGCGCTTCCCGCCTGAGCGGTCGTGATGGCAAAGCCCAAGCTGCTGATCGTAGAGGACGATGAGGGACTCCGCTCGCAATACCGCTGGGCGTTTCCCGGCTGCGAGGTGCTGCTGGCGGCCGCGCGGGCGCCGGCGGTGGCACTGGTGGAGCAGGAGCGGCCGCCGGTCGTCATCATGGATCTCGGCCTGCCGCCAGATCCGGATGGGGTCAGCGAAGGATTTGCAACCCTTGAGGAAATCCAGCGCATCGCGCCGGACACCAAGGTGATCGTCGCCACCGGAAACGGTGAGCGCAAGACGGCGCTGCGCGCAATCTCCTCCGGCGCCTACGATTTTTGCGAGAAGCCCGTCGAGATCGACGTGCTGCGAACCATCATGGAGCGCGCCTTCTACCTGTATCGGCTGGAACAGGAGAACCGCGCGATTGCCGCGATGCCGGCGCGGTCACCGATCGAGCGCATCGTCACGTCCAACCCCGCGGTGCTGAAGGTCTGCCGCGACATCGAAAAACTTGCGGCGACCAACGTGCCAGTGCTTCTCCTCGGCGAGAGCGGCACCGGGAAGGAGGCGCTGGCGCAGGCGCTGCATCAGCTCGGCCCGCGCGCCAAGGCGCCGTTCGTTGCCATCAATTGCGGCGCGATCCCGGAAAACCTGCTTGAATCGGAGCTGTTCGGCTACGAGCGCGGCGCCTTCACGGGCGCGGTGAAACAGACCATCGGCAAGATCGAGGGCGCCCACAAGGGCACGTTGTTCCTGGACGAGATCGGCGACCTGCCGCATCAGTTGCAGGTCAAGTTGCTCCGCTTCCTGCAGGACCAGGTGGTGGAGCGCGTCGGCGGCAGGCAAAAGATCCAGGTAGACGTCAGAATCGTCTCGGCAACCAACGCGAGCCTGGACGAGCGCGTGGCCGAGGGCAGCTTCCGCAGCGACCTGTTGTACCGCATGAATGCGGTCACGATCCGTATCCCCCCGCTGCGCGACCGCGGCAGCGACGTCATGCTGCTGGCCAATTATTTCCTGACGCGGTTCAATCAGGAGTTCGGCAGCAGCATTCGCGGCTTCACGGAAGCGGCGAGCTCAGCCATGGCGGCCCATGCCTGGCCAGGAAATGTGCGTGAGCTGGAAAATCGGATGAAGCGGGCCGTGGTCATGGCCGAGCGGCGGATGATCGACGCCGCCGACCTGGAGCTGGCGCCGCCTGTTGCCGCCGCTATCGACCTCGATCTGCGCGCCGCCCGGCTCCGCGCCGAGCGCGAAGTCCTCCAGATCGCGCTGGCCCGCAGCAACGGCACGCTGTCGGTGGCGGCGAAGTTGCTCGGCATCAGCCGCCCAACGCTGTATGGACTGATGGAAGTGCATGGGATCGATATCGACCCTGCCCGTTTCAACATCAACGCCGCCGTCCAGACCGATACCGGGTCGGACGAATAGAAGCTGACTATCGGTTAAGGTCACACGCAATGCGCAACGCTCCTTTCGGCTGGATCATTCTCGGTGCCTGGCTTGGCGTTTGGCCGCTGGCGGCTCACGCCGACTACCTCTCTGATGCGCGCACCGCGGTCAATCAGGGGGATTTGAAGAGCGCGCTGATCGACCTTCGCAACGCGGTGCGGGCCGATCCGCAGAACGCAGAGGCGCATTTCTGGCTAGGCAAGATCGTCCTTCAGTTGGGCGATGCCGTCGCCGCGGAGCGCGAGGCCAAGGCGGCGCTGGACCGCGGCTATGACCCTCATCTCGCCGTTCCGCTCTACGCCCAGGCGCTGCTGGCTCAGCAGAAATTCAACGACTTGCTGACGCAGTTGCAGCCTGCCGGCAAGGACGCGGCGCTGGACGCGCAAATCCTGGTTGTCCGTGGCTATGCACAGATCGCCCTGAAGCAGCCCGACGAAGCGCAGAAGTCCTTTGCGCGGGCGGAGCAGCTCGCGCCGACAGCGGTGGAGCCGCTGCTGGCCGAGGCAAGCCTCGCCGCTGCGCGTGGCGACCTCGTTGCGGCGCAGGACAAGATCGACCATGCGGTGCAGGTTCAGCCGAAATCGGTGGAGGCGCTGCTTGCCAAAGCCCAACTCCTGCGGATCAAACGCGACGATGCCGGTGCGCTCGCTGTCCTCGATCAGGCGATTGCCAGCCAACCGGAGGCGCTGCAGGCCAGGGTGGAACGTGCCGGCCTGCTGCTGGCCACCGGCAAAACCGACAAGGCGATCGCCGACATCGACCTGGTGCTGAAAGCAACCCCGGGCAACGTGCAGGCGCTCTATCTGCGTGCGGTGGCGCAAATGGCGCAAGGCGACGCCAAGGCGGCGGATGCGTCGCTGGACCGTCTCTCCCAGCAAATTGCACGGATTCCGCGCGCCTATTTGTTGCAGGCGATGGTGAAGGAGCAGCTGGGCGAGCTGGAGCAGGCGGAGGACGCAGCCCAGCGCTATATCGGTCGCGCACCGAACGACTTCGCCGCGTATAAAGTCCTGGCCCGGATCGAGTTTGCCAAGCGCCGGCCTGATCTCGCCCTCAATGCGCTGCGCAAGATCGAGGAGTCTGGTCACGGCGACGCGGCGACCTACGACCTGCTCGGGCGCGCTTACGCCGCCACCGGTCAGGGCGATGAGGCAGTGAAAGCTTTCCAAAAGGCGCAGTCGATGGCGCCTAATGACATGGACGTTCAGACCCGGCTCGCCGCGGCGCTGATGAGCGCGGGCCAGCCTGATGCGGCCATCGTCGATCTCGAAGCGCTGCTCGACAAGTCGCCGAAGCGGCCAGAGGTCGGAGAAGCGCTTGTGTTCGCGGCGCTCGCGACCGCCGACCTTGGCAAGGCGGCCGACGCGGTTGCGAAAGTGCGCGAAGTGCAGGGCGACACGCCCGCCGTTCAGAACCTTGAAGCACTCCTGAAGCTGGCTAACCTCGACTACGCCGGCGCGCGTGCCGGGTTTGCCGCGATCGCCCAGAAAAGCCCGGACTTCACGCCAGCCCAGATCAATCTGGCACGCGTCATGGCGTTGCAGGGCGACGCCGTAGAGGGCGAGAAAGTGCTCGCCGGGCTGGTCGACAAACATCCCAACCTCGAGCCGGCGCTGACCATGCTGGCATCCTACTATGCGCAATCCGGTCAGCCCGCCAAGGCCATCGCCCTGGTGGAGCGGGCGCATGCGGCAGCGCCGGATGAAGTCCAGCTCACGGCCTCGCTCGGGCAGTTCTATATCCGTACGGGCAATTCCGAGAAGGCGGTGGAACTGGTCGACCAGGACAAGCCCGGCGCTGGGCGCCCCGAACTGCTCCTCGTCAAGGCCGAGGCTCTGATTGCGCAGGGCAAGAAGAACGAGGCTGCGCAGGTTTATCAGCAGATACTCAAGACCAATCCGGACGCGCTGGCGGTCCGTCGCCAGCTTATCGCGCTGCTGGTCGAAAAGTCCGACTACGAGGGTGCCCGCGCGGTGATCAGGAGCGGCCTGGCAGCCAGTCCACGCAACTACGCGCTGCTGGAAAGCTACGTTCTGGTCGATCTCAAGGACGGCGGCGCGGACGCTGCGGTCAGCGCGGCCGAGCGGCTGTATGCCGAAGACCGCGACAACCGCCAGGCGCGTGCGCTGAAGGGCGACGCACTGATGGCGGCGACACGCGTGGACGATGCCATCGCTGCCTATTCCGAGGCTCTGGCCGCCGATCCGTCGCAGTTCCTGATATCTCGTTTGGCGGCTGCCCAGCTTCAAGGCGGACACGCGGAGGCGGCGGTGAAGACAGTTTCGGACTGGATTGCCAAGCATCCCGGCGACGCCGCATCGCTCGAACAGCTTGCGGAGATCGATATCGCGGCCAAGCGCTACGACGATGCGGTCGCGAACCTCCAGGCGATACTGAAGTTGCAGCCGTTGAATGTGGTGGCGCTCAACAATCTCGCCTGGGTCATGCAGCAGCGAAAAGATCCTTCGGCCGAGAAGCTGGCGCGTCAGGCCTATACCCTTCAGCAGAGTCCGCAGACCGCCGACACGCTGGGCTGGATTCTGGTGACCAGCGGGAAGCCCGATCTCGGCGTCAAGCTGCTCAGGCAGGCCAGCTCCCAGGCGCGGAACGATGGCCAGATTGTCTACCACTATGCGGTCGCCCTCAACGACACCGGCCACAAGGAGGACGCGATCAAGCTGTTGACGGCCTTGGTGTCGGCCGATGGCAATTTTACTGACAAGGATCAGGCGAAGGCTCTGCTCCAGCAACTGAAAGGGGCATGACGCAGGGCTGAGAGCGGCAGAATGCTCCGTACGCTCTTCTTCTTCGCCGAAATGACGGTCCTGATGCCGTTTGTTTTGGCGCGCCCCTTTGCCGGAATACTTCTTTGGTCGTGGTTTTCGTTCATGAACCCGCATCGCCTGATGTGGGGCCCGGAAAGCGACATGCCCTGGGCGATGATCGTGATATGCGCGACGATGGTTGGATGCGTGGTGGCGCGCGAGCCCAAGCGATTTCCGGTGAACCCTGTTACGATAATGATCATACTGTTCATTGCGATGTTCAGCTTTGGCACGATCTTCGCCATGGCCGGCAGCGATGAGGTCCTTCCCAAGTATACGTGGGTCCTTAAGGTCTACGGAGTGGCGCTGTTGACGGCTGCGATGCTGAACAGCCGGCTGCGTATCCATGCGTTGATCTGGGTGATGGTGCTGTCGCTGGCCTTCTTCGGCATCAAAGGCGGCGGGTTTACACTATTGACCGGCGGCACCAGTCGGGTCTGGGGACCGCCCGGGACGATGATCACGGATAACAATCACGTCGGTGCTGCGTTGCTCGTTTGTCTGCCGCTGATGAACTATCTGCGGCTGCAGTCCGCTCACCGAATGGTCCGTCTGGGTCTGGCAGCCGCCATGGTCCTGACGACGTTCGCGGTGGTTGGCACTTATTCCCGCGGCGCGCTGGTCGGCCTTGTCGCCGTCACCCTGTTTTTGTGGATGAAGAGTTCAAAAAAGCTTGCTTCAGGCATTGCGATCCTCGCGGTGGCGATTGCCGCGTTGGCATTCATGCCCAGCCAGTGGGGCGAGCGGATGAATACCATCCAAACCTACGAGCAAGACGGCTCGGCGGAGTCGCGGATCCAGCTGTGGACGGACGCCTGGACGATGGCGATCCACCGGCCGCTCACCGGCGTCGGGTTTTCTGGTACCTACTCGCGCAATGTGGCTGACCGCATCGCGCCTGGCTTGATGGCTCGTGCCATCCATAGCATCTATTTCGAATGCCTCGCCGAGCAGGGGTTCCCCGGATTCTTCATCTGGCTTGGCATCACCGTAGCGGGCTGGATCACCGCGCAGCGCATCATCAGGGAGGCGAAAAATACCGCTGGGCTGGAATGGGCCGTTGATCTGGCCAGGATGAGTCAGTGCTCGATTATCGCTTATCTGACAGCCGGGACGTTCCTGTCGCTTTCGTATTGGGACTTCTATTTCACGATGCTTGTCGCTATCGGAGCAACCCGCGCTCAGGTGTTGCTTACGCTGGGCAAGGCCGACCGCCGGACCTGGGCGAGAGCCGCTCCGGCGCAGCCGCCGCTGGCCGTGCCCGGCATCGCGGCAGGCTGATCGGGCGAGGCGGTCAGCATGCAAAGTGTCCTGCTCGGATTGATCATGGTGGCCGTCGGCTGGCTGGTCATCTGGAGCGTCTACGAGCCGGACGACACATCGAAATACTGGTGGCCGTTCAAGATGAAGCAGCCGCAGAGTGCGGCGCCCGCCGAAGCAACGTCCGAGACGCCCTGGCGTCGCCGCAGTCATGCCAGGTCCGCCAGGCGCGGCCAGCCCGACCAGCCCAGCCAGGCCAAGCAGCCCAGCCAGCCCACGACGCGCCCATGGCAACGCCGCTCCGGCTCCTGACCTATTCCACCTTGTTTCCCAGCAACGAACGGCGGCACCACGGCGTTTTCGTGGAGAACCGGCTGCGTCATCTGGTGGCAAGCGGACAGGCGGCCAGCACCGTGGTCGCACCAGTGCCCTGGTTTCCGAGCCGATCGCCGATGTTCGGGGACTGGAGCCGCAACGCCCGCGTAACCGCGCGGGAGAGTCGGCATGGGCTGGTCGTCCACCATCCACGTTACATTGTGATCCCGCGCGTCGGCATGACGCTGGCGCCGTATCTGCTGTTTCGCGCCACTCTGCCGGTGATCCGCCGGCTGCTCGCGGATGGGACACCGATCGATGCGATCGACGCCCACTACGTTTATCCGGACGGAGTCGCTGCGGTCTGGATCGGGCGGGCGCTTGGGCTGCCGGTGGTGATCACGGCGCGCGGCACGGACGTGAACCTGGTGCCTCAGTACGCGCTGCCGCGGCGGTTGATCCAGGGCGCGATCGCGGAGGCCGCGGCGCTGGTCGCGGTCAGCGCCGCGCTGAAAGAGGCGCTGGTCGCGCTCGGCGCCCCACCCGATAAGGTGACCGTGCTGCGAAATGGCGTGGATATCGGCCTGTTCAGGCCGCCAGTGGATCGCGAAGCAGTCCGCCGCTCACTCGGGCTTACAAGGCCGACGCTGCTTTCGGTGGGCTGGCTGATCGAGCGCAAGGGGCATCACCGTGCCATCGAGGCGCTGCGATCGCTCCCCGGCACCGACCTGCTGATCGTCGGCGAGGGACCGGAGCGGGAACGCCTCGCCAGGCTGGCGACCCAGCTCGGGGTATCCGACCGCGTGCGGCTGCTGGGGGCTCGCCCGCACGAAGAGCTGTCCGCGCTGTATGGCGCCGCGGACGCGCTGGTGCTCGCGTCCAGCCGCGAGGGCTGGGCGAATGTGCTGCTCGAATCGATGGCGTGCGGCACGCCGGTGGTCGCCAGCCCGATCTGGGGCAACCCGGAGGTGGTGCAGAGCCGCGACGCCGGCCTGATCGCCGAGAGCAATACGCCGGAGGGCATCGCGGACGCCGTGCGGCGCCTGTTCGCCGATCCGCCGGCACGCAATGCGACGCGGGCCTATGCCGAGCGCTTCGGCTGGGAAGAGACCACCGCGGGCCAGATCGCGCTGTTCCGCCGCGTTGTCGGCGAGGCCGCCGCGCGGTCAACCGGCGGCGGGCGGTGAACGAACTGCGTCAGCAGCGGCGGGTGCCCGCCGGCGCCCAGCGATAAGGTGGCGCAGGGTGCTGCGTGCCAGACCCAGAAGATAGGTTTCCGCACCGTCCGGCCTGCCGGCCACCGCCCAGATCGCGGCGAGGCTGACGCCATACGCAGTCGCGCCCGCCAGAACCGTCAGCGCCAGCTTGCCCAGCAGCGGCGCAAGATCGCCATCGGCCGGTGCCCAGGCGGTGCCCTCCAGCAGCAGCGCGCCGACCATGCAGCCGCTCGCCACGATCGGGCGCCAGGTGGATCGCAGCAAGTCCAGCACCTGAAGCTCGAAGTGCCGGAATGTCACCACCAGGTAATAGGTCTCCTCCACGACGAACGAGCCCATCGCGGCGACGGCCCCGCCGACAACGCCGAACCGGCTGACCAGCAGCACCAGCAGCGTGAAGCGAACGATGGTGGAGAGCAGCGCGATCCGAAACTGCACCGCGAGCAGGCCGAAGGTGGTGCACAGCGTGCCGCTGATCATGCCGATGACTTTCAGCATGCCGACCAGGGCGAAGACCTGCACCAGCGGCACCGCCGCCATCCAGTTCGGGCCAAGCGTCAGGCGGACGATGGGTGCGGCGACCAAAGAGAGGCCGAAGCCCATCGGCAGGGTCAGCAGGAACGTCGCAGCAATCACGTCGAGATAGGGCTTCGCGACCGTCGTTCCGGCGCGTCGCGCCGCCGAGAAGCCGGAGAGCAACGCGCGGCAGAGCGGCTCGACCAGCTCGGTCGAGGTGAGCAT
>Ga0302283_1003454_pt1 | contig 12222 bp, 5 predicted proteins | sample III_Fen_E1_4_FD_198770 | JGI IMG/M metagenome (GOLD analysis project Ga0302283, IMG submission 198770) | Peat permafrost microbial communities from Stordalen Mire near Abisko, Sweden - III_Fen_E1_4 | ecosystem: Environmental > Terrestrial > Soil > Wetlands > Permafrost | place: Sweden: Abisko...
TCCCCAGCTCGACACCACGGAACGCGTGGTCGAGGGTCGCGAGCAGGTGCCGCTGGCGGTCGTTCATCGGCGAGGTCCCGGGGCGCGGTCGGCGCCGCTCCTTGGACCCGAAGGGTAGCCGCAGCTCGGCGTCCGTTCCATCCGCTCCTCGCCTACCGCGGGGCGCTGCTTCCGCTCGGGAAGTGTCTGGTCAAGCCTCGGCGCGTGCCGGTCCCACCGCCGCCCGCCTCGGCGCCAGCATCGGGTGCCCCTCTCCCGCCTGACCGAGCCGCACCCGGCCGGCGACCTCGTAGGCGTCATCCCCCGCGGCCACGTGCTGAGTCGCCGCATGGATGTCCCGGAAGCACCGCTGCAGCGGGCTCGCCGCATGGAGCGCGGGCCCCCCGCCGGCGCGGTAGGCGAAGGTGGTCACCTCCGCCGCGGCATCCGTGGTGTGAGCGATCGCCAGGCGCACCGCCGCGCCCTCCGCGATGGTGATCGCCTCGCCCGCGAGCGCGCGGTCCCAGGCCGCGCCGACCACCTCGAACGCGAACGCGCGCGCCGCGCCCAGCGTGGCCTCGGCCCGGCCCAGCTCGGCGTGAAACCCGGCGTGGGTGTCGAGCGCGGCCCCCGTCCAGAGCTTGCGTCGGCCCGGGGCCAGCGCGGTGATCTCGTCGAGCGCGCGCCGCGCGGTGCCCAGGGCGAAGCCGATGTGGGCGGGGGCGAGGAGCGCCATCAGGGGGAGCGTGAACAGCGGTCCACCGCGGCGGGGCGGCGCAGCGGGGAAGGCGCAGGTCTGCTCGTCGGGGACGAAGACGTCCTCCAGCCGGTAGTGCTCGCTCCCGCTGCCGCGCAGGCCGGCGGTGTCCCAGGTGTCCTCGATGACGGCGAGCGCGGCGGGGACGGCGAGGTTGATGAGGAGCGGCGGCCCGGGCGGCGCCTCGCCGGTGGGCTCGACGACGGCGCCGGTGACGATCCAGTCGGCGTGGCGGATCCCGCTGCCGAAGGCCCAGCGTCCGCGGACCCGGACACCGCCGGGGACGCGGCGGGCCAGGCCGGAGGGCATGAGCAGGCCGGCGGCGATGGGGTGGGGGGTGGAGAAGACCCGCGCCGCGCCGGCGTCGGGGAGGTAGGCGCCGGCCAGGGCGATCATCATCGAGCCGATCATCAGCGACCAGCCCGCGGAGCCGTCGGCGGCGGCCATGGCCGAGAAGACCTGGATCTGACCGAGCGGATCGCACTCGTGGCCGCCCAGCGCCCGGGGCACGGCGAGGGCGAAGAGGCCGCTCTCGCGCAGGGCGGAGACGACCTCCGGCGCCAGGGTGCGGCGGCGCTCGGAGTCCTCGGCGTGGGCCACGGCGACGGGGCGGACGCGCTCCACCAGGGCGAGGAGGGCGGGCAGCTCGGGGGAGAGGCGGGGGGTGCTCATGACGGCGGTTCCTTTCGATGTCGGGGTGCGGTCGATCGTTCGGCGCCGCATGATGACAGCGGCAACATCGGAAAGTTTCCGCTGCCTACATCTTTTTTTCGGGTCGTCCGTGGTACCCTCCGGGCGCCCGTGCCGCGACGCTCCTCTGCACCCCCCGGGCGCCCCCGGAAGAAGGCGCCGCCCCCGCCGCCCTATCACCACGGCGATCTCCGGCGCGCCGTCCTCGACGAGGCGCTCGCGCTCATCGAGGAGCTCGGCCACCTGGGGTTCACCCTGCGCGAGGTGGCGCGGCGGGTGGGCGTCTCGCACGCCGCGCCGTACCGGCACTTCGCCGACAAGCGCGCGCTCCTCACCGCGCTCGCGGCCGAGGCGCAGGAGCGGCTGGCCGACCGGATCGAGGCTGCCCTTGGTGCGGCGGGCGCGGACCACCGGGCGCGGTTCCTGGCCGGGGGGCGCGCCTACGTGCAGTTCGCGGTGGAGTGCCCGGCGGCGTTCCAGACGATGTTCGCCGCTGAGGTCGACGCTGCGGACGGGGCGCTCGCCGGCGCCAAGACGCGCAGCTTCGGGCTGCTGCTGGGGTTCCTCGGCGAGGCGCAGCGGGCGGGGGTCTTCCCGCCGGGGGATCCGGTCGCGCTGGCCAAGCCCATCTGGGCGATGCACCACGGGCTCGCCGCGCTCGCCACCGCCGGGGCGTTCGCCGAGGGAGGGCCGGGGGCGCTCGCCCGCATCGTGGACGACGCCCACGGCAAGCTCTTCGAGGGGCTGAAGCAGCGCTGAGGGCGGGCCTCAGGACACCGTGCGCGCCGGGCGCAGCGTGGTGACCTGGAGCGGCTCGATGCCGTTGGCCCGCTCGCGCTCGGGGATCCGCCGGGTGCGCGCCACCACCACGGTCGCTCCCGCCACCGCGAGGAGACCGGCGGCCAGCCAGGTCCCCCACCACAGCCACAGGTAGCCGGCGGTCCAGCTCAGCAGCGTGTCGAGCGCGCCGCGGGCCTGGGTGGCGGCCTGCTGGGCGCCGCTCTGGAGCTGCTGGGACTTGGGGCCCTCGCCGCGGAGGACCTGCTGGAGATCGCCGCGGGCGCTCGACACCATGGCGGCGGCCTCGGCCGGTGAGTAGCCGAGCGTCTCGAGCAGGCTGACGGCCTTCTGATCGAGCGCCCCCGCGTTGCCCGCGGCGCCGCCGACGGCGGAGCCTGCGGACTGGACCACGGCGCTGGTGGTGGTGGTGAGCACCTGCGCGGCGGTGCGCGTGGCGCCGCCGAGGAAGGAGAGGTGCAGCAGCGCCGAGAAGACCAGGGCGACGCTCCAGGCGATGAAGCCGTGGGCGACGCTGATGAGGCGGCGCGGGTTGCCGGGCAGGTAGCCGGCGACCATCCCGCCGACGAAGGCCCCCAGCATGGTGGTCACCACCGAGGTGACGAACGCGGCGATGACCGCACCCTTGATCGCGCCCACGGTGGCCGAGGTGGCCGAGACGATGATCGCCAGGCACAGGGCCCAGACGATGTAGGAGACCGCGAGCGACACCAGCGTGCCCGCGAGGACCGAGCCCCAGCTGATCTGGAGCCGCGAGAGGGGTTGGGCATAGGTCGCGACCGACCGCTGCTCGGCGATGAGCTCTTCTTGCATGGGCATGGTGAGGCCCTGCGCGGCAAGGTGCGTACCGGGCCCCTCCGCGCGCGGCTGTCCCCGCCGGCGTCACCAGCCCGCCGGCACGGCAGCCGCGCGTTGGCGAGCCCTCAGCCGGGCGCGAGCATCGCCGCGAGGCGGGCCGGCGCGGTCGCGCCCTGCGCTTCCAGCCACGCCTCGGCCTGGTCGATCAGCGTCGCGCCCAGGGGGCCGCCCATGAGGGCGCCGCGCCTCCGCCGGGCGGCGGCGGCGAGATGGTGGCAGTCGGCGGCCTCGAGCGCCGCCTCCGCGTCGGCCCAGGCGGCGAGGGCCTCCGGGGCTCGTCGGGCGGAGGCGAGGGACGCGGTGTGGAGCAACCCGAAGCCGCGCGCCAGCGGGTTGCCGAGGGCGACGAGGCCATGCGCCGCCTGGTCGGCGAGCGCCAGGGCGGCCTCGCGCTCGCGGGCGGTTCGGCCCTCGCTCGCGGCGAAGCCGAGCGAGGCCCCGGCGCGGGCGTGGAGCGCGTAGGTCACCGCCCCGCGCAGGTGCGCCAGGGGGGAGCGCGCGAACGACGGCCACTGTTCGTTGACGAGGTGATAGGCGGTCGCCCCCCGGCCGCTCTCCTCGTAGAGGTGGACGTCGGTGCGCAGGCACATCGAGACCATGTCCCACAGGCCGAAGCGCGGCGGCCACCAGCCCTCGCGGGCGGAGGCGTGCGCGCGGGCCGCGCCCTGGGGGTCGTCGGCGAGGAGCCGCTCGACGTGGCCGAAGCGGACCAGGAGGCTGCGCTCCAGCCAGCGGTTGTCCCTGGCGCGCGCTTCGGCGAGGACGCCGGGGAGCTCGGCGGTGAGGTCCTTCCAGGCGCCGGTCCAGAAGCGGTGGCTGAAGTGGCACTCCTGCGCGACGTTGAGCGCCCAGACGCGGCTCCGGGGGAAGCCGCGCAGCGCGGGCACCACCGGCGTGATCTCGGCGCCCAGGGAGGCGAGGTCCCCCACCAGCAACGCCCCCACGCCGCGGGCCAGCCCCTGGAGCAGCGGGGCCTCGGGGAGGGTGAGGCCGGCGCCGACCTCGGCGGCGAGGGCGAGCGCCTGCTTGACCACGGAGGCGGGCCGGCCGTGCAGCGCGGCCCCGTACATCGAGAACGCGATCAGGGCGTCGAACATCCGGCTGGGCTCGCGCGCCGCGAGCGCGAGCTGCGTGCCTCGCACGGCGAAGTAGGCGCCGAGCGGCGGGTCGACGCCCTGCAGCGCGCTGGCGGCGCTCCAGCAGGCGTCGATGCGGCGGAGCGCGGCGGCGGGCACCTCCGCGGCGGGGCGGGGGCGGAAGCGCAGGCCGCGGATCGCCAGCAGCACGAAGAAGAACACGGTGCCCAGGGTCACCACCCAGGCCCTTTCGGGGACGCGCACGCCGGCCTCGGCGAGGGAGCTGCGCAGCCGCGCGAGCCCGGCGTCGACGTCGCCGGCGGCGAGGAGCAGCTCGGCCGCGCGCCGCTGCAGCTCGAAGGCGCGCTCGGGCGGGGCCCCGGCGGCCGCCGCGACGAGCGCCGCCGCGGCCTCGACGCCGCGACCGGCGTTGGCCAGGGCGTCGCCGAGGGCCTCCTCCACGGCGGCGCGATCCGCGCTGTCGGTCCCGAGCTCGAGCGCCTGCCGGTAGAGCCGGGCCGCGCCGTCGAACGCGAGGGAGCCCGCGGCGGCAGCGGCGGCCACGAGGATCAGCGCGGCGGCGCGCGCGCGGTCGCCGCCGTCGAGGTGGTAGGTGGCGAGCGTCTCTGGATCGGTCTGGCCGGTGCCTTCGAGCGCGGCGGCGAGGAGGCGGGAGCAGGCGGCGCGGCGCTCGGGGGCGAGCCCGGCGACGACGGCCTCGCGGATGCGGTCGTGGTAGGGCTCGAGCTCGTCCCGGCCGCCCGCGTCGCGGCTGCGGAGGAGCCGGGAGTTGCGCAGGAGGAGGTAGATCGCGGGGCCGTCGTCGCCGATCTCGGCGGCCTTCTGCGCGGCGGCCCGGTCGACGGGGCGACCGGCGACCGAGAGCACCTCGAGGAGCCGGCGCGCGCCCTCGGGCAGCGCCGCGACGCGGGCGCGGACCAGCGCGTCGACGCTGACCTCGGCGGGGGGGCCGCTCGACGCGACGCGCGGGGTGGGGACGTCGCACAGCTCGCGGACCAGGAAGGGGCGCCCGCGGGCCTCGCGACAGATGGTGGCGCAGAGCTCGTCGTCCTGGGCGCGGGCCTCGGGCAGGAGCGAGCGGGCGAGCGCGAGCGCCTCGGGATCGTCGAGCGCGCCGAGCGTGAAAGAGCTCACCTGGAGGGCGGGGCCGCGCCGCGCCTCGAGCCCGGGGAGCAGGGTGCGCAGGCAGTCGCTCGTCTGCGCCTCGCCGCTGCGGTAGGCGGCGAGGAAGAAGAGGGGCGGCGGGCCGGGCGGGCCGAAGAGGTCGAGGAGGAGCAGGGCGCTGTCGTGGTCGCCGCGCTGGAGATCGTCGATGACCACCACCACCGGCCAGCGCCGGGCGATGCGGTCGAGGAGCTCGCGCAGGGCCTCGAACCCGCGGCGGCGGCGCTCGAGCGGATCCGTGGGAGGGATGCCGAGCACGCGGCGGTCGGCGAGGGCGTCGATCTGGTGCAGGACGGGGAAGAGCCAGGCCAGCGCGCCCGCGTCGGGCGGGAGGATCCCCTCGACGACGCGGGGGTGGAGCTGCTTGAGGTAGCGGCTGAGCGGGTCGATGAGGCCGTCGATGGCCTTGTAGGGGACCGACTCCTGCTCGTGACAGCGGGAGGCGAGGAGCAGGACCCCGGGGGCGCGGCGGCGCAGGTCTTCGCAGACCTGGTCGACGAGGGCGCTCTTGCCGATGCCCGAGGGGCCCTCCACCAGGGCGACGGCGGCGCGACCGGCCTCCACCGCGCCGAACAGCGCGGCGAGGGCGGCGCGCTCGGAGGCGCGGCCGACGAAGGGGACGTCGCGCGGGCCGGAGACGGAGACGCCGCCGAGGCGCGCCAGCAGCGCCGCGCCCCCGGGGCGGGCGGCGGGGTCGCGCTCGAGGAGGCTCGCGCAGAGCTCGTCGAGATCGGGGGGCACGCCGGTGACGACCGCGCTCGGAGGCCGCGGGTCGCGGGTGATCTTCTGGGCGAGGATCTCGTGGAGGGTGCCCTCGAACGGGACCATCCCCGTGAGCGCCTCGTAGAGGAGCACCCCGACGGCGTACCAGTCGCTCGCGGCCGTGGCGGCGGCCCCCTCGACGATCTCGGGGGCGAGGAACTCGGGCGTCCCGACGATGGACAGCCGACTGTGCTCCGCCGAGTGGCTGAGGCGCACCGCCAGGCCGAAGTCGACGAGGACCACCCGCCCCTCGGCCGTCACCAGCACGTTGGAGGGCTTGATGTCGCGGTGCAAGGTGCCGGACTGGTGCAGCGCCGCGAGGGCCTCGACGAGCTGCACCAGCACCGAGCGCACCCGCAGCTCGTCGAAGGCGGCCGGCAGCCTGGGGAGGACGGGCGCCGGCCCCTGGGCTCCCCGCGCCTGCCTGGCCGCCCGAACGAGGGGCCCGGCGTCGACCGTGGGGGCCTCGGCGAGCGCGGAGGAAAGCGCCGAAGGAGCCCCGACCAGGCGCGCGTGGCTGCGGTCCGCGGCGTCCTCGCCGGGGAGGGTGCGGACGTAGGCGAGGATGCTGGCGCCCACGACCAGCTCCATGGTGAAGAACCAGCGCTCGCCCTCGTTCAGCAGCTCGTAGAGCTGGACCAGGTTGGGGTGGGCGAAGCCGGCGAGGACGCGGAACTCTTGCTTGAAGCGGTAGAGATCCTCGGCGGCGACGGTCCGCAGCAGCTTGAGCGCGACGCGGGCGTTGCGCGCGGCGTCGAAGACCTCGAAGACGGCGCCGAAGCTGCCCGCGCCCAGCCGCCGCCGCACCTCGAAGCGGTCGTTGCCCTGAAACTCCCAGGTTTCACGCGGGTGGGCGGCGCTCTGCTTCGATCCGGGCATGCGAAGTCGTGAAACGACACTCGCACCCCACGATCTCGTCGAACATCAGGGAATTCCCTAAACGGGCGGTCACCCCGGCGCGAACATCCGAGCGAGTCGCGCCGGCTCCCTCGCCCCCTGGGCCTCGAGCCAGGCGTCGGCCTCGCCGATCAGCGCCTCGCCCTTTTTGCCCCCCAGGAGCGCGCCCCGCCTCCGCTTCGCCGCGGCGGCGAAGTGACGGCACTCGGCGGCGTCGAGGGCCTCCTCGGCGCGCGCCCAGGCCGCGGCGGCCTCTTCGTCTCCTCCCCGCGCGGACGCCAGCCCCGCCTCGGCGAGGCGACCCAGGGCGCGCGAGGTGGGGGTGTCCAGCACCGCCAGCCGGCGCGCCCCGTCGGCGACGATCACGAGGGCGGCCTCGCGCTCGTCGTCGCGCACGCCCTCGCTGGCCGCGAACGCCAGCGCGGCCCGGTCCCGGGTGTGGAGCAGGTACGTCTCGGCGATCCGGATGCCCATCAGGCCGGAGCGCGCCAGCGAGGGCCAGATCTCCTCGACGAGGCGGTGGGCCGAGGGGCCGCGGCCGCGCTCGGCGTAGAGGTGGATGTCGGCGCGGTTGTGCATCGAGACCGAGTCCCAGAGCCCGTAGCGCGGCGGCCACCAGCCCTCGCGTGCGGCGGCGTGGACCTGGCGCGCGCCCTCGACGTCGCCCTCGAGCAGGCGCAGGGTGTGGGCGAAGCGCAGCGAGAGGCTGCGGACCAGCCCGTGGCTCCCGCGCCGGCGGGCGTCGTCGAGGACCTCGGGGAGCTGCTCCGAGAGCTCCTTCCAGGCGCCGCTCCAGACCAGGACGCTGAACCAGAACTCGTGCGCGGTGTTCATCGCCCAGCTCCGGCCGGTGGGGAGGCGGCGCAGCTCCTCCACGACAGGGGTCAGCTCGGCGCGGGCCGCGCGGAGGTTCCCTTGCAAGAGGGCCGCTGCTCCCCGGCCGAGGCGGTGGCGCGCGGCGGCGTCGGGGAGCCCGAGCTCGGCGCCGATCTCGCCGGCGAGCGTGAGCGCGCGGTTCACCGTGGCGGCGCTCCGGCCGCGGAGGGCGGCGCCGTAGACCGAGAACAGGATGAGGGCGTTGAACAGCCGGACCGGCTCGCCCGCCGCGAGCGCCAGGAGGGTGGTGCGCACCGCGAAGTAGGCGCCGAGCGGGGCGGCGACGCCGTTGAGCACGCGGGCCGCGCTCTCGCAGGCGTCGATGCGCCGCCGCGTCGCCGCGGGGATCTCGTCCGCGCGGCGGGGGCGCCGGCCGAGGCCGCGGACCGCGAGCCAGACGAAGAGGATCGCGGTGCCCAGCGTCACCACCCAGGCCCGGTCGGGGACCCGCACCGAGGCCTCCGCGAGGCAGGCGCGGAGCCGGGCGAGCCCCTCGTCGACATGCCCGGCGGCGAGGAGCTGCTCGGCGGCGCGGCGGCGCAGCTCGAACGCGCGGTCGGGCGGCGCACCCTCGGAGGCGGCGACGAGGGCCACCGCGGCCTCGGCCCCGCGGCCGGCGTTGGCGAGGGCTTCGCCGAGCCGCTCCTGCACGGCGGGGACGCCGGCGTCGGCTTCGGGGAGGAGCTCCAGCGTGCGGCGGTGAAGGCGCGCGGCGCCGTCGAACGCGAGCGAACGGGCCGCGGCCGCGGCGGCCTCCTGCATGAGAGCAGCGGCGCGCGTGGGGTCGCCGCCCTCGAAATGGTAGACGGCGAGCGTCTCGGGGTCGGTGCAGCGCGTGCCTTCGAGCGCGGCGGCGAGGCGGCGCGAGCAGTCGGCGCGGCGCTCGGCACCGAGCCCGCTCGCCACGGCCTCGCGGATCCGGTCGTGGTAGGGTTCGAGCTCGCCCTCTCCCGGCGGCCCGCCCGCGTCGCGGCTGCGCACGAAGCGAGCGTTGCGCAGGACGACGTACGCGGAGGGCCCCGCGTCGCCGAGCTCGGCGGCGCGCATGGCGGCGGCGCGATCGACGGGGCGGCCGGCGACCGAGAGCAGCTCGAGCAGCCGGCGCGGCCCCTCGGGGAGCGCGGCGACGCGGGCGCGGATCAGCGCCTCGACGCTGATCTCCGCGGCGGGGCCGGTGGAGGCGGCGCGCCGCACCGGGACGTCACAGAGCTCGCGGACCAGGAAGGGGCGCCCCCGGGCCTCGCGCGAGATGGCGGCCAGGAGGGCGTCGTCCCCGGCGCGCGCCTCGTCCAGGAGGGAGCGGGCCAGCGCACGCGTCTCGGGCTCGCCGAGGGCGCCGAGCGTGATCGATCCGATCTGCAGGGACGGCCCCCGGCGCGCCTCGAGCCCGCGGAGCAGGGTGCGCAGGCAGGCGCTCGTCTCCGCCTCCTCGCTGCGGTAGGCGGCGACGAGGAAGAGGCGCGGCGGCCAGGCCCCGCCGAGCAGGTCGAGGAGGAGCAGGGCGCTGTCCTCGTCCCCCCACTGGAGATCGTCGATGACCACCACGACTGGCCAGCGCTCCGCGAGGTTGACGAGGAGCTCGCGCAGAGCCCGCGAGCCGCGGCGGCGGCGCTCCTGGGGGTCCTCCGGAGCGAGGGGGAGGCCGGGGCTCGCCCCGATCGCCTCGACCTGCTGCAACACCGGGAAGAGCCACGCCAGGGCGGCGAAGTCCGCAGGGACGATGGCCTCCACCGCGCGGGGGTGGAGCTGCTGGAGGTAGCGGCTGAGGGGGTCGACGAGGCCGTCGAGGGCCTTGTACGGGACCGACTCCTGCTCGTAACAGCGCGCGCCGAGCACCAGGACCCGGGGGGCGCGGCGGCGCAGGTCCCGGCAGAGCTGATCGAGGAGCGCGCTCTTGCCGATGCCCGAGGGGCCGTCCACGAGCGCGACCGCGGCGCCGCGCTGGGCCTCCACCGCGCCGTAGAGCCCGGCGAGGGCGGCGCGCTCGGCGGCGCGGCCCACGAACGGGACCTCCCGCCGGACGGCCGAGGGCACCCCGCCGAGGCGAGCCAGCAGCGCGGCGCCGCCGGGGCGAGCCGCGGGGTCCCGGGAGAGCAGGCTCGCGCAGAGCTCGTCGAGATCGGGCGGCACGCCGAGGGTGAGCGCGCTCGGCGGCGGCGGGTCGCGGGCGATCTTCCGGCCGAGGACCTCGGCGAGCGACCCGGCGAAGGGGAGCACGCCCGTGAGCGCCTCGTAGAGGAGCACCCCCACGCCGTACCAGTCACTCGCGGCGCTGGCCGCCGCCCCTTCGATGAGCTCGGGGGCGAGGTACTCCGGCGTCCCGACCAGCGCCACGCGGCTGTGCGCCGCCGAGCTGCTGAGGCGCACGGCGAGGCCGAAGTCGACGAGCACCAGGCGCCCCTCGGCCGTCACCAGGACGTTGGACGGCTTGATGTCACGGTGGAGCTTGCCTGCGTCGTGGAGCGCGGCGAGCCCCTCGACGAGCTGCACCAGCACCGAGCGCACCCGCAGCTCGTCGAAGCCCGCCGGCTGCCGGGCGATGATCGGCGAGGAGGCGGCGCTCCGAGCTTCCCTTCGCGCGCGGGCCAGGGGCGCGGCGTCGAGGGTGGGAGCGTGGGCCGGCTCGTCGGTGCGGCGGACGAAGGCGAGCAGGCCGCCGCCCTGGACCAGCTCCATGGTGAAGAACCAGCGATCGTCCTCGCCGAGCAGCTCGTAGAGCTCGACCAGGTTGGGGTGGGCGAAGCCCGCGAGGGTGCGGAACTCTTGCTTGAAGCGGTAGAGATCGTCGGCGACGACCGCGCGCAGCAGCTTGAGGGCGACGCGGGCGTTGCGGGTGGAGTCGAACACCTCGAAGACGGCGCCGAAGCTGCCCGCGCCGAGCCGGCGCCGCACCTCGAAGCGGGTGTTGCCGTGAAACTCCCAGGCTTCGCCGTCGACCGCGGTGCGCTGGCTCAGCGAGGGATGGACGCGCCCGAGTCCGGCGGGCGGCTCGTCCGCGAGGGGCGCCCCATTGCCTCTCTCGCGCACGAGGCCATCGTGGCACTCCACCCGATCGCCGAATATCGGGGAATTCCCGAACTCGCACCCGCGCGCACCGGGGGGCGGACCGCGGAGGGGGCGGCGAGGGGTGGCTCGAGGCGATGGGTGACGCGCCGGCGGTGACGCGACGCCCTACTCCACGTCGAACGGCACCACCGTCACGCTCGCCAGCCGCGGGATCGCCTTGGCGATGACCTCGCCGATCTCCGCGTGAGTCCCCACCACGCCGATGACGAGGTCGTCCTCCGACAGCCGCAGCTTCACAGAGGCGTTGGCGGCCTCGCGGGTGACCGCCTGGACGTGGTCGACGTAGTGCTCGTGGTAGCCCTCCGGCAGGCTGTAGAGCTCGGCCTCGAGGCGCTGGTGGACGCGCTTGCGGGCGGTGTCGATGTCGAAGGCGTGGGAGCGCACCAGGTAGCGCTTGACGAACTCGAGCTCGGCGTCGGTGACGCCCTCGTCGCGGAAGGTGTGGAGGAGCTCGAGCTGGAGGGCCAGGCAGGGGGGCGCGTCGGCGGCGGCCGGGGCGGTCCACATGGTGAAGGAGTCGCGCTGGCGGTCGAAGCCGACGCGGGAGGAGGCGCCGTAGGACCAGCCGCGCTTGGCGCGCACCTCCTGCATCAGGCGGGAGGTGAAGGTGCCGCCGAAGGCGGTGTTGGCGACGAAGAGGGCGGTGTGGTCGCTGTCGTGCGCGTCGGTGCCGAGGCCGCCGATGACCATCTGGGTCTGGCTGCGGTCGGGCTTGTCGACGAAGACGAGGTGGCGGCCCGGCTTGGCGACCGGGGGCGGGACGGGGTCGGCGACGCGCTCGCCCTCGGGGAGCCCGGCGAGGAGGCGCTCGGCGACCTCGCGGCCCTCGGCGTCGGTGACGTCGCCGGAGACGATGACGATGGCGTTGGCGCGGCAGATGTGGCGCGCGTAGAAGGCGCGCACGTCGCCCTCGCCGATGGTGCGGAGGGTGGCGATGTGGCCGGAGACGCGCCGGCCATAGGGGTGCCCGGCGAAGAGGGTGCGGCGGAAGGCGCGGCTGGCGAGGGCGCGGTCGTTGTCGCGGGCCTCGATGATCTCGGCCTCGGACTCGCGGAGCAGGCGCGACAGCTCGCGCTCGTCGAAGGTGGGGCGGGCCAGGAGGTTGGCGACGAGATCGACCATCGCGTCGAGCGAGCGGCGGATGACCTCGAAGTGGACGGTGGTGGAGCTGACCGAGACGTCGGCGGCGAGCTCGGCGCCGAGGGCGTCGATGGCCTCCTCGATCTGCTGCGAGCTGTAGCCGTGCGCGCCGCGGCGGAGCATGCGGGCGAAGATGCG
>Ga0302283_1003456_pt1 | contig 12221 bp, 8 predicted proteins | sample III_Fen_E1_4_FD_198770 | JGI IMG/M metagenome (GOLD analysis project Ga0302283, IMG submission 198770) | Peat permafrost microbial communities from Stordalen Mire near Abisko, Sweden - III_Fen_E1_4 | ecosystem: Environmental > Terrestrial > Soil > Wetlands > Permafrost | place: Sweden: Abisko...
CGCGCAGCAAAGACACTCGGCACCAGCGCCTGAACAGGCACAGCCACCAGTCGGCGTGAGGCGAACACCGCTTATCGGGAAACGCCAGTTGCAGATCTGTGTAGACCACGTACATGAAATCCAGAAGTGCGTTGGCAAACTGACCTGCATACTGGGCGCCTGCCGCGTCAGGCGGGCTCCACGACACCACATCGCCCGTCAATCCATTTCCGGAATTGAGCGCTGCCGCAAGGCCTGCCAGCTCCGCTCGCTCGCGAAGTTCACTGAGGATCGCCTGGTACTGTTCGATATGCTGCGACAGATACTGCTGCATCTCAGGGGTGGGCGGGTACCAGATCGAATACAAACTCTCGAACAGATTGCCAATCTCACGGCGATGTTTCACTCGATCCGTGTCCGGCGGCAGTGCCGGGCGGATCGCCGTCATTGTGATGTGGTGGCCCAGACGCCTATAGCCCTCGAACTGTGTCTCGGTAAACCACTGGTTCGCGGTTGAATCCTGCGGGAATGTGTCGTGCTGCAACTTGTAGGACAGGATGTCCGCCGGCTCATCCCCGGCTAGCGAGGACTTTATGTATAAGATCGTCCCCTTGTAGAGGTCGTCGGCGGTTTCACCCAGGCACGGACACACGGTAGCCGTAGCAGTGCTTGACAATGGTTGTTGAATCGGCGGAGGGTACTGGATGGTTCCCACCACGCAGTGCGCCCTGCTGAAGCCGTCTTGCTGAATCTGGAGCGGCCGCAGATCGAGATCGATTTCCGCGCCGAAGTCCGCACGGCAGCGATTGATGGCGATGCCGATGCCGCAGAATTTCATGTCCGTATCCTGTTCGGCATCACATACCACGATGAACTTGCAGCGACGTCGAACCAGTTCGTACAGGCCCATATTCTCAAAGTGGCCGCCATCGCTCAGATTCACGAAATTTGACCGGTCATTGGCCTGCCCGAACAACTCGTTGAGCAGATACCGGAGCGCAAACTTGGGCGTGGGACGGTTGTCCGCGGCCCTCCACATGTCGGTCTTGCGCGGATTGGAGATCCACCATCCCAACCGCACATTGAAGAACGTCATCAGAAAAGCAAGCGCCGGGTTGCTGTTGTATCCCTGGTTGGGATTCACTGCGGCTCCGGAGATGGCGACCGCGGAATCGAGATGAATTCCATTGCCCGTGTACGCGTAGTCTGCAGTCGGCACGAAGCCATTGAAGCTGACCTTCTCGCCTTTTTTCCCGTCCGTCCAGCCCACACTATATCCCGAGTAGAGCGGCGTGAATGCGAAGCTTGTGCCCTTGCGCTCCTGCGTGGCAAGATCCTCGCCGGTGGTCAGGTTGAGCGTAGTGCAGAAGATGGGAAACGGGCCGCCATATTCGCCTTCGAGTTTCTTGAGCAGGTTGAACCTGTTCGGCAAAAGATCGGCCACCAACGGCGGACTGCCATGGCCGCGCGGATTCGACGACTTCAAGCTGCTGCGCATATCGAAGCCCGTAAATGGGTTGGGGCTTCGTTCCGGGGTGGTCGCGCCCAGATAGCAGCGCGAAAGACGGTTGCGGTAAAACGACTGCATGGAGAACTCATTGATATCCAGGCGCCAGCCGAAGAGCGCTGCCACCAGGGTGAAAATCACGGCGCAACTCACGAGCGCAAATCGCCAGGCAAACGCCCCCATCCAGGCGATTTGAGGGAATTGAACCAGGAATTGCGCCAGCCAATCCACTCCGAACGAGAGAAGGATCAGAAAGCTGAGGATTGCAATCGGAGCGGCGGCCAGTGCCAGCAGGTCCATCGGCTTGTAACCGAGAAACCCTTGACTGGTTGGTTTGCCATCGCTCTTACCGCTCGATCCGGCAAGAATTGTGGTCAAGTGGGAGATCACCAGCGTCGCCGCCGCGGACAGCTCCGCGCCCAATCCCTTCGACCAGACAAAATAGACCAGGTACGGGCCCCACAACGCGATCGACGTCAGCCCGATCCACAGCATCCCATACAGCAGCGACCACGCCCGCATGCGTGCCAGCCATTCGCGCCGCGTATCCGCATATTCGCGCCCAAGCAAGCCAAGCGTGAGTTCGATGGCGATGTAGGGTACGCTCAACAACAACGCCGGCAGAATCACGATCTGCACGCGCCACGGATCGATTCGAAGACCGCTCTGTGCATGGCTCAGGTTGTCCGCAACGCCGCCTATCGCCAGCTTCAGGTTCCCGGCATTGATTTGAATCCAGTTCCCCGTCGCCGGCTGCGCCCTTTGAATCACATCGCCAACGCTCGAGCTGATCCATTGCGCCAGGTGCAGCACGCCGACCTCGAATCCGTATCCGATGGCGCAGGCAACCGTTCCCGCGAGGATCGCAGATCCTGCAAATCCCAGTTTGACGAGCCACTCCGGCAGAGTCTTGTCTTCATGGACCTTCTGCCAGGCTTCGATCGCGCCGCCTGCAAAAGCGACGACCCCGGCAATGACGCTTGCCGCAACAATGCACACGGCCCAGGAGACAATCCACGTCCGGCTAGTCCAGTGCCATGGCAGTTTCTCCGAATAGGTTATCCAGACGGCCATTGCCAGCCATGGGAGAATAATGTGCAGTTGGACCTTCCGGTTGCCGAGCAGACTCTCGTAGATCTCTTTTCCCTTCTTCGCTTTCTCCTCCTCCGTTGCGGCGGAGTGTTGAGGTGTCTGGCTTGCTGCCTGGGTATTCCCATCTGCCGCGACAGCGCCGGCATTCCCCGAATTCTCCGTAAGATCGAGCTCTGACAGCAGAGTTTGCCGCCGCAGATCCAAGCCCAGATACATGATCGACCAGACGAAGAAGAATGTGATCGCCACACCCGCAACGATTGCCAACATGGCTTCTAAATCGGTCATGAAATAGAACGAATTCGCATTTTTCACGCCTTCCGTCGCCAACAGATTCAAGAGGAAAAACACTGCGCCCAGCGAGGCCACGATCGGTATTTGATTGAGCACCGTGTTCCTAAACCAGATCGCGATCATGGTCCATGTGTCGGTAGTGAAAATACCGCGCCGTGGCGTCAGATAGCTTGCGTAGCGCTGCAGCCATTTGATGGGTTCGGGTGCGCGCGGCGGGCATCCTGGTTCAGCCTGCGGGATCAGCGCCTTCTCTACTCCGGCCAGGCCCTCGCCATTGCGCAGAATCCACGCCGCTACAAACTCGTGAATGTAGCCGCCGCCAGAAACAGTTGAAAGATAGTCGATGCATGGCAACAGCCCCAATTGCGCCAATCCCTGAAGAACGCCCAGGTTGAAGGTTGCGCTACGAATCCCGCCGCCGGAAAAGCAAACACCTGTCAGTTGCTGTTCGGCCGCTATTTTGTATACGTCCTCCCTGCCAACATCCTCATCCTCAAAGCAGGCCGTTCGTCCATTCGCATGATCGGGTTGTCCTTCCGCCGGGGGCGCCTGCTCCACTTTCCTGGCACGCATCTCCTGCTCGAGCAGCCACTTGCTGGGCACAAAGCCGCTCTCTATCGCCGCCATGCACTGCAGCTTCGCGTCGTTCTCCAAATCCTGGGCGAACGCCGACTCTGAAGCTGAGCCCTTGCTCGTCGAATTTTGGGGATCCGTGCGCCGCTTGAACACCTCCGCGGCGAGCCTTACGCAGTATTCCTGGTTGGGATCGCCGGACAACTTTGTCCGCTCCTGTGCGGTTTTCTGCACGGCAGCAGATTGCTCTTCGTCTTTGCTCATGCCAACCTACCTTTCAAATGGCTACCATCGGATGCCGACGCAGCCTTTAATTGTCCAGGTCCCAACGGCGGATGAAATTTGGCTCTTTGTTGCATCATTGGGCATCAAGCTCGTTGAGCAAAGCTCTGGCCCCTTCTTCGTACCGATTGACATTCGCGCTCATGCCGACCAAACAGAAAGCGCTAATTGCGGAGAAGAATTCTGCGAGGATAGAGTATATCTTTTCGTGCAAAGAAAAATCTTAAAAAGCGCTGGTACCGCAAATTCGGACGGGGGTATAAGTCGGAGTTCGGTCCTTCGGCAGCCTAAGATGGCTGAGATGTCGGGAGCTGCCGTGTCTTGTAACGCACAGCCAAACGGCAGAAAGATCGCAAAGCCTGCCTCTGATTTCAGCCAAACAAGCAAAGAGCCGCAGACAATGGGTCCGCGGCTCCTCGCTTCTATCACTCAACTGCACAACAACGGATTATTTGTGCGGTGCGGCAGTGGTTGGCGGGGCCGGTGGTCTTGTCGGCACGGGCATTCTACGCGGAACAAGGGTATGCGGGTGTTGGTTCAGTCCGACCATGAGCGGAGACTTGGTCAGCGGCGCCGGCTTGTGCCTGGGGTTCGAGTTCCTGGTCAGAGTGTTTGCCTTCCGCTCGGCGTTGAAGCGTTCGGTGACATCGACGAGCCTTTGCGCCTCGAAGCCGCGGCGCTTGCCCACGATGCGGTAGTCGAAGCTGAGCGACGACGTTCCGCCGCCGGATTCCCGTACTTCGAAGGTGGTGGGAGTCTTGGAGATGACATAGAGGCTTTTGGAATCGCCGTTGGGCGTGATGAAGACGTGGTAGCTGGAGTCGCAAACTTCGGACGTGTGGTTACCAAAGAAGAGTTGCTGAAGGCGGTCTGGCCGGAGTCCTTTGTCGAGGAGAGTAACCTCTCCCAACACATCTTCACGCTGCGCAAGGCTCTGGGAGACAAGGCCGGCTGCATTGCGACCATCGCCGGCCGCGGCTACCAATTCACGGTGGATGTGCAATCCACACCGCATCCGGATGCCGCTTCGACGGCCGGCGAAGGAGGCGAGGATTACATCGTCCAGCACATCCGCGAACGCACCCTTGTGGTGATTGAGGAGACTTCGCAGGTTGCCGCGGCTACCCCGGTGCATGATTTGTTTGTCCGCCGCATCCCTGGTCGCTGGATTGCGTGGGGGATGGTCGCTGCGTTGGTGGCGAGCATATCCGGCAACTATCTATGGAAGCGCTTCGCGAAGCCGCCGGAGTTGCGCAAGGTATTGGTAGGTGAGTTCCTGAACCTCGCCGGCGACCCCTCACTCGACCACAACCTGAAGAACGATCTTGAGATTGGGCTTGGTCAGTCCCCCTGCATTCAACTCATGGGAGCAGGGGAAGAACAGACCGCGCTCACCAGCATGGAAAAGGCGACGGATACGCCTCTGCTGGGCGACACGGCGCTGGAGGTTTGCCGGCGCAGCAACTACCAGGCGCTTCTGCGGGGGAAGATCGAGTCCTCATCCGACAGATTCGGCTACCGCCTATCGATCGATGTGCTGAATTGTGCCTCCGGCACGACGTTGACGACCTATCACGCGGACGCCCTCAACAAAGATGCGCTCCTGAACACCCTGGATGGGCTTGCCGGGCGCGTCCGCAGGGAGTTGGGTGAGTCCCCGCAGTCGATCGAACAATTCGATGTGCCGCTGACAAATGCCACCACCTTTTCTTTCGAGGCTCTTCAGGACTACAACAAAGGAACGGCCTTGGGAAGCCAGGGGAAACTGCCGGAATGTATTGCCTACCTTCAAAAGGCAGTGGATCTTGATCCAAAATTCGCCATGGCCCAGGCCAACCTCGGCACCGCCTACTTTAATCTGGGCGATCGGGCAAAAGCGGGAGTGCTTGCCAAAACCGCATTCGATCTAAGCGGAAATGTCAGCCAATTGGAGAAGTTCTATCTCCGCAACAACTACTACTACATGACGCTCGACGATCTCGACGCGGCGGAGAAGAATCAGTTGGAGTGGACGCATATCTATCCCAACGATGCCACCGGCTGGGCGGAATTGGCCGACACGGCAACCCAGCTCGGCAACTACCAGGAGGCCATCGTTGCCGGAGAGCAGGAACTGAAGACTACCGTGGCACGGAGCCCAACCGGCTATGAGCGCTTGTCCCGCGCCTACATGCGCGCCAATCGCAACGCCGACGCCAAGCGAATCATCGCCGAGGCGCAAGCTCAGAACATGGATGCTCCACGCCTGCATTGGATCCTGTTCGAGATGGCCATCGCCGAGCGCGATCGGCAAAGCATCGAGCGCGAGATTGCCTGGAGCAAGGGCAAGCCTGAACAGTATAGATTCCTTGAATCTCATGCGATCCTCGCGGCCGATGAGGGCAAGGCCCATGAATCGGAAGCGCTGTTCAAGAGTGCCATCGCGAACGCCGCGCACGAGGTGAGCCCGGGTTTTGCCGATGAGATGCTCCTGGACGAAGTTCGCGTTCTCGCCGAGCTTGGACGCACACCCCGCGTGGCGGAAATGCTCCGTCAGGTCAAGGAGAAGAGCAGTCTGGAATACGCAGTGGCCGCGACCGCCGCAGGCAATGACGCGGCAGGCGAGGCCTATCTCAAGAAGCCGGCAGAGCCGCCGTTTGGCGCCATCGAGTTGCACCTCCTGTTTCCCGAATTAAAGGCGCTCCTGGCTCTGGACCATCATGACCCGTCTGCCGCAGTCGCCGCGCTGGCGCAGGCCATCCCCTACGAGCTGGCGCGCTGCGAGGCGATTGAGGTGCGGGGGCAGGCTTACCTTGCCGCCAGCCAGGGCGACAAGGCTGAACTCGAGTACAAAAAACTCATCGCCAACCCTGGCCTTGAAGATCCACCCCTTCCACGCACCACGCTGGCGCACCTGGGCCTGGCGCGTGCCTACGCGCTCGAGGGAAAGAAGACCGAGAGCCGTGATGAGTACGAAAAGCTCTTCGCACTATGGAAGGATGCCGACGTGGACCTGCCGGTCCTCAAACAGGCGCGTTCGGAGTATGCGCACATCCAATAAAGCAGGATCACGCCGCCCCACGAAAAAGTCGCCGCTTCCGAGGCAGTAGGACAGCCGCTGAGTGAGACATAACAGGAGAGATCGTGACCCAGTGACCGGGGATTATGCTATGGCTATCCCGTATCATGTCGCCCAATTACCCCCAAGGAGTACGCCGCCCAGAAAGCGATCCTCGCCGACGTATATTCCGGCAAGATTCCGTTGGACGAGTTCTTTGCGAATGCTCACGAGATACTGAAAGAGCGGTTGAGCGGCGGGGTGCTGGCTAAGGCATAACTCGGACGGTAGGTCCGGGATTTATCCCGGACACAAACCCAACTCAACCCCTCCCGAGAACACGAACGCGGACCGCAAGGTCCGCGTTCGTGCTCAATTGATTTCGTCTTTTCGAGGGGTGTGCGAAATGAAACGGGTTGGTATTTGCAATTACTGGCCGTGTTTGGCGCGGAAGAACTCCGTAATTGAGCTTTCAACTTCTTCCTTGGTTCTTGCGCAGGGCTTGAGCTTTTCAGCCCAAGTGCGACCAGGATGAATTACATCCCACGACGATTTCTTTTGGTTGTACCGACCTCCGCCAGGATCATGATTCCCAAACCCATCAATGAGGACGTTCCACAAAGGCTGAAATCGCCTGATGAGCATTGACTCAGCGAGGGGAATCCAAACGTCGTCGACGACAAGGTAACGGCATTTAAAATCTCCTGGTTCTATCTTGAAAGTCTGTCTAACGGACTCTGCATGTTCAATGAGTCGATTGTTTAAACTGTGCCCTGGGGTGTCCTCGAAATCCATCCCACCTTTCCGTCCACCTGAAGGAATTGCTTTTCCCACGTAGATTGGGGCGGGAGGGTCACTGTTCGCGTTCCTGTCGATTAAGCCACGATATATTGACAGCCTTCCAAAGTAGTAAACCGCATAGACTCCAGCACCTGAGAAGCTTGAACGGGGCGGCAGCGGGTGCACCGCAGAATGAAGAAAGGCTTCGGTCAAGCTCCGGGCAAGTTGAGCCTTTGAGAGCGGGTTAAACGGCTTTGAGGAATCTGGTTCCGACTTCTGGTTCCGTTTTGGCATGATGTCTTGATAAATGCTCGCGGATGCTTCTTGCAACTGTTTCCGCCAATTTGACCGGAACAGCGTTTCCCAGCTGCCTCATGCTCTCGGTCCAAGCGCCAGGGAAGAAGTACTCATCGGGAAATGTCTGGATCCGGGCAGCCTCACGAACGGTGAGGTAACGAATTGTTCCACCCTCCAATACAACGGTGTTTTCGCCACCCGGAACTCCATGATCTCCGGCTTTGAGAGTTTTCGAAGGCTCGTCAAGCGGGCTTCCTGTGTGCCCATGGTAGGAGCGGGCACCTGGAATGAGAATATGATTCGGCCACGCCTCCGTTCCCTGCGTCGTCGGGTCGGGAAGTCCGGTCAGTGCATCCCTCACCGTGATCCACGGCTGCCGGTTAGCCGTGAATAAATCGCTCCTCGCCACGACGGCGAGGTCTCTTTCGGTTGCCTTGGGACGCTTCCGCCTTGGGATTCCATTACGATCCCAAAACTCTCCGGTAACCCACTTGGATATTGCAAGTGCCTCCTTCGAGTGTGTCGGGTCGGGGAAAGACCACTTAACGGGCATATCACTCCGGAATGCCACTATGAATACCCGCTCCCGCTTTTGGGGTACTCCGTAGTCGGCCGCATTCAGCAGACGAAATGCAGCCCTATATTCGAGCCCCCGTGTCCTTCCAGAGGTGTGATGCTGTTCAAGGCGTTTCAAATGACGGTCCCAGGGCTCGTCGGCCTTCGCGGTCAGTTCCGGATATGTCAAGCCGAGCAGAATGTACTCAAAATAGCTCGCAAAGGAGTGACGCAGGAGACCCTTAACATTCTCGACCAACACGACTTTCGGCTGAGTCTCGCGAACAGCCCGAATCATCTCTGGGAAGAGGTTTCTTCCATCGTCTTGTCCCTTGTGCTTCCCACCTAGAGACCAGGGCTGGCAAGGAACTCCGCCAGCAAGCAAATCAATATCTGTTCCGAATTCAGAGTATCGAAGGGTACGTACATCCGACTCTTGAACGGGCCACTCCCTGACAAACTCCAAGCCCCTGCGTCTGTTCTCGTCCATCGAAGAACATGCATCATGATTCCATTCGACAACTCCGAGGTGCTCAAAGCCCGCGCGGGAAGTTCCAAGCGCCAGACCGCCAGCACCAGCAAACAATTCGAGTGATCGCATCCTTTAGGACTCCAGAAATCGCAGAAGACGAGCTGAAAGCGTCGCCCGCTTAAGCTGACATTCCCACACTATCAGGATTCGCCAACCCAAATAACGCAACCGCCGTTGATTACGAAGGTCCCTTTCCCGATTTTGGAAAAGCTTCTTAGTCCAAAAGCTCAATCGGGATTTCGGCTGTCTTCCACAGCCCGGGTGTTGGTGCCAAAAGCACCCGTGCACGAAGATGATCTTCCCTAGTCTTGGAAACACCAGATCGGGAGCGCCGGGGAGGTCGCGAGCGTGAAGCCGGTAGCGGAAACCCATTCTATGCACGAGACGACGGACAGCCATTTCCGGTCCGGTATCGACGCCCTTTATGCGCGACATCCGCTCGCTTCGCTCTTGCTTGGAGAGATTATCCATGGGCTTGGACGAACCTAGTCGGATTCTATCGCGCCCGCCCGGTGGAAATCTGGGCACCAACTGTCCTGCCGGGTGTCCCATATTTCGGCTTGAACGGGCGACGGGTGAGAGCGCGCTACTCTAAGCGGTCGGAGGATCCCGCGCGGCGGCTTCATGCCACGGCCAGCACTTCATCGCGGACCAGGCGCAGGCGGATGGATGCGGGCGGCGCGCAATCGAAATAGAACGCCTGCACGGCCTCACGCACGTTGGCTTTCAACTCGTCCCAGCTATCGGCTTGTGTAAAGATGCTCTCGCCAAGCGCCTCGGCTGTATACCCACCGTCAGCCTCCTGCGCGACCTCAAAGATAATCTCTTTCATGGCCTTCGCACCCTTCTCCGGGATCAAAGCGCCGGGCCAAACCCTCGGGAGCTTATGATAATCGTTTGCGGGAGATGAGGGAATGATGAAACCAAAGTCCTACGACGAAGAGTTCTTCCTGGAGCGCCGCAACCGCGCCGACCGCGAAGCATTCCGCCGCATTCTCAATCGCCAGGGTGGCGAGCCGCCATCTCCAGTAGACGCGTGGGATCATCCCGGTCCCCAATAGCCATTCTTGACCGGCAGTTACAAATCCCAACTTCAGCAAAGCCCGGATTTTTTCAACCCTCAAACACGGAAGCCAGCCCCATGGGGCTGGCTTCACTTCCCATCCAATTAGGGAAGGGGCAGAGGTTCCAACAGAATTTCATTCGCGCGGCAGCGTACGCCTCACTCACTCCACCCGACGCGCCGTTTACGGCTACCGGGACAGCGAGAACGAGGTCTGCGCAGAGACTTCCCACAAGCTCCGGAACGCGTCGCTTTCCGCAATCGCAGGGGCCAGACTCTTGGCCACGCGGGCCGTCTGCTCGCGGTGAAAGGCGATCAAAGCGGCGCGCACCAGTTCCGTGGTGCTTTCAAAGCGTCCGCTCTCGATGCTGCTCAGGACAAAATCGTCCAAATCCGGGGGCAATGTGACAACTCGATCAGGCATGGCACGGCTCCATGAACATATTAGAACCGAATCTTCCCCAAAAGTTGTATTGACAATCACACCTGTTCAGGAAAAAGAACCCCGTTTGCAACGAGACGCCGGGCAATTGATCGCCCGGCGCCGCGTGTCAGTAGCTCCTTAGCGGCTGAAAACAACGTACTTCCGCCCCGCATACAGCCGGAATCCGCCCGCCGGGTCAGCCAGGACCTGGAGCGGCGTAGGCCGCTTCAGCCCCGCATCGTCGCCCGAGGCCACGGTCAGTAGCTCGTGCGCGCCCACGTCGGTGACCACCAACTTGTGATCCGCAATGAACCCAACACCGTACACGCCCGCCGGCAGGCTCTGCCCGCCCACCTTGATGGGCACCTCGGTGATGAAGTAGGCCTGATACTTGGCCGCCACGTCGGTGGCGTATCCGCTTGTATCCACAAGGGTTGTGAGCACATAAGTGCCGTCGGCAAACTTCACGCCGCCGGAGTTGCGCAACTGCGTGGTGGCCGACTGCCCCTTGTAATACACGCTCGCGGGCAACAGCTTTTGCACTTCGGACGGCTTCAGCACCGTATCGCTGCCCTGCGCCGCGGCCGTGCCCGGCACCGCCATCACTGCCGCGGCCATCACTCCGGCCGCCGCCATCTTCAAAATTGCTGAGAAACGCATGGTAAACCTCTCTCTTTCCGCTGCGTACCGGAGTATAGCGCACGCCTGCCTATGCTGGCTCATCCTAATTATCGATGGAGAGCACGTCGTAGTTGTCGTTGATCGAAACCCGCTTCACCGCTTCCGGCAGTTTGCCCAGCGGCACAGTCTTTTCGATCGTATTGGAACCAATCACGTTGACCGTGCCCAGCCGGCCAACCTTGCCATCGGCGTATTCCAGGTAGATGGGCACCATCATCTTGAACCCTGCCGAGACCCCTGACTGGGCTAGGGTGAAGTGCAATACCGACTTGTCGCCGTCCTGGGTTACCTGCCCCTGAAAGTGATAAGACGGCAGTTCGATCCCATACACATACTCGTTGAAGAACCAATCCATTTTGTGATTGCCGTCCAGGTCCATCGCCGGGCTCATGTGCTTTTCCACCATCGCCTTGAAGTCCTCGGTGGTGGCGGCCTGCATGCGGTGGGTCTCAAGAAAGTCGTGCATGGTGGCCTTGAAACGCGCATCTCCGTCCGTCGACGACCACATCATCATCCGCACCATGTGCAGAATGTAGGCGCCCTTGGGATAAACGAGGTTCTGGTAGATATCCCAACCCGCTTTGGGCGACATGAGGCGGAAGCCCATGGTCACCGGACCCACATCGATGGGCCGGAAGCCGAAGGCGTTCTTCTCGGTAATCAGCTTGCGCTGCTCCTTCCAGAACTCAAGAAACTCGGTCGGCTTGGGCCGCGTTGCCTGCAAGAAGATGGACGCCGATGTGTCGGCGAACCCCTCGCTCATCCACTGGTCGCGATAGCCGCGGAAACCAACCGTCTGCCCCCACCACTGGTGCGCCACCTCGTGTGGAGTGACGACCTTCCAGTACATATCCTCGGCCCGCAATCCCAGAAAGTGCTGTTGCGTTGAATCGAAAAATCCGCAGATAGGCAGATACACCAGCATCGGCCAGCTCTGGCCGTAGTTGCATGCCGACTGCTGCGTGAGCGAGATATGCGCAAACGACAGCGCGCCGAAGTAGTTGGTATAAAGCTGCGCGGCCACTTCGCCCTCGTTCAGCTCTTGGGCCAGCATGGGCGTGGTGCTCAGCGTGCCAAATGGTCCCCCCGAATCCCGCAACCTCTGAAACTGGTCTGGAGGTTCCT
>Ga0302283_1003465_pt1 | contig 12209 bp, 8 predicted proteins | sample III_Fen_E1_4_FD_198770 | JGI IMG/M metagenome (GOLD analysis project Ga0302283, IMG submission 198770) | Peat permafrost microbial communities from Stordalen Mire near Abisko, Sweden - III_Fen_E1_4 | ecosystem: Environmental > Terrestrial > Soil > Wetlands > Permafrost | place: Sweden: Abisko...
TGCCGTTCCGCCAGGAAAACAACGCCACGATGGGTTCCACATTCCCCTTGACGCATTCCAATTCGAGCGTGCGGCGGACGCTGGCCTCCGGCAGCCCCAGCAGCAGGTGCCCGGCCAGTTCCGGCTTTCTGCGGAAGACCGCGGTTTCCAATTCTTGCAGCAATCTTTTCATAGGCTGAGCCGGAACCATTCGATTTAAACCGCAGATGAACGCAGCTGAACGCAGATTTTGAAGCTGCTTTTGAATCCTGCTTCCGCACCGCACGGCGCCCGGGCTGGAACGGCGTTGGCCTGGAACCGGTCCCGAAAGGCAACCCATCGGCATGTGTCGCGTTGATACGTCATCGCCATGATCTGAGATTAGGGGTTGACATATAACCTTTCAACCCCGAAAGCAAGGATTATTTCCGAAACAGCCACAGCAGCAAGGTCAGCCCGGCGCTCGCCAGCAGGCAGGTGACCACGGGGAAATGGAAACTGAAGTCGCCTTTCGAATAATGGAGGTCTCCCGGCAGCCGCCCCAGCCAGCCTTTGCCGAAGCCGGACCACAACAGCGCCCCCACGGCGGCCAGCAGCAGTCCGCCGACCACCAACCTTCTGCCCCATTCATTCATTGGCCGCCGGCCTCCAGAAACTTCACCATGGCCGCCGCAAACGGCGCCAGATCCCGGGGCGTCCGGCTGGAAATCAAATGGCCATCCACCACCACCGGTTCATCCACCCAAACGCCGCCGGCATTTTCCAGATCATCCTTGATGCCCCGCGAACCCGTCACCCGCCGGCCGTTCAGGATTTTGGCCGAGATGGGAATCCAGCCGCCGTGGCAGATGAACGCCACCAATTGGCCCCGCTCAAAAAACTCGCGCGTCAGCGACAGCACCTTCGGGTCCCGGCGCAATTTGTCCGGCATGAAACCACCGGGCACCAGCAATCCGCAATAATCCTCGCTCCGAACCTCGCTCAGCAACCGGTCGGCGGCGGCGGGGTAGCCGTGCTTGCCGGCATACGTTTTGAGTTCGGGCGCGGCGCAGTGCAAGCGGTAGCCCGCCTCCTCCAGCCGCAGCTTGGGATACCACAGTTCGAGATCCTCGTAGATGTCATCGAGGAACGCCAGCACGGTTTTATTTTTTAGCATCCCCTATATTTACCATTAGGCTTCAATGGACAAGCTCAAAAAGTCCCTGTGGGAAGAGAATACCCCGCCCTCATCCCGGCTTTCTCTCCTTGGGGAGAAGGGGAAGGGTTCGGCCGACTCAGGTGCTGGCGGCGGTTTCAGTGCTTGTCCCCCCCAAAGGTGCAGGGGCGGGGAGAATGATTGAAACCACCTTTGGCCGGTGGCAGACTGTCCCCCAGATGAACACGCTTGGGGCCGGCGGCCCGCCGCTGACTTGGAAACCATCCCTGCTGTGGGGGGCGCTGGCGGCGATTTGTATTAATCTGGCATACGCATCACCGGCCCACCCGGCGGCGGGATGGCTGATTTTCGGTTACGCCCTGGCGCTGGTTCAATTGACGAATCAAGCGAACGTCCGCCGGGCCTTTTATGTCGGGCTCGCCACGGCCGTTGCCGGTTACGCGCCGCAATTGGCTTTCTTTTGGAATATCTTCGGCCCGGCGGCGGTGGTGCTGTGGGTGATTCTGGCGTTTTGGATCGGACTGTTCACGGCCATCATCTGTGGGGCCACCCGGCGCTGGGGCCGGGCGGTGTCGCTCTGGCTCATTCCGGTGGTTTGGACGGGCGTGGAATATTTCCGCAGCGAACTATATTACCTGAAATTCTCGTGGCTGAACCTGGGTTATGCCCTGCCCGGCTATGGGACTTTGACGCTGCCCATTAAGTTCGGCATGTATGGCGAAGGGTTTCTGGTGCTGGCCATCGTGACGGTGCTGGCCCATTGGCGCTGGTTCCGGCGACCGCAAATGCAATGGGCCTGCGTGACGCTGTTGAGTCTGTGGCTGGCGGGCTTTGGCCTGGCCGTGCTCCTCACCTGTATGTCCGCCGCCCGGTATGAACGCCAAACACCCCCGCTGGTCATCACGGGCATCCAATGGGAATTCCCCAACGCCTACACCGTGGCCAAATCCCTCGATCAGGCGTTGCGAAAGAACCCGGACTCCCAAATCTTTGTCCTCAGCGAATACACCCTGGAAGGGGGCGTGCCGGATAATTTGAAAACCTGGTGCCGCGAGCACGGGCGGTTTCTGGTGGTGGGCGGCCGGGATTTTGTCACAAACCACGTCTATTATAATACCGCGTTTGTAGTGGGCACCAACGGCGAGGTGGTTTTCAGCCAGGTCAAAAGTGTGCCGATTCCCTTTTTCATTGATGGCTTGCCGGCCCCGCGACAGGCGGTCTGGAATTCGCCCTGGGGAAAAATCGGCCTCTGCATCTGCTACGACCTCAGCTTCACGCGGGTGACGGATGAACTGATTCGGCAGGGCGCGCAACTGCTGATCGTGCCGACGATGGACGTGGCGGAATGGGGCCGGCACCAGCACGAACTCCATGCGCGCGTGGCCCCGGTGCGCGCGGCGGAATACGGCGTCCCGATTTTCCGGCTGGCCAGTTCCGGCATCTCCCAGGCGGTCACGGGTTACGGACAGGTGGTGGCCCGCACCACCTATCCGGGCGGCGGGGAGGTTTTGACGGCCCGGCTGCGTTTGCCGACGGACGGGGCGCTGCCAGTGGATCGCTATCTGGCCCCGTTTTGCGTGGCGGGCACGGGTGTGATTATCGCCGCCCTGCTTTGGCTCACGTGGCGGGATCGGCGGCGTTGAGTTACAAGGTTGCTACGGTCTATCCGGGATGCCGCGCAGAGGTTGGTCGCGGGGCTGGAGTTCCACACCCTCGGGCGGGTCATCGTGGTTTGAAGGGCAAATTGGTGAGCCCGAGCGGTTGACTCGCCATGATCGCCCGATCCACATCCAGCGTCACCCCGGGTTCAGCTTTGACCGATACAACTTGCCGGCCCAAATCATACGGTCCCGTGCCGGCGGGAATCGTCACGGTCCGCACCAGCGACCCCAGCACTTCGTCCGGCTCCAAGAAGGGATTGGGGCCGGTCTTGGGCTTGGTCACGCGAAGGTGCAATTCGTATTTTCCCGGCGGCACGTCTTCCGCCCGGAAGGAACCGTCCGGTTCAAATTCGAGATGATAGGAACGGGCGGCGCGCTGGACGCTCAATTCGGCGGCGGCGGATTTCCCGAGTCCCCAACTATCACGGAGGTATTGGATCAGACCGGCGGAGGAAGCGGTCGCCAGTTCCAGCGAATGATGGTCGTTGAGCCAGTCCACCGTCAGGGCGGGATTCTCGGATGCGGCCTGACCCACGACGGAACGCCCGTCGCCGCCCCATTCAACCCGGACGGTTTCCCCCGCCCTGACCGCAATGATCTTCTGATGACTGGGCGGGGTGGTAAACGGCCCCTCCCGGTGACGACGGGGCCAGAAAACGCGGTCGAGGCGATACTCGCCCGCCGGCAGGTTGGTGAAGGTGAACCGGCCGTCCCCGTCGCTGACGGCACTGTAAGTCAGCCCCAGGCTGACACGGTCCTGAATAATCCCAATGCTGACATCGGCCCCGGGTTTGGGTTGGCCTTCAGATAACAGGCGGCCCTCGACCCGGCCAAACGATTGCAAGCGCACGGAGGCGCCGCTCCGAATCCCGGCGGCGGTGGTCATCAGGATGCCGTCCGGATGGGTCAGGATCACCTGCCGGTCGCCGGCCACGCCCGGCAGGGTGAACCGGCCCCGGGCGTCCGCCTGGAGTTTCTCCATCCAGAACGAAGTGTATTCGCCCGGCCGGAAACAATTGATCATGACGTTCTGATTCGTGCCCACCCAGACCCGGGCATCGGCGGCGGGCGTGCCATCCGGAAGCAGTGCGATACACTCGCGGGCGGGAAACAGGTTCCCTGGATCCGGCTGGGATGCCTGCCGCACCCTGGCCCCCCAATGTGAAAACTGGACCTCCAGGATCACCAGGGCGGCCAGACCGGCCGCCACCGCGAGCGGGATGACCGCCCAACGGTTCCGGCGTTTGGCCTGCGCCAATTCATCAGCCGGCATCCGGCCGCCCGGCACCAACCAGGTGCGGGCCAGCCGGTCCTGCAGGCTGCGGTGCAAGGCGAGCGATACCACGGTGATTAATCCCAAAACCCCCGCCGTCACCAGCAAATCCCCGGGCGAACCCACCAGAAAGTGCGCGCCATGCACCAGCATGGGCGAGAGCAGAAACGGCAGCCACGCAATGAAGTTGCGCCGCAAGGCACACCACCGCGAGGGCCGGCCGTCCCCTCCCACCACGGCGATGCCCAGGCCCTGCAGGATCACGCCGCCCCGGAACAGGAACGCCGCCAACAGACAGGGAATCACCACATACATCAGCGGGCAGGCATAGAGCATCACCCCCATGAATTGGGAAATAATCGGGAATCCCCGGGACGGCGGCGCCCCGTCCGGGGAAGCCGGGGAAATGTGCAGTTGGGATTCGGCCACCGTCTTCGCCCCCGCGAACTCAGCGGGGGTGACGCGGGGGTATTTGGCCGCCACCTGCGCGGCCAGGGTCCGTTGCGCCGGTTCGACCAGCGACTGGGTCAGCGGACCATTCCAAGCCGCGCCATTGGTGATGATCGGCCGGAACCGTCCGGCAATGTATATTTCTAATTGCCGGCGCTTTTCGTCGTCCGCCGCCGACGGGATGGGGGCGTTGGTGCCCGCCGGTTCCAAGGCGGCCACCTTCCGCAAACTTTCATGGAGGGCGACCATTTCCATGCTGCGCTCGCTGGCCATCCAGTAACTCCCCAAGGCCGCCATGAGGGCCGAGAAAAGGGGTGGAATCAGCGCCAGCCCGAGCATGGCCAGCCGGCGGCGCCGCGTGATGACCGCCGGTTTGCCGACCAACTGCCGGAGTTCCGCCCCGGCCCGCCCCGCATCGGCGGCGGTTCCCAGCCGCTGCAGGAAACCCCGCGCATACAACGGTAACGGCTGGTCCAGAGTGCAGGCGCGCGCCTGCGCCACACTGAGCGGCCGCCCCGTCAAGGCCGAACCGGCCGTCTGCCGCAGAAACTCCGCCGGCGGCACCGGCGGGTCCGCCTCCCCCGCCCCGGGTCGGGGACTGCCCGGGGCCGGAAAATCCAAAAGCTTGGCGCGCCCATCGGCGGTGATCCACACCCGGTCGAGACTCAGGACGGCCGGAAGGGAACCGTCTTTTTCGGCGGCCTGCAATTCTTCCGCCAAATCCAGCAGCCAGAACCGGACGCGCCCCCAATCGGGTGAGGTGGCCAGGAGGTCCAGCAACGGCCGGCCGGTGGCCGCTTCATAGACATCCCAGGATTCTTCGGGGGACCGTTTACCGTTCAGCCAGCGGAAGCGCGCCGGACGCGCCAGATGCCGCAACGCCATGGCCACCGGCGGCGTGGCGGCGGGAACCCGCCGGAGCCAGACCTTGCGCAACAACCGCGCATCATAACCCAACCGGACCTGCGCCCCGGCACTGGGCCCCAATTCCGCCAGAATGTGATACGGCCCCATCGGTGCCAGTTCAGCGATGGCCGGCGGAATTTCCGGTGCGGGCGGCAGGCCGGGACGGAATGGCTGCGGTGATTGCGCCAGCACGCGGGTGCCGCTCCCCAAATCATGCAACCCGGCAAAACCATTCTCCCGCCGGCAGGTGCAAAACAGCGCCAGTTGAAACAAACCCGCAGTGACGCCGGCGAAGGGATGCCGGACGATCCAGTCCTGCCCCAGCCAGATGAGCGCCACTGCCGTCAACGTTGAAGCTCCGCAAAAAATCAAGGCCCGCAAAAAGCCCCGGCGCCACCCCGGCAGGGTGCCATCCAATCCCACCACCCGCAGCCGGCAGAGGGCTTTACCCGGAGTCGCCCCGCGCCGCCCCTCAAACCAGCCATAATACGCCACCGGCACCAGGAAGGAAAAAAGGGTCACGAGCCACCGCCGCCCATCTTGTCCCGGACTCATCAACTTGTCAAAACCACCGTAGAGGGTGAAAAACGCCAGCCAGCTTAACGCACCCAAAATCAAGTGGTCCACCACCCAGGCGGCAAAGCGCAGGGCCAGCGTCGCCGGCGTGGGGCTGAACGAGGCATAAGGCAGCAAGGCCCGCCGCAAAGCGGCGTAGCCGTCGAACCGGCCGCCGGGATCTTTGTTCAGGCAGCGCAGCACCGCCCGGCCCAGGCCCTCGGGGATGCTGGCCCGCAACCGCGCCGGCGAGGGCGGCCGCCGTTCCAGCACCGTGACCAGTAACTGCACCAGGTTCGGCGCTTCAAACGGCATCCGACCCGTCAGCAGATAATACAGTGTCACCCCGACTGAATAGATGTCCGAGCGCACGGTCAACTCCTCCCCGCGCAGTTGTTCGGGCGAGGAAAACGCCGGGGTGCCGAACAGCGAACCGGCCCCGGTCAGATTCGATTCCGTCCGCACCGAGGTGCTGATGGACAGGCCGAAATCGCCAATTTTGACCGAGCCGTCGGAATCAATGAAACAATTCGAAGGTTTGACATCCCGGTGCAGCACCCCCGCCCGCTGGGCCGCCTCGAGACCGGCCATGATCTGAAGCAGGGTGTCCACCGCCGCCGCCGCCGGATAGGGACCGGTCGCCACCACGCGATCCCGCAGCGTGCCCCCGCCCACCAATTCCATGGCGATCACCGGCGTGCCCGCGATTTCCTCCGTGCCGAACACATAAACACTGTTGGGATGATTGATCGCGGCGGCGATTTGCCCCTCGCGCAAAAACCGCTTGCGCGCCTCCGGCGAATCCAGGGCCTGGCTCAGGATTTTCAACGCCACGCGGCGCCCGGCATCCAAGTCCTCGGCTTCGAAAACGACTCCCATGCCCCCCTGCCCCAGCAGGCGCACCAACCGGTAATGCCCAAACTGCTCGCCCGGCTGCGGCACGCCCTTCAACGTGGCGGGCGGCGGCGGAACCAGCGGCTCCCCCACCCCCGGTTGCGGCTGCGTGCCCAACCCGGCCTCCAACAGGCATTTGGGACACAGACCGCCCGGAAATGGGACGGGCAACGCCGCCCCGCAACGGGAGCATTGGCCGGGTGTTGGGTTCGGGTTCATGTTTTTCGTTTCACTTTCAGCATTGGTCTTCCCCCCTGCTTAAGCAAAAAACGCCGAAAGTAACGCCGCCAGCATCGCGCCCGCCCCGGTCAGGGGCCGAAACAGGCGAAGAGACACCGCAGTTCCTCCTCGATCTCCTGCGGCGTCGCGACCGTCCGGCCGATCTCGCTGCGCAACAGTTCGCGATACCGCGCGCGCAGACGGTAGCCCGCCTGCTTGACGGAGGCCTCGGACAGGTTCAGTTCCCGGGCGATCTCCCCGTAAGTGCCGGCGGAATCCTCGCGGGTGAGACCTGCGCTCAAATGCTCGAAGAGCTTGGCCCGTCCGGTTTCGATATACTCCTCGCGCAACCGCGCCAGGGTCCGTTCGAGCAGGGTGGTGGCCCACTGCCGTTCGAACCGGACTTCCGGGGACAATTCCTGCTTCAACTCCGCGTCCAGATGCGCCTCGGCCATGGCCTGGTCAATTTCCACCGTCGGGTGAAAACCCCCGCGCTTCTGGGCGTGTTGCCGGTCCCATTCATTGGCCAGGAACCGTTTCAGGGCCAGCAGCAGAAAACTGCGGAACTTCCCCCGCTCCCGCCGCGCGTCAGCCACAAAGTTCTTTTCCAGCAGCCGCGCAAAAAAAGCCTGGGTGAGGTCTTCGGCCTCGTGCGGCGCATGACCCTGCCGGCGGATGAAACAATAAAGCGGCGACCAATAAGTGCGGCACAATTCGCTCAAGGCCTCATGGGCGGAAACCGAATTCGGCTCGCCGGCCCGCACCACCAGACTCCAGTGCGTGGTCACGAAATGGCCGCCGCCCCGCTCGGGCCCGGAACTCGCGGGGGGATCCGCAGTGGTATCGGCTGTCATGCGGCGAGCATAAGTCCGGCGGGGCCGGCAAGACAACCTGGAAAGTAAACCGCCGCCGGCTCAGTTCGCGGAGCCCTTCTTGGCGGGTTTATCGTCACCCACGCCGTGATAGATCACGCTGCCTTCGTCGGTGAGCACAATGTGCGGCGTGACTAAAATGACGAGTTCGTTCTTGGTCTTGTTGTGATAAGTGCCGGTGAAGAGTTGGCCCAACACCGGGATGCTGCCCAGCACGGGCACCTTGTTGGCGCTGGCATCGGTCTCGGTTTGGATCAACCCGCCCAGCATGACGGTGGTGCCGTCGCGCACCCGCACCAGGGTGGAGGCCTGTTTGTCGGTCAATTGCGGTGAGGTCGCGGTTTTATCCGGGGAGGTGTCCACTTGCACCAAGCTGGTCAAGACGGGGGAAATATCCATGGCGACCCAGCCGTCCTGCGAAATTTGGGGCGTGATGGACAGAATGGTGCCGATGGTGACGGTGGTGATGGTGTCACTGGTGGTCAATTGATTGCCGCCCGCGCTCTGGCTGTTGATGCTGCTGGAGGAGAAGAACGGCAGTTCCTGCCCCACCTTGACGACGGCGGTTTGATTGTTCAAGGTGCGGATGCGCGGCGCGGCCACGACTTCCACACTGCCCTGGGTCTGGAGGGCGTTGATGGCGGCGGAGGTGTTCAGGTTGTTGAACACCAGCGAGGCGGGCGCCCCCGCCGAACCTCCGGACGCCGCCGCCGACGGCGAGTTGTTAATGCCGCCCAAGGCGGAGTTGCCCAGCGAGGAACCACTGCCGATGGCGGTTGGCAGCGTGGCCGTGCCGAAGCCGAGGCTGCCGGCGTAGGCCTCCGCGACATGATTCCAGTCAATGCCAAATTGGAAAGAGTTGTTGAGGGTGACGTCGTAAATCTTGGTTTCAATATCCACCTGCCGGTTGACGCTGTCTTCGGTGGCACTCAGGTAATGTTCCACCTTTCGGAGCGCCGAGGGTCGGTCGGTGATTTCGATAATGCCGGCGGTCTTGTTGATGGCCAGCGATTTCAGGCCCTCTGGCGTGAGGATAAAACCCAGTTCGGCCCGGAGTTCCGTCCAGAAATCGGTCGTGTTATCCACCGTTAGATTGACACTGGAACCACCACCGCCGCCACCACCGCCGCCACCGCCGCCGCCACCGCCACCGCCGCCGCTGCTGCCGCCACCGCCACCACCGGATGCGGCGGGTGCGATTGAGGCCGAACTATTATCCATGCCGGTGCGCTTGAGCCGCAGGTAATTGATGACAAACGTGCGGGTCTCGGCCTTGCGAACTCGAATTAATCCATCGTCCTCTTGCCAGGAACAATCGCTGGCCTCCAGCAGGGCGCGCATCATTTGATCCAGGGGCAGGTTGTGAACATCCAGGGTCACGGTGCCGGAAACGTCGTTGTCCGGGACGATGTTAAGGTTGTTCTGGTTGGCAAAGATCGCCAGCGCCGTTCGCAAATCAAGATTATCGGCGGTAAATCGTTCGATGATCTTGCCCTGGGTGTGTTGTTGCAAGTCCGCGTTGATGCCGGCGGGCGGCATGGGCATGACGACCCCCATGCTGGGCGGGACGGGCCGGACGACCGATGACGCCGAGCGGACGAGCGAGGTCCAATCATCCGTATCCACTGCGGCCATCGGGATCGGCTTCAACGCGGGGACCGGCGGGGCCGCACTGATGGACACCGTAGTCGCCAAAGGAACCGGGGCCGTAGTGGCCGGACTGGCGGACACGGCATTGGTTCGAAAGGTGAACACCGGCGGGGGCGGAGTGACCGGGGCCGGGGAATTGGTGGGATCGGCCAGGGCTGAGCCACCCACAGTGCATAAACCCAGCACCGCCCACAGCCATCTGGTGTAAACGGAATTGCCGGGACTCAGGGCGAGGCGGCGGCACCCGGCGGCGGCGCGGGAGCCGCCCTGCGGCGAAGAGACAACCGGAGCGGCGGCGAGCGGTGACCTGGCGGCGGCCGGTTGTGGCGCGGTGGATTGGTTTTTCATAACTTTGGTAGGTGGGCTAAAATATACGCGGGATCATTGGGTTGCGGCTCGGGAGCCGGGGCCTCGGCGGCGGGAATTTCCGGGGCGCTCATCCGGGTCGGCCGGGCAAAACCAAGGAGTTCTTTCCGGCCGTTGATTTCGAGCCAGACGCCTTTATCGTCAATGCGGCCAATCTGGTAATCTTCCAGCGCGTCCCCCTGCCGGTAGATGCCTTGATTGATGGCGGCCAGGCTGACGCCATGTTGGCGCCAAATGGCTTTCAAGGTGAAATGATCCAACTGCGACACTTGGTTCGTCTTGACGACCTTGACAGGGACGAAAACTGGCTTGATCTGCAAAAATGGATCGCGGTGGGGGGCCTCCACCCACTGGGACCAATGCGTTTCCACAAAAGCAACGTCAATGGTCGGGAGGTTGGTTGGGGACTGGGCGCCGGCGGCGGTGGCGGCGGCGGAATTGGTGGCCACCAGTGCGGGCAGCAGGGGAACCGGAAGCGGTGGGTTATAACGGACCGCGCGGGATTGCATGATTTGATAGGCCATGAACCCCACCGCGCCGATGGCCAGCAAGGAAATGGTCCAAGTCTTGAGGGTCTTGGCGTAAATTTTCATTTGGCCTCCTTCGCGCCCGCCCAAAAATTGAAGCCCAGCACCGCCTGGTCAATGGAATTGGTGCCGCTGGACAGGCTCAAGTCGGTGAGCACGGCGCTTTTTTCCCGGGTGGTGAGGCGCTGCACGAACTGAAGCAACCGCTGGCTGGGCGGCGGCAGGTCGCCCGCATCGGGCCCGGAATGGAAGGTGATGGCCAGCGTGACGGGTATGATGAGGAACCCGCGGGCGGCTCCGGCGGGCGCGTTGGTGCCGGCGGGGCCGGCTTTGATGTCTGTCTTTATATCCATCCCCTGGGCGGTGAATTGGCCCGTAAAATCCGCCAGCCAGGATTCCAATTCGAGTTGGTCGGTGAACATCTGGGGTTGGACGCCCGCGAATTTATTGTTGATTTGTTCAATGTCCGCTTTGGACCACTGGCGATCCAGATCATCCGCCGTGACGGTCAGTTTGGCCACCGTGGCATTCAGTTCGGTGGGTTCCTTCAGCTGCGGGAGGTAAACCCGGTAATAACTCCACCAGAGCAGCCAGACCGAGGCCGCCAGCACCCCGGCGACCACCACGCGCGACAGCAGGGTCAAATAATTGAAACCGCTCGGTTTGGTGACGGATTGCGGCGCGCGGTTGGGGAGTGGGGGCGGGGTGCTCATCGCATCTCCCCCTCAATCCAGAATTGGTTTTCCACCGGCACCGGGGCGCTGGCCTTGCTGAACCAAGTGTGCAGAACGCTGGTTTTTTCCGGGGTGGGCGGCTCGAGATCGCTGCGGCGCAGAATCGTCAGGTGAAACGGGTCGGCAGTGAGCCGGTCAGCCAGCACCACCACGGCGTTGGAAAACGTGGTGGGCGCCGGGGACTTCCCGGTGGCCTGAAGGGTTCCGGCCAGATAAAGTTTCCACCGATGGTCATCCCACTTAACCTGGAGATTGGTCACCACCAGTTCGGCGGGCAGCGCCTCGCTCAAATACCCGGCAAACCAGGCGGGCACCGGCGGCTGCCGCCCCTGGACGATCTGCTTGATGAATTGATCCTTTCCCGCGAGGTCCGTGTTGCGCTGTTCCAGATCGTGGCACTGCGCCTGCAACTGGCCGGCGCGCTTGCGCAGGGTATCCAAGTGCGCCGTGGCCTGCTGCGCCAGCGCGTGCAACCCCACCGCCACCGCGACCGACCCCAGCACCAACAACGCGGTGCAGACCGCCACCACCCGGCCGAAAATCCGGCGCCGGGGCGCCTCCTGCAGCTCGGCGGCAATGAAATTGGGGGTGGTTTCGTGACTCAGTTTGGCGGCTTGGATCGTCCAATAATCCGGCTTGTATTCCACCGGGCTGACGCTGACGGGTTGGGCCAGCAGCAGTTGCAGCACGGGCGCCTGCTGCTCCGCCCCCTGGCCGAACAGCCACACGCCGGCATTGATGCTCAAATCAAACTGCTGGGTGATGAACGCAATGGTGCGTTTCAAATCCACCATCATCCGGTCCATGTTCTTGTTCCAGTCGCCCAGGAGGGTGCGCACCAACAACAATTGCCCGTCCGCGCGCCCGACCACGACGGTGGTGAAGCCGCCGGTCTCCGCCGCGAGCAGCGCCACGTCGTCCTTGTTGATGGGCAACCGGGTCAATTGTTGGTGCAACACTGCGGACA
>Ga0302283_1003480_pt1 | contig 12172 bp, 9 predicted proteins | sample III_Fen_E1_4_FD_198770 | JGI IMG/M metagenome (GOLD analysis project Ga0302283, IMG submission 198770) | Peat permafrost microbial communities from Stordalen Mire near Abisko, Sweden - III_Fen_E1_4 | ecosystem: Environmental > Terrestrial > Soil > Wetlands > Permafrost | place: Sweden: Abisko...
TATTTACGGATAAGTTCTAAGGAAAAACCCACTTGTCATCGTGCTTTCGGTGTACAGCAATTGGAGAACAGCTATAGCAAGTGCGGAGGGAGTAGGGGGAGGTTAACCCCCTGAAAAATGAGCCAAGAAGGCGTGGCCTTCAGGCCCGGACCAGCATCCTCAGCGCCAACTACAACGGCAGTACTGAGACGGCGCCATGAAAGACCGCGCAATGGCGGCTACCCCCCCCGCACCTGTCCCCGTCCACTGGTCTTCACCATGTACATCCGCGCGTCCGCCGCGCCAATGATCGTGTGCACCGTATCCCCGTCCGCCGGCGCAGTCGCCAATCCCACGCTCGCGCTCACCCGCAGCTTCAATCCCGGCCGGATCGGGAACCGCGTATCCATCAGTGCCCGCAACAGATCGCGCGACCGCTGCTCGGCCAGCTCGGCCGCGGTCTCCGGCATCAGCACCACAAACTCATCGCCCCCGTAGCGGAAGCACAGGTCGCGCGGCCCGCTCAGCTCGCGCAGCCGGCGTCCCGTGTGCGCCAGCAACTCGCTGCCGATCAGGTGTCCGTGCGCGTCGTTCACCAGCTTGAAGCAGTCCAGGTCAAAGAACGCCAGGCTCACCGGCGCGTCCCTGCCGCAACGCTCCAGTTCCTGGGCCAGCACACCGTAAAGATGCCGCGCGTTGTAAAGCCCCGTGCAGTCGTCGGTGATGCTCAGCCGCTGGATGCTGGCCATGTCGCGCGCATTCTCGATGGCAATCGCCGCATGGTCCGCCAAAATATGCAGAAACGCGATCGTCGAGTCGTTCAGCTGGTCGGCGCGCGGGTTGAAGATCTCAATCACGCCATGCGTCCCTTTGCGCCCGCGCACCGGCATGGCAATCACCGACCGCACCCCTCTCGGCTCCAACGCCCGCTCTCCGCTCAGGCGCGGGTCGCGATCGGACTCGGGCACAATCAGCGACTCCCCATGCTCCGCAACCCAGCCGGCCACACCCTCGCCCAACTTCACCCGCACCCCGCGCAGCGCCTCCTGCTCGCCCCCGCTGGCAATGGCGTAATAGAGTTCCTCCGTCTCGTCATCGAGCATCAGCAGCGTCCACAGCTCCGCCTCGATCGTCCGCTCCATCTGGTCCAAAATTGTCCGCAGAATCGTATCCAGGTCGAAGCTCGACGTCAGCGAGCGCGTCAACTGGTGAAAAAACAGCAGGTCCGCGAGCGGGATGCGGTTTTCCGTCTCGTTCGTCATTGCCGATCTCTCTTTGGGGGAGCAGTGACCCGGGGAAGCCGTGAGAGCATTCTGCCACATTGGAATGAACAAGCGATAGGGACAGATTCAGGAATGCCGCCAGAGCAATCGCACCAAACACAAACCAAAGTCCCAGTGGTACTCACATCCGTTTGCCCTGCGGCCAACGTGCTCTCACGTCCCAGAGGGACCGACCGAAAACCGCCCACGCTCTCAGATCCTGGAGGGATCGGTCGAAAATTGCCCAGGGCAAGTCCACCGCTGCGAACGCCGCCCTGGGAAACAGACGAAACCCCTATCGCGCCCCGGAGGGGCGCATTGAAACGCTTCTCCACCCTGGCACACCTTCGTGCAATGGCCCCGCGAACAGCTCCAATTGACCCAGCACCCCATTTCCAGTAGACTAAGTAATTGCGAGGGATGCGGATCGAGCAGCATTCTGACCCCGCATCATCTCCCCCTCACCTGGGCTGGCGTTTTCTGGGCTGGCGTTCGGGACATAGGGTTCAAAGATTAAGGAAGATCAATGGCAAACCACGTATCGTCGCTCAAGCGCGCCCGCCAGACCGTTACCCGCACTGAAGTCAACCGTGCCAACCGCAGCCGCGTGCGCACCAGCCTGCGCTCCCTGCGCGAGGCCCTCGCCAAGGGTGACGTAAAGGTCGCCCAGGCCCAGTACCGCGAGACCGTCTCCATCCTCGACAAGAGCGTGCAGAAGGGCATTCTCCACGACAACACCGTCTCCCGCTACAAGAGCCGGCTGAACGCCCGCCTCAAGACCCTGGTGCTCGCCAAGGCGTAACGTCCGCACAAGTTCAGCGCAGATCAAAACAGCCGGGATTCCCCCGGCTGTTTCTGTTTCCCATCCCTGCCCCGTCCGCGAACTCCGTGCCCCACCCGTTCCGCGTAGTGTGCGGCATGGATGGGAAGCCAAAAACTCCATGCGAGCCTTCCACGAGTCCGCCGCGGCGGACCCCACCGCAGGTGGTCTCACCCCAGGCGCTCGAAGATCCCCGCTGCCCCCATCCCGCCGCCCACGCACATGGTCACCATGCCATACCGCGCCTGGCGACGCGCCATCTCGTTGAGCAGCGTCGCCGTCAGCTTGGCCCCGGTGCAGCCCAGCGGATGCCCCAGCGCAATGGCCCCCCCGTTCACGTTCACCCGCTCCGGATCGATGCCCAGTACCCGGATCACGGCCAGCGCCTGCGCCGCAAACGCCTCATTCAGCTCGATCAACTCAATCTGCTCCAGCGTTAACCCGGCCCGCTTCAGCACCATCGGAATCGCCGCCACCGGCCCCATGCCCATCTCCTCCGGCAGGCAGCCGGCCACGGCATAGGCCACCAGCCGGCCCAGCGGCTTCAGGCCCAGTTCCCGCGCCCGCGCCGCTTCCATCACCACCACCGCCGCCGCACCGTCGGAGGTCTGTGACGAGTTCCCCGCCGTCACCGTTCCCTGCGCATGAAACGCCGGCTTGAGCTTCGCCAGCGCCTCGGCAGAGGTATCCTCCCGCGCTCCTTCGTCCACGGCAAACACCCTCTCGGTCACCACCGGCTTGCCCGCCTTCTTGCCCGGCGTCGCCGTCGTCACCGTCACCGGGACCAGCTCTCCGTCGAATCGCCCCGCCGCCTGCGCCGCCACAGCCTTCTGGTGGCTGGCCAGCGCAAACGCGTCCTGGTCCTCGCGGGAGACTTCATAGTGCCGCGCCACACGCTCCGCCGTCAGACCCATGGTCAGCAGCGCTGCCGGATAATGCTCCGCAAGCCACGGGTTGGGCCTCGGCTTCAACCCGCCAAAGGGCAGCATGCTCATCGTCTCCGCCCCGCCCGCCACCACCACGCGATTGCCCCCGGCGCGAATGCGTAGGTCAGCCAGCGCAATCGCCTCCAGGCCCGACGAGCACAGCCGGTTCACCGTCGCCCCCGGAATCTCCACCGGCAGCCCGGCGCGCAGAATCGCCATCCGCGCAAGGTTCCAGCCCGACTCGCCCTCCGGCTGCGCGCACCCCAAAATCACATCCTCGACCTCGCTGCGGTTCAGCCCCGACACACGGTTCAGAGCCGCACCAATCGCCAGCGCCGCTAGGTCGTCCGGACGTGTAGTCGAAAGAGCTCCCTTGGGCGCGCGCCCCACCGGCGTGCGAACCGCGCTGACAATCACTGCTTCCTGCATGTGAACTGCTCCTTGTGTTACCCACCACCGGCTTACCTGCTCTACCTGGGGAATCTCGTCTCCGACATCTCCCGGCCCTCATCCAGGTAAGAACACGCTCGAATAGGGCTACGGTTTTTTTGACATTTGGCCTATTGTGAGGAAAACGAAAAACATTACGACTCCAAATGCGACCAAGGACCACGGTTGAAGCAGAATATCCATCGCAGATCACTCCTGGAGCCTGTCATTAACTTTCGCTGCCGCTTGCCTGGGCTATAGCAGTTTCGGAATTACTGTAGACCGGAAGAGCGCGCTTAAGTGGCTTTTTTCTCAAGAAAAAGTTGCCCTGCACACCGTCAATGAGGACCACACAAATTCTGAAACCGCTCTAATCCGGCATCTCCAACGCCTGCCACACATTCTTCGCATAAAACCGATACACCGTCCGCCCCTCAAGCACCGCGTCCGCCAGCGCATCGTGATCCACCCGCCCCGGCCGCTGCGCCAGCCCGCTCTGCGCCTCGTGCACCTGCTCGGGTGAGGCCCCATCGATGCCCCAGTTGAACCCCAGCACTCCACTCCCCGGCTGCGCCTGCAAACGATCAGTCTCCTCCGTCGACGCCAACACCACCGGCGCCGCCGCATCTTGCCCGCTGCCGCCGTCAAAAAACACCAGCAGCGAAACCTTGCCCTCCACCGAGCACAACACTGCCCAGTCCGACGACCCCGCTCGCTCCAGGCTGGCATGAACCACGTTCTCCGGCCCATGCGCCTCATACGTCTGCGGAATCATGCACCCCCGCTGGTTGAGCGCCCCCGCCACGCTCTCCGGCAGCTGCGGAAACGAGCTCACCGGCAGATGGCGAATCAGAAACGGCGTCAACCGCCCCGCCACCATCACCCGGCCCGACGAATTGAGCGGCGCAGCCCGCTCCAGCGTCTGCCCGTCCAGCGCCCCGCCGAGCGACGCGATCGACATCGCGGCGGCAACGACCATGAGAATGATTCGCGCCTGCATCATCAATTCCGCAACGGCTTTCCGGTCTTCAGCGTAAACGCAATCCGCTCCTGCGTCTTGCGCTCGCCGCACAGCGACAAGAACGCCTCCAGTTCAAGGTCCAGCAGATACTGCTCGCTCACCAGCGCCCCCGCCGTCACCCTTCCACCGGCCAGAATATACGCAGCCCAGCGCGCCACCTTCTGGTCGTGCTCTGAGGCGTACCCGGCCTCGCCCATCAGAAACGCCCCCATCTCCAGCGTCGCCAGCGCGGCCACGCCCGGCGCGGGAATCTGCGTCCGCGGCTGCGGTGCCACATACCCCGCATTAGCCAGCGTCAGCGCCTGCGCCTTGGCGTCCAAGAGCAGCCGCTCGCGGTTCAACGTAATCCGGTCCGCTGTGGAGAACAGGCTCATCGGCCGTGCCTCCGCAGCAGACGTAGAAACCTTGGCCAGCGCAATCAGCTCAAACACCCGCTTCAGCGCCGCGCCCATCTCCGCCGACTGCGCAAACCGCGAAGGCGGATCCTTCGGGTCCGGTGGGGCCAGCGCCGTCGCCTGATCCAGCGCCCGCAGCAGCATCTCCTTCGTCCCTCCGCCTGCGGGAATCAGCCCCACACCCGCCTCCACCAGCCCAATATACGTCTCCGCAAACGGCTGCCTCTGCGCCGCGTGCAGGCAAATCTCCGCGCCACCGCCCAGCGTCAGCCCAAACGGCGCAACCACCACCGGCCGCGGGCAAAACTTGATCGACGCCGTCATCTGCTGGAACGAGTGAATCACCGCCGCCACATCGTCCCACTCGCCCTCCTGTGCCGCCATCAGCAGCTGCATCAGGTTGGCGCCGACCGAGAAATTTTCCCGGTCGCTCGCAATCACAAAGCCCGCAAAGTTCCGCACCGCATCCGAGTCCGGCTTCAACACGGAAGAAATCATTTGCAGCACATCGCCGCCAATCGCGTTCTTCAGCGAATGCAGTTCGATGCATCCAATCCCGTCGCCCAGGTCCACCAGCGACGCGCCCGCATTCGACTTGACCACCCCATTCGAGCGCCGGAAGTCCGCAACCCGCGCGTGCCCCGACTGGGCCGGAATCGTCTCCCACGCGCTCGTCAGCGGGTTGTAGCACTGCGGCCCGTCGCTCGCGTACCAGCTCACCGCCGCGGACTCCGGCGTAGTTTCCAGCAGCGCCACAACGCGCTCGCTCACCGGCAGCCCCAGCCCCTTCATCCGCGCCACCGTCTCGCGCACCCCGGCCGCATCCCACATCTCAAACGGCCCCAGCTCCCAGTTGAACCCGGCCTTCATGGCTTGATCGATCGACACCGCGTCGCCCGCCACTTCGCCAATCCGGTCCGCCGCAAAGTTCCACAGCGAAGAGAGAAACGGCCACAGAAACTTCGCGGCCTTATCCTTCGCCGGATCGTTGGCCAGCAGCAGCTTGAGCCGCTCCTTCACCGACGCCGCATTCTTCGCCATATCGAGCGCAGCCAGCGCCGGTTTGCCGGCAGGCCGATATTCGAACGTGGCCACGTCCAGCACCAGCCGCGCGTCCTTGCCATCCGCCCCCTTGCTCTTCTTGTAGAAGCCCTGTCCGGCCTTGTCGCCCAGCCAGCCGCGCTGCATCATCTGCTCCAGCACTTCGGAAAGTCCGCCGTGCGCAGCACCCTCAGGAAAATTCGCCGCCACATGCGCCAGGATGTCGATCCCAACCATATCCGCCAAGCGGAACGTCCCTGTCCGCGGCCAGCCAATCGCCGACCCGGTCAGCGCATCCACTTCTTCGATCGTCAGGCCCTGCTCCAGCATCAGCTGAGCGGCAGAAAACATCACCGCCACGCCAATCCGGTTCGCGATAAAGTTCGGCGTATCGTTCGCCCGCACCACCTGCTTGCCCAGCTGCCTGTCCGCAAACGCAGAGAAAGCAGCCACCAGCGCCGCATTGGTCTCTTCCGTCGGAATAATCTCCAGCAACTTCATGTACCGCGGCGGATTGAAGAAGTGCGTGCAGAAGAACCGCGCCCGCAGACCCTCCGCCAGCCCCGCCGCAATCTGCTTCACCGGCAGGCCCGAGGTGTTTGTGGTCAGCACGGCTTGCGGCGCAAGATGCGGCGCAACCCGTTCCAGCAGCGCCGTCTTGATGGCCAGGTTCTCGGCGACGGCCTCAATCACCCAGTCGCAGCCGGCCAGCTTGGCCAGGTCATCGTCAAAGTTTCCCGGCGTCACCAGCGCAGCAAGGCCGGCTTCATAGAAAGCCGCCGGCTTGGCCTTGCCCAGAGCCTCCAGCGCACCCTTCGCCAGCCGGCTCCGGTCGCCCTCGCCCGCCGGAACCATGTCCAGCAGCAGCGTTGGAATGCCCGCATTGGCCAGATGCGCGGCAATGCGCGATCCCATTGTGCCCGCCCCCAGCACCGCCGCGCGGCGAACCAGAAACGGCAGAGCCGCGCCGGGAATTGGTTTTGCTTGGGGCTCGACAGCGGGAGTTGCGGACGATACGGCGGTACTCATGCGGAATCTCCCTCAAGCGGCGTCAGAAAGCAAAAATCCGCCGCGCGGAAACTCTCGAAGAATACGAAGGTCCGCCGCACGGGGTCAAGGACGGCCGCCAACCAACCCAGGGAAGGCGAACGGAGAACTCACTCGGTGAGCCGAGGGAGCTTACAACAGTTTCCGCTTCCGTCAAAATGCTCTCAGGTCCCGGAGGGACCGGTCGAAATAGCCCAGGGCAAGTCCGCCGCAGCGGACGCCGCCCTGGGAAACAGGCAACAAGCAGTTATCGCGCCCCGGAGGGGCGCTGTGAAACGAGCCCACACTGCAAAACATTTTCACGCAATCGCCGGTCAACCAACCCGCTGCACACCATCACAGCTTCTTGCGCAGCGTCTCAAACACCACATACCCAATCAACGCCGAAACCAGCGCAATCACAAAATTCGTCGCCGTAAAAATATCGCGCAGCGCAAACGCCATGGTCTTGCCCTGCCCGTTCGAGCGGGAAAACTCCCCCATCAGCAGGTTCGAATAAAACAGAAAAACAATAAACGCAACCTCCACCACCGCCCGCAAAAACGCCGTGAGCCGCCGCCGTCCACTATTTTCGTTTTCCATGGACCTTTAGAGTAGCAAGGATTTCGCTCCATCCCCGCGAATGCTCTCGTTTGTCCAGGACTAACGCATCTAGATTCTCCGCTTCTTCCTTGATGAATTGAGCCAATGACCTTATGCGGATCGGCTTTTTCGGAGGGAGCTGGGGCATTCATGCCCCTGAAGCCGATGCTGATAGCGAAAGGGCTTCAGCCCTGGACTCTCACCCTCAATCAGCACAATCTCCGCTACTCTCGTCCCGGGTCATCAATGCCCCTGCTCGCTCCAAAGCCGGCGCCGCGCAATAATGACAGCTTGCGGTTATCCGCAAGCGGCGCGTTTGCCGCTCCCGTTTGACCCCCCTCGGTCATTCGAACTAGCTTGGAAGAGTACGAGCCCCGCGCCCAGCGCCTCTCGGACAAGGAGAATGGATGCAAAGCAGAACCCGTACTGCGGCCCTCGCTTTTGCGCTGGCTGCCCTGGCCTTTGCCGCCCACGCCCCCAGCACTCAGGCACAGGACCTGAAAAGCTTCGAGCAGCGCATCACCACCAAGGTTCTCCCCAACGGCCTCACCCTGCTCATCTGCGAGCGGCCCGACGCGCCCGTCTTCAGCTACTCCACCTTTGTCGACGCCGGTGACGTGAACGATCCCTCCGGCGAAAGCGGTCTGGCCCACATGTTCGAGCACCTGGCCTTCAAGGGCACCAGCCAGATCGGCACCACCAACTACGCCGAGGAACAAGTCGCCCTCGAAAAAGTCGAAGCCGCCAACGATGCCTATGAGGCCGAGTTCCTCAAGCCGGTCGGCCGCAGCGAGCAGAAACTCGCCGAGCTGCACAAGGCCTTCGTCGCCGCGCAGACCGAAGCGCAAAAGTTCGTCGTCCCCAACCAATTCACTGACATTGCCGAGCGCAACGGCGCCGAAGGCCTCAACGCCCAGACCGGCCTCGATGAAACCCAGTTCTTCTGGTCCATGCCGGAGAATCGCCTCGAGCTGTGGGCATATCTCGAGAGCAGCCGCCTCGCCGACACCGTGCCCCGCGAGTTCTACAAGGAGCGCAGCGTGGTGATGGAAGAGCGCCGCATGCGCACCGACTCCAACCCCGAGGGTCGCCTCTTCGAGCAGTTCGTCGCCACCGCCTACGTGGCCCACAACTACGGCCGCAGCGGCGTCGGCTGGCCCAGCGAACTCAGCCAGATCAACGCCACCGAGGCCATGGCCTTCCACAAGAAGTATTACGTCGGCGCCAACATCGTGGTCGCCGTCGTCGGCGACGTCAAAGCCTCCGATGCTATGCCCATCCTGGAGAAATACTTCAGCCGCGTCCCCGGCGGCCCCAAGCCCGAGGAGATGACCACCGTCGAGCCCAGGCAGTTCGCCGAGAAGACCGTCGTCATCCACGACCCCAACCAGCCCGTCTACATGGAGGGCTACCACCGCCCCGACTACCGCGACCCCGACAACGCCGTCTACGACGCCATCAGCGACATCCTCTCCAACGGCCGCGTCTCCCGCCTCTACCGCAGTCTGGTCCGCGATCAGCAGATTGCAGCGGTCGCCGAGGGCGTCAGCCCCTATCCCGGCGACAAGTACCCGAGCCTCTTCGTCTTCTTCGCCGCCCCCCTGCCCGGCCACACCCCGCAGGAGATGCGCGACGCCATCCATAAAGAGATCGAGAGACTGAAGACCTCCGATGTCACCGACGAAGAGCTGGCCATGTACAAAACCCGCACCCGCGCCGACCTGCTCCGCGGCCTGGCCGACAACCAGGGTCTCGCCAACGATCTGTCCGAGTACCAGACCCGCTACGGCGACTGGCGCGAGCTTTTCCTCGAGCTCGACAAGGTCGACAAGGTGACCAAGGCCGACATCCGCCGCGTCGCCAACCAGGTCTTCGTCTCCAGCAACCGCACTGAAGCATGGACTGAAACCGATGCCCCCGCCCCCGGCGCGCAGAAAACCGCCCCCGAGAAAGACGGAGGCGCGCAATGAACATGAATCTGAAGGGTACGGGCTTCAGCCCGTACATTAAGCACCCCAAGACAACCGGGGCTTTAGCCCCCGAGGGAACCCGCATCTCGAAATCCATCTTCGCCGCCGCCCTCTTCGCTGCCCTGCTCGCCCCCCTCACCCTCCCCGCGCAACAGGAGAAGCCCTGGGATAAAATCCCCATCCCCAAACTGCACGACTTCAAGCCGCAGCAGCCCAAACGCATCGAGCTCAAGAACGGCATCGTGATTTTCCTGCAAGAAGACCACGAGCTGCCCTTCGTCTCCGGCTCCATCCTTATCCCCGGCGGCTCGCGCGACGAATCCCTCGCCAAAACCGGTATGGTCGGCCTCTACGGCCAGGCCTGGCGCACCAGCGGCACCGCCAAAATCGACGGCGACGCACTCGACGACCTGCTTGAAGCCAAAGCCGCCCACATTGAGACCGGCGGCGACGACGACTCCACCGTCCTCTCCTGGGACTCGCTCAAAGGCGACGCCGACCAGGTCTTCTCTCTCGCCCTGGATCTCTTCCTCCATCCCAAATTCAGCCAGGAAAAGCTAGAGCTTGCCCAGCAGCAGGAAGCCACCGGCATCGTCCGCCGCAACGACGACGAGGCGGGCATCGCCCAGCGCGAGTCCGCCAAGCTGGTCTACGGCCCCAACAGCCCCTACACCCGCCAGCCCGAGCTGGCCACCATCGGCGCCGTCACCCTCGACGACCTGAAGGCCTGGCACGATCGCACTGTCGGCGATGGAAAACAGGGCGGCGGCAAGCTCATCATCGGCATCAGCGGCGACTTCGATCCCGCCGCCATGGAATCCAAGCTGCGCGCCGCCTTCGAGTCCATGCCGCCCTGCAAGCCCACTCCCGTCCGCCACGACGTCTTCCCCGGCCCCACCCCCGGCGTCTACTTCATCAACAAGGACGACGTAAATCAGTCCAACGTCGCCATCGTCGGCATGGGCGTCGATCGCCACAACCCCGACGTGCCCACCATCGCCGTCATGAATGAGATCCTCGGCGGAGGCTTCGCCAGCCGCCTCTTCCAGAAGGTCCGCACCGAGCTCGGCCTGGCCTACGCCGTCGATGGCGGCATCTCCTTCGCCTATGACCACCCCGGCCCCTTCAACGCCGGCGTCCTCACCCAAAGCCCTTCAACCGTGGACGCAACCAAGGCAACGCTCGCCGAGATCGCCGGCCTCAACACCCGCCCCTTCACCGACGAAGAGCTGGCCCGCGCCAAGGACAACATCCTCAACTCGTTCCTCTTCCGCTACGACACCCGCGACAAGGTCCTCGCCGAGCGCGAGCGCCTTGAGTTCTACGGCTACCCCGCCGACTACCTCGAAACCTACAAGGCCGCGCTCGAAAAAGTGACCGTCGCCGATCTCGCAGCAGCCGCGAAAAAGTACATTCACCCCGACAAGCTCGCCGTCCTGGTCGTCGGCAATCAATCCGAGATCAAGCCCGGCCTGGACCAGCTCGACCTCGGCCCCATCCACCCCATCGACATCACCATCCCCATGCCCGCCCACCCCGCCGCCGGCGAGCCAAAGCAGTAAGCCGCTAATGTTACAGTTGCAGGTAAGTTTTCCGGAGGGAGCAGGGGCGGGGTACCCACCATGTGGGTCGAACTCCCTGAAAGTGAGCCCAAAAGACGCGGCCTTCAGGCCCGGATAAGCAGGGTGTCCCATCCATGTTCCATTCTTGCCTGTTGCGACATGGGTGAGAAGCCACTCGAGCGTGTGAGGAGCAAGCCCATGGCAACCAACCTACCGGATCCGGCGCCCAGCCTGGCCGCCGCCCAGCGCCTCATCGCCGCCGGCGTCCACCTCTTCCGTCCCGAAACCTGCGTCATCGACCCCCAGGTCCAGGTCGCTCCCGGCAGCGTCATTGAGCCCTTCGTCCAGCTCCTCGGCACAACCCGCATCGGCGCCGCCTGCCGCATCCGCTCCTACACCGTCATTGAAGACTGCACCCTCGGCAACGACGTGCTGGTCCGCCAGAATTGCGTGCTTGAAGAAAGCTCCATAGCCGACGGCGCCCGCATCGGCCCCTTCGCCCACCTCCGCCCCGGCAGCGAGATCGGCGAAGGAGTCCACATCGGCAACTTTGTGGAGATCAAAAAGGCCAAGCTCCACAAGGGCGTCAAGGCCGGCCATCTTGCCTACCTCGGCGACGCCGAGATTGGCGAAAACACCAACATTGGCGCCGGCGTCATCACCTGCAACTACGACGGCGTCCACAAGCACACCACCCGCATCGGCAAAGACGCCTTCATCGGCAGCGACTCCACGCTCGTCGCCCCGGTCACCGTCGGCGAAGGAGCCTACATCGGCGCCGGCTCCTGCATCACCAAAGAGGTTCCAGCCGCATCGCTGAGCGTGGCCCGCGCCCACCAGGTCACCAAAGAGGGCTGGGCCGCCGCGCGCCGCGCCCGCCAGTCTGCCGGCAAGCGCCCCCAGGAGTAAATACCCTCCGGCAAAGCCGGAGTCTTTATCGCTGGTGGCCACTCAAGCGGGCTCGGCCCAGAGTGCCTGGTGTCTATGGCAGCCAGTCGCCTCGCGCCGCAGGCGCAGGGTTGGTTATAGCTGTTCTCCAATTGCTGTACACCGAAAGCACGATGATAAGTGGCTTTTTCCTTAGAACTTATCCGTAAATAGTGGTAACCTTGATTCCCCCCTTCGATTATCTTGTCAG